>Ga0315912_10000126_pt1 | contig 179581 bp, 160 predicted proteins | sample VfabasoilMG_FD_204469 | JGI IMG/M metagenome (GOLD analysis project Ga0315912, IMG submission 204469) | Garden soil microbial communities collected in Santa Monica, California, United States - V. faba soil | ecosystem: Environmental > Terrestrial > Soil > Garden | place: USA: California...
CGAACCGCTAGCGGTTCGGCACACGGAATTCAATCTTTCGTACGCCAACTGCAATCTTGATAGAAGCTCAGCCCGATCCGCTGGCGTAACGAAGTGCCATCTTCATGGAAACTCCGCGATTTCCCCCGACACCAATGATTTCGGATTGTAAGTTTAATTCGAAATTCGAATGTTGGGTTAGATTATTTTTCGAAGCAACGCGATCTTCAGCAGGCCAATCATGCTCATGCTATCGGTGATTTCTCCGCGAAGGACCATGGCTACCGCTTCTTTCAATGGAAGTTTTTTTACCCTCAGATCGGCTTCCGTTTCTTCCAGTTCGCGCTCGCCTTGTTCAAGTCCTTCGGCGACGTAAATGAAGCCCTCCTCGTCTGTCACGGAATTGGAAGTGTGAAGTCGCGTGAGTAAAGACCAACGATGCGCGGTTACGCCGGTTTCCTCGCGCAGCTCGCGTTTGGCTGCGGCCAGGGGATCTTCATTCAAGGGTGCGCCGCCTTCGGGAATTTCCCAATGGAATTCGTTTAATGTATATCTAAACTGACCGACGAGCCACGTGTTTTCTTCGTCATCCAGGGCAATGACGCCAATCGCTTTATTTTTGAAATGTACCTTACCGTAAATCCCGTCGCCGCCGGAGGGATTGATCACTTTATATTCGGTGACATTAATCCATCGATTATCATACTGCTCTTCGCCGGAGAGGGTTTTCCAGGGGTTCTTCACTTGTTCGTCGGCCATGCTGCAAAGGGTGAATCCAAAACTAATCGAATTCTTCTTCAAGCACCCTTTTAAACTTGGCGAAAGTTTTAAACCTTTCGGAAAATTCTTCGGGAAGCGTGTTGCATTCTTCTTTTACACCTGATCAACTCGAGGCCGGTTGCGACGAAGCGGGTCGCGGCTGTCTCGCCGGGCCGGTGGTAGCAGCCGCTGTTATTCTGCCGAAGGATTATCAACACGAAGTGCTGAACGATTCCAAGCAGCTTCCCAAAGAACAACGCGATGCCCTGCGACTCGACATCCAGCGCGACGCATTGGCCTGGGCTGTGGCGGAAGTAAGTCATGACGAGATTGACCAGATCAATATTCTCAACGCCTCATTCAAGGCGATGCATTTGGCGCTCGACAAACTCACCGTTATGCCGCAGCTTTTGCTGATCGACGGAAACCGCTTTAAGCCTTACCGGGATATTCGTCATGAGTGCATTGTGAAGGGCGATGCATCATATTTGTCGATTGCCGCAGCGTCAATTCTCGCCAAAACTTATCGCGACGAATTGATGGTAAAATTATCGGAACAGTTTCCCGGCTATTCCTGGGAGACCAATGTTGGCTATCCAACCGAAGCGCATCGCGAAGGAATCCGCGTCCTTGGCATAACACCCTACCATCGTCGATCGTTTACCCTCCTGCCCCAGCAACTGGAGCTGTTTGAGCCGTGACAAATTGACTCCGCCAGTATTGAATACATATATGACCACTGGTCACCCTTAAAAAACTTTCCTGAAAAATTGGGGCTCCCTTTCGAAAGACTTGCCCTATATTACCCGCACCTTAAACCTTCCTAATTTATGGCGAAGAAAATAATCAGCCTGGTTCTCCTTTTCTATTCAGTCAGCGGCCACGCGCAGACGACAAGTAAGGTTGATTACGAGCACAGCTTTCGCCTGCTCGAACAATGGCTTGATGCCCAGGTCGACTACGACAGACTTCCAGGACTGTCGGTTGGGGTTGTAAAGGATCAGGAACTCATCTGGAGTAAAGGATTCGGAAAATCCGATGTCGCTAAAAATATCGCTGCGGACCCCAGCACCATCTACAGCATTTGCTCCATCTCAAAATTATTTACTGCCGTTGCCATCATGCAACTCCGCGATGAAGGCAAACTCCGGCTGGATGACGAAGTCTCCAAGTACCTGCCGTGGTTTACCATCAAACAGCAATTCGCAGACAGCGGCCCTATTACCCTGCGAACGTTGCTCACCCACTCCTCCGGATTGCCGCGCGAGGCTGACTTCCCTTACTGGACCGATGAAAATTTCCCGACACAGGAACAGATCGTTCAAAAACTCAATAAGCAGGAAACACTCTATCCTGCGTCCACTTATTTTCAATACAGCAACCTCGGGATCACGCTGCTGGGTCAGATTGTTGAAAAGGTGTCAGGCCTCACCTATGATCAATACGTAAACGAAAAAATTATCAAGCCCTTACGCCTCGCGGACACCAGGCCATTTTTTCCTGATGAACTGTGGCGGAGCAAAATGGCTGCTGGCTACAGTGAATTGAATCGAAAAGGTGAGCGTAAAATGCTGGAGAAATTCAACACCAAAGGCATCGCCTCCGCGGCCGGGTTCACCTCGAACGTCACGGACCTTGCCCGGTTTGCGAGTTGGCAATTACGGTTGCTTGAAAAAGGTGGACAAGAAATCCTGAAATCATCTACTCTTCATGAAATGCAGCAGGTGCAATACATGGACCCGAATTGGAAAACGAGCTGGGGACTGGGCTTCAGTGTTTCACAAATCGAAGGAAAAACATTTGTGAGCCACGGCGGGTATTGCCCGGGCTATCAAACCTTGTTGATGATCAATCCCAAAGACAAGCTTGCCTACATCGTGATGATCAATGCCAACGGCGTGAACCCGCAAAAATATTTCATGGGTATGCAGGGCGTCCTGGCGAAGGCGGGAGAGGATAAACTTTACAAGAAAACTGCCAATCCCAAGCTTGAAGAATTTTGTGGCCAATATTCCGATCAACCCTGGGGGTCTGAACTTTCTGTAAGCCCATGGGGCGACAACCTGGTGGTGTTGGGTGTGCCGACCGATAATCCTCACCAAAATATGTATGTCATCAAGCAGATCGAGGGAGATACTTTCAGAAGAATTCGCGACGACGGAGAACTGGGCGAAGAAATTGTTTTCGAACGCAACAGTTCCGGAAAAGTATCCAAGATGTGGCGGCACAGTAACTACCGTGTAAAAATCAAATAGCCGTCTGGCGCACTGCCTTCGATTGAATCTTTTTATCAATCTTTGAGTTTATAAACCGGGCGCATCAGCCCTACTTTAAATTCAATACAGTGTGCCTGATCTTTTTTTCCATTCAACAACATCCTACCTACAAGCTGATCGTCGCGGGCAATCGCGATGAGTTTTACAATCGGAAAACAGCGGCGGCGAATTACTGGAGCGACTACCCGCAAGTGTTGGGTGGTCGCGATCTCGAAGCCATGGGTACGTGGCTGGGAATGACGAAGTCCGGAAAGTTGAGCATGCTCACCAACTATCGCGATCCACAAAACATCAATCCTGCTGCTCCTTCACGCGGACAACTGGTTTCAGATTATTTGTTGGAAGATGTAAGCCCGAAGGATTACCTCACCAACATTGAAAAGAAAGGCAAGCTTTACAACGGCTTCAACCTCCTGGCGGGAACACCGGATGAATTTTGGTACTACTCCAACTATAAGGATGGTGTGACTTCAATCGCGCCAGGATTTTACGGCATCAGCAATCACCTGTTGGAAACGCCCTGGCCAAAAGTGTTGCGCGGAAAGGAAAAACTGAAATCTATTCTAACGAAAAGTAAACTTGAAGCCGACGAGCTGTTCAACCTGTTGTACGATGATGCGCGGGCACCGCAGCATCAACTTCCCAACACCGGATTGCCGCCCGATCGCGAAGAAGCATTGTCTTCCATGTTCATCAAAACTGAAAACTACGGCACCCGTTGCTCCACGGTAATCCTGGTTGACTACGACCATCACGTTACCTTTAGCGAACGCGTGTATGACACGACAACATTTCAATTCGCCACGCAAACCTTTCAATTCACGACAGAAGGTTGAATGTCGACTGATGGACTCGGGCGCGACTAAAGTTTTTATTAACTAGCGGTATGAAACAAAAGAAAGACCACACCCCGTTACCGCTGAAAATTGTCCGATGGATATTTCCGAAGCTTGAGGCCCTCTTTCCTTCGCTCGCCCACCGGTACTTCATTAAACTTTTCTTTACTCCCCTGCGGTATCCCTTTCCCGAAAAGGAAAAAAAAGCTGTGCACTTCGCAAAACTCTTTTCATTCGAGGTGAATGACAAAAAGATTCAAGGTTACACCTGGGGCGAACACGCGCGTTACATTTTGATCGTTCACGGCTGGGCCGGGCGTGCAACGCAATTCCGTCGATTCGTGAAACCGCTCAACGCGGCCGGTTACGCGGTGGTGGGTTTTGATGGTCCCGCGCACGGACTCTCAACAGGACGCAAGACGACCATTCTCGAGTTCGAAGAATGCCTGAAAAAAATATATGATTTGAAGGGAGAACCTGAAGGTATACTGGCGCACTCCTTTGGAGGCGGCGCGGTATTGTTTTCCGCCGTGAACGGTCTCCCCTTAAAACGACTGATCAACATCGCCACACCAACCATCGGCGATGACATCATCGACACCTACCTGGCAGCCCTCAGAGGCTCGCAGAAGACAAAAGAATTTTTCAAAGGGTACATGATGAAGACTTATGGGAAACCTTTTGACGAGTTTACTTCATCGAGTTTTGTGAAGCGTTTGCCACAGCCGGTCGATCTGCTTCTCGTTCACGACGAGGACGACCGGGAGGTGCCCCTGAGCCATGCCGAACATTTGAAGGAAATCTACCCGCAGGCCCAGCTGCATCGTACCAACGGACTGGGGCATACGCGGATTTTGCGAGACAACGACGTGATTAAAGCCTGTGTAACATTCCTCCAGGATGGGCGTCTGAAGTGAAGTAATCGCCGGAAGGGCGAATTGAAGTATATTGGACCAGCCGTATAGTAACTTTTGTACCCGGTGCCTGTAATTAGGCCGGCTATTTTTGAACTAATTAGCCGATGAAATCGCGGTCTGAAATTTACTGAACCGATTTTCGCTAGGAAGACGCAATCACGAAAGGCATGAAAATTATCGAAACCCACCATATCGCCAGGGAGTACAAAATGGGAACTAACATTGTAAAGGCACTTCAGGATGTGACCATTACAATTGATAAAGGGGAATACTGTGCCTTTATGGGACCGTCTGGGTCTGGTAAGTCTACCCTCATGAACATCGTGGGGTGCCTGGATACGCCTACTGCGGGAAGCTACAGACTGAACAATCACCTGGTGAGCGAAATGACCGAAAACCAACTCGCCGAGGTAAGGAACAAGGAAATCGGGTTCGTATTTCAAACATTCAACCTGTTACCCCGGGCCTCAGCCCTTGAAAATGTTGCGCTTCCCCTGATCTATGCCGGGTACGGTAAATCCGAGCGCAATGAAATGGCGATGGGCGCCCTTGAAAGCGTAAGCCTGGCCGACCGCCATCATCATAAACCAAATGAATTGTCGGGTGGTCAGCGTCAGCGGGTGGCCATTGCGCGCGCACTGGTGAATAACCCATCCATCATCCTCGCCGACGAACCCACCGGTAACCTCGATAGTAAGACCTCATACGATATCATGAACCTCTTCCAGGAACTTCATGACAAAGGAAACACCATTATCATGGTAACCCACGAAGACGACATCGCCCACTATGCTCACCGCATCATCCGCCTTCGCGATGGACTGATTGAGTGGGATAAGAAGAACGATCACGTCACCCGCGGCAAAGCTGTTGAAGCCCACTAATCGGGTTTCTATTCCGTCCGCTTTGTTTTAATACTCGCATCAACACCAGACGCATCAACATTTCCTGTTAAGATTTGGAAATTGCTGACCGGCAGTTGAGATTTGATTGCATGAAGATCTACACCAAAACAGGCGACCAGGGCACCACCGCATTGTTCGGAGGAAAACGGGTTTCAAAAGCCGAGCTTCGAATTGACGCCTACGGAACCGTTGATGAATTAAATTCCTGGATGGGCATGGTTCGCGATCAGGAAGTGAATCGAATGCGTCAGGATATCTTCATTGAAATTCAAAACAACCTGTTCGTGATTGGCTCCATCCTGGCTACCGAGCCGGGAAATGAAAAAGTCAAAATCCCCTCGCTCGTTGAATCGGATATTGTCACGCTCGAGAAGGCGATCGATGCCATGGAATCGGAACTTCCACCGCTGAAATTTTTTGTCTTGCCCGGGGGGCACATCTCGGTCTCAACCTGTCACGTGACGCGGACAGTCTGCCGTCGCGCGGAGAGGCTTGCTGTGGCACTTCACAATGAAGCTGCCATCGACACGGGTGTGATCCGTTATCTCAACCGCCTTTCGGATTACCTGTTTGTATTGTCTCGAAAAGTAGCGCACGAGCTCGGCGTTGAGGAAACTCCCTGGAAGCCCAAGAAATAAACCTCCCCGTTCGTTAAACTTTTTCGTGCGCACCTGAATCTTAATGCGCAACCCTGCTGTTTTGAACAGGCTTATCGTTTTATTTATTCTCACGTGCATCTCCTCTGTCTCGCTGGCCCAACGTCAAGTGGTTGTCATGCGAAAAGGTAAGGTCGTAAGCCGTTACAACGCCGGCGACTTCATTCAGTATTCCACCTCAACACCCAGGAAATTTGAGCGCGATCTGATTATGAACCTTACGGACACGACGATCGTACTGAGGAATGATACGGTGGCTATTCATCAGATACGACTGGTAGAATATCACCCGACCGGACTCAGCGTTGAAAAGGCTGGAAAGGATTGCATCGTCGCTGGAGCACTGCTCTTCCTCGGAGACATTATCAATGTGACACTCGTGCAGGATCAGCCTTACGAAACGGATCGCGGTGTAGTAGTAGCTTCTGTAGCGCTTGTGACTACCGGGGTCGTCTTACGAATTCTTGGTCACCAGTACATGAAAATCCGACTGAACAACAGAATTTGGATAGTCAATTCCGAATCACCACTCTACAAGAAACCTTTTAAGCCGCAACAGCCGTAGCGTCAGATCAGATTACCTTCTCCTTTTCGGCGGATGCTTGATTCCTTTATTCTTATTGAGATTCTTCTTCTTGTAACCCGGCGATGTTTTCACACCCAGGTGCTTGATGTTCTGATAGCGCTTGTTTGGTGAATAAGGGGTGAGTTTCTTTTGCTTACTATGAAGTTGCTTGGGACTGTGACTTCCGGATTTGCTCATCGTTGAGCCAACCGTCTTCCGGCGGTAGGACATCGCTGATTTGTAATCCGTCCTGAAACGGTCTTTGTAGCTTTCATTGTTGAAATCGATGCGCAACGTGAACTCGTTCGCCGAGCCAACAAATCCTCCCACATTGCCGGCAATGATCTCGTGCGAATATCCAATGGTAACCGATTGGGTAGGCTTCACCGCCAATGTACCGCCAATCACATTGCCACTGCGCCAGGCTGCCCCGGCCGTGATGCGATCGTTAAAAGTATAGAAGAGCCCCACATCGTAGGTAGTGTTTACTTCGGAAAGCTGACGGTAGGCGAAATAAGGTTCAAGCAAATCTTCTCCTCCACGCACCGGCAACATTCCCTGCGCATATGCGGAATAGTAATGTGAAAGCGCCGGTGTCTCTTCCAACCAGGTCGAAGCCAAGCGATTCGCCGCGACGCCTGCTTTCAGGAATCGATTCTGATACAGAACGCCGAATGAAAAATCGTAGGCATTGAGGTTGCCTTGAAGGAGCGCAGTGTACTCCGGGTCTTCAATGTTGCCAATCGGTGCGCCGTTCGTACCAATCGAGTTGTACTCTCCCGACACGCCCATCGACAAGCTTGTGTACCGGTCAAAATGAATGTGGTACGCGAATGCCAGCGAGGCGTAGGTGTTCCGAAGAAACGTCACGTCTTCCTGAAATACATTCGCACCGATGCCAGCTTTGTGATTGGCAATCGGCGTATGAATGCTGAGAAATAAATTCGTCGGAGAACCGGCAACCTGGGAATAATTCTGCCGATAGGAAACGGTACCGGAACCATAGGTGTGTCCTGCGATAGCGGGATTGTACATGAATGAGTTCGTCAGCTTCTGGCTAAACAGCGGAATGTCCTGCGCATGCAGCGCAACCGCAGCCAACTGAAAAGCCAGGATCAAGAAAGGTATAATTCTTTTCATAGGCTTTTTCATTTAGCTTTTAACACCGTTACCATTTGAGAACTCTTCTTCATCGCTTTCGCGTCGTTGCCATATTCTGCCACGCAGATGTAGCTGCCCGGCGTGAGCGCCGAGAAATCATAACCATCGTTGTTCGGGTTTTGGGCATCCGAATAGTTCCGGAAATTTGTCCACTCCTTTACCGGGCCACCCCATCGGTCGAGCAACGTAACTTTGTTCACCGGAAATTTTCCGATGTTCTCGATGTACAAGTGGTCATTCACTTCATCGGTCGTATAAGGTGTGATGATATCGTGAATCACCACCAGGATTTCTTCAGAACCTCCGACTGCGAGAATTGATCGCGTCACGGAACTTGAACTGGTGATCGTCATCGCGTCAAAGCTGGCGCTTCCCAAACTGAAAGCACTTCCGCCGGTTTGATCTGCTTCGACCACCACCGGACTAAGGTTGGCGTCAATCACAATGTCTTTCATGCTCAGCGAAACCCGCGATTCGGAAACTGCGATGTCGCCAGTTGAAGTGATTTGCCAGTAGCGTGAATTGTCGATTTGCAAAAGGGAAGGATCATTGACTTCGGGTGTGAGGTTCGCGCCGTTGTTGATTACTTCAACGCTGATCTCATCCGTGTCACTGCCGCTTTCGAGGGTTAGCGGAACATACCCTATCCCAACGGCGCCAACAGGAAAATCAAGTCGACTGGAATTTCGCACCGTGAAAGGTCCGGAGACGTAAGAGTTATCACTCGCACCCGTCAAGTTATCGGCGGAACCGGTGAAAAGAAGTTTGCCTGAATTGGAAACATTCAAGATTCCCGTGGCGAATGATATTCCCTGGGTAACCGTTACGGTACCATTGATGTTTTTATTTGTTCCACCCGAGACGTGGAGTTCCGAGACAGTCCAGTTGCCGTTGACGTTCTGATCACCGCTGATCAATCCCAATCGAAAATTCGTTGCAGAAAAATCAAAGCCGCTGTTGTTGGTTATGTCACGAATTCCTTCGACGGCGATGTCCGGCGTTCCGGAAGCTGCCATCTCTACATTTGAACCGATGGTGATTTGGCTCCATGCCGGCGTACTCGCCAGGGCCATCAGTATAAAGATTCCATACTGTTTCATGGCCTTATTTTTTATTTGATGTTGCCTTCGCTTCTGCGCCCATCAGTTCCTTCAGCGCTTGCAGGTCTTGCATGATTTCCTTTTGCTGATCTTCCAGGGAGGTAAGCTTCTCGGACAAGTTTCCTTTTTCGTTTTTCAACTGCTGATTTTCAGCTTCAAGTTTCTCGATGCGTTCCAGTAGTTGTTGTGTGGATTTCACCAATGGCGCTACAAAGTCAGAATACCGGAGACCGAGTGTCCGATCCTCATCCTGCCCGATCGTCAGCACAGCGTTTTGTGTGCCCAGTACGGATTCAATGTCTTGCGCGATGAATCCCCAGTTTGTCCTGCCGTCGCCTTGTCGCATTTGATAGGAGACTGGTTTCAGTTTCGAGATAAAATCCAATCCCTCGGAAATGGGTTGAATATCTTTTTTCAAACGGCGATCGGAAGCCGCGGTGAAAGCAACCTGTCCTTCGATCACTGTAATCGTGTTATCGCCCAGCCTCACTTTGTTGCTGGCATTAACGGTGGCATTGTATCCAATGGCGATCGCATTCTGAAGATTGCCTGTTGATACATTCGCCTCTCTTCCGATGAGTACGTTTCGTACACCAGTAGTATTGCTTTGGCCGGTGAGGTAGCCGACAAATGTATTTCCTGAAGCGGTTGTCGCGCCAGCGTTCGTTCCTGAATTGGAACCGATGTATACGTTCAAAGTTCCGGTCGTATTCGTCAACCCCGCATTCCTTCCGACGAAAGTGTTATCCGTACCACTGGTATTATCGCGACCTGCAGCGGTTCCAAAAAATGCTCCGAAGCTGGCGGTGTTGTTGATGGCGTTGTTTCCGCCGGCGAAAATATTCGCGGTACCCGTGTTGCTCAGGATGCTGGTGGTTCCAATCATATAGCTGCCGCCGGTGGCGATGTTAACATTTCCATCGACGTCCAGTTTCTCTGTTGGATTGGTTAAACCGATTCCAACATCGCCGGTTGACTCAAGGGCCAAGCGCGTCGCACCATTGGCTTCGAACCACATATCAGACGCACCTGGATTCATATAAATTCTTCCCATTAACGTGCCTCCTCCCCAGTTTCTGAATTCAATGTCAACGGGATCATTGGGGTTTGCATTGCTTCCGCGCAACACCATGTTTCCAATTCCCGTGCCGCTGGGGATGATGTCGAGAATGGCGTTCGCTACAGTAGGTGCGGCCGGCACGGCATTGTTGACATTGATCGTAACTCTTCCCGATGGATCGATGAACATCCGCTGCAAGTTGTTTGTCTTGAAGGATAATCCTTGCGCATCGGTGGTTCCTAAAAAGTCAGTTCCAAAAGTTGTCCCGGTGTTGCCACTCAGTGACCAGCCCAGGGATGAGGCATTAGACCAAATCGGCGCAACGCCTGCACCTTGAGAAGTTAAAACGTATCCAGAGGTACCGGCGGCACCGGCGGGCATCAAAGCGCCCGTAAACTGCACATTGCCCGATACATCCAAGGGTTGTGAAGGCGTGTTATCATTGATACCGACTAATCCACCGGAGGTCAGGAACAATGTTCCATTGGATCCGGTACCGATAGTCATCAAACCACTTTCCCTGCTGTAGATGGAAGATGCGCCCGCGTTGTCGAGCGAGATCTCAATTCCGTCTGTACTCGCCACGCCCGATGATGCGTTGGTCACTCTAAGGCTTCCGGACGTTGTTCCATTGACATGCAAATTGGCTGACGGTGTGGTCGTATTGATACCGACGCTACCGTTGTCGAAAATGCTTGATGCGATCAGGTTGCTGGTGCCATCGCCTTTCGGTACTGTATTCAACGTGGAGAACACAGCCGGTGAAGAAGAATGAATGGTGAGTACGTTTCCAGATTGATCAATGGAAACATTTGAACCTTCGCGAACCGTGACGCCGGTACCGCCGGAGATGTTCAAAGGAAATGTTTCACCCGGCGTAGCAGACCCTGTTCCACCAAAGGTGAGGTTTTGTATTTCGTTTGTCGCGCTAACATCTGCAACAGCGATGGTGGTGGCTGCGGTTACTCTGCCTTGCGCATCAATCGTGAATTGAGGTATGAGCGCTGCGGTCCCATAAGAACCAGCGGTAACGCCCGTGTTGTTTAACGACAGTGACACTGCGCCGGTAGTTCCTCCACCAGTCAGGCCAGTTCCCGCCGTGACAGCTGAAATATCTCCAGGCAAGTTGGTCAGTTGTGATCCATCGACGGCTGGAAGTCTTCCAGTTCCATCAAGTTGGACAATCTTGTTAGCAGTAGTTCCCGCATCGACGGTCAGTGTTACGGCTCCGGCAATGCCACCGCCTGTCAGTCCTGTGCCTGCAGCAACGCTGGTGATGTCGCCACCAACGGGTAAGTTGGTTAGCTGCGATCCATCGACAGCGGGCAGTCTGCCTGTGCCATCCAGTTGAACAATTTTGTTAGCAGTCGTTCCGGCATCAACGGTAAGCGTTACAGCTCCGGCAATACCACCGCCCGTCAATCCTGTGCCTGCAGCAACACTGGTAATGTCGCCGCCAGCAGGCAAGTTGGTGAGTTGAGATCCGTCGACAGCAGGCAGTCTTCCGGTGCCATCGAGTTGAACAATTTTATTCGCGGTTGTTCCAGCGTCGACGGTTAGTGTTACAGTTCCTGTCACGCCGCCTCCGGTTAAGCCGGTGCCGGCTGTAACGCCGGTGATGTCGCCACCAGCCGGCAGGTTGGTAAGGAGTGATCCATCTATTGCCGGCAATTTTCCAGTCGCATCGAGACGAACAATTTTATTCGCCGTCGTTCCGAAGTCAACCGCGAGGCTTCCGTCACCCGCCTGAACCAGTCCGGTGCCCGCGACGTTAACATTGATCTTATCGGCTGTTACAGCATCCGCAGCAATTTTGGCGCTGCTTACGCCGGCATCTTTCACACGAAGACCTGAAACGTTTTCAATGGTGACATTGTCTACGGTCACCGCTGCGCTGCCTCCGCCGCCCGCTTCGACCCATGCGGTACCGTTATGATAGTACACCTTGTTGTCGGCGCTGTTGTAGACGATCATCCCTTTCTCGCCAAAACCGCCGAGACTATTGACGATGGGAATGATCAACCCCTGACTGCCGCTACCTTTTAAGTAGAGCACGGCATTCGATTTAACATTACTATCACCGATCGCTACAGATTGTTGCTGTGCCCGGAGAAGTGATGTTGAACCGCAGAGAAAAATGAATAAAAAGAGAATGTTCTTTCCCTTATACAGGATTGAGGTAGGGGTTTTCATAAGCCAACTAAGGTTGTTTGACAGTTAGATAGATAGACAATTTAAGTATAAATGGTTAAACCGACACTTTAATACAACCCTTTTATTCCAAAGTGGAATACAGCAAACGAATGAGCTTCCATGGCTGTTCGAGAGAAGAATTTTTCTAGCACAGGCGCTTGTCAGGAATCGATAAGAAATAAAAAAGCCTTAGGCTTTCTGCCTAAGGCTTTATGCTTTTCCTCGTACCGAAGGAGGGTCCCGATAGCTATCGGGACGAACCCTCATGTCTTGCGACACACGCCCCTGAAACGTGCGTGTCTACCACCCCGATAGCTATCGGGGCCACCACTTCTGGTGCATACTTAACAATAAGGTTCCAATGATTGGTACCGAAGGAGGGACTCGAACCCTCATGTCTTGCGACACACGCCCCTGAAACGTGCGTGTCTACCAATTCCACCACTTCGGTATGTTGTTTCGTTGTTCGCTCGAAACGCAGCGGTGCTTGTCTACCATCCCGATAGCTATCGGGACCACCACTTCGGTTTAAGATTTCAGATTCCAAATTAGAACTTGGAATCTGAAATCGTTTAGTGCCCAGAACTGGACTCGAACCAGCACACCCTTTCGGGCGCTACCACCTCAAAGTAGTGCGTCTACCAATTTCGCCACCTGGGCCTTTGAGATCAATGTGTGTGTCACGGGTGTGTTATTAAGGGCGACAAAAGTAATAAGCTTTGTACACTTTTGCCAATCGTTAAGCTTTATTTCCTAGCCAGGCACCCGAGGCCACGGATACCATGCAAAGCACGAAGGTGAGAATGGAATACAGCGCGAACGCGCCAAAATTTCTCTGTTCCAGCAACAGATAGTTGTCCAGGGCAAACGAGGAGAAGGTGGTAAATCCGCCGCAGAACCCTACCCCCAGTAAGAGTGTCATCCACTCCGATTCCATCCTTTTCGATACCACGGCAAACACAACACCCAGAATGAACGATCCCACAACATTGACCACCAGGGTACCGAAAGGAATCATCAATTCAATCTTCGACCCAACGGATCGGGCTACCAGATATCGGGCAATGCTTCCCACAAAGCCACCGACGCCCACAAGTAGTACGGAACTTAAATTCATGATGCTGAACTTTTACTGACGGCCTCTCATTTATATGGCAACCACCCAACGTTGAGCCGAGAATGGGATTTGAACCCACGACCTGCTGATTACGAATCAGCTGCTCTACCCCTGAGCTACCTCGGCTTTTATTCTTATTTATCAAATTTGAACCGCGACCTTCCCGACTACAGTCGGGATGCTCTACCCCTGAGCTACCTCGGCTTTTATTCTTAACTTTATCAAATTTGAACCGCGACCTTCCCGACCACAGTCGGGATGCTCTACCCCTGAGCTACCTCGGCTTTTATCTTTTATTATCACATTTGAACCAGACCTTCCCGACTACAGTCTGGATGCTCTACCCCTGAGCTACCTCGGCTTTCTCTCCTGCGACCTTCGGTCGAGTCAATGAGAAGGGCCAGGATGTCAAAATTAACCGAACGTTATAACCCGCCAAAAGGGTAAATCAATTAAATTGTCCCAATTATGCTCTCGAAGAAATGCAAGTATGCCATCCATGCCTTGGTTCACATGGCCAAAGACCCGGATGAAAAATTTCTGATCAAGGACATTTCCGATGCCTGCAATATTCCCAAGAAATTCCTGGAAGCCATCCTGTTAGACCTTAAGCGCGCCGGCGTTTTGGGAAGCAAACAAGGTAAAGGCGGCGGCTACTTCCTGCGGCGTAAGCCCATTGAAGTAGATTTAGCCGAGGTGGTCAGACTCTTCGACGGCGCCATTGCCCTGGTACCCTGTGCTACCCATAAGTTCTACGAACCGTGCCAGGAATGTGAAGACGAAGATACCTGCTCGGTACGCGATGCCTTCCTCCAAATCCGGAACGCCACAGTCGAAATGCTGAAAGGCGACACCCTCGATTCGCTCGTCAAAAAAGAATCGAAACTGAAAGTCCGGAAAAAGCGTTAAGAAAGTACTTAAAAAGTATCTATAACCCTATAAAATCAATAGAGTTATAATAATTTCATGACGGATTTCATTGTTTCACAAAAAAACCAATAACACTATGTCACTTCGATTAGGCGATGTAGCCCCTGACTTCACCGCGGAAACCACAGATGGAACCATCAAGTTTCACGAATGGCTCGGCAGCGGCTGGGGCATTTTGTTCTCTCACCCGGCAGACTTTACGCCGGTTTGTACAACCGAGCTTGGCGCCATGTCCAAACTGCGCCCCGAATTTGAAAAACGAAACGTAAAGGTCATTGCCATCAGCGCTGACCCGCTTGACTCGCACAAGAAATGGGTGAACGACATTAATGAGACGCAGAATACGGTGGTAAATTATCCGCTCATAGCGGACCCCGAATTTAAAGTAGCCAACCTGTATGGTATGGTTCATCCGGAGGTAACAGACAAATTCACCGTGCGCTCGGTATTCGTCATTGGCCCCGACAAGAAAATCAAGTTGATGATCACCTACCCCGCTTCCACCGGAAGAAATTTTGATGAACTGCTTCGCGTGGTCGACAGCTTGCAGCTTACGGCGAACTACAGCGTTGCTACGCCGGCTAACTGGAAACATGGCGAAGACGTTATCATCACGGCAGCGGTGAAGGATGAAGATATCCCGGGCAAATTCCCCAAGGGACATAAGCGCATTAAGCCTTATCTGAGAACAACACCTCAGCCTAATATTTAGACTGGAGTTTAAGAGGTAATTTTCAGATATCATTAGAAAGGCCAGGTGGGTTACTTGGCTTTTCTAATTTCTATTCCAACCATTTTTCGATTCCAGGGGTCAAATTGAAAATGTATTGTTATGAAGTTCACTCTGATTCCTGCATTGGTCTTCGTTTTATGTTGTGTTTGTTCATGTGCTGAAGATCAACCGGAAAACAAAATACATGGCAATTCCTGCAGCGAGAATGGGAGTCAGGAACTGAAGGGTTCGTGGTTATTAACGGAATCCGGTCACTCACCTGGTTCTGGTTACATCACAACGGCTGTTTCATCAACACCTCCGCAGGAGATATCCTTTCACGCTGACGGCACGCTGGAGACCACCATTGAAATTTTGAAGGATTTTAAATTTTATTCCCTTCAAATTGATGCAATTTACGGAGAGGAATTTGTGACTTTTTACAAAGAACACGCTGGTGAAGATTTGGCCCCATCCTATAACTTTTGCATTGACGGCAATCAAAAATTCCTAATCCTCTATTATCGCTGGTGCATCGAAGGCTGCCACATGGGATTTAAGGCGATTGAATAAATCAAGACCCATTTACGTTAATGGCCTATTTCACTTCAATGGGTTTTTTACACATCTCAGTAAACTTTATGGACCCCTGGTGACCTTTGTCATTATCGGAAGACAGGATAGCCCGTATCTTAACCTGGATTATTCAAAGAACGCATGAACGTCAGGTTATACTCAGTTTTATCTCTCGTCATACTCCAAGCCTGTCAAAACAGAAATGACGTTGTTTCACCCAAAGTCAAGCCCTTGATGGAAGCGGTCTATGCCTCCGGGTTTGTCGTAGCGCGAGATCAGTATCAAATCTTTGCACAGGTAGACGGGTACCTCGCAGCCAAAATGGTGGAAGATGGTGATCACGTCAAGAAAGGTGATCCGCTTTTTATTATCGAATCAGGACAGCAATCCGCCCGCTTTCGAATCGCCCGCGAGAACTTTGAACAGCTTTCACGCAACAATCGCGAAGATTCGCCGGTGTTGCAGGAATTGAAGGCCATCGTAGAATCGTCGCACACCAAAATGCTCTTTGATTCCACAAACGCGGTGCGCTACACCAACTTGCTGAAGCAAAACGCCACCAGCAAAGCTGAATACGATCGTTTCCAACTTCAATACGAAAACTCCCGTAACGATCACCTGCTGCAGAAAAGCCGCTACCAAAAAACGCGCGATCAGCTTCACCTTGAACTCCAGAATGCTGCTAACCAATTGCAAATCGCCAGCGATGAAAGTGGCCGCTATACCATCCGCAGCGAAGTGGACGGTAAGGTATTTCAAACCTTGAAAGATAAAGGAGAACTGGTGCGGCGAAGTGAAGGCCTCGCGGTCGTTGGTCGCGACGATGAATTCTTTCTTCAACTCACCGTGGATGAACTGGATGTTCAACGCGTCAAGCAAGGACAATCGGTCGTGATCAAAATTGATGCGTACCCGGAAAAAATATTCCACGCCACCGTTGAAAAAATATATCCTATGGTCAACGCGCAACAGCAGTCCATCCGGGTTGACGCGGCGCTGACGGAAAGTTTGCCCGGCGGTTTCTCCGGACTGGCGCTGGAAGCCAACATCATCATTCGTCAAAAAGAAAAAGCACTGGTCATTCCCAAGACTGCGCTCCTACCCGGCGACTCGGTCATGATTCAAACCGACGACGGCAAAAAGAAAGTGAAAGTCACGAAAGGAATTGAAACGCTCGATGAAGTAGAAATTGTCGATGGTGTCGATTCCAGTGGATTAATTGTGGTTCGTTAAATCCCATAGAAATGCTGGCCTTCGAAATCGCCAAGACACATCTTTTATCAAAACCCAAGCAGACGATCGTCGCCATGCTGGGGGTGACTTTTGGTATTGGGATGTTCATCGCGATGGTCAGCCTGATGACCGGATTGAACGACATGACTGAAAACCTGGCGATGACCTCGTCGCCCGACATTCGGATCTACCATGACATCACGCTGGAACGACCCCCCATTGCCAACGAGATTAACCCGGATGGATTGAATTTTGTCCACCACACCAAACCAAAAAACGAAACGTCGAAGGTTCGCAACGCCTTTCGAATGGCGGAAATCATTCGGAAGAACCCCTTGGTACGAGGCGTGTCTGCTCAATTGACTTCCCAAGTGTTTTACAATTTTGGTCCGGTACAATTGAATGGTCAGATCTCCGGCGTTGATATCATTGAAGAAGATCGCCTTTTTGATCTGCGATCCAAAATGAAAGAAGGTCGAATCGAAGATCTCAACGTAAGCCAGGATGGAATCATTATGGGCTCCGGCCTTGCCAAGAAACTGAAAGCTAAAACAGGCGACCGCGTCGTCATCACCACGCCGCAGGGATTCACGATGAGTCTTAAAATCGTCGGCCTTTTTCAAATGGGTATGGGTGCCATCGACAACATCAAGAGCTACGCCAACATTTCGACTGTCCAGAACATTTTGCAGCGCGACAAGAACTACATCACCGATATCAACATCAAGCTTTACGATTTCAATCAAGCCAGAGGGCTGGCGCCCCAGTTGCAGGAGACCTTCGGCTACAAGACCGACGATTGGGAAACGGCCAACGCGACGATGCTGCTCGGTGTGATCATCCGGAATATTCTGACATACTCGGTTTCCATCACCTTGTTGATTGTCGCAGGCTTTGGCATTTACAATATTTTGAACATGACGATCATGAACAAGATGAAAGACATCGCCATCCTGAAAGCGATGGGTTTTGCCGGAAAAGATGTGAAGCGGATCTTCATGATCCAATCGCTGGTGATCGGATTCCTGGGAAGTATCGCCGGCCTTGGCATTGGATTCCTTCTCTCGTCACTCATCGTCCGCGCGCCGTTTGATGGCGGGGATATCCTGAGCATCACACACCTGCCGGTGAATTTCAAATTGAAGTACTATGTAATCGGAATTGTATTCGGCGTCGTCACCACCGCGTTGGCAGGCTACATGCCTTCACGCAAGGCGGCGAAGATGGACCCGATTGAAATCTTACGTGGATAGAAGCATGGAAGTATTACGCACCCATAAGATCACAAAATACTTTTACGACCCGGACAAATTTCAGGTGTTGAAGGAAATTGATCTTTCCGTGAACCAGGGCGAATTCCTTTCGCTCATTGGAAAATCCGGATGCGGAAAGTCCACGCTCATGTACGTGCTATCCACCATGGACACCGACTACGAAGGAGAATTGGAAATCGCGGGAGAACGGTTGACGGGCAAAGATCAAAATGCGCTCGCCGCCTTTCGAAATAAAAACATCGGGTTTGTATTTCAATTTCACTACCTGTTGCCGGAGTTCACGGCTTTGCAAAACGTGATGATCCCGGCGCTGAAGCTCGGGAAACATTCACGCGCCGAGATTGAAGCGCAAGCGTATGAGAAGCTCGACATCCTCGGCGTACGCGATCAGGCGCTGAAGCCTACGAACAAACTTTCCGGCGGGCAGCAACAACGTGTAGCCATCGCGCGGGCATTGATCAACAACCCGGCCATCATCATGGGTGATGAACCCACGGGCAACCTCGACTCGTATAACACGCATTTGGTATTTGATATCTTCAATGAGCTCACCCATACCTACAAGCAAACCATCATCGCGGTGACGCACGATGATGAGTTTGCGCAGAAGTCGGATAGAGTAGTGGAGATGAGCGATGGAAAGATCGTTAGGCACTAGTCCTTGGGTGTGGGCGAGGGAGTGGATGATTGGCGATTGGTAGTGGTTTGATTTTTGATATTTGGTGCTTGGGATTTTGGGGTAACGGAAGCGCCCATGGGGTGAAATGGTGCAACTAAAAGCTGCTGGGCGGTGTCTAAAGGCTATTGACCGACCCGGAGGCAATAAAAAATACAATAATTCGTAGGGGTTAGCGTCAATAGGATTGTCTAAAGATTAAAATCAGGAGGTATGGAGAACAAGATTAATCTACTGCAGGTCACAAACCCTTATCTGAATTATTTCCAGCTGGCACAGCGCAACCTGAACCAGCTAATCAAGGAAGAGAGGCTTTTAAAACGTGTGCGGAAAAGCAGACAGCAGGTAAAACCCGACTGAACGGAGCTCACCCCCGTTCGCTCAGCCTGTCAACGCTTTCCTTAAACCCACAAAGAGGAGCATTTTGACGGATCCGTCAAAAATGTTCATCTTCAAAGACATGCTGAACTACAAAAGTACCAGGCATTTCCTATTTGCTTACGCCGCCATGTTTGCCATGACGGTGGGCGCGTTTTTCGTCAGGCTCGCTAAGTTCGATCAATTTTCCCTCCGACAACACATTGGCATCCAACTGGTGTCCATGGTTGTGGTGGTGGCGATGTGGGAGTCCCTGCGATTTATCAACCGAAAACTGAATTTCGTTTATCCTTACGAACGGAGCATCAGTGGCCGGATCGCTCTTCAATTGGGCCTCGGCGTTCTCGTCGGCCTGCTCGTTCGTCTTTTCATTTATTTGTTTGGGGAACCTTATCTTCCGTTCCACCTCGATGAATTGTTTGTTGCTGCCACGTGGGCGTTGTACATTCTTGTTTCGATCGGCATCAACCTGGGCTTCATCGCAGATTACTTCATTAATCGCTGGAAAGATTCGTTGGTGTTGGCGGAAAGACTGGAGAAAGAAAAAGCGCAGGTCCAGTTCGACAACCTGAAAAATCAACTCAATCCCCATTTCCTCTTTAACGCGTTAACGTCGCTGAACAGTCTCATTTTCGAGAACCAGGGTTTGGCGTCGCAGTTCCTGCAGCACATGTCCAAAGTTTATCGCTACGTGTTGCAGAACAAGGAGAAAAATTTTGTGACGTTGGAAACCGAACTCGAATTCATTCAGAATTATGTGTTCCTGTTAGAAACCCGTTTCAAGAATGCGCTGAAAATCAATTTTAATATTCGCGAAGACAACAAAGAGAAAGCCATCGTACCGGTGACGTTGCAGATCCTCATTGAAAATGCATTGAAGCACAACGTCACCGATCTGGAAAGGCCGCTGCACATTGAAATCATCACCATTGGCGACTATCTTGTGGTCAGCAACAACCTCCAAATAAAAAACCTCGTGGAAACTTCTAACAAACAGGGATTGGAAAACCTTCGGTCGTTATACCTGTTCCTCACGGAACGACCGGTGCTGGTTGAAAAAAATGAAGACCGATTCTATGTTAAAGTACCCCTGATATAACTATGCACTTCCGCACCGCCGACCTTAACGACTTACCCAGGATTGTTCAACTCTATAAAGCTGTCGCCAGTATTGAAGGCGGTATCGCCAGACTGGAACAGGAGATTACAGAAGACTATGTGAAGAACTTCTTAACCAAGAGTATCTCACAAGGGCAAATCATTGTTTGTGAACATCCGGATGATGCTGATCAGTTGATTGGCGAGATGCATGCGTACAGACCGGGAATAAAAGTTTTTGATCACGTGTTCTCCGATCTCACCATTGCTGTGCATCCGCAGTTCCAGGGTAAGAAAATCGGCCGCACCCTGTTCACGATCTTCCTCGACGAAATCGTACGAAACAGACCGGACATTGGACGCGTGGAGTTAATCACCCGCGAAAGCAACACCAGGGCCATTGCCTTTTACCAATCGTTGGGATTCCTTATCGAAGGAAGATTGGAGATGAGAATTAAAACGCCGGAAGCGGTGTACGAAGCCGATATTCCCATGGGCTGGCAAAATCCAAATTTCGAATTCGACTAACCCTCCATACGCGTATGAAAGTTCTGATCGTTGAAGATGAACCACTGGCTGCGCAAGATTTACAGAAATGTATTCACGCCATTCACCCCGATACCATTGTACTGGGTGTCGTGAGTAGCGTCTCAGCGGCAAAGAAATGGTTTGCCACTAACCCTCCACCCGATCTCGTGTTTTCAGACATTCAGCTTTCAGACGGAAATAGCTTCGAAATCTTTGAAGGCATGGAGCTCTCTTCGCCGATCATCTTCACAACAGCTTTTGATTCCTACGCAATTCGCGCCTTCAAACTCAACAGCGTCGATTACCTCCTCAAACCCGTGGACGCAAAGGATCTGGCTGCTGCGCTCAAAAAATACAATGCGCTAAACGCCGATCACCTCGCCGGTGAACAGGTAAAACGAATGCTGAAGACGTGGGGAGATTCGTCGCGTATGTACAAAGAAAGATTTTTGGCGCTTCACCGGAATTCGCTGGTCCCCATCATGATCAATGAAATCGCCTATTTTCATAAAGAAGAACTCATCTACATCCAAACCATGGGCGGTGAAAAATATATCAGCGACCATCACACCCTCGACGAAGTTGAGAATCTTATAGATCCAAAAGTTTTCTATCGGGTGAACAGACAATACATCGTTCATGTGCAAGCTGTCGCCAAGGTGAAACCTACGCACAAAGGGCTCACCATTCAACTGAAACCTCCGTTCAATATTGAAATCGACATCAGTCGCGAAAAGGCGACGTCGTTTAAGGAATGGATTGGGTAAAGAATTGAAAGATTGGAAAATTGTAACATTGAAAGGTTGCTACTAAACACCCAGGTCTGCGCCGTCGGCGATGAGTAAAAGGATCTCTTTTACTTCTTCTGCTTTGGCGTGCTCTCCCATCTTGTCGAATGACATGATAAGGTTTCTGAAAACACGGCGGATGATTTCCAGGTTTGAGCAAGGTTCAAAGAAAGATGATTGTGGCGTCAGGTGAAGTTCGCTGATGTAGTTCTCAATATCCTGCTTGGAAAAAATCAATCCTTTGTTGAAAGCATTAATGTAGAACTGCGTGTGCTGTTCGTCTTTGTAAGTCAATACAAAAAGGTTGGGAAGATTCACGCCATACACGGGAATCTTCAGTTTCTGCGAAACCAATAAATAGATCACGCATAGCGTAATCGGATTTCCCTTCTTGGATTCCAACACCACGTTGATCTGTGAATTTCCAGGCGAGTGAAAATTCTTGGTGTTCGCGCCAAACTTGAGCTTATTAAATAACACGCTGTTCACTACTTTAATCTGGTCGAACGGATAAAGATCGGGTTTGAACTCGAGCCAGGTTTCGTAGTAGATCTGCTCCAGTTCCTGCTTCAACTTCAAAAGTTCGAGGTCCGGATATTGATAGGTGGAGACGAGCCACATGCCGGTGAGGAGATCCTGTTCCGGACTGTCGTACCATTGTTGGACGCGCTCCTTCAACAATTCGTATTGAAGTGTATGAATCAGCTCTTCAATTTTGCGTTGTACCTGTGGATTGAAGTTGGTTTCCCACTCCTGCTCAAGAAAAGGAATGATACTCGTGCCAAGCGATTTGATCTTGTCCTCGATCTGCGTCACAATCTGCGCATCCTCGTCGTCCAGCAGGGAAACCAGCGCTTTTAATTCTGTGTCTTTCAAAGTATTTCGAAGGGCTATGTCGATCGCTAAAGTATAAACTTTACCCGATATTCTGTATTTTCGACGCACCACTATTTGTAACCGGCTGGGGTGATAAAGGTTATGCAATACAAATTATTTTTCTTCCTTTTTTTATCAGCCTCTGTCGCGGCATTTTCCCAGGATAAAGAACAAGTCTATTACAGTCCTGAATTTAAATGGGAGATTCGAATTCCACCCGGTTTTGAGGGTATGTCAGCCGAAGATCAAAAGACAAGACAGGACAAAGGCGCTGCCGCCATTGAAAAAACGTATGAAGGGGCCCAGGTGGTAAATAATACGACGACGCTCTTCGTCTATAAGAAGGGGAAATTCACTTCCATTGAGGCCAACCATCAACCGTTTGATCCAGCCGATGGCACCCACCCGTGAAATGTGTAAAGCCGTAAATGAAATGGTCTACCAGACTTTCGTAACGCAACTGCCCAACGCGCAAATTGATTCCTCAACGTACGTGCAATCGATCAATGGGCTGGCGTTCGAAACATTCAAAGTTGAAATCAAACTTCCCAATAACCTGATGCTCCATTGTTTTATGCACAGTCGCCTTTTTGGCGACAGGGAATTGGCTGTGAACATCATGTATCTTGATGAGGCCGACGGCAAACTCCTGATGGACGCCTGGATGAACTCTACCTTTAAGCGGCAGTAGTATCGGCGTTCGGTCATAAACACCCACGGTTGAAACCGTGGGCTGCACTAGAATGGTGAAGAAGTTCGGTCATAAACACCCACGGTTGAAACCGTGGGCTGCACTAAAATGGTGAAGAAGTTAGATAAGTTATCAGCTTAGGTCTGGATCACGCCGACATTGAATTTCTCAACAGCCGCATGACTTGCGGCCTCGATACCCATCGAAATCACGGAGCGTGTTTCAATCGGATCAATGACATTATCGACCCAGAGGCGCGATGCAGCATAATATGGACTTAACTGCTCGTTATAACGATCGGTAATTTCTTTCAAGAGCGCCGCCTCTTCTTCCGGTAAAATGGTTTTGCCCTGCGCTTTCAATGCGCTCACGCGAATTTGCAACAGCGTCTTCGCGGCAGACGCCCCACTCATCACGGCAATTTGTGCGGTAGGCCATGCCACAATAAGTCGTGGATCATACGCCTTTCCACACATGGCGTAATTTCCGGCGCCATAAGAATTTCCGACGATGATGGTAAACTTTGGTACCGTAGAGTTCGCCATCGCGTTTACCATTTTCGCGCCATCCTTAATAATACCACCGTGCTCCGCTTTGCTGCCCACCATAAATCCACTGACATCCTGGATAAAGATCAATGGTATCTTTCGCTGATTGCAGTTCATGATAAAGCGCGCTGCCTTGTCGGCGGAGTCGGAGTAAATAACGCCGCCCATTTGCATCTCGCCCTTCTTGTTCTTGACCACTTTGCGTTGGTTGGCAACAATGCCTACGGCCCAACCATCGATGCGACCTGTGCCACACAGAATTGTTTTTCCGTAAAGTGCCTTGTATTCATCAAACTCAGAATTGTCAACAAGTCGTTTGATGACATCGAGCATATCGTATGGCTTTACCCGGTCGACAGGCATCAGGCCATACAACTCCTTTTCATCTTCCTTTGGCTTCTTCGATTCGATCCGGTCGAAACCGGCCTTTTCTGTTGCACCGAACTTATCGAACAGGTTGCGGATGTACGTGAGGCAAGCTTGATCGTCAGGGAATTTATTGTCAGTGACACCGGAGACTTCACAATGCGTGGTGGCACCACCCAATGTTTCGTTGTCGATGTCTTCGCCGATGGCGGCTTTCACCAGGTATGAACCCGCGAGAAATATCGAACCCGTCTTGTCGACGATCATCGCCTCATCAGACATGATCGGCAGGTAGGCGCCACCAGCGACGCAACTACCCATGATGGCCGCGATCTGAACGATTCCCATCGCCGACATCTTCGCGTTGTTTCTAAACTGACGACCGAAGTGTTCTTTGTCAGGAAAGATTTCATCCTGCATCGGTAAAAAGACTCCTGCGCTATCCACGAGGTAAACGATCGGCAAATGATTTTCCATGGCGATCTCCTGCGCCCTGAGATTCTTCTTCGCCGTGATGGGAAACCACGCCCCTGCTTTGACGGTCGCGTCGTTGGCGACAATTACCGTAAGTCTTCCTTTAATATATCCCAGCCCGGAGACTACACCCGCGGACGGACAACCTCCTTGTTCTTTGTACATCCCCTCACCGGCAAACAAGCCGATCTCGCAGAAAGTAGAACCTTGGTCGATCAGGAAATCAATTCGCTCGCGTGCAGTAAGTTTTCCGCGCTGATGTTGTTCGGCGATTTTCTTTTCGCCACCACCCAACTTCACCTTCACGGCTTTGACATGAAGTTTATGAACCAGTTGCTTAAACTGATCTTCGTTTTTGTTGAATTCCAAATCGTGGGTCATGGCGGAGTGATTGTAAGATTGGAAAATTACAAAATTGGAAGGTTAGAAGATTGAAATATTGAAAGATTGGAAGATTACAAAATTGAAGTGTGAATGGACGAACTTACAATGTTTCAATATTGCAATATTTCAATGTTGCAATTTTACAATGTTCCAATTTTTCAATTTTTCTCGTCTTCCTTCCGCTGACGAGCTTTGTCACGCTCGATCTTGGATTTGCTTTTCCCCAGTGGCGCCATGAAATGCTTGGGGTTTTCATTGAAGTGCTTGGCGAGTGAGTCAAGCGAAACCAGCAGTTTGTTCAGGTTGACATACAGGGTGTCTTCCGTCATCAGCTTACTCATCGTGTTGTCGCCTTTATTCAACCTGGATAACGTCTCGCTTAGCTTGGTGAGACTCTGCTGAGTCTTCTCGAGGGTATTGTTGAGTTTCATTTCCTTCAAGGAATCGGAAATGGTCTTGAAGTTCGAAAGCGTTGGTTTCAGTTGTTCCAGCGTGGTGTTCAGGTTGCCGGCCACCACCTTGAATTGGGCACTCAGGTCGCCGATATTCGTGTTGGCGGTGCGCAACGTTCTGTTTAATAGTACCGGCGTATTCTGGAGTTGGATAAACATCGTATCGAGACGCTTGGTATTCCGCGCCAGGCCCTCCAATAAGATGTTCAGGTTCTTCAGAGCTTCCGACATGTTGGATGCAACGGGCTGGGCTATATCCAACAAACCCTTGGCCACTTCCGCGGGAATAGTGTCTTTCGCCTCCAATACCCGGCCCTTATTCTTCACGTCGAGCTGAATGAATCGCCCACCCAGCAACTGGCCGTTCAGCATGGCCTTGGATGAATCCGTAATGATGATATGGGATTCAATATCCAGCTCAACCACCACGCGGTTTTTGCTTTGTTGAATCATCACGCTACTCACACGGCCAACAGCATAACCGTTCAACAGTACCTGGTTGGATTCGGTGAGTCCATCTACATTCTGATAAATAGCGAAGTACTTCTTGTTAGTAGAAAAGAAATCGATCCCTTTTAAAAAATTAAAACCGAAATACAACAAGGTAATGGCCACAATCATGAAGAGGCCTACCTTAAATTCCTTGGATAATTTCATTCAGACCAGGTTTAAGCGCGCGATGTGTTCAGGAGGTCAATTTATGGATTCTACTTCACTTTTGTATTCTTTGAACGCCCGGTAAATACCCGATGCAATTAAATCCTGACCGTTCTCGGTGAGCAAGAATTTCTCTTCCTGGCTGTTCGAAAGGAATCCTGCTTCGATTAATACGCTGGGCATCATGGTACGCCACAAAACGACGAACCCAGCTTGCTTCACCCCGCGGCTCAATCTTCCGGCTTTGGTCTTAAACTGATCCTCCACCTTGCGGGCAAAGCTCAGGCTACTTTCGACATAAGCACTTTGCGTGAGCGTGAAAAGGATATACGACTCCGGACTGTTATCAAACCCCTCGTAACGCTCCTTAAAGTTCTCATCCATGAGAATAACAGAGTTCTCACGCTTGGCTACCTCGAGGTTGCGTTCGTCGACGTGCGTCCCCATGATAAACGTCTCCGTTCCATAGGGTTTTGTAGTAGTATGTGAGTTGGCGTGAATACAAATGAACAGATCCGCCTTATTCTTGTTGGCGATTTCGGCGCGTTCATCCAACGCCAGGTATCGATCGTCCTTGCGGGTGTAGATCACCTTTACATCAGGCATGTTCTTCTCGATGTATTGTCCGAGTTTCAACGCCAGTTTCAGGGCTACATCCTTTTCCTTGGATACTTTGCCGCTATTCCCAGGGTCTTTGCCCCCATGACCGGCGTCGATCACGACAACGTCGACTTTAAAATCGCGCACAACAATGGTGCTGGATGAATTTAGCAAGGTTATTGCTAACAGAAGCAGGGTTATTCCAATATTCCTCACGGCTCGTACTATGTTCAGCGTATTTGCAATACCTTTACGCAAAAGTGTGAATTTTTCGCTAAAAGCTAAAGAACTGGCTCTCAACCTAGCACCTGTGCGACTTTCTGGAGTAATCTTTTTCATTCTTTGCTTTGCCTTTAATTCCTATGCCCAGGTAGAACCCAGGTTAAAAAATCCTCCCGGTGACCTCATCAAGCAAAAAGCTGACTCAGCCCGCCGGAATCTAAACGATACCATTCCACCGCTTAAGACCGACACCCTCAAAGCCGATTCACTGAAAAAGGCGATACCCAAGGGTGACATTGAAACAACTATCAACTATTCGGCCAGAGATTCAATTCGCGCGACCCTCGACAACCAAATGGTCTGGCTGTATGGCGAGGCTAAGATCGTTTATGGTGACATCGAACTCGATGCCGAAGAAATTGTAATCGACTATGCCAACCATACCCTGACCGCACATGGTAAACGAGATTCACTCGGCCAGCGTATCGGTTATCCTATTTTTAAGAATGGGTCGGAACTTTACGAAACCAAGGACATCATTTACAACTTCCAAACCAAGCGGGCCAGGATCAGCGAAGTCGTTACGCAGCAGGGCGAAGGATACCTGCATTCAAAAGCTGCTTTCAAGAATGAAAAGAATGAAATCCTGAGCATCGACAACGCTTATACGACTTGTAATCTCGAACATCCGCACTTCCAAATCCGATCCACCAAGACAAAAGCGATCCCGGACGATAAAATTGTCTCGGGTCCCTTCTACATGGAGTTCAACGACATCCCCATGCCCATAGGCTTCTTGTTTGGGATGTTCCCCGCACAGCGAAAGAGCGCGTCCGGTATCATCTTCCCATCCTATGGAGAAGAAAAGCGTCGAGGATTCAACCTACGCGACGGCGGGTACTTTTTCGACATCAGCGAATATGTAAAACTGGCGATCACCGGAGACATCTATTCCAAAGGAGGACATGCTGTCAAGGTTAACTCAAACTACATGAAGCGCTATCACTACAGTGGCGGCGTTAATTTTGCCTACTCTAAAAACCCAGATGGCGATGACAAGATTGAAACCGAAAGTTTCACCAAGGACTTCCGTCTTACCTGGAGCCATTCACCGCAGTCGAAAGGAACGGGCAGGTTCTCGGCTTCCGTAAACGCGGCGACGCAGACGTACAATCAAAACAACTACCTGTCGTACGGAACCTCGAACGATTTGTATACGGCGAGTCTCAGCAACATTTCCACTAAACTGAGCTCGAACATTTCGTACAGCAAAAGGTTTTCGGGCACGCCATTCTCCCTGGGCTTGAACCTGAGACACAACCAGGATTTGCAGACCAACATTGTTGATCTCGACCTGCCCACGATGACACTCAACATGACCAACATCTACCCGTTCCAGAAGAAGACGGGCACGCCGGGACTCCTGGATAATTTTTCAATTTCCTACGCGATGGCGGCATCCAATCGCATCACTAACAACTTAGGTCGCGTGACCCCTACCGCCACCACGGATAGTATCGCCCCATTCTCGATGAGCACTCTCGGAACGTTGATTGAAAATGGTAAGAAGGGCGTGCGTCACACCATTCCCGCATCTTTTTCGATTAAAGCCTTTAAACATTTTACACTTTCTCCTTCTGTCAACTACGAGGAGAAATGGTATGGTGAACGCCTGGAGTGGGGATACAGTGAAGATTCTGTGCTGGTCAAAACCGATACCGCCAAAGTATTCAACCGCATCGCCAACTATTCCTTTAGCGCGGGTCTTACGACGCGGTTGTACGGAACATTCATTTCAAAAAATCCAGACAGCAAGGTGCAGGCCATCCGCCACGTGATGAACCCGTCCCTTAGTTTTTCTTATACGCCCGACTTCACCGGCGTCGACAACTACTTCCAGAAGTTGGTCGATCCAAAAGACACGACTGAAACACCCTTCTATAAATCACGTCATGAGGGATTCATTTACGGCGGATCAAACCCGGGGAAAAGCGGAGCCATTGGCTTTAGCCTGGGGAACAACCTGGAAATGAAAGTAAAAGGCGCTGAAGATTCCGTGGCACGCAAAGTCATGCTGCTGAATAACCTTTCATTCTCCACGTCTTATAATATCATCGCTGACTCCTTTAATCTGGCTCCCATCAGCATGGCCGCGAACACCAACGTGTTAGACAACAAACTGAACATCAACCTGTCGGCGTCGCTTGATCCATACACCTATGCGACGTTCAAGTCGGAAGATGGAAAGAAAGACTTCGAGCGGAGAATTGATCAGCTGGCCTGGAAAAACGGACGACTCGGGCGCATCACGAATGCTACACTGGCCATCAGCACCAACCTCAATCCAAAAGCGCAAAGCAAAGAAACGAGCAGCCGCGAGAAGATCGCCAAGTCCAACCTGCCCCAGCAAGAAAAAGAGTTCCTGATCAACAACCCCGACGCTTACATTGACTTTGATATTCCCTGGAGTCTGCGACTCAGTTACATCTTAGGGTATTCGCACTCGCCTAACAACGATCCAAAGGTGACTCAAACACTCTCGGCCAGCGGCGATTTCTCCCTGTCGGAAAAATGGAAAGCGACTTATACCACAGGCTACGATTTCCAGGCGAAAGAACTTACCATGACGAACATCGGCCTATCGCGTGACCTGCATTGCTGGACGATGAATTTCAACTGGACACCGTTTGGCCATTTCCAGCAATTCAATTTCACCATCAACGTTAAAGCCAGCATTCTTCAAGACATGAAGCTGGAGAGAAGGAAGCCCTTCTTTGACAATCTCTAATAATAGTTCGGTTTCCCGCCCCGTTGAGAGCTACCAAAATTGTTTAACTTTCACGCAGGTCCACAGGCGCAATGGTTAAATCATGAAACCCATCACGATAGCAGGTCACGAAATCCGTCCTGGAGAATTCAAAGAGATTGATATTAACATTGCCCGGTTGCCCTCGCATACCCAGATTGATACCCCCATTTACATCTCACGAGGTTTGGAAGAGGGACCCGTGCTGGCCCTCACCGCCGGCATGCACGGTGATGAGATCAATGGGATGGAAATTGTACGCCGCCTCCTCGACAGCGGACTGCACCAACCGAAAAGAGGAACAACGGTGTGCATGCCCATTGTGAACGTCTACGGTTTCCTCAACTACTCGCGCGACGTACCCGATGGCAAGGATATCAACCGATCCTTTCCCGGACACAAAACCGGATCGCTGGCGAGCCGCGTGGCCTATCACCTGATGCACGAGGTTATTCCGTTCGTGGACTATGGAATAGATTTTCATACCGGTGGTGCGATGCGAACCAACTATCCCCAGGTGCGCGCCGTACTGCGGGATGAAAAAAATATTGAGCTTGCGCATGCATTCAATGCTCCGTTTACGATTGACTCACCGTTCCGGCCAAATTCCCTGCGCAAAGAAGCTTCGAAAAAAGGAAAGAATATCATCGTGTACGAGGGTGGTGAATCGCTGCGCTTCGATCAGCACGCCATCGAAGAAGGCATCGCAGGAACACTGCGATTGATGAAACATTTGAACATGATCGATTGGGCGCCGGATGCGAATGAAGAAAATAAAGTCATTGTGGATACATCATGGATACGGGCGCACTCGGCCGGCCTTTTCCAGGCCAATGTGCGCTGCGGCCAGTTGGTGCATAAGGGTGAATGGGTCGGCACCATTACCGATCCCTTTGGCGAATTCAAAGAGAAGGTGGTCGCTGCTGAGATGGGTTATGTGATTGGCCTCAACAATATTCCGGTGATCAACGCCGGGGACGCGCTCATGCATTTGGGAATGGATAAACTGTGCCAGGAGGACAAAGGCGAAGAATAACGTGGAGGATTTTCTGAATCAATATGGATACATCGCCTTGATGGTGGGAACGTTCCTCGAAGGTGAAACGGCAATACTGGTGGCCTCGTCCCTCGTGCACCGCGGAATATTCGAAGGTCCTTACACCATGTTCTTCGGTTTTGCCGGATCGTTCGCGAGCGATTGGCTATACTACCTGATCGGCCGCGCCAACGGCAAGTACTTCATCGAAAAGAGACCCAAGCTGCAAGAACGGTTTTTACCCGTCCAGAAATTTTTCCTCAAACACAAAATTCAGATTCTGTTCTCTTACCGGTTTTTGTACGGATTCAGAATTATCATACCCGTGGTGATCGGTATGAGTAACATCCGGCCACTACAATTTTTGGGATACAGTATTCTCAGTGGACTCCTGTGGTCGACAACCGTGAGCACGGTAGGGTATTTCATCGGTCGGTTTTTAAATCTGACAGCCGTCTCTTTCGAAAAGAATATCGTGTTTATCGTGCTCGGCTTCGCGTTGTTCGGAATGCTGGTGGGTTTCACGGTGAAGCAGTTCACCATGCGAGAAATGGACGTGAAGTAATCAAGCGAATCAGGCGATGACCTTCGCGCCGTGAATGATCGACGCCAATACACCCTCTTTAAGCGCGTAAGTGGAAACGCGAATCCTGTTAAAGGCGTGGTGTTCTAAAATATACCGTATCAGACAACAAGCCACGACAATCATGTCGACGCGCATTTCGATCATTCCGGGAATGCGCATTCGCTCCGCGCGGTTCTTTTGCAAAAGCTCGCGATAGATCTCATGAAATCCTTCCAATGACAAAGGCGTTTCAATTTCTTCCGGACTTTTATGAATGTCGTGTTGGATGCAAAAGATATCACTCAAGGTGTCAAACGTCCCTGACGAGCCTACCAATACTTTAGGTTGAAACCGGTCGATGGCCTTAAACACATCGACTAACTTCTCATCGAAGTATTTATCCAGGGCAGCAATTTCCGCCGGGATGATGGGGTCGTTCTTCTGAAATTTTTCCAGCAAACGTTGCGCGCCAATCTCAAGACTTATCTTCCAGTCGATGGCGCGATCATCGCCTATAATAAATTCCACGCTTCCTCCGCCGATGTCAATGATCAATGATTTCTCGTCTTCCAGGTGAAGGGCTGATTTTATGCCCTGATAGATGTAGTCGGCTTCGTGATCGCCGGAGATAATGGATACCTCAATATTGGTGAGTTCCTTGATGCGGGCAACAACTTCCGCTCCGTTCCGCGCATTTCGTAGCGCGCTGGTACCGAAGGCAAAGATTTTATTGATTTTTCTTTCGTCGATGATGTTTCGGAAGCTCTGCATCGCCAGCAAGGCGCGATGAATTCCAGATTCCGTGATGATACCGTCGTTGATTCCGCCCATTCCGATTTTCACCGCCAGACGATCGCGGTGCGTAATGTGATAGCCCCGTTCGTCGGCTTCGGCAAGCAACAGGTGGAACGTATTTGTTCCCAGGTCTATGATTGCAATTTTCTCCATGGTTCGGGCGGCCGTGAAGATAGTAATAATAAGTCCACGTTCAACCGACCAAACAGCGTAGAAGTTTCTCCCCTACCTCGACCCACTTCCTATGCGCAGGAGTGTGGAGGTGGACTCTTTATGCTATATTTCGCTTCTTAAAATTATGGGGAATGTCTAAGCGAACAATCAGTGACCCTACGCTTCAAGGTAAGTTCAACGAACTGGAACGCAAAAATCAGGAAGCCCTTCAAGGTGGGGGTGAAAAAAGAATAGAACAACAACATGCCCGCGGAAAACTTACCGCCCGCGAACGCATCCAACTGCTGATGGACGAAGGATCCTTCGAAGAACTCGGCAAATTTGTGATGCACCGCAGCAAGGACTTCGGCCTGGACAAAGAGCACTACCTGGGCGATGGCGTAGTAACGGGTTATGGTACGGTAAACGGCCGACTGATTTACGTCTTCTCGCAGGACTTCACCGTTTTTGGCGGATCCCTTTCGGAAACCCACGCTGAAAAAATCGTGAAGATCATGGACCTCGCCATGAAAAACGGTGCGCCAGTGGTCGGACTGAACGACTCGGGCGGCGCCCGGATACAGGAAGGCGTCGTGTCGCTGGGAGGGTACGCTGATATTTTCTACCGCAATACTTTAGCCTCCGGCGTAGTCCCGCAGATTTCGGCGATTATGGGTCCCTGTGCCGGCGGCGCTGTATACTCACCCGCCATCACCGACTTTATCCTGATGGTTGAAAATACTTCTTTCATGTTTGTGACCGGTCCAAACGTCGTGAAAACGGTGACCCATGAAAACGTTACCTCTGAAGAGTTGGGCGGTGCGCAAGCCCACAGCACGAAAAGCGGTGTTACGCATTTCGCGTGCGCCAATGAGGTAGAATGCATCAGCAACATTAAGCGACTGCTGAGTTACATGCCGCAGAACTGCGAAGAGGAAGCACCAAGAATTCCCTACAGTTCAGCCGACGAAAAAAGATCCGCGCTCAATACCATTATCCCCGCCAATCCCAACCAACCTTACGACATGCGTGAGGTCATTGAAGGTGTGACGGATTCGGGTAGTTTTTTTGAAGTGCATAAGAACTTTGCTGAGAATATTGTGGTGGGCTTTGCCCGGTTGGCCGGACGCAGCATCGGTATTGTTGGAAATCAACCGGCGTCCATGGCGGGCGTGCTCGATATTGATGCCAGTGTAAAGGGCGCGCGATTCGTTCGCTTCTGTGACTGCTTCAATATACCCTTGTTGGTGTTTGAAGACGTTCCTGGATTTTTGCCGGGTACGGATCAGGAATGGAACGCCATTATTACCAACGGCGCGAAGTTGTTGTTTGCTTTTTCGGAAGCAACGGTTCCGCGCGTGACGGTGATTACCCGCAAAGCTTACGGTGGTGCCTATGATGTGATGAACTCCAAGCACATCGGCGCAGACCTTAACTATGCATGGCCGACGGCGGAGATCGCGGTGATGGGTGCCAAGGGTGCTTCGGAAATCATTTTCAAAAAAGAGATCGCGGAAGCAAGCGACCCGGAAGCCAAGTTGAACGAAAAGGTAGAAGAGTATACGCGCAAGTTTGCCAATCCGTATCGTGCCGCACACCGCGGTTACATCGATGAGGTAATTTACCCTGATCAGACGCGCGAGAAACTGATTCGCGCTTTCGAGATGCTGCAGAACAAGGCCGATAAACTCCCGAGGAAAAAACACGGGAACATTCCACTATAAAGAAATGTAATTACGTTTACAGGGTATGATGTTCAATTCACATCCACCGTTGGCGGAGCGTATGCGCCCCGTGAAGCTCGATGAGCTGGTGGGACAGGAACATCTAACCGGACCCAATGGGGTGATCCGCAAGGCTATTCAATCCAGTAACATCCCTTCCATGATTTTGTGGGGACCGCCGGGCGTTGGCAAAACTACCATCGCTAACATCATCGCCAACGAAGTGAAGAAACCTTTCCACACCCTGAGCGCGGTCAGTGCCGGGGTAAAGGATGTTCGTGAAATCATTGAAAAAGCAAAAGCCTCTCCCCGCTCGATACTGTTCATCGATGAAATTCACCGCTTCAATAAAAGTCAGCAGGATGCTTTGTTGGGTGCCGTTGAAAAAGGGATTATTACCTTGATCGGCGCGACGACGGAAAACCCGTCGTTCGAAGTAAACTCGGCGTTACTTTCACGATGCCAGGTGTACACGCTCAAGTCCCTGGACGAAGAGCAACTGCTTCAAATGGTACAGCAGGCGCTCGAACGCGACGATGAATTAAAAGATAGAACCGTTCGAATAAAAGAACACGAAGCGCTACTGAATATCAGTGGCGGCGACGGTCGGAAATTGCTGAACTTGCTTGAGCTCATCTGTCAGTCGGTAAATGGAGAGGTTGAAATCACGGATGACCTCGTCATGGCGCTGGCGCAAAAACACATTGCGCTGTACGACAAAAGTGGCGAGCAACATTACGATATCATTTCCGCGTTCATCAAGTCCGTTCGCGGAAGTGATCCCAATGCCGCCGTCTACTACCTGGCGCGGATGATCGAAGGCGGCGAAGACGTGCGGTTCATTGCGCGACGCATGGTGATCCTGGCATCGGAAGATATTGGCAATGCGAATCCCACAGCTTTGGTGATGGCCACCGCGGCTTTTCAGGCTGTGGATGTGATTGGATACCCCGAAGCGCGGATTATCCTCGGACAATGCGCCGTGTATCTGGCCAGTTCTCCGAAGAGCAATGCGAGTTACGTCGCCATCGATGCAGCGTTAGGGGCCGTTCGGGAAACCGGCGATCTGCCTGTGCCGTTGTCTATTCGTAATGCCCCGACCAAGTTGATGAAAGACCTCAGCTACGGAAAGGGGTATCAGTACGCGCACAGTTACGATAGAAATTTTGCCGACATGGAATTTCTTCCGGAGGAATTGAAGGGAACAAAGTTTTACGAACCGGGAAACAACGCTCGTGAAGAAGAGCTTCGTAAATTCCTTCAGACCCGGTGGAAGGAAAAGTATGGATATTAAATACGATGCAACAAATTATTTTTGAACAGTCACCAGCCTACTTATTGTTGTGGGCCATCCTGGCGGTCGCGGGAGCTTACCTGCTTTACCGTGGCACGCATCCGTGGAGTGGCCGCTGGAATAAGATTCTTTTTGGGCTCCGGGCGGTGCTGATCTTCTTGCTCCTGGCATTGTTGCTCGGACCGATCGTAAGACAAATCAACAACCTCTACGAAAAACCGGTCGTCGTCATTCTTCACGACAATTCTGTTTCCATGAAGGAAGCCGGTGACACCACGCAGTTGGCGAATCTGAATCAAACATTGGAAACCACAAAACAGCAACTCGAAGACAAGGGCTTTGAAGTGGTCACTACCAACTTTGATGGAACGGATGACCTGCATTATAAAGGACACGCTTCTGATATCCACGGCGCACTTCGACGCGTTGTCAATCGCTTTGAGGGTCGCTCCGTTGCAGGTGTAGTGTTAGAATCAGACGGCATATATAATGTAGGATTATCGCCGCTGTTCGCATCGTACAATTTTCCAGTGCATACTTTGGGCGTTGGCGATACATCCATTCGCACCGATGTGGCCATTCGAAATGTAGCTTACAACAAGATTGCTTATCAGGGAAATAAGTTTCCACTCCGGGTTGAAATCATGGGACAGAACATCGCGAATCAACCCATTCAGGTATCACTCTCGCAGCGCGGTAATGTACTGGATCGTCAGATCAAGAATCTGAAGGATGGTGAACTGCTGTCATTTGATTTCCAACCACAGGCCAACGAACAGGGCTTGCAGAAATTTGATATTCAGGTTGAAGTAAAGGCAGGAGAAGTAAATACGCGCAATAACAAATCTTCCGTTTTTGTAGAGGTAGTTGAGGGAAAAAAGAAAATACTCCTGGTGGCGTCAGCGCCACATCCGGACATCAAGGCATTGAAAGAAGTGATCGACAAAAATTCCAACTACGAATTCCTTCTTCATATTCCCGGTGTAAAACCTTTGCAGGCCGCCGATTTAAATCCCAGCGATATCGACCTGGCGATCTTTCATCAGTCTCCTGATGTCAGTGCTGTGACAACCGGATTGTTCCAACAGTTTGCCAAGAGCAAGACTTCACTCTTTGTCATCATCGGGCAACGGTCCGACCTCAGGCAAGTCACGGCGCTGGGGATGCCGCTCAAAGTAGACGCGGTGCCACACGACTTCGATGAAGTTACGCCGGTGGCTAACCCCGCATTTCCAAATTTTTCAATTTCCCCTGAAGCGAATTCGTTGCTGGTTACTTATCCGCCGTTGTCAGTTCACTTCGGAAAAATAAGCGTGCCCCTTCAAGCTGCCCCTTTGTTATATCAGCAAGTCGGAAGCCTGGCTACGCAAAAACCTCTGCTCGCTGTCGAAGGGGAAGATCGAAAGATTGCCATACTGCTCGGTGAAGGCATCTGGCGCTGGCGCCTCAGTGAATTTGACCGCACAGAAAAAACCCTTGCTTTTGATGAGGTATTCGGAAAGCTGATTCAATTCTTAAGCACCACAGACGATAAACGAAAATTCAGAAGCTATCCGATACAGCAAGAGTTCCTTGACACGCACCCCGTGATCATGGAAAGCCAGGTATACAACGATGTGTTCGAGCCAGTGTATGGCAATGCGGTGACCATTCAAATCACCAGTGAGGCCGGTAAGAGAAATCAATACACGTATGTAACGAGCCCCGGAAATAGTCGCTACCAGATTGGTGGCTTGAAGGAAGGCGTGTATCGCTATGTATCCAAGACTACCATTAACCAAAAAGAAGAGGTGGTTCGGGGTGAATTTGCGGTCACCTCGCAGCAGGTAGAATTGCAAAATCTCACAGCCGACCACGACCTGCTGAGAAAATTATCTGCCAACACCGGCGGAAAGTTTTATAAAGCCGCGTCGGTTCAACAGCTGCAAGCAGACCTGATTTCGACAGAAGCAAAAAGCACCATTCATACAGAAGAATCATTTCAGTCGGTGATCAAGCTGAAATGGATATTCTGGATCCTGATGATCTTCGCCTCAGTAGAATGGTTTAGCCGTAAGTTCTGGGGCAGTTACTGAGCGACACTACAAGTGCTCAATCAGAATATTGACACCCGCCACCAGGATGAGCGCTGCAGTAATCCGTTTGATGTATAATGGATTGAACCGGTACGCGCCCAAACGCGAACCCACCTGACCGCCGACGAATACGGCAATCAAAAGCGGAATCAAAAACGCCCAGTCAAGTGACGACACGCCACGATGAATTTGTCCGGCGAGGCCGCTGATAGAATTGACCAGGATGAAGAGGCTGGCAAGCGCTGAGATTCCTTTTGCTTCTGACCAATTCATGAAGTGAAGTACTGGTGACAAGAATATGCCACCGCCGATGCTCACCAATCCTGATAAAAATCCGATACCGCCCCCGAGTGTTATGTTCGAAAACGTGGAATTGTATTTTCCTTTTTGTTCGACCGGCGGTTGAATCCACAAGAAAAACGCGGCGATCACCAGCGTCGCGCCAAGGATAATAAAAAATACGTGTTGATCCAGTTTCCAGAATCCACCGATGTACGCCATGGGCACACTCGCGACCAGGAAAGGCCACACTTCTTTCCATGAAATTTTTCCTTGGCGATAGAAAATGATCGTACCTCCCGTTACCACGATGATGTTGCAAAGCAATGCTGTTGGCCGAATCGTTTCGGGAAGCAGCTCAAACATCGGTTGCGCTAATAACGCCAGATAACTGGAGCCACCACCAAATCCTACGGAGGCGTAGATCATGGCGATCAGGAAAAAGCCGACAATGAGAATGATTTGATTACTGTCCATTACTCAGCTCTCCGCACTTCAATGGCTTGAAGATTTTTAAGATAACGTCGACCAGTCATCGAATCCTGCGTGGAGATCATTAGAATATCGTCGTTTGATTTTTTGTCGCCAGTTTCTTTCGCCGTAACGATATAGGTGGTTTTGCCCGTCGCTGTGTTGAAAAGTTCATTCCAGGAGTAAACAACTTTATAGCCATCCGTGGCGACGCAGACGAAGTAGAATTCGCTGAATACTTTCGGGCTCTCCGCATCCAGTTCGACCCCCGACAAGAGATCGCGCAGCAGAACACCCTGCAGATTTTTTGCCACCCCTTTTACCTCACCCTTATGGTTGGTGATGGAAACGTCACCGATTTTCTGAGTCTGCATCTTCCGGATTTCGTCCAGCGAATACGCGCGGCTTGCCTTTACCTTTCCAGAAATGGTGAAGGAACTTGTCGCCACAACATTCTCCTGCCCCCAAACCGTAGCGGCACACAATCCAAATAACACGACCATGAAACATCTAACGAGCATCTCCATCATTGTTAATTGCTAATTGTTAATTGACAATTGATAATTGTAATTACCCTCCAATCGTTGACATCGATTCGTGAACAGGCAGGTGATCTTTTCGTTTTGATTCCGCTTCAAACCCATCTTTCGGCCTTTGCTTGAAGGCAGAAATTAATTTTTCCTTTATCTGTTCATCGCGCTCCCCTGCGCGCAAAGCATCGCGCACATTAAACACGCCGTCGTCATACAAGCATGTCTTCAACATGCCTTGGGCTGTGAGTCTGATTCGATTGCAGGTACCACAAAACGTGCGGCTGAACGCGGCGATAATTCCGATGGAGCCCTGGTATCCCGGCACTTGGTAGTTTGTCGAGGTTGAGAACTCAGGGTCGTGAACTTTCTGCAGTGTCGGATAGTGAAGTTGAATGTATTCAAGAATTTTCTTGTAGGTCCAGTTCAACTTTGCATAATGGTTTCCTTCACCGTTGAAAGGCATTTCTTCTATAAAGCGAACATCGACCGCATTGGTCCTGGTCAGCTCGATCAGTGGAATAATGTCGTCAATATTTTTTCCTTCCATTACCACGGCGTTGATCTTCACCGGGATTTCATGCTTGAGTAGCAGGTCCAGTGTTTTGCGAACGGCGACAAACTCATCGCGTCGTGTGATGATCTTAAATCTGTTTTGATCCAGCGTATCCAGGCTGAGATTAATGGAGGCGATACCTAATTTTTTTAATTCAGGAATATGCGGGGCGGTAAGAACGCCGTTCGTGGTGAGGTGTACGTTGCTGATGCCGGGAATCTCCACGAGATTTCGCACAAGGTGCATCAGGTCTGTTCTCACAAAAGGTTCACCGCCGGTCAACCTGACCTTTTGAATTCCCATGGAGGCCATCAGCGTCACCAGTCGTGTAATCTCCTCGTAAGTAAGGAGTTCTTTTTTTGGAAGATAGTTTATCCCTTCTTCCGGCATGCAGTAAAAGCAACGGAGATTACAACGATCGGTCACGGCTAACCGAAGGTAGTTGAGCGGGCGATTATGGTTGTCGAAGAGTGTCAAAACCCAAAAGTAAAACTCAAATTACAACAAATCAGGTACATTCGGCCGCCGTTCGTAACTTGTAGGTTTGAAACATATGCATCAATTCAAAATCAGAACTTTCGGTGTGGCCCGTGACATTATGGGTGGGAAAGAAATCGTGGTTGAAATCAACGGACAAACGGTTGCGACCCTGAAGAAAGAGCTCATCGAGAAATTTCCGCGCCTGGCCGGACTGCGCTCCTTTTATATTGCCGTGAACCACAACTATGCTGAGGATGTCCATATCCTGACGGAGAATGACGAAATCGCCATTATCCCGCCCGTCAGTGGAGGGTAAGTTAGTTGACAATAGGCAATGGGCAGTTGACAAACCTAAACCTAAAAGTCCAGTGAACCGTCGACTGTGGACGGTGGACTTTCACCACCTTTCCCTTGCTATTTGCCCGTTAACCCCTTAACTTCCCTATGCCCTTCAATAAATGTTCAACCAACCTTTCAGACAATGATTAAAATCACCGAAAAGCCCATCGACGTCCAGAAAGTCATCGATACAGCTTCGAGCTTAAGTGCCGGAGCTGTTAATGTTTTTGTAGGTACCGTTCGCAACAATGCACATGCGAAAAATGTATTGTGGTTGGAGTATGAGGCCTACGAAACCATGGCGGTAGCCGAGATCAGAAGAATTATAGATGACGCATCGCACCGATGGCCTTTGTTGGGTTGGGCTATTACGCACAGGATAGGAACATTAAAGCCGGGTGAAACTGCTGTGGCTGTTGCCGTCTCGACACCGCACCGGAAGGATTCATTTGAAGCATGCCAATTCATTATCGATACCTTAAAAGAAAAAGCTCCCATCTGGAAAAAAGAAGTTTTCGAAGATGGTGAAGAGTGGGTATCCGCTCGGCCAGAAGTGGCCATGAAGGCGTAGTTGAATGCAGACCCTCCCATAAAAAGGCTCGTCTTACGACGGGCCTTTTTCTTTTCAGTGAACGAAGAAGCGCTCATCATTTGGCGGCCCTGAATAAAATACTATTTTGCTTCGCTATTTTACTTTACCTATGAGCACGTCTGCCGTTACTTATCCTGCCAGTCCCAAAAACATTGACCCTCGTATGCTCGAACCTTCACCCTCCTTTAAAAGGGAGGTTACGAAAGTTCTGGGCGCCATCTTGTTCTTTATTTTCGTGTATATCGCCTTAATGGGCGCCGCCATTCTCCTGGCCGTATTAAGCGGTTGGGGTGGATTTTTATTGGTGGTCGCCTTTCCCAGGTTCATCACCCTGATGATTGGCCTGGGATTAATTGGATTGGGTCTGTTGGTCATTTACTTCTTGCTGAAATTTCTCTTCAAGCGTAATAAAATGGATCGTTCGCACCTGGTTGAAATCACGGCTGCCGATCAACCTGAACTCTTCCAATTCATTCGCACGCTGACGAAAGAAACACAATCGCCATTCCCGAAAAAAGTGTACCTCTCTCCTGATGTGAACGCTTGCGTCTTTTACGATTCCAGCTTTTGGAGCATGTTCCTGCCGGTTAGAAAAAATCTGCAAATCGGATTGGGGCTTGTCAACGCCGTTAACCTCAGCGAATTTAAAGCGATCCTCGCGCATGAGTTTGGCCACTTCTCCCAGCGAAGCATGAAGATTGGGAGTTATGTGTACAACGTGAACCGTGTGATCTACAACATGCTCTACGATAACGATGGTTACAGCGAGACATTGGAAGGATGGGGAAACCTCAGCGGCTATTTTCAATTTTTTGCTGGCGTTACCTTGGCTATTGTTCGGGGAATCCAGTTCGTGCTTCAGAAAGTCTACGCGATCATTAACCTAAGTTACATGAGCCTCTCGCGAGAAATGGAATTTCACGCAGACGCCGTTGCCGCTTCCGTGAGCGGTTCCTCCCACCTGGTAACATCCTTACGGCGACTGGAACTTGCCGAGACGTGTTACTCCCGATTGTTCGAGTATTACGACGCATCGTTGAAGAATAATCTGAAGCCCGATAATCTGTACCCCCAACATACTGAGGTCATGAAGCAATTTGCCCATGATCATGACCTGCCCATCACAAACGGACTTCCGCAGGTGAACGCGAATTCATTCGCGAAGTTCAATCAATCCCGGATTCTCATCAAAGACCAGTGGGCTTCGCACCCGAGCACCGACGATCGCGAGAAACACTTGAACAGTTTGAATGTTCATGCAGAAACATCGCATCTGCCAGCCTGGGCTATTTTTAAAGACGCTGAGGCATTGCAAAAACAAATCACAGAGCATGTTTACCGTGAAGCAAAATTCAATGACACGCCGATGGCGCTCGACCTCAGTATGTTTCGATCTGATTTCAATACCGAGAACGAAAAGTTTTCCCTCAACAAAGAATACAAAGGATTCTTTGACGGAAGATCCATTTCACCCTTCGACCTTACTGTCGAGCCATGCGACAAAACTTCGCTGCAGGAAATCCTCACGGATGAGGCCTGCCAATTACCTTATCGCATTGGCGGATTAAATGGTGATATCAATACCCTCACCGCAATCCAGGATCGTTCAGGCGGCATCAAGACTTTTGAGTTCGATGGCAAAAAATATACCCGGAACGATGCGGCTGATCTTCAGAAACAACTGCAAGATAAACTAAGCGCCACAGAAGGCCGGCTGCATGCAATCGAAAAGGAGCTGTATAACTTCTTCTCTAAAAAGGCAATCGCTATCGGTGAAGGTGACAAATTCCGTAGCACCTACGAAAAGATGTTTGCGGTCGGAAAAGAGTCGAACGAGGACATGCAAAAATCAATCGAACTCCATCGCCTCGCCTGGCCCATCTTTCACGAAACGATGTCCATCGATCGCGCCAAGATCATTGCCGTTCAACTCGCCGACAATGAAAGTCAGGTGAAAGAGCGCCTGCGCTTGTACTTATCAGATCTGCAATACAATTCATCTATTAAACCCGACGAGCGAACGAAACTTGAGAAATACGTTTCAAGCCAGCATACTTACTTCTCGTACTCCGCTTTTCACGACAGTGAATTGGTTTTGCTTACAGAATCCATTCAACTGTTTCATCAGATCGCGTATGAGCGAAACTTCGTAAACTTGAAAGAACTGCTGAATTGGCAAATTCAATTGAATCGATAACTGCCTTACGACCGGATTCTGTTTGCTTCTTAGTATTGGCTCCTTTATCTTTTGCTGCAACAACCCTGATTATGAATCGCAGCTTAAGCTTTCTATTGTTCTTCTACTGTTTAGTTGTTCTTCCCTGCACGGCTCAACAACAAGCTAAACCATTTCGAATCGCCATCGCTGGCCTTACCCATGGCCACGTCCATTGGATTCTGAACCGCGCCCATGATGGCGACATCGAAATAGTAGGCATCGCCGAAACCAATCGCGCACTGGCCGACCGGTTGATGACGCAATACAAACTACCGCCGTCGTTGTTGTATTCATCGCTTGAAGAAATGCTGGTGAAGACACGGCCAGAGGCGGTCACCGCGTTTGGCAGTACAGCCGAACATCTGAGCGTTGTTAAAGCTTGCGCGATGCGCAAAGTACATGTGATGGTGGAGAAACCCCTGGCCACCACCCTGGATCAGGCAAAACAAATCCAAATGCTTGCCAACAAGAATGGTATACATGTTCTTACCAACTATGAAACCACCTGGTATGGAAGCAATACGAACGTAGCCGAACTGATTTTGCAAAAAGAGTCGATGGGTAAGGTCCGCAAAGTTGTGATCCATGACGGGCACGAAGGCCCGAAAGAAATTAACGTCGACAAAGAATTTCTGGATTGGCTCATCAATCCTGAAAAGAACGGAGGCGGAGCGTTGATGGATTTTGGCTGTTATGGTGCGAATCAAATGACCTGGCTGATGAAAGGCGAACGCCCCACATCGGTGTTTGCCGTGACGCAACAATTTAAGCCAACCCTCTATCCGCTGGTGGAAGATGAGGCTACCATTGTTGTTACCTATCCTTCTGCCCAGGGAATTTTTCAGGCCTCATGGAACTGGCCCTTCGGGCGCAAGGATATGGAAATCTATGCGGAGAAAGGATACATTATCGCAGATCGAAATGGATCCCGGATTAAGACCAAGTCCGATAAGCCGGAAGAATTAGTAAAGGCAGTTCCTCTAGCAAAACCTTATAATGATCCTTTTGCCTACCTCGGGGCTGTGGTGCGCGGTGAGGTAAAACTAGGTCCATCCGATTTCTCAGCCTTAGAAAACAATATGATCGTGATGGAAATCCTGGAAGCCGCGAAAACTTCAGCGAAAGAAAAACGCGTGGTGATGATCGGTCAGTAGTACTGTAAACCGCTTCCTAGTGCCTCTCAATCCAATCGCCGAACGGCGTCTCATTGCACAACGAATTGCTTTTCAGGAATTCCGAAAAGCAAAAGACGTAGTAGCCTACTGCGGCGCGATGCAAGCGCAGGAGTTCGCTATGGTGAAATGGGCCATCGGTCTCCGGTCGAAAGGCCTGACCGAGAAGAAAATTGACGCAGCCTTCAACCAGGGAAAAATTCTACGCACACATCTGCTTCGTCCGACGTGGCACTTTGCAACACCGGAAGACATTCGCTGGATATTGATGCTCACGGCGCCACGCGTGAACCAGGCCAACGCGTACATGTATCGCCAATGCAAGTTGACGCCTTCCGTTTTTAGTCGCACGAACACCATCCTTGCGAAAGCCCTTGAAGGTGGGCATCACCTCACGCGGGAAAATTTGCAAGCAGAATTGAGTCGCCAGGGAATCAAGTCGGAAGGATTTCACCTGGCCTACATCATGATGCGTGCGGAGTTGGACCAGGTGATTTGTAGCGGCCCAAGAAAAGGAAACCAGTTTACCTATGCTCTCCTTGACGAACGCGCACCGTCTCAAAAGCCGCTGACGATGGATGAAGCCCTGCTCGCGTTAACCATGCGTTACTTCACCAGTCGGGGACCGGCAACGGTAAATGACTTCAGCTATTGGTCAGGCCTGACGGTGGCGCAAGTAAAAAAAGGTGTCATGATGGCGAAACATCTGCTGACCGCGGAGAAGATTGATGGTCAGGAGTACTTCTGCGTGCCCAGTAAAAGGAAAGTCACGCCGGGCGACATGCAATCTACCTTCCTGATGCCGGACTATGATGAATATGGCATGAGTTACAAAAACAGAAGTGCTCTATCCCATCCGCGCTTTAAAGGAAAACTTGATTACAACCGCGCGCTTATTGTCGACGGCGTGATGGTGGGATCCTGGAGGCGAACATTGGAGGGGAAGAAGATATTGTTGGAAATTAAACAGAACATCCCGTTGTCGAAAAGCCAGCTTGAAATGGTAAAGCTCGCCGCGCAACAGTATGGCGCCTTTTACAACAAAGAGGTCAAAATTATCCGCTAGGATTTAGCGTTTGGCAGATTTTGCGGCGTCTATATCTGCTAATACATCACCGCGTAGTTTCTCCCAATGGAATCGGAGGTGATCATTTTCTTTCCAGGGCTTTCCGTCCTGTTCACTGAAATGCACCAGCGGCATATCGTTGTACAGAGGAAGCGTGATGTGAATAACGACATCCCAGGAAGCAAGGGCCCGTTCAAAATGTCTGATGGCGTTTTGTTTATGCTCGTCGCCGCCGTTAGTGCGATAGGTTTGCAGGTCGGTGGCTCCTCTTAACTTTTCAGAAAAGTATAATCCAAGGTTTGCCCATGTCTTGATATCAGCAACTTCCTGGTTTAACGCTGCATTCCGCGATGTGCCCATGCCGTTCACCAATGCCAACGCTTTTTTACAATCGCGTTCTACCGTAGACGCCAACGCAAGGGGCGTAATCCGATCATTGCCGAACGACTTACCGCCTGAAGTGGCTTTAACATATTCAGCAATCGACACGTATGCGGAGTCCAACGGTGGTTGATTGATTAAACGTTCCGCTGAAATAAATTCAAAGCGTTTCGTATCGCGGTTCAGGGCCATGAATCCTTCACTGTAAAGTGTAAAGTCCCAGGTGAAATCAAAGTAAGAAGCAAGTTTCAACGGCACTTGTCCCGCCAGGGCTGAGGCTTCCATTAAAGCCTTTCCTGTTTTTCCATAACGATCGGTGAAAGCCGCCTCAAATACGTCATTCGATGTGTCTGCATTGTACAACAGACGTCCCCATATCATGTAAAACAACCATTGCCGCTCGAAAGCATACTTCCAGGGAACAGCGATATCCGGTTTCGTAAAGTAATCTTTCGCCGGGATGTAGGTTTCCGATCCAATCAAATATCCACCAACATAGGGTTGTGAATTTTTTGAAACATGTTCTCGCACAAAATCCGGAACACCCCAGCGAAGGCAAAAGAAATCTTCGTTGCGGGCTGTCCAGGTTACTTTGTAATCTGTTGGAACCGGATTGAAGTAGGTGCCATACAGTTTCCCTCCATGCACCTTTATCAATTTCGAAGTCGAGTGTGCGTGCGACCAATTGAATTTGAGATCGGCCCACACAGGACCTTCAACAAAACTCATGGCCGCTTCCTGTTCGATTCCCTTTCGGGTGACCTGCTCCATTTCAATACTCGTCGCCCCCAACGAAGCGGTCGTACCAGAGAATGGTATGCGGTGAATAAGTTTCGATTTTCGATTCGCCTGTTGCATTCCGGCGATGATGGTTTCCTTCATCCAATCTTCGCGCTGCTGCGGCGTCATGCCCGCCATACCTTCGCCAAGGGTTAAACCCATGCCGGTCAGGTCAGGATATTCATTCAACAATTGGGTGACGCACTCCCGCGTGTAACGCTTGATGATTTCGGAAGTATCGCCACGAACAAAGAAATGGTGCTCGAGATTATCCATCGCCACATTGTGCGCCTCAGCAAACTCAGGGCTCACGAAAATATTGAAGGGGATAACGTACGTATCAATTCCGCGCGCCTTGGCCATCGTAAATATGCTACCAAACAAATGCTTCCATTCTTTCAGCTCCTGATCATTGAAAGGACTCGCTTCAGGAAAATTATTTGGCTTGATCATGTACACGTAAGGATGCAGATTCCAGAGTGTAAGCGTATTGAATCTGTTCTCGGCCATCATGTCGAGAAATGATATCCAATAATTCAGATCACGACAAGTTTCCTGATGTTGATCGAGTGAAAAACTGTGACGGTAAGTGTCCCAGGGGAGGTCAAATTTTATTCCGCGAAAAGGAAGTTTAGAAGATTCATTTTTCGGTTTGATCGATTGGAGTTTTGTACCGCGATTCAAATCTTCGGCAAGCGAAAAACAACCGTAAATAAGACCCCGGTCCCCGCCTGCCTGTATGGTTATCGTGTTGCCATTTCGCCACAGGGCGAAGGATTCACGATCCATTTTGTCAGGAACCAACGTCAGGTTAATACTAAAATTGGACTTGCCTGTTTTGATGGAATAACCGCCTTTTTTGCATGATTTCTCAAGTATTTCCTTTGCGTAGGTTACCGTGTTTGCAGAATTATCATAAAGAATAGAGACCGTTCCTTGCGCACTGACATCCCACGAAATTCCTGCGGTTAGGATTAAAATAAAACCGAATTTCCTCATCATAGAGCAATTTAGACAGGAATAGAGGATGAAAATCACCACACATCATATAATAAGCCTACCGTTACCGTTGAATGGCAACATATTTGCTACACTGACCAATTGTTTAAGATGTCGTACTTTTGTATAACCAATCAGACTGTATCCATGAAAAAGCTTACGCTTTCGGCCGGAATGCTTGTACTGATCACGTTGTTCGCCGCCTGCACTAACAATAAGTCATTGCCGTTGCGCGTACAAACAAGCACGGTAAAGGTCGATTCTCTTCATCAAATTTTACTGGTCACTACTGACACGCTGGTAAAGCCAGTGCTATACTCCCATATTTCTGGTCTTGAAAAACTTCCTGTTCCAAAAGCAAAAGCAATGTTTGTTTCTGCAGTTCTTCCCGCGGTGCTCGTCGCACGACTTCAGGTGGAGGAGAGTAAAAAGAAGTTGACTGAAATGAACAAGCACAAGACGTGGAAATCGATCGATAGCACGTTTTACCTGGACATGAAGATGCGTTACAAGGCAAAGGATATGAATGACCTTCTTTCCAGGATGATCACCTTGCCCAACAGCATCGTTCTCGCCCAGGCATCCGTAGAAAGCGGATGGGGACAATCACGATTCTTCCTGGAAGGCAATAATCTTTTTGGAATCTGGTCGTTCAATAAATTCGAACCACGAATTGAGGCGGCCAAAACGCGAAACAAGAAAAAAATATACCTACGCTCGTACGATCACATGGCTGAATCCATTGTTCACTACTTCGAGATCCTTGGTAAAGCGAGCGCTTATAAGAACCTCCGCATCGCCGCGAACGAAACCGAAGATCCTTACAAGCTGTTGCCACTGCTGGGAAATTTTTCAGAAAGACGAGATGCTTACACGCTCCAGTTGAAAAAGGTTATCGACCGAAACAACTTCACCCAGTACGACCGGTACCAGATCGACCCGACGTACATCACCACAGCCGACAACTAGCACACAGATTTCGCGAATTAGCTTTATCTTGAGGTTGTGAGAGCAACCCTCCTTTTGCTGGCATTCCTCCCCTTTTCATGTTCCGGGATTCAACAGTCTGAAGACGAATGGGCGCATGACAATGGTAAAGAAGTTGTCTGCTTTGTATACCATCGCTTCGGCGATTCCCGATATCCTTCAACCAATATTTCAGTAAAAGATTTCGCAGCGCACCTGGCCTGGCTTAAAAAAAACAATTTTACAATCGTTAAATTCTCAGAAGCTATCGACTACATTAATGCTGACGGACCAGAACGAAAGCTTGCGGTCATCACCATCGATGATGGTTATAAAAGTTTTTTCAACAACGGCCTCCCGCTGCTCAGAAAATATGGTGCGCCAGCCACGCTGTTTATCAACACAAAAACCGTCGGCGGTGGCGACTACATGGACTGGCATCAATTGGAAATTGTAGTGGAAAGCGATGTGGAAATTGGCAACCACACCCATTCACACGCTTTCTTCCTCAATGAAAATGCAAACACCCGCTATAAGACCTTCGAAGATGAGATCAACTTCAGTCAGGCTACCATTGAACGAAAACTGAATATAACGCCGGTTGTATTTTCTTATCCCTACGGTGAATTTGATTCAGAAATGAAAAGGATTGCAAAAGCAGCCGGGTTTAAAGCGGCCGCTGCGCAGAACTCAGGCGTGATTTACAGCGGAAGCGACCTGTTTATGTGTCCCAGATTTCCCATGTCGGAATCCTACTCGGCTATTGAAAAATTTACGGAGAAGGCATCGGCAAGGGCATTAAAAGTAACGCACGTTTCCCATGATAGTTTTGTGGTTCCTGCGGACAAACGTCCCGCGTTAAAGCTCACCATAAAAAGTAAAGACCTTTCCCTTAACCGACTTCAGTGTTTTGTTCAGGGCTACGATTGCAGCTTGAAGATCCTGGAGAAAAATGATTCGACCACCGTCATCGAGGTTCAATCCGATAAACCTATGGTTAAAAAACGGAGAACACTGTACACCGTTACCGTTCCTGACAGGAATGGCCAATGGCACTGGTATAGTCATGTATGGATAAATCCAGCCATGAAGGAGTAAGGGACATCTCATTTCGGTTTTGTACAATACACCCTGTCGCTCGCGTATTACCTTGCTTGCAAAAACACCAAACATGAAACTCTTCGTAGTCATCCCCATTTTATGCTTCGCACACCTCGTGCTTGCCCAATCATCACAATCCGCCAATCTAAAAAAGATCTCGTGGCTTGAAGGCACCTGGACCCGTACAGATGCCGAACCCGGCCGAAGCGGATCCGAACGTTGGACTAAATATTCTGAAGCCGAATGGCAAGGTCTCGGCGTAAACATGAAGGGAAGCGATACAACCTTTGTGGAAAAAATCAAACTGCTGCTGAAAGACGGAAACATCTATTACGTAGCGGATGTTCCGGAAAATCAACAACCCGTATACTTTAAGGTGACCACCTTAACCAACCACGGCTTTGTCTGCGAGAATCCTAATCACGACTTCCCCAAGAAGATAGAATACTCGCACGATGGAAATAAAATGAAGGCCACCATCTCCGGAGATGGCAAATCCATCGATTACCTGTTCGTGAAGAAATAATTCAGGGCTTGTTTTTCCTTAAAAAGAAATTCGCCATGGTCTTTTCATCAAAGGCATAGTCCGTCGGGTTCTCACCGGTGAAGTCCTTGAAATTGCGAATGAAGTGGGACTGATCATAAAACGCGGCCTGGTATGCCAGGTCGCTCCAGTTATTATTGTTTTGTTGAACCAACTCGAAAATGTAATTGAAGCGGATCAGGCGGGCGTAGAATTTTGGCGACAATCCCACGTACTTCTTAAACAGGTTCTCCAATTGTCTTTCACCGACACCGACTAATTCACAGAGATCTTTCACTGTCACCATTCCATGTTTTTCAAAAATGTATTGTACGGCAGCTTCGACAGGATTTGCAGGAAGTTCTTTTTCGCGAATGAGCGCTCGAAAATAATCATCGAGCTTTGAAACGCATTCGTCGAAATTGCTGCCCTTGCTCATTGTTGATTCGATCTGCATCATTTCAACCGGGAGTTCAACAACAGAATCCGTGAGATCCAGCATGTGCGTACCAAACAATTGGGTGAGCGCGGTTGGTTTGAGTTTTATTCCCACAACTTTAGAGACCCCTGTATTCTCCAGATAAAAATGTTTGCTGATCTGCCCGGCAAGAAGTTTCTTCTCTTGCTTCTCCCAGCGGCCAGACAAGTCGATTCGATACGGATCGCCGAGGTGAAAAATGATTTCGACAAATCCGTCGGGGATGATCTTCTTCCGGTGCGGCGTTGGGTCATCATCCTCCACCATCCAATAGCACTCGAGGAAACGTTTGAGATCGGGGCGCGAATCGATTCTGTTAAATCGCATTGAACAATTTACAACTCCCCGGGTATACCACCTTAAAAATCCGGTGAATTATGCATCAAACTAATTTCTATTTTTAATAAACAATTTTTTAAACTATGGTAGCTTTCACTACTTCTGTTATCGATGCCTGGAAGTCTTCCGGGTACAAATTTATTCACATCCTGGCCAAGGAAAAGTATGGCGTCCTGCGGCCGCTGTATCATGAAGTCGATGTGACCAATGGATTTGTGATTCCGATGGCCGAAATCGGGCTGCTCCAGCTTAAGGATGATTATTTTCTGGTCAAGGAGAAAAATGCGTTCCATCCGGTACTGATTAACCGGTCTGCGTCAAGCTTGAATTAGCTATTCGATTGGGTAATCTTTCCAACGAATTCTTACATTCGGGTGTCTAAGGAGTATGAAAAAGTCCCTCGCCTTTATTTCACTGTTCCTTTTTGCTTTCGCGGCATGCGACTGTGAAGAGTCGCCGGAACAAACCTGCGGAACCCTTAACCCCACCGAAGACTTAGCCTGGCTCAAAACGGCCATTGAATCATGGGATCAGTATAAGTCTGAGGACTACTACACTTTCATGTACGTTCAGCAAGGGATGTATCGAGGCCAACAGATTTTCTTATTTGGAAACTGTTGTCCGTTCTGTAACACTACGGTGCCCATCTACAACTGCGAAGGCGAGTTGCTATGGTATGCCGGCTCCGAACCGGAAAAGACAGAGAAAATCACCGATCTAAAAGTTATCTGGAAACCTGATGGGTTCCAATGCACGATCTAGCGCCTTTACTAGAGCGACCGGATCTTGATATTCCGATAGTACACCGGCGCGCCGTGATCTTGTAAAGAAATGGATCCGGTTTTAAAGGTATTCCATCCCGGGTAGTCTACCCACTTACTCTTCTTGTATCGCTCTTGAAAATCAGGGCTGGCCTCATCGAACTCGACCACCTTTTCTCCATTGAGCCAATGCTCAACATGACCATTGTTATAGATTAAGCGAGCGGTGTTCCACTCACCAACCGGCATGAGCGTCTTCGTGAGTAAGGCTGGATACATGTCATAATTGCTGCCGGCTTTCTGCGCGTCGGTTAAAGAATCTTTCCAACCGGTGTCATCCATGACCTGGTATTCCGGACCGGTTTCATAGTCGTGCTTGTATTCAGGTTTTTCAACCGTATGATAAATGATTCCGCTGTTGCCACCTGCCGATATTTTCCAGTCCAGCGTGAGTTCAAAGTTTCCGTACTGCTTTTTCGTTATCAGTGATCCACCGTGATCGCCGGAACCTTCACCCAATCCCGTTCCATCACAAACAATGGCGCCGTCTTTCACCGTCCACAATGGACCAATCGTATCGTGATTGTAGCGTTTCCATCCTTCGAGGGTAGAACCATCGAAGAGTAGTTCCCAGCCAGCGACTTTCTCTTCTTCAGTCAAAGTATTGACTGCAGGTGTTGCCGCGGCAGTTTCTTCTGATGAATTGGATTTCTTGCATGAAAGGGGCAACAGCATAATCGCCACCGCCGCCAGGCCTAAATATTTTCTCACGTATTTTTTGGGTTATGATTTATCCAAGCTACCACAGATTGCTGTGGGTTCAAAACTATTTCTTTGAACAGTTTCTCACTTCTTCTTCATCTTGTTCAACCAATGATCCGCCTCCTGCTGCCGTTTGATTTTTCCAGATTGAACACTGGCCGCAAGTTTTGGATTGACTTCACCCTTGGAGGTCAAGTGAAAGTAACCGCAATCATCACATTGATAAACGGCGATCGGTCCGTGACCATGCGAATAAGAATAGGTTGTGCGTGCAGCAATCAAAGCTTCCTCGGCCTGCACCTGGGTTAGATACATTCTTTTCTTTGTTGGGCACGTTTTCATCCAAAAGAAAGTTACTCAATCCGTTGATGTAATATATTGGAAGCCGCAGGGGAAATCAACTAACTTTAGTTGAGTGCCTATAATACTTCTATGAAAAGATCAATGCTCATCCTCGTGCTGGCCAGTTTAGCGTTAGCAGCGCAAGCGCAAATCGCCACGAAAGAAATACAGATCAAATCCGCGGTTCTCGCTGCGCCTGCCAATCTTCGCGATGGCGCCAAGGTTTACGGATATTCAGAAAAAGGTGAATGGATGGAGTTGCAAAAAGGCAGCAATGAAATGGTGTGCTTGTCCGATGATCCTAAGCAAGATGGATTTAGTGTTTCCTGTTATCATAAAGATCTCGACCCTTTCATGGCACGGGGTCGCGAGTTGAAAGCGCAGGGAAAATCGTTCAAAGAAATTTTTGATGTACGTGAAGCCGAAGCGAAATCGGGAAAGCTCCAGATGCCCAAACAACCAACGACGCTCTATGTGTTCTCCGCTTCGTCGGTGAATTACAATGTTCAAAACGGAGAAGTGACGAATGGGCAGTTTCGCTACGTCGTGTACATTCCCTATGCGACGGCCGAAAGTACCGGGCTACCCTTGAAACCTGAAGCGCCGGGAATGCCTTGGATCATGGATCCTGGAACGCATCGGGCGCATATTATGATCAATCCGCCGGCAAAGGAGTAATCTACTTGCCAATTTGAATTTTCATCGTCGTCCCTGCGCCGGGCACACTTTCGATGGACAATGTTCCACCTATTTTCTTCAGCAGGTCGCGACAAAGCTTCAGGCCAATACCCAAACCTTTTTCCTGCCGTGTTCCTTCCTGGGAAGCGTATTGATCAGAAAGTATACTCTTTATAATATCTTCTGTCATGCCCACGCCGGAATCACGAACGGACAAGAAAGCAACTTTCCCTTCCTTCCAATATCGTATGGCAATTTTTCCACCTTCTGGCGTGAACTTGATCGCGTTTGATATCAGGTTACGGATAATGATGGTAAGGATCTCTGCATCGGAGATGAAGGTATCGGTCGTTTCTAAGGAAGTGGCCAGGGAGATGTTTTTATTTTCGTAAGAAGCCGCGAAGACAGGAAGAATCGTTTTGAGTATTTCATCCACATTCACTTCTTCCTTGTTGATATTGACTTTGGTGAAATTCGCTTTTGTCCAGTGTAGGGTTGTTTCCAGGAACTCTAATGCCAGCGATGATTTCTCCTGAATACTTTGCAGTCGCGTGATAAATTCGTCACGGCTTACATCATCCTTTAGTGTGAGCTTCGTGAGCGCGTTCAAGTTCGCGAGTGGGCCGCGCAGGTCGTGGCTCAGAATCGATAGTATCTTGTTTTGATTTTGGCGCGTCCTGTTCAGTTCTTCCTCACGCGTAACCACTTCATGAATGTTTACAAAGGCAACCAATTGATAACGACCGAACGTTGACGACTTGATTTCGAACCATTGGTCGCTGTTGTGTTTCGTGGTGACCCGGGCTTTCAGGAGAATGTAATTCAATCCCTTTCTTCGCGACTCTATAGCTTCGCGTCCCCAATCGAGGACGACCTTTTCACGATAGGCGGGATCGGGATAAGCTTTCATAAACCAATCGTCCAGCGTGGGAATTTCGTCAATGACGTAACCAATCTCCTCCCGGAATTTCTCGTTCAAATAAATTTCATGGTATGTACCACCCCGGTACTCAGAGATCAGAAAAGGATAAGGCAAAAAATCCAGCATCTGCTGGAATACCGGGTTGGGAACGACCAGTTCATCGAGTTGAATCATGTCGGGGGCTTTAGGATTAAGTTACCCAATAAAATCAACATTTTTTGACGCCTTCGCAGTCAAAAATTGCAGCATACCCATCGTTTCTGCCCGACAATAAAAAAGTCCGCCGAGGCGGACTTTGTGTGGAGAATATCGGAGTCGAACCGATGACCTCTTCCATGCCATGGAAGCGCTCTAGCCAGCTGAGCTAATCCCCCAGTATTTTACTTCTTTCCGAGTAGCCCCGATGACCTTCCCGACGACGTCGGGACGCTCTAGCCAGCTGAGCTAATCCCCCGGATAATGGGCAGCAAATATACAGGAGTTATCATAAAAATCAACTGAAAAAAAGGGGGGCAATCCACCCGATTTTATCTGCGCTAATCTGCGAGATCTGCGGGAAAGAATTTTAAATGCCTGCTCGCAGATTGACGCAGATCAATACCATCACATCTGATTGCGATCGATGAAATCTTTAAACGATTTCCGATAGCCATCGCTGATAGGAACCATGGCTGTCCCTATTTGTACCTCACCTTTATGAATGGCGTCGATCGCCTCAACGGCTACAATGTAGGAATGATGAATACGAATGAATTTATCTGCAGGGAGTTGCTCTTCCAGTGATTTCAAACGCTGAAGGGTTACGATCTTTTGTTGCTTCGTGTGAATGGTGACGTAGTCTTTTAACCCTTCAATGTACAGGATGTCGTCCCACCTTACTTTATAGATCTTCGAACCATCCTTGATGAAAACAAATGGTTGGCCAGCTTCGGAATTTTGCGCTGTGGATTGCACTGGCTGCGCAGGCGCTATTGTTGGTTGCAACCTTTGATTGACCTTCTCCACGGCTTTCAAAAAGCGCTCGAAAGTAATGGGCTTCAATAAGTAGTCGACCACATCGAGTTCATAACCTTCCAATGCATATTCCGAATAGGCCGTGGTGAGGATCACCATCGGTTTTTTTTGAAGTGCTTTTAAAAGAGAGATGCCGGTGATCTCCGGCATTTGAATATCCAGAAAAAGTACGTCGATGTTTTGCTTGCGGAGTATCTCTATCGCCTCCATGGGCGTGGAGCATGACTTGATGAGCTGCAGGTATGGAACTTTGGAAACGTAATCCGTGATCAGGTTACGCGCCAGAGGCTCGTCGTCAACAATCAGACACGTCAGGTTCAAGCAAGCTTTAGATTCAGTTGAACAAAATACCGGTCAGCCTGGTCTTTAATCTCTAAAGCGTACTGTCCCGGATAACTCAACTCTAATCTACGTTGAACATTTTGTAATCCAATGCCTGATTTATTTCCTGTGTCGACTTTAACACCGTTAACCTTGCTATTCTCGACAGAGTAAATGCACTCTTTTCCATTGATATGCAGGCTCGCTTTCACCCACGACTTCGTGCCACCGTTGCCAATGCCGTGCTTGAAGGCGTTTTCCAGGAATGTGATAAAGATCAACGGTGTGATCCATATGTCTTCCACCGGACCGTTCACCTGAAAATCAACCGGCGTCTGGTCGTTCAGTCGCAGGCGCTCCAGGCTGATGTAGTTCTGCATGTACTCGATCTCTTTCTTGAGCAACACCTTCGAATGATTGGTATCATAAATCATATACCGCATCATCTGCGAGAGCTTGGCAATTACTTCCGTTGTGTTCGGCGATTGAGAATATGCCAGGTAGTAAAGGTTATTCAGCGTGTTGAAGAGGAAGTGCGGGTTGATCTGCGCTTTTAGAAAGTTCAGCTCAGCCATCAGCTTTTCGTTGTCCAACTCCTTCTTTTTTCCTTCCAGCTCAAACCAATCTTTCAAGAAACGAAGCATGGCCACAAAGATGACGATGAACAAACTGGTTGCACCGGCCTGAACAATGAACGTCGTTTCGTAAAAGAACTGCACCTGATGCGTATAACCGTCCACCAGGTAGCGCTGGAAATGGACCCGTCCGATCATTAAAATGACGAAGGGAATACTAAACTCCAATAGAAATTGCAGGACCTTTTTGTGTTTCAGAAAGCGCGGCAGGAAGATGAAGTAGTTCATGTAAGAAACCACCATATTGAAGGCAACGTGGAACGCCGCCATCACGATGGCCTCACTCATTTCAATCTCGCGCCTGCGATAAGACGTGATCTGATACAAGAAGAATGACAGATACACGCACCAGAATGACAGGTGCAAAATGAGTACTCGGTTTCGTTGAAGAAAGGGTTGCATATTCTTATGCCTAAACGGTCAAAGATACTTGAATGTCCCACCACCCCCCTGAATTAGGTATGAATTTAGACCCTTGACACGTTTTCATCGACCGTTGTCGGTGTATGTTTTACCCCTCCGAATGGTCGAATATTTTCACGAAATGTCGATGTATTGGCACCGGTGGTATAAAACAACTCCCCTCCTACGAACCAACTCCGTTTCTTTGCGTTGTGTTAGCTGATTGGTGGTGGCAAACCGCTCTCATCAACGGATTAGTAAACTTAACTGAACTGAAAGAAGGGCTATGATGAAGAAATTATTTATTCTATTCGGGATTACTTTCCTAATAGGTACGGCGTACGGACAGATGGGCGGCGGTACATCCGGCCAAACACCTTCCGCGTCTCTTGGTGATAAGGAATCCGGTAAGATCACCGGCGTGGTGATCGATGCTGAATCCAATCAGCCGGTAGAATTTGCCACGGTAGCTTTGATGAAAGCCGGTACCGACAAGCCTTTGGATGGTACAGTGTGTGACGACAAAGGTAAGTTCACCCTCAACAAAGTCGCTTTCGGAGAATACTCCATCGTCATCTCCTTTATCGGATACGAAACACAGACCATTAATAATGTAGTGGTTTCTGAAAAGAACAATGAAGTGGACTTGGGCTCGGTAAAACTGAGCACCGGCGCCAAGATGTTGAATGAAGTTGTAGTAGAAGGTCAGAAAGCCGTAATCGAAGAGCGTGTTGACCGCACCATTTACAATGCAGAAAACGATCAGACTGCACGCGGCGGCGATGCAACAGATGTATTAAAAAGAGTACCCATGCTTTCCGTCGACCTGGATGGAAACGTGTCCATGCGTGGAAGCTCGAACGTGCGCGTGCTCATTAATAATAAGCCTTCCACCATCATGGCGGCCAACCTGGCTGACGCATTGAAGCAAATCCCTGCCGATCAAATCAAATCGGTAGAGGTCATCACATCGCCCTCGGCAAAATATGATGCCGAAGGATCCGCTGGTATCATCAACATCATCACGAAAAAGAATACGCTGCAAGGATTAACCCTTGGTATTGATGCTGGCGTAGGATTAAGAGGTTCGAACCTCGGACTCAATGGAAACTATCGCGCGAAAAAGATGGGCTTCTCCCTCGGCGGTTTCGGTCGCGCCAACTACAACATCAATGGCGAATTCGACAACAAGCAGGTAACCTATTCCGATTTCGATGACTTGACACCCACGACCAACATTCAGCGCGCCGATACACGCAACCAGGGACTCTTCGGAAATTATACGCTGGGCTGGGACTATGATATCAACGAGAAAAACTCGCTCGTCGCTTCTGCTCGCTTTGGCGCCAGAAATCAGAAGAACTTTCAGGACGACCTTTTCACTGAAATTACCGAGGGCACAGAGGTGACCAACAGCCTTCGCGATGTTACCACCAAGGACATGAATAACAGCATGGACCTCAGCTTGACCTACACGCACTTGTACGAAAAACCTCAACGCGAATTCAGTATCCTCGGAAACTTCAGCCGCAACAACCGCGATAGCGATATCGAAAACCTGATCCGTGAGGCGAATGACGTTGCTGATCCCAGCGGATTTAAGAACCTCAACGATAGTTACAACCAGGAGATGACGATCCAGATGGATTATCAAACTCCTATTCTGGACAATCAGATGGTCGAATTTGGTGTCAAGGATATTTCGCGTAAAGTATTCAGCGACTATCAATATTACATGGATAAGGAGGGCACTGGAACTTATGTTCTGTCACCCGATACCACCTTGTCGAACAACCTTAACTACGACCAAAGTATCATCGCGGGTTATTTGTCGTACACCTACACAACCAAGTCTGCTTACAGTTTCAAGGCAGGAGCACGATACGAGTACACGACGATCAATGCTTATTCTCAAACAGACGATGATATTGAAATCCCGGAATACGGAGCGCTTGTTCCGAGTGTGAATATCTCTCGCAAACTGAAGTCCGGAAAGACGATCAAGGCCGCGTACAATCGCCGCATTCAGCGTCCTTCGATGAGATATTTGAACCCGAACGTTCAGGCCTCAAACCCCTATGATATTACCTATGGTAATCCGAACCTTGATCCGGAATATTCAAACAACTTTGAACTCTCTTACAGCACCTTTATTAAAGGAACAACGATCAACACGTCTGCGTTCTGGAGAAACACAAACAACGCTATCCAGGATGTTAGAACGGTAGAGACGGTGGATACCTTGCAACGCGTGTCGACTACCTATAAGAACATCGGTCAGGAAGACGCGGTGGGTGTGAACATCTTCGCCAACGTGAACATCGGAAAATTGATGTTGAATGGCGGCGCGGACATCTACTACTCCATGCTCGACAACAATGTTCCCGTTACGAATCCGGAAGATCTGCAGTACAAGGCCAGCAACGAAGGTTGGGTAGCGAGCTACAGGATGTTCGGAAGCTATAATCTATCGAAGGGTTGGGGCTTCCAGTTCTTCGGTTTCTACCGCGGAAATCAGGTGCAATTGCAGGGAAGTCAGGGTGGATTTGGAATCTACAGTCTCGGCATGAAGAAAGATTTCAACAACAAGAAAGGTAGCGTTGGTTTCGGCGCCGAGAACTTCTTCAACACCAATGGTTTCAAAATCAAGAGCGAAGTGACCTCACCACTGGTGAATCGCGAAAGTCTTACCGTACTCAGGAACATGAGCTTCAGACTGAACGTCAGCTACCGCATTGGTAAGATGAGCATGGAACCTCCCAAACGCAGAAGATCCATCAACAACGACGACTTGAAAGAAGGCGGCGATGGTGGCGGAATGGATGCCGGTGGTGGAAACCAGGGTGGTGGCCAGCGCGGCGGCGGTGGATTCCAGGGCGGTGGTCAGCGTACTGGCGCCGGTATGGGTGCAGCAGCAGCGACTACAAAACCTGCCAACGTTCCTCCTGCTGATGCAACAGCTGTAGTACAAGCTGAAGGAACCTGGAACTACACGATCGACTCACCTCAAGGTGGCGAAGGAACATTGGTTCTTAAAAAAGAAGGCGAAAAATATACGGGTACCATCAACAATAAAAGATTCAATAGAGAGTCTACACTATCAACGGTGGAGTTGAAAGGTAATGAGTTGACGTTCTCATATGACGTAACCGGCTACGGTGGAAACACCATGACGATTAGCGTGAAGAGCGTGATCACCGGGGATACATTAACAGGAACAATGACCGTTGGGCAATTTGGAGCCTTCCCGATGCAGGCGAAGAAAGCCCAATAACATAAAAGATCTGATTAGAGGGGATAGGTTGTGGTTTGGTAATGAAGAGGGACGGGGGTCCCTCTTCTCTTTTTATCTCGTCTGAAATACTTTCTCAGCCAGCGACCTCATTTTTCTGACGCGCTCAGGATCAACCGTGCGAAGTTTGAATTCGGCACCTTCATCAGATCCCATCCCGGCAATTTGTTGATTCCTGAATTGCATCGCGCTCTCGCGAAAGGCAGTCGCTGAAAAATGAATTTCCTTGGCGCCGGATTTTCTGATGATATCCTCGACCGTGTTTTCATTCACACCCGAACCGGGCATGATGGCGATTCGTCCTGCGGCGCGCTTGATCAGTTCACCAATCAAATCCGCTCCCTTAGACGCTTGCGCTTGTTGACCTGCAGTCAGGATCCTGTCGAATCCAACTTCAATGCAATCCTCCAGCGCTTCAAATGGATCGCGTGTCATATCGAATGCACGGTGGCAAGTGAACTTCAATGGCTTGTATCGGTCGATCAATTCCTTGCAACGTTTCTTATCGATTGTTCCATCGGGATTCAAAATTCCAAAGACTGCTCCATCCACGCTCAGCTTCTGACTTTGCGAGAGGTCGCGCTTCATGGAATGGAATTCATAACTCGAATAACAAAAATCTCCACCGCGTGGACGGATCATCACATACAGATCCAGGCTTACATTTTGCCGCACCAGTTCAATGGTTCCGTACGACGGTGTTGTTCCCCCTTCTCCAGGATTATCACAAAGTTCAAGTCGATCGGCGCCGCCCTCCTGCGCTTTGAGTGCCGACTCGATGTTGTAGACTACAATTTCAATGGTCATTGGAAAATATCTCGTGTAGCTTGTTAGTAGATGCTTTTGGATTTATTCAAGGTATTGCCGCTGCCGTTGTCATACTTGGCAAACGTAAATCCTTGTTGGAGACAGTAAGCGCCGTGTTCACCATTTTTGTTCAACGCCAAAAATCCAACTTGTATCTTCTTCGACTTTTCAGGATTCTTCTTCACGATTCTTTCTACCGCCAATTTACACGCTTTCTCCGGTGAGTTCCCTTGCCGCATCAGCTCTACTACCAAATGACAGCCCACGATTCGAATTACCTCTTCTCCCAATCCAGTAGACGTCGCCGCACCTACTTCGTTGTCGACGTAAAGCCCGGCGCCGATGATGGGAGAATCACCTACGCGTCCGTGCATTTTGTACGCCATTCCACTCGTCGTGCACGCGCCGGAAAGATTTCCCTGCGCATCCAATGCGATGACGCCGATGGTGTCATGGTTTTCAATGTTCACAACAGGTTTGTACTCGGCTTTCTTCAGCCATTCTTTCCACGCTTTCTCTGATTCAGGCGTGAGCAGGTTTTCTTTTTGAAATCCATTGGCGAGCGCAAACTGCAGCGCACCCTCACCTACCAGCATGATGTGCGGTGTGCCCTCCATCACCTTCCTGGCAACAGAGATTGGATGAACGATGTGTTCCAGGAATGCCACAGAACCACACCTTCCCATTTCGTCCATAATACAGGCGTCAAGTGTTACACGGCCATCGCGGTCTGGCAGACCTCCGAGGCCTACCGATGTTTCCGTTGGATCCCCCTCGGGAACGCGCGCGGCTGCTTCCACCGCATCCAACGCTTTGCCGCCAGATGATAATACTTTCCAACCTTCCACATTGGCGCCCATACCAAAGTCCCACGTAGACAGTATGATGGGCTTGGTTCCTTTTGTTGAGGGCTTAGCCTGCAGCGCATTCAGGGGCAATAGCGAGGCCAGCGCTGAGAGTTGCAAGAATTTTCTGCGTGATGACATGTCTTATTGTTAAGGTGCGAACTGAAATCTGAATCTCTTGGTTAAAATATGACTTTGATCAAAAATACTCAACTTACTGAAAGGATTACATGACTTATGATAGCCGATAGTCCGTGATTTTAACCGGCGTATATTTACATGCATTGTTATGGAAACGAAATTCAAGACGAATATCAAATGCTCAGCTTGCGTGGCCAAGGTATCCCCCATCCTGAACAGAGCGATTGGTGAAAACCAGTGGAACGTCGATCTCGCTGATCCCCAGCGAACCCTTACCGCAAAACATGACGTTGACCAGTCAAAAGTGAACGCGGAATTAAAGGGAATAGGCTACTGGATTGAGCGGGTATGGCCCGCCCTGTAAGAATCCTGTAAACCCTTCCATTTTATCTATAAATCCAAATCCGCCAAAATCCGTTATCTTTGTAGCGTCAATGAAATTGCTTCGCCCGATATTGTCCCTGACCCTGGCCTTCCTCGTGTTGATGGCCTCGAGTAATTTTGTCGTGGGCATTCATTGGTGCATGGGCCACGTTCAGGATGTTGCCCTCTTCGCGAAAGCCACCCCCTGTGGCATGGAAAAGAAAACGCCGCCCTGCCATCGCCAGTTTTCCAAGCGATGCTGTGAAGACGAGACCATCGTTCACCAAGGGCAGGATTTTAAGTACGCACCTTCACAGTTTAAGATCGTTGCTCCCGTTGTTGACATAATTCAACCCCCTGTGGTGATCGCCGAAATAGTCCCGGTATCACCCCTTTCAAAAATCGATCATTACAATTACGATCCACCGTTGCGATCCATCGATCGAACCATAGACCTCCAGGTTTTTATTATCTGATTTCTTTCATTGAAGAGCGCTCCGCGCTGCTGTAACGGCCACATTCTTGTCGTTGCAATCCTCTGTTTTCATTTTTAGGTATCACGCTAATTCCCTCATGCGAAAGGGACATTCTGATCATGATTGAAAAAATTATTTCGCTATCGCTGAAGAACAGGTTCCTCGTGCTGTTGCTGGCCGCAGGATTCTTTGGCTGGGGCATTTACGCCGTACGCGTCAACAAAGTCGACGCTATTCCAGACTTGTCCGAAAACCAGGTGATCGTCTTCACCGAATGGATGGGACGCAGTCCCCAGATCATCGAAGATCAGGTGACTTATCCGCTGGTCACCAACCTTCAGGGTCTACCACAAGTGAAGTATGTTCGCGGCTCCTCCATGTTCGGCATGAGCTTCGTCTACATCATCTTCGAAGACGCAACGGAAATCTACTGGGCACGTGAGCGCGTTCTCGAAAGGCTAAACTACGCCTCGCGGCTTTTACCGGAAGGCGTCACACCCACCTTGGGACCCGATGGAACCGGCGTCGGCCATATTCTCTGGTACACGCTTGATGCGCCCGGCATGGACCTCGGCGAGCAGCGCGCTATTCAGGATTGGTACGTGAAGTTCGGATTGCAAAATGTGTCCGGGGTAAGCGAAGTGGCATCGTTCGGTGGCTTTCAGAAACAATATCAGGTAACACTTAATCCTAACAAGCTAAGCTACTATGGGCTTTCGGTCCCCGAAGTGATCCAGGCTGTCCGCAGCAACAACAACGAGGCCGGCGGGCGAAAGTTTGAAATGAATGACGTCGGGTACATCATCAAAACCACGGGCTACCTTAAATCCATCGAAGAGATTGAAGGTATTCCGGTGAAGACCATCAATGCAACGCCCGTTTCCATTCGCGATGTAGCGACCGTGCAAATGACTGGTGAAACGCGACTGGGAATATTCGACGCGAATGGTGAAGGAGAAGTAGTCGGCGGCATCGTGGTAATGCGTTATGGCGAAAACGCCGACCAAGTGATTGCTCGTGTGAAAAACAAAATGGAAGAAGTAGCCAAGGGTTTCCCTTCCGGCGTGAAGTTCAACATCGTGTACGATCGCAGTGAACTAATCCACGAATCCATATCGTCCATTAAAACAACCTTGATGGAGGAAATCATCGTCGTGTGTCTGGTCGTGATCATTTTTCTCTTTCACTGGCGGAGCGCCGTGAGCATTATCATTCAGATCCCGATTTCACTGGCGATCAGTTTCATTCTATTGAATGCCTTTGACATCACCTCCAACATTATGTCACTAACAGGCATTGCTCTGGCCATCGGGGTGATTGTCGACAATGGAATTATTATGGCGGAGAATTCCTATAAGAATTTATCAAGCCGGTTCGCAGAGTTAAATCCGAAAACAGAACAGTAGGGTTATGATTAAGAAACTATTAAAAAGGAACTACAACCCGATCGAAGAGTCCGAGCGACTGTCGATCATCGAGAAATCTTCAAAGCAAGTATCACGGGGAGTGTTTTATTCCACGATCATCATCATCACGTCGTTCTTACCCGTGTTTCTGTTGAGCGGTCAGGAAGGGAAACTCTTTCATCCACTCGCCTACACGAAGACATTCATCCTGATTGTGGATGCTATCCTTGTCGTTACGTTGGCGCCGGTGATCATCTCCTTTTTCATGCGTGGTAGATTTACAGGAGAACACCAGAACCCGATCAACAGGGTGCTTGAGAAAATTTACGAGCCCCTGATCCGCACGTGTATGAAGTGGCGCAAGACCACTATTGGTGTTAACATCCTGGCGCTGGCGATAAGCATTCCACTCCTCTTGAATCTGGGAACGGAGTTTATGCCACCCTTGGACGAGCAATCGATCCTTTTCATGCCCGTAACGCTTCCCGACATTTCAAACAACGAAGCCAAACGCCTGCTACAAGTGCAGGACAAGATCATCAAATCTGTTCCTGAAGTAGATAAAGTTTTAGGCAAAGCCGGCCGCGCGAGCACCGCCACAGACAATGCTCCCATCAGCATGATCGAGACAATCATTCTGCTTAAACCAAAATCGGAATGGCGTGCAGGCATCACCAAGAATGACATCATCAATGCGTTGGATGCTAAACTCCAGATCCCGGGTGTGGTCAATGGATGGACACAGCCTATCATCAACCGGATCAACATGCTGGCCACGGGAATCCGTACGGATGTCGGCGTTAAAGTTTACGGGCAAAACCTCGACAGCTTGTATGCGCTTTCACAAAAAATCAAAAGCAATCTTGCTGCCATCGATGGTGTTAAAGATTTGTATGTCGATCCAATCACCGGTGGAAAATACCTTACCATTGATATCAATCGTCCGGCGTTGGCGCGCTATGGGCTCTCCGTCGAAGATGTCAACATGGTGGTCGAATCAGCGATTGGCGGCGCGACCATCGGACAAACCATTGAAGGGCGGCAACGTTTTAGCATCAGCATAAGGCTCGCGCAGGACTTTCGGAACAGCATCGCCCAACTCAATCGCGTTCCCGTCACGACGCCGTCACTGGGTACCATTCCACTTTCTTCTGTAGCAACGATAAGGATTGAAGATGGTCCTCCGATGATTACCTCGGAAAATGGATTGCTTCGTGGCGCCGTGTTGTTCAATGTGCGGGACAGGGATTTAGGAAGCACTGTGGAGGAAGCGATCAAAACGCTCAACACCGAGATGGGCACCTTGCCACAAGGATATTTTATTGAATGGAGTGGCCAATACGAAAATCTCATTCACGGGAAGCAAACACTGATGTTGATTCTCCCCATTGTACTGCTCATCATTTTCATCTCGCTCTACCTTGCCTTTAAATCCATTCGCGAGGCGTTCTTCAGTTTGATCACTGTACCGTTCGCACTCATAGGTGGTGCTTACATGGTTTACTTCCATGGGGTGAATTTGTCGGTTGCTGTTGCCGTAGGATTCATTGCCTTGTTTGGCATCGCTGTCGAGACGGGCGTGGTGATGGTCATCTATTTAAATGATGCGATGCACCAACTCGTGAAACGCAAGGGAAATTCAAGCGAAACCATTTCTGACGAAGACCTAAGAGAATCGGTCATTGCTGGCGCCGCCAAACGCCTTCGACCCAAATTAATGACGGTGAGCGTATCACTCTTCGGATTGATTCCAGTGCTATGGTCTACTGGCGTAGGCAGCGATGTCATGCAACCCATTGTACTTCCCATGATCGGTGGTGTGTTAACCTCATCAACCCACATTCTGCTGGTGACGCCATTGATCTTCCTGATGACCAAAGAATATGAACTTCGCAAATTCGGAAAACTTGACTTGTATGAAAGTAAATAAGCTTAAGGCAGAAAGCGGAAAGCAGAAAGCTCTCGGCTTCGTTCGCGGGGCCGCTGTCGTGCTTCTGTTTTTGATAATGTCTCCTGCGCGGTCTCAGGTGATAAGTCTTGATAGCGTTCTGAGTACTATTAACCGGCAGAATCCAATGCTGCAGGAATATGACAGCAAAGTAAAAGCACTCGATATCTATACAGAAGGCGCCAAGAGTTGGATGGCGCCAATGGTCGGCGTCGGTACATTCATGACGCCCTATCCTGGACAGGATGCGATGGACATGGACAAGGGTGCCGTCATGTTCTCGCTCGAACAAAACATTCCCAATCCGGCGCGCCTAAAAGCGAACAGAAATTACCTCGCGTCCAAAGCTGCTATTGAAAAGCAAAGCAGAGGCTATCAATACAATGCGCTACGCGCGGAGGCAAAAACGCTCTACTATCAATCACTGGTGGCTGAAAAGAAATTAAAAACATTGCGCGACGGTGAGCGCATCGTGGAGCTTATGTTGAAGACCGCGCGACTACGGTATCCAACCAACCAGGGTAGTCTCGGAAATATTTATCGGGTGGAAGGTCGCCTCGCTGAAACCCAGACGATGATTCAAATGATGCAGGGTGATATTGATGATAAAAATTATCGGCTGAAAATGTTGATGAATCTTTCGCCGGAAGCGGTGATTATGGTAGATACTTCATTAACCGTTACGCACACACTCTCGCCGTATGACACTGCGTTGCTCAGTCAGCAGCGGAGTGACGTGAAGCAGATTGACCAAACCATTCAGTCTATGCAACTGAATCAGCAGCTTCAGAAGTATCAGGGGAAACCCGACTTCCGGTTCCGCTTTGATCACATGCAGCCGCTGGGTGATGGCGTACCAACACAGTTTACCGCGATGGCGATGGTATCAATCCCCATTGCTCCATGGTCATCGAAGATGTACAAATCTGAAGTGAAGGGCATGCAGTACGATATCGACGCCATGAAAAAAAACCGGGAGGCCATCCTGCTTGAAACACGAGGGATGTTGGCTGGCATGGCGGCTAAGCTCAGTCGCATGCAGCGACAGTTGGAATCGTACAAAACGAAAATTATTCCTGCCCTAAGGAAAAATCAGCAAACGGTGATGATAGCCTACGAAGAAAACCGCGAACAACTTCCCATGGTCATCGACGGATGGGAAGCGCTAAACATGGCGCAGCTTGATTATTTGGAGAAACTAGAGGAGTACTATGTAATGATTGTTAGTTATGAAAAAGAACTTGAAAAGTAAGTTGACAGTTGATCCCGATAGCCATCGGGAGCAGTTGACAATCGTGGGGGGAACGATGGCGTTCTCCGAACCGGTTGGAAGCAGCTCAAAAGAAAAGTTGACAATTGATCCCGATAGCCATCGGGAGCAATTGACAACAGTATCGTTTAAAAGTGCGTTGCCAATTGCCAAACGGCTCACAAAGCTACTCCCTCCGACTACACGTTTGTCAATTGCCTCTTGTCAACTGTCAATTATTCTGTTGTTGCTACTCATTTCGTGCAAAGAACAACATACCCACACCGATCTCTACACTTGCCCAATGCACCCTACCGTGCAATCGGATAAACCCGGGTCATGCCCCGTTTGTGGAATGAGCTTGGTCCGCGTAGCGCGTGAAGGTGAGGAAGTAAAGATTACGAGCGACCTGGCGAAGCTTCTCCTCTCACCAAATCAATCGGTCGTCTCTTCGACCAAGACTACCAAAGGGGAGTACAAGTCCGTTCCGATTACCATTGCGTCGCAGGGACTGGTAACGTACGACACCCGAAACGTCTACACCATTTCTGCCCGCGTCAGTGGTAGACTGGAAAAAGTATTTCTGCAATACAACTTTCAAACGGTAACGCGTGGTCAAAAAATTGCCGAGCTATTCAGTCCGGAGTTACAGGGCGCGCAGCGCGAACTTCTCTACCTTGCTCAGCATGACGCAGAGAATCAAGCGTTGATTAGCGCAGCCAGGAACCGGTTGCAGCTACTGGGCGTAACAGAAAGTCAAATCAATGATCTGCTGCAGGGCAAGGAAGTGCCTGCAACGATTTCTATTTACAGTCCGCGTACGGGATACCTGATCACCAATGACCAGCCCGTGTCTGCTCCACCAGCGGCGCCGTCAACGGCCAGCGGAATGAATGCGATGTCGTCTTCCGTTGAAAAGATTCCCGAAGGAAGCAGTGACCTGGTGCGCGAAGGAAGTTACGTCAACGCCGGCCAAACGATTTTCAGGATCGTTAATCCGTCCTCCCTGCGAATTGACCTCAACCTTCCAGCCACGCAAGCTAATTCGGTGAAGGTAGGACAATCCATTTTCCTGGACTTTGAAAACGGGAAGCAACAAAAGGCTACCATCGAGTTCATTCAACCCTTCTTCAGCGCTGGCGAATCATTTGCCAAGGTCCGTGCCTATACTTCCTACTCTCCAGACCTTCATATTGGTCACCTGGTCGACGCGCGGATTGAATTGGCATCAAGCGAATCGCTTTGGATAAAACGGGAAGCAGTCGTCGACCTCGGCTTGGATCAGATTGTTTTTGTGAAGGAACGTGAAGTTCTCAAGCCAAAGAAAGTAACAATTGGGACAAGAGCCGGCGAATGGATTGAAGTAAAGCAGGGCCTTTCATCTTCCGATGAACTTGCCGCCAACGCTCAATTCCTGGTAGACTCCGAAAGTTTCATTACGGCCAACAACGACGGACATCGCATGGGATCGCAAGCCGCCATGGGTAACGACAATCTCATGTTAAATCAAAGTCAGATGAGGCTCGCCAACATTTCGACGCAAAAAGTTTCAACACAGTCTATTGGTCAACGAATGGTCGTGAATGCAAGACTTGTTACGGATCAACAATCTCTGGAGGTCATCAGCAGTCGCGTAGAAGGTCGAATTGAAAAACTGTTTTACAAAGAAACCGGATTGTTTATTCAAAAGGGAAGTCCGTTGTACGTGCTATACAGCGAAACACTTCTCATGTTGCAAAAGGAATTCCTCCTCGCCCTCGAGGAGGGATCCAACAGCCCGTTGGTTGAACCGGCATCGAGGAAGCTGATTCGTTACGGTTTTTCGCAAAAACAAGTTGATCAATTGGATCAATCGAAGAATGCTCAACCGCTTGTAACGATCTTCTCTCCCGCGACGGGATTAATCAAAGAAATCAATGTTTCTGAAGGAGGAACCGTATCTGAAGGAACATCCTTGTATCAGCTCGAGAACACGAACAACCTTTGGGTGGAAGCTGAATTGTATCAGCATGAAACGTCGTTCATCAAAATCGGTGATCACATCGAAGTTGCTGTGGATGGGTATGAGACAAATCCCGTGAAAACCACCGTGACCTTCCTGACGCCAGAATTCAGAAAGAATAGTCAGGTAGTGTTGATGCGGGCATCGATCACCAATCCAGGAACGAAGTTCAAACCGGGCATGCGGGCCCAGGTTTATTTCACACATTCAGAATCGACCGCCGTGGTCATACCATCAGGCGCGGTAATTCGGGAGGGTCGTGGAGCCCATGTATTTGTTCAGACACCTGATCAAGGATTTCAACCGCGCATGGTGAAAACCGGGATCGAGGAATTTGACAAGGTGGAAGTACTCGAGGGTTTGAACGAAAATGATGTTGTAGTAGTAAGCGGCGCTTATTTACTTTACAGTGAGATGAAACTTAAGCATGGTCAGAATCCCATGGAGGAGCATCAGCATTAAATTTCTCACGGAAAGCACGGAATACACGGAACAAATAAAAATAATCAACTAAGTTGTTTGTTGGTGTTCTCACCAACAAACGGGATACATGATAAAACAGAACACAAATAAAATGAATATGAAAACCAAACTAATCATCTTCCAACTAACCTTAGCTGCAACTGCTTTTGTTTTTTCACAATGTGGAAACAAGAAGGAAGCGACAGAAGAACACGAGCATCATGCAGAAGCTGCGGCCGCCGAAGAGGAAGTCGCGACTTCGAAACCACAGTTCGAAGTGGATGCCGGTTTCCAACAACAGCTGGCTGGCGTTTTCAAATCGTACATTGTTTTGAAAGATGCTTTTGTTTCATCCGACGCCAAGAAAGTAACTGGAGAGGCAACTGCTACGAAAAATGCGCTCGCTGGTGTTGACATGAAACTCCTGACCGGCGCACCGCACCACGATTGGATGACGTACCTCTCTGGTATGGAGTCGTCGTTGAAGGAAATGGAAGCAGCGACCGACCTGGCAGCCCAGCGCAAAGCGTTCAGCGCGTTAAGCGACAATCTTTACAAGAGCATCAAGGCTTTTGGTCTCGGGGGTGAAACGGCGTTCTATGATTTTTGTCCGATGGCGTTCGATAATCAGGGAGGATTTTGGTTGAGTAACGAAGACAAGATTCGCAATCCTTACTTCGGTGACGAGATGCTGACTTGTGGAGAAGTGAGGGAGAAACTTCAATAAGACTTAGGGAATTTTATTTTTACCACGGAGGCACAGCGACACAGAGGGCCACAGAGGTTAATACCAATGGAGTTCGGAAGTTACGCTTCTGGACTCCTTTTATGTTCGGCCGGTTCGGGTGGAATCCATCATTTTCATCACCACCAGCGAATCTTCGAGGGAACATGGATTGGGACCTTCACCGCGGAAGAAACGCGTCACGCCTTCGATCATCGGTTGTTGAATATTTTCCGGATAATCAAATTCCAACACTTCGGTCCCCGTTTCTGTCGTTAGTTCGATGGTAGATTTCTTGAAAAAGGAAAAGCGTAGCTTCCCCTTGTCGCCAATAATTTCACACGAATCGTCCGTCGCCGACTCCGCGACGTTGAAGATCCACACCCCTTGAAGAAGTACATCGTTCTTGTAGATCGCTTCCAACGACGTTACATCCGGGGCATCGTATTGCCGGGCTTGATCTAATGAACGTCCTGACACGTCACGCGGAGATCCGAAGATCCAATACATGATATCCAATTGATGAGGCGAAAGATCATGAAACAATCCTCCGCCTGAAAGCTCAGGATTAACGCGCCAGCGATCGCGGGTTTGCGTAATGATCTTGCTACTGGGTGGCTGCTGCGTCGACAAGCGAACCAGTCGAACGGATCCGATGGCTCCGGTCTGAATCAATCCTTTTACTTTTATAAAAAGTGGCAACCCGCGCCGATAGTGCGCAACGGAGGCACGCATGTCGTAGGTTCTGGAAAACTCGATCATACGCTCGCAAGAAAGAGAATTCACCGTAACAGGCTTCTCGACGTAAACAGGCTTGCCTGCTTTCATGCCGGCGAGCAGATATTCTTCGTGATACACCGGAGGCGTCGCAATGTAAACAGCGTTCACTTCTGGATCATTGATGAGCGCGGCGGCATCATCATAAAACTTCGGAACACCATGGCGTTTTGCGTAATCCTCCGCCAATGCTGCATCCCGTCGCATCACGGCCATCAACTTAGAGTTCCCTACTTTGTTGAAGGCCGGACCGCTTTTCACTTCGCACACATCGCCACATCCGACGATGCCCCAGTTAACTGTACCGCTAATTGTCTTCATGCTAGAATGTTCAATAATGTCGACAGTCCACAGTCGACGGTCCACAGTTATGTCGGAGTGGGCAAGACCAACCAAACCCTAACCCGCACGCACACCACCGTGGACCGTGGACTGTCGACTGTGGACATCTTCCAACCAAGATTATCAAAACAAATTCCAACATCCAAGCCCTTGATTCCTTGCATTGATTCCCGTTACCTACTTTCTTATAAATTAGTGCTGCAATTCAATCCCGATGAAAATCCTTAAAGGCATCGCCTACGCTGTATTGATCCTCTATGGAATAGTGTTGGTCTCGCTGTACTTTCTGCAGACCAGGCTGATCTTCTACCCTGGCCGACTTTCCAAAGAATTCAAATTCAAGCTGGGTGACCACGGCGAGGAAGTGTTTATAACAACACAAGACGGCGAACAAATCAACGCCTTGTTCTTTAAAGGCTCGGGGCCAGATGTAATACTTTACTTCCATGGCAACGCTGGCGACCTGAGCGGCTGGCAGTTCGTTCAGGAAGACTTCACCGAGCACGGTTACAGCATCCTCATCATCGACTTCCGTGGTTATGGCAAGAGTTCAGGTACCATCTCCGAAAATGGCTTTTATAAAGACGCCGACGCGGCCCTCGCATTCTTATTAAAAGAGAAAAATTACAAACCCGAAGACATCATTATATATGGTCGCTCGATCGGCACCGGGCCTGCGGTCGACCTGGCGAGTTGCCATCAGACCAAGGGCCTGATTTTGGAATCGCCCTATGCATCGTTAAAAAAACTTGCCAACGAAAAACTTCCGATGCTGTTCCCTGGGTTGTTTTTGAAATACCATTTTAACAATGCAGAAAAGATCAAGAAGGTAAAGAGTCCGGTGGTTCTCATCCACGGCAGTCAGGACACGTTGATACCACCGTCGCACAGCGAACAGCTCTTGAAGAACATCCAATCCAAAAAATTAATGGTGCTGGTGCCGGAAGGATCACACAACGACCTCAGCCAATTTTCCGAGTACCAGGATTTTCTAAAGGATACGCTGCCCGGCTTCCTCGAATAATCACCTACACTAATCGCCAACCAGTCCACGGTTTCAACCGTGGGATACGAGCAAAACCTGGGTTACGGAAACGCAGAAACCAGAAATCAAAAAAGCCCACGACAAAATCGTGGGCCAAATTTTTTATCAGGAGTGCTAACTAAGAAATCGCTCTCCCCACTTTCTCCAGCAACGCCTTCGTCGCCCGAATACCTTCCGGCTCGGAAAGCTTGCTGCCTTCATATTCAATTCCGATGTGCCCGGTATAACCAGCCGCTTTCACAATCGGGAGCATCTTCGCGTAATCCGTATCGGTACAATTTCCCTGTTCATCAAAGTCATGTGATTTTGCGCTGACACCTTTTGCAAACGGCATCATCTCGCCAACACCTTTGTAGCGATCGTACATTTCCACGCACGGAGATTCCCACATATCGCCTTTCTCTCTCTTGATGCAGAAGTTACCAAAGTCAGGAAGGGTGCCGCAGTTCGGCATGTTGACGGTATTCATCACGCCCGTAAGCCATTGACCATCGGAAGAGTAACCACCGTGATTTTCGACAATCACATTTATTCCCAGTGGACTGGCATATTCGCTCAATTTGCGCAGACCATCGGCGCCGGCCTTCGCTACTTCTTCACGGGAGCCAATACCAAAGCAGTTCACACGAATAGCATGACAGCCCAGGAATTTGGCAGCATCGACCCACTTGAAATGGTTGTCAACGGCTTGCTGGCGCTTCTTGGCATCGAGGTCCGCCATCTCTCCTTCCCCATCAATCATGATCAACACACTGGTGACATCCAGATCGCTGCATCGCTTTTTCAGTTCAGTGAGGTAGGCTTGATCCTTTGCTTTGTCTTTGAAAAACTGGTTGACGTATTCAACCGCAGAGATGCCAAACTCGTTCTTTGCTTTCGCCGGGAAGTCGAGGTTCTCAAATTCCTTGGCAAACAATGCCTTGTGCAATGACCACTCAGCCAAAGAGATCTTGAAGAAGAGTTCCGGCGCGGCAGTAGCCGTGGAAACTGCAGTAGAGTCGGTGGCGGCAGCTTCATCCGTTTTCTTTCCTGCGCACGACGATAAGAACGAAGTGCTCAGCGTTGCGCCAGCGGTGACCAGGCCCAGCGTTTTTAAGAATTGATCGCGGTTCATAGTTGGGTTTTAAGTTGTACAAATCCAAGTTAGAAAAAACCGCGAGATTCCAAGAGCCTTTCTACGCCAATGCACGCCAGAGTATTTCAACGGGGTGAAGAGCCTGTCGCTGCGTTCCATCTTTTATCTGATGGCGGCAGCTCGTGCCGGCGGCGGCGATGATCACCTCGGCGGGTTGCTTTCTGATCGCCGGGAAAAGAACAAGCTCGCCGATCTGCATGGACAAGTCATAGTGCTCTTTCTCATATCCAAATGATCCGGCCATACCACAACATCCGGAAGGGATTAGATGGACTTCGTGATTACCAAGTTGTGTAAGTATTTTCTTCACAGGCGTCAAAGACGATAGCGCTTTCTGCTGGCAATGCCCGTGCAGCTTCACGACAAGGTTTTGGGGCTTGAACAACTTCTTGTCAATCCTGCCGGCGTCAAGTTCTTTGGCCAGGAATTCCTCGATCATGAAAGTATTACGGGCAATTTTTCGCGCCGCCTCCTTTTCTTCTCCACGAAGTAGATCCGGATACTCGTCACGGAAAGTGAGGATCGCAGATGGTTCAACACCCACCAGCGGCGTTGTATCGGTGATCACATCTTTAAAAAGCTTCACGTTCCTTTTGGCCAACACGCGCGCCTCTTCGAGCAATCCCTTGGAGAGGAAACTCCTGCCCGAGTCACTGTGTTTCAAAAACATGATTTCATATCCCAGCTTGTCCAATAACTTGACCGTCGTCATACCGATCTCCGCTTCATTGTAGTTGAGGAGTTCGTCAATGAACATGAACACTTTCTTGCCAGACCTAATGGTCACGGGATCGAATTGGGTTATGAACCATTTATTCCACGACACAGGCGAAAGATGCGGCATGCTGCGATCACGCGCAAAACCCATGATCGCCTTCACTGCGTTTCCAGTTACCTTATTCCCGAACACCAAACGATATCCCCAGGGAAACAACGAAGCGAGCTTCATCCCAGCCGAAAAGTTTCCGATCAATCGTGCGCGCAATGGAACACCTTTCTCTTTATAGTATTGATACTGCCACTCTTGCTTGAGCTTGCCCATGTCTACATTGGAAGGGCATTCAGACTTGCAGCCCTTGCAGCTCAAACAAAGGTCCATGACCTCTTTGATCTCGTCGTGCGCAAACGGATTGACCTTATCGGAACGCGTAAGCATCTCACGAAGAATGTTTGCGCGTGCGCGCGTCGTTTCCTTTTCGTTACGCGTGGCCATGTAACTGGGACACATCGTTCCTCCACTAATCTCCGTCTTGCGGCAATCGCCAGAACCATTACACTGCTCTGCCGCCCGTAGAATTCCAAGGTTATCAGAAAAGTCCAGAACGGTATCAAATTCTTTTGTAGTCTGATCTCTTTCAAATCGCAGGAACGTATCCATCGGTGGCGTGTCAACGATCTTGCCGGGATTGAAAATGCGATGCGGATCCCAGACATTCTTCAGTTCGCGAATGAGTTTATAGTTGTGCTCGCCGATCATCGCCGGAATGAATTCACCCCGCAAGCGACCATCGCCATGTTCTCCGGACAGTGAGCCGTTGTATTTTTTTACCAGTGCAGCGATTTCTTCAGCGATCACGCGAAACAGTCGCACACCTTCTCCTTTTTTCAAATCGATGATAGGCCGAAGATGCAATTCGCCCGAACCGGCATGAGCATAGTGCACACTGTACAAGCCGTGCTTCTTTAAAATTTCTCCGAACTCAGAAATGTATGCCGGCAGGTCTTCAACGTCGACCGCCGTGTCTTCTATGACGGGAACGGGCTTTTCATCACCCGGAACATTGGAAAGAAGTCCGAGGCCTGCTTTGCGCAGATTCCAAACTTTCTTGATGTCATCTCCACCGACTACCGGATAAGAATATCCAAGACCATTCTCCTGTAAGCTTGCGATCAGCAATTGTGCATCGCGCTCAACTTCTTCGATGGTGGTGCGTGTTAATTCCGCGACGAGAATCGCTTGCGGGTCGCCTTCAATGAAGAAGCGATTTTCAGTCTGTCCTTTATTTCTCTTGGTCGCTTCGAACACATAGTTATCCATTAACTCGACAGCCGACGGATTGAACTTCAATGCCACCAGGTTTGCTTTCAGCGACTCGTCGATACTATTGCAATGGATGCACACCAACTTCTTGTGCGGTGGATCGAGGGGCGTCAGTTTGACCTTCGCCGACGTGACCATCGCCAGTGTGCCTTCCGATCCTGCAATCAGGCTACAAAAGTTGAACGGCGCTCCATCGCCTTTGAAGGGCTGCATGCGAACTAACAAGTCAAGGGCATAACCCGTGTTCCTCCTTTCGACGGACGTCTTCGGAAATTCCTTTTCAATTTCCTGTACATTCCCCGGATTGGAAAGAACCTCATCAATGTGCTGATATAATTTTGCCTCGAGAGAATTTCCCACCTTCTTCGCTTTAAACGCATCGGCGCCGAGGGGCCCGAACGATACGTTGGTTCCGTCCGCGAGCAAGGCATTCACCTCTAACAAATGTTCGCGTGTACTCCGGTAGACAACAGAGTTAGATCCACAGGAATTGTTGCCGATCATTCCGCCGATCATCGCGCGATTGGCGGTAGAGGTTTCAGGCGCGAAGAAGTAACCGAATTGTCTGAGATGATGATTCAGGTCGTCGCGTACGATTCCAGGCTGCACGACTGCCCACCGTTCTTTTTCATTGATCTCCAGAATACGATTGAAATGCTTGGAGAGATCAATTATGATTCCGCTTCCCACCACCTGGCCGGCGAGTGATGTACCCGCTGTACGCGGAATAACGGATGTCTTATTGTCTCTGGCAAAACGAATGAGCTTCACCAGGTCATCGTCAGATTTAGGAATAGCTACCGCCACCGGCATCTCCCGATACGCTGATGCATCCGTCGCGTACAGTCTGCGGGTAGTTTCATCGGTGAAGAGATCGCCTTCGAGTTGTTGCCGTAGTGCGGTGAAGTCCATGGACGGCAAAACTAATTTATTTGGGGGGAAAGCAAAAGGTTCGCGGTTCACAGTTCACGGTTCACAGTCGTGTGGGCAAGGGCGTGTGTTTGACTTGACTGAATACAAGGCGGCCATCACGCCCAAACCCATGCCCACACGACCGTGAACGGTGAACCGTCAACTGTGAACATTCCTTATCTTTAACCCACAACAAAGCAACGCTAACCAACGCCATGTCCAAGTTTATCGAAATACCTGTAGCCGGAGACGATGAGGAATCTGAAGTAAGAATGCAACTCATCAATGTTGATGCGATCGGGAGAATTTTTGCCAGTCCGCAGAATAGTCGAAAGAGTATGGTGGAACTCAACTACCATAGCATCAATGACGCGCCGGTTTTCCTGGAAGTCGAGATGGCGTATGAGGTGTTACGCGAAAAGGTATTGGGTGCTTGAGGAGAGGCACGATTTGTTGGTCAAGAAGACCAACAAGTTCGCGGTTCACAGTTAACAGTTCACGGTTGAGTGGGCGAGGGTGTGGGTTTGACTCGGCTGAAACAAGGCGATCATTGCACCCAAACCAAACCCATACCCACTCAACCGTGAACCGTCAACAGTGAACAACAAAAAAAGGGGCTGCCCTTTCGGACAACCCCCAGGTTTAAGGAGTGCGTACCATTAAGGATGCTTCAGCACAAACGTGAAGTGACCCGAAAGCCCCTCCACACGTCCACCCGTTGGCGGTGGCACCACAAAATCCAACGTTAGTCTACCGTCATTAAACGAGAACTCATGTTCTCGCCCGTCGTCGAAGATGATGGCGCTGAGGTCATCGCTCAAACTCCATTTACCATAAGCATTAGGAAAAGCATGGCCTCCGTTGGCGACATAGTACTCGCCGTCGTACGAGTTGCTCGCCGTTTTGGCGAAGACCATTGAAAATTCCTCGTATTGAAAAAGCAAATCCCCGTCCGTGGAGTGATCAACACTTTCAGCAACCCAAGGTCCGGAGGTCAAGTCACTTACGATCTGGTCGTGAGCACTGAGTTCATCGTCTTTGCAAGCGGCGAACTGAAACACCAGCGCGACCGCCAACAGGTTTAATATTTTTTTCATTGTCGATAGTTTTAATAGTTAACCCCGGCGCGACCGGCACCTTTCGGTGCCGGCCAAACGCCAAGGCATCCCTCTCAGTTTATTCTTTAATCAATTTTATCGTGACTTTCTTGTCATCCGAAACAGCCTGCAGAATGTAGAAACCCTTGCGGAGATTCGAGACGTTCAATTGGACGTCGTGCTGCGTGGTCGCATCGATTTGTTCGGCTACATGCTGACGACCGGTAGCATCGATGATCGCCAACCTGACGGCACCTTTCCACTCGTAGCTGAGCAACACGCGAGCAAACTGCTGCACGGGGTTCGGATAAAGTTTCACACCGGCATTCAGCTCTTCTTCCATGCCGAGTACGCTGTTCACTTTTACGGTAATGGTCTCGTGCGTAACAGCTCCCTGATCGTCAGTCACGGTAAACGTGAATGTCGTTTCACCCATGGCCGTTGGCCTCACGAGGAACTGATCGGAAGAAGCAAAGATGTCCGCGATGTCTGTATTACCACTCACGACGCTAAAGGTCATGTCATCGTTGTCAGGATCCGCGAAATAATCTCCGAGGTTGTATTCAATGAGACCACCTACAGAATTGTACTCCAGCGTTTTTGAAGCAGCGGTGTACATCGGAGGCTGGTTTGTCTCGATCACCTCAACCGTGAGAACCATTTCTGTAACGGCATCGTACTGGTCCGTGATCAAGAACGTAAAGTGATGTGTTCCAGAATCGTCAAAGCCCGGCGTTAGTTTAATCGTCAGTTTACTGTTCGCTAACGTGTGGCTGGCACCCTCGTAGACCTGAGCCGGAGCTACCGTAAAGGTATTCCCTTCGAGGTCGACCACATTGAAATTCAAGGTGACCGTATCCATCTCTGCCATTACGACGGTAGTCGATGCGCCACTGAAATGCGGCCCCTCGTTCAAGTGAAGTTTCACAGGAACCTTAACAACTGGATTAACAGGATCGTTGGTAGCAAATACCACGTTCGCATACTGATCGCCGCGTTGTGCAAGACCACCATCAAACAGGAGGTCAGTAACGGCAGATTCTTCAGAGGCGAGTCGGCCGTCGGCGGGAGAGGTAATGGTCAACCATGACGGTGATGTTTCCTCAGCGGCAAACATCAACCAACCAATGGTCTCCAGGCCCGTCACGTTTTGTACGTTGTACCAGTATCCAGAATCGTTGTAGTAGTATCGTCCTTCAATCGTTTCTGAATCTTCGATAGAACCTTGAGGTCCTTCTATTCCAAAAGGATAGCTGACCGACACATAGAAGTCTTCATTCGGATAAATGACCGCAGGCTTGTCCAACTTAATGGCATACCATTGTCCGGTCTCATCACCCTCGGTTCCGGAGAATTCCAGCGTGCCCTTCGCCACGACCGGAGATTCCAAGATTGAATTTCCACCGGCCATGATCTCCACTTCAATGGTTCCCGCTGTTGTCATTTCTCTTCTCATGAAAGTTTCGACGTGGGTGACGTTGAACCCATCGGGACCCGCATTGTATCTCGTCGCCAGGGTGAGTGCCGCACCATCGTTTCCAACAAACCTGTCCGGTGTCTGTTTATCAGTATGGGTTAAGGTCCGCTGATAGGTTGCCATCGTGCGCATACCGACGTTGCTGTCTGCTTTCGTCGAAGTAAGCTCTAACGTGGACGCAGGAGCATCGGCTTGGTTCGGCGCGCTCAGAGCTTGTGTTGTCTCTGCTGAACGTCGATACTCGATGCCTAACACGTAACTCAAATCCGATTTACCAGCGATGTTATCGAAGTCGATTGATTCGTTGGCGGTTTCGGTCGGCGTATTCATGTTCACGGTAATCGGCGATTGCTCGACCCCCAATACTGGAGGCTCCATGCCTGTTCCTGTCAACACAATCTTTTGCTCGCCTATGGTTGTCGTAATGATCAGCTCATCGCTGAACTCGCCAACGGCGCTCGGAGAAAAAGCTGCTCTCGCTTTCAATTCGTCGCCAGGCATCAGGGTGTATACCGGAGTCTCCCATGCGTCCTGGTAATAGATGTTGGAAATATCGACCCACTCCTTTCCAAAGAATCCGTCTACTTCCAGCAACAGGGTTAGACCTTGTGCGGCATCGGCCATCTTAAACCAGGTGAGGTCGTACGGCGCAACGCCCTCATTCCTGAACGTAAAATCTTTCGTATACATTTTGGGCCATCCCCACTCTAACACGATCATCTGCGTGCCTACATCCACAGTATCCGGTGCGGTAAATTCAGCATCACCAGTAACCGTAAGCTCAACAGGTTTGATTACCTCTTCATTGCCCGGAGCATTCGTCTGGATTTTTAACACTTCGTTGTAGACACCACCGTACACATTCCGTGCATCCATGCTGATGGCACCGGTAATAGAAGTATTCGGAGCAATCGAGAATTTCTTGGCAGGAAGAACCACGTAGGCCAATCCCTTTCCATGATCAACGTCGAGGAATTCGGAAATAACAACCCCGTGCTCGCTATCTTTCTGTAAACCAATGGCGGTGAGCCTTGTTGTAAAATCGGTAAGAACATCGAATGGTTTGTATTGGAACTTCATGGTACCATTCTTGAAGAAAATGATCTGCGCCGATACAGGATCACCAAATCCCATTTGATGATTGACAAAGAATTCCCAGGAAATGATGATCTGATCATCAAAGAACTGGTAGAATATTCCCACATCTTCAGCAGCGTAGGTGTAGGTATCGAACCCGCTTTGTGTCCAGTAAGGCATGATGCAAGGCCCCGGATGGATCGCCGAAGGAATGTTATCGTTAAAAATAGTAGCCGTCGGATTTTCTTCGAATGAAATGATACCGTTGTCGCCGATTTTAAGCGACGTGTAATATTGACCATAGAATTCTATGGGAAACGGCAACGTCAATTCACGCCAGAAACCTTCATCGGCTACAATGTCGTAGAACGGAAGCTGTGTTCCGGTTTTCCGGATATCAATCCATTGATAAACACCGCCGGTATTTTCCTTCTGATAGGTATAGCTAATATCCGAAGGCGTGGTCGGTGCGTCGAACGAGAGCCATTGCTTTCCACTGGCAACTACCTCAAGCGTTCCCAATCCTGTGTTCGCGATGGTAAAAGGAACACCTGTTGAATCTCCCTGAGCAAGCGTTTGTTGTAGTAGCGACAAGTCGGCGTCGAAGGCCGGCGCGACAACGATATTGGCTTTAAGGTAAACAGTGTCGTGCGTTCCATCGGCGTAGTTGATGGACAACCAATCCTCCAACGAAGCCAGTGTGCTGGTCGGAACCTTTACTTCAAAACTGGTGTAAAGGCCCGGCTTCACAACAGCGGGTTGCGTGCCCACGACGGTAAAGTCGTTGTTAACGAAGGCAAGACTTGAAACATTCACATTCGCCGTTCCATTGTTCTTGATGGTGAACACGCTGGACTTCACGTCACCCTGGAATACGTTTCCAAAATTGATGGTATCTGTCGAAACCGTTGGCTTGGCCGTTCCTCCTTGGTTGATTGTCATACTGATCGTGGCGTAAGCCTGCGACTTTGATGGATCGTTGCTGATGAAATTCAATATGCGATTCACAACTCCTTCCGTCAATGAATCGGTGTCCATCGTTACGTTGACGACGGCAGAGCCGCCAGCCGGGATTATACCCGATCCGTTTTCAATGGACTTGATCATATTCGGGCCCGGATAATCAAACCCGATCGCCATGCCGCTGAACAAACCAATGAGTTGATCATATTTGTTGAGCAAGATTCCATCGTGACGATCGTAATCTTCAATAAGAATGTTTAGCGCATTCTGATTGTATTCTGAAAATCCCATGTTCTCGTAGTAGAACCTGATGTCGCCATTGGCAAACAGCACCATTTGTGCCGTAATGTGTTCGTCGGTGTAGCCATCCCACACATTGTCGTACTGAACAATGACGCGGTCGGCCTCCACCTGGTAGAATATCTTACCCGCAACCTGATAAGTAAAGTATCCACCGAGTGGCGAAATATATCCTCTGGGGTTGTATTCATTATTCAGAGAAGGCGAGTTGACCGGGTTAACCGAATTGTCAAACGTCGTAAAACCTTTTTGCGCGACGTAAAGGGTTTGCATCTTCCGCCCATAGTAAGGGAAGTCGAAGCCCATATCAACGGCAAAATATTTGTACGTCGACATCAACTCGGTCGTAATATCAATACCCGTTGTACTGATGTCGTTGAACGCGTAAGGCAACGGATCCGACTCGGACGGAGCGTTTGTACGCACCTTGTAGCCGTAAGTATGATAACCGTTTGGCCAATTCTCGCTGACACCTTTTGTGTCAAATCCGGGGATAAAGTATTTCAACGGATAAGCGCCCTGGTTCTCGACGGTAATTTCAGCAGTGACTTCATCGCCGATGGCCAGATTGTTAATCGTTTGAGTTTCCGGCGTGATGGCGATTTTGGATGTTTCAGCACCGACACCAAACAGTGAGATCTCATAAGTCTGAACACCATTCGTGAAGCTCAGCACACCATTGTTGTTACCAAACTGACTCGGGGTGAATTTGATTTTGATGATCGCTTCTTCGCGTGCCTTGATTTGCCACGGGGCGTACCCATCGATTTCGAAAGCATTGCCGCTCACATTGAAAACAGGATCGTTGAAATTTCCGAAGCCCTGGTTGTCTAACACGAGTTCAAGCGTCTTAGACGTACCAAGAAATACGTTTCCAAAATCAGCGATGTCGATGTGCTTGATGTTCGCCTGTTGGCCGGACACCATGACGGTAACGGGAATCCTCAATTCCTTTTGGTTGATGTCATTCGAACTGATCACGAGGCTCGCACTGTACGAACCGTTGATCAGGTTTGAAGCTTCTGCCGTCAGCGTTGTAGCGGTTTCACTGTTGCCATCAACGTCTCCTGAACCAGGTTCAAGCGTGATGTAGTTTCCAAGAGTAGCATTTTCGCTTACCGCTACTACGTTCCAGGCAAATCGCTTGTCGTTGATTGCTTCCTCCATGGATACCCAGGTCGCGCCCAGGTTGCGGGAATAGTAACAATTTTTGGAAGCCTCCGCATTAACCTCCCAGCCCATGCCGAACGGGAAAAGGTTCTCAGCCGGCACGTGAACGACTACCCAAAACGTTTCGCCCGATTCAAAGTAAAGTTGTTCATCCAGCGTGATGTAAGCCCATGCTTCGCTGGTTCCCCAGTTGTTGTGTTCCTGGGCATAGATCAAGTTTTTCTTTTCAGGAGAATTGCCTTTATAAATTTCCAGGATCACAGGCCCTTTGGCAGGATCGTGTTTCAGGTACGTCGAAACCTTCGTGAGGTTGAAGCCCTCCGTTTCATTGACGAAAAATTTCACAGCGATCGAATTTGTAAACGACAAATCAGTCTCGCCTACCATGTACAAAGGCCATTCAGCGTAACCTTTCGATACTTCCGTGAACGCCATGGGCGCAGGTTCATTACTGCGAAGCGGGTTCTTACCCGGTAGGGCTACTCGGCTGATGCTCGGTTCGTGACCAGCTTTTTTCGTTACGGCCGGATAGTGAATGCCGGCGGCGTTGAAACTGAGCGCCGTACTCTTGTGACGCAAAAAGTGGTTCCAACGCAAGATGCCGGTTTCATTGTTCAAGATCGTGATGTCATGCGTAGCTGTTGTGCCGTTGGCAACATCAATGGTGAGATCAATCGACTGACTGTTCTCGTCAACTGCGATGGAAGGCCCTTGATTGGTAGTTTCGTTTTCGATGTTTGAGAGCACAGACACGTTGCCCCAGCGATCGGTGGATGTCACAGCAAAATAGTACTCCGTCAAGCCCAACAATCCCGTCACTTCATATTCAAAAACTTCACCCGCGGTCAGGTTATTTTTGAGCGTGACTTTCGTGGCTGCGTTCAGGTTGGCATCCGTGATTGGTTGCGTGTGGTAGTACAGCGCGAAGGACTTTGGTTGTCTGTCATCCGCATCAGCAGGGACAGTCCACGAGAGCGTTGCAAATTCCTGGGAAATGCCGGTAACGTCGAGATTGGAAATCGCTTCGGGTGCGACATGGGTATCATTCTGAATGGCCAGCGCCGCGTCGATCGCTCCACTTCCCAGTTTATTGATAAAGTCCGGATTGTATTCGTCAATGTTGACAACACCGGTTACGATCTTTGTCCACAGTTGGTCGTTCGTCATCTGACCGGTACGGTTCGCGAGCGCAAGGGCCGCGATTCCCGATACGTGCGGACATGCCATGGACGTACCTTGCAGGTAGCCGTATTGATCCCTGGGGAAGGTACTGAGCACTCCGCCCTTTGTTCCATATTCCTGGTCACCACCAGTGGCTGAAATTTCAACCCACTCGCCAAAGTTTGAGTAGTACGCTTTCTTCCATTCGGGGCCGAGAGATGACACGGCCAACACGTTGGGGAGATATCCCGGATACCAGTCGGCATCGTAGTTGCTGTTCCCCGAAGCGAAGATTACAATTCCTCCGCGCATGGGGCTTCCCGGATAGTTACCGGCTTCAGCAATAAAATAATCGATGGCATCTTTTATCGATTGATCGAAGTAGCCAGGTTCGGAGTATCCCCAGCTGTTCTGGGAAATCACTGCGCCATTGTTTGCGGCATAGATGTATGAGTTCTCAAAGAGACCGCCGAAGATCTGGAGGGACATCAGCTTAACACCGTCGTTATTGCCAGTACCGCCGGCGATACCAGAAACGCCGATACCATTGTTGTTCACCGCGGCGATGGTTCCCGCTACGTGGGTTCCGTGCATCTCCGCGTCAACAGCGCCTTTGTTCTTCTGAAAGTTATAACCGTTTACATCGTCGACATAGCCGTTGCCGTCGTCGTCAACGCCGGGAACGCCGCTCTGCTCAGCCTGGTTTACCCAGATGTTGCTTCTTAAATCTTTGTGATTGACATCGATACCTTGATCGTGCACCGACACAATGATGTTGTTGGCGCCTGCAGTGGTCTGCCACGCTTCAAACAAGTTTACGTCAGCATCGCCGACGCCAGCCTGTCCGGTGTTGTGGTAGTGCCACTGATCCTTCAAAATTGGATCGTTGAAAGGTAAGGCCTCTAAGGTCCCAGCACCGGGGGTGTAGGGCGTTGCAGAAAATGGCGCGAGTATTTTTTCGCGATCTACTTCCGCAATGCTCACTTCCTTAACGTTCTTGAATTGCGCTACGGCCTGTGCGGGATTAACGCTCGCGTCGATTTCCATGACGTACCACAAGTGAAGACCGTGTTTTCTCAAACGGCTTTCGAACTTGGGATCGTAGGGAAACAGGCGATACATTTTGTTCGCCTGGGCGCGTTGTGCCGCCGCGTCAATAGACAGGATGCCGGTGTTGATTCCGTTTCCGCTTCGAGCGTTCGCGTTACTGAGCGCCGTTGTCGAAACTTCTGAGGAAAACTTCACCTTGATCTGGCCTTGACGAATGCCGTTCTTGAACGTTGTTGTTTGTGCCCAGCCGAGAATCGGCAGCACCAACAGCATGGCGACAAGGAAGCATCTTCGAGTCATGAGTTGTAAAGAATGCATCATATGGTTTAGGTTAAATGAGTTCTACTTTTTGTTCTTTCCGTTGGACAGCTTCGGGTCCTTGAGCTGCTTCAGGATGCTGCTCACCGACCGTGCGCTCCCTGGCTCGTCATCCTTTTCGATCGAGTGCATGATCTTCATAAGGGCGTCCTTTTGAAGCTTAAGCTTCTCCATGAGTTCATTGATGGTCTCATCCCCATCGTTATCAGGCAGTGTTGGCTCGTTCGGAAGTGCTGGCGTATCCATCGTCGTAAAGGCGGGCAATTACGATCGAATCCGGCGGGTTTGGGCAAAAAGAACCTGCTACAAAATCACTACAAGACGGCATTTACCATCCTAATTAAATCACTACAACCGGACTAAAAACCGATTTTTCGATTGGATTTGCGGGTGTTCTTAGAATTCTATACTACAGGATCACACTTTTTCAATTGCGGTGCTCCCCAATTGCGACAAGAAACTGACCAGGTTGTGGTCGGTGCCGGTCAGGTTGAGTTTCTTCCGAAGACGGGTTCGGGCGACGTCTATAGATTTAGCGTTTTGGTGGGTAATGGACGAGATTTCCTTGGTGGTCATGTTTAGCTTCAGAAAGGCGCAAAGCCTGCGTTCGCTGGGTGTCAAATCCGGGAATCGCTCGTTCAAAATTTTGTAGAACACCTCATGCACCTGCTGGAAGCGGAACTCGAATTCCTGCCACAATTCCGGTTGCAGATTGGACTGCATGTCCACGATTATTTTTTGGATGGCCGATTGCGTTTCTGCCGGCGCCTGATGCTTGATGTCCAACAGTTTTTCCGAGAGGTGATTAATCAACTCATTCTTATTAATGAGGTACATGATGTTGTGCGCCAGTTCCTGATCTTTGATGGCCAGGTCATTCTTGAGGGCCGCTTTTTCCAGGGTAAGATGGGCTTGCTCTAACTCAGAGCGTTTCGTTTTGCTTCGCTGCAGGAAGAAAGCCAACGTTACAATAATGAGGAGCAACACCAGGCCGCCGCCGCTCATGATATAATAAAGCTCCCGTTCTTTTCTTTCCGCTTCCAGGTGAGCCTGCTTGCGATCGAATTCAAACTGCAACTCAAGCTGTGTAATTTTCTTGGTCGTTTCTTCATTGAAGAGACTGTCATTAACCTGCCGGTTCAGCGTCAGGGTTTCGTATGCCTTTCGGTGATTGCCTTCTTCATTGTACAATTGGTGAAGAAGATTGGAGGCCGACGACACGGTCTGCCAGGAGCCGACTTCCGTACCCACTTCAATGGCACGCTTCAGATAACGCTCTGCTTTTCGATAATCCTTTTGATTTTCAAAAAAGAACGTTCCGAGGTTGTGACTGGAACGCGCTATGCCGAGCCGATTGTTGTTCTCCTCCCGAATCGCCAGCGCCTGGTAGTAGTATTCGAGAGCCCGCTTGAAGTCACCACCTTTATCGCGGTACAGCGTTCCGAAGTTATTCAAGACGTTCGCTTTCACTTCATATTCGTTGAGCTCTTCGGAAAGTTTCAGCGCCTGATCATAAAAAATAATGGCACTGTCAAATTTTTGCGTGACTTCATAAGCCGCCCCGATATTGTTCATCAGATTTGCTTTTCGCAGTAGCAGGGCGTGGTCAGCGGCTCTTCCAATCTCGTTGATGTAGTTGAGCGCGGTAAGGTAGTAGCGCACGGCCTTTTGGTAGTCGCCTTGAAAATAATAAATGGCTCCAACGTTGCCATTCGCGATGGCCACCATATAATGATCCGCAATACGCTCGCCGCCCTGGATGACGCGAAGATACAACTGCATCGCCCGCGAGTAGTCGCCCAGGTTAAAGTACACATTTCCCTGTGTGCGGTATGCGGCCATGAGAAGAGAATCTGAACCGACCTTCTCAGCGCGTTGAACGGCATCATTCGCATATTCCATGCCTTGTGAAAGATTGGAACTGGCGACGTTGTCTGCCATTCGAATAATAATTAGAATCCGTTGCTCTTCTGTTTCAGCGTTGTTCAGGAGTTCCTTCAAGCTGTCGCCGGCGGATTGCGCACGGAGGAGAGAAGCCATAAAAAGGCTTGCCAATAAAAATATGCAACGCTTGACCAGCACGATGAAATTGGAGTGATTTAAACCCTAAGGGAATCGCAAAATACTACAAAGACTTGAATCCGTCGTTAGCGGTTCATCACCCGTCAGGCGTTTGGGAGGAGTTTCGATAAAAAAGTTTCAGGAATCCGGGCGACCTTTCTCAGGCTATAGTCGAAGCAAACAATACCGGTTTTCCCTCGCGCTACTTCCTTTCCGGTCGCTTTGTTTTCAAGAACATAGATCATATCGAAACCATACTTGCTGAAGTCCGTCAGTCCGATCTTAACGTTCAACACATCGCCAATGAACGATTCAGACTTATACTGAATCGCTGCATCGGCGATGATCTGCCCGACTTCGCCTTCGAATTTCAGTTCGTCTTTAAGTCCTAAAGATCGATAGTAGATCACGCGCGCTTCCTGCATCAAAGTAAGGATGGTGTCGTGACCAACGTGGTTTCCATAATTCAGGTCAGAAATGCGAACGGCGATGTCGGTTTGAAAAACGAATTTCTCCGGCAAATCAATGTGGATGCGTGGCATGAGTAGCGCGCCTAGTACTTTTCGTCGGTGCTGGGAAAGCTTCGCGCTTTCACATCCGTTACATACTGGCCGACGGATTTTGTGACAATCGTGTTGAGGTCGGCATACCTTCTCAGAAAGCGTGGCTTAAATTCCTGTGTGATACCCAGCATATCCTGCATGACCAAAACCTGTCCGTCGACATCCGGACCAGCGCCGATGCCAATGATGGGAATGTGAACAGATTGTGCGGCTTGCTTGGCCAGGTTTGCCGGAATTTTTTCCAACACAATTCCAAAACAGCCGCAGGCCTCCAGGAGCTTCGAATCTTCCAGGAGCTTGTTGGCTTCGGCTTCTTCCTTGGCGCGAACCGTATAGGTTCCGAATTTATAAATCGACTGTGGTGTCAACCCCAGGTGGCCCATGACGGGAATACCTGCGCTGAGAATTCGTTCGACAGAATCTTTCACTTCACTACCACCTTCCAACTTCACGGCGTGCGCACCCGCTTCTTTCATGATGCGGATCGCGGAACGAAGCGCTTCGCCTGAACTTCCCTGGTAAGTACCAAATGGAAGGTCCACCACCACCAGCGCGCGCTTCACAGCACGCACGACTGACGACGCATGATAGATCATTTGATCGAGCGTAATCGGCAAGGTCGTTTCATGCCCGGCCATTACATTGGAAGCTGAATCGCCAACAAGGATAACATCAATACCTGCTCCGTCAATGATCTTGGCCATACTGTAGTCGTACGCCGTGAGCATGGCGATCTTCTCGCCACGGTTTTTCATTTCCTGCAGTTGATGGGTAGTGATGCGTTTTATCTCTTGCTTGTGAACAGACATGGGGATGTACGAATTACGATTTACGAAGTACGAAGTACGAGTTATTTAGTCAAGTCATTAGTGAAGGTAGACGGCCATTTCGTCTTTGCTGAGTTTTACTTCCACGTGATCTTTTATGGTAGTCGACAGTTCGTAACCGTTGTATTGGGCGCGGATCGGAAAAGTAGTGTGACCGCGGTCGATCAGCACGGCCGTTTCAAGTTTCTTAACCTCCACGTTCAGGAAAGGTTTCATGGCGTAGGTGAACGTGCGGCCGGTATGCAGTACATCGTCAACCATGATGATGATTTTCTTTTTCAGTTCCTTTACATCACAATCCACGGCGATTTCGCTTAGTTGTGGAGCAGTTTTGTCGAGCGTGATTCTTACCAGCTTCACATCGATCGGTGAAATACTTCCAATCTGCTTGGCCAGCAACTTGGCCAATACATACCCTTGCCCGTCGATGCCGGCAATCACCAGGTTCTTTTCCTTGAAATTGTTTTCATAGATCTCGAAAGACATCCGCCGGATCTTCTGCTTGATCTGCTCAGCTTCTAATATTAAACTCTTTTCAGCAACCATAAACCGTTGGTAAGTTCCAAATCACAAATAACAAAACCCAAACTTACTGAGGAAGCGGTACGGCTTTGCTGTCTTTAAAGGTGGAGAGGATGACCATGGATTGCAGGCTGTCGACGACTTCGATGTTGGATACTTTGTCGAGCATCAATTGCTGATAGGCTGTGATGTCGCCGCAGACGATCTTCAGGATGAAATCACCGGCACCAGTGATATGGTGGCACTCCACTACTTCATCGATGCTCTTGATGGCGCCGATGAACTTATTGATGTTATCCTTATTGTGACCTTTCAGCGTAACCATCACAAACGTGCTGACACCCAAGCCGACGCTAGCGGGATCGATTACGGCATGATAACTTTTGATCACGCCGGAGGTTTCCAGCTTGTTTACCCGCTCCAGGGTTGGGGCCGGCGACAAGCCTATCTCCTTGGCCAGCTGGGCATTAGTGATATTTGAATTCCGCTGCAGGATCTCTAGTATCTTTTTGTCGGTAACATCAAGCTTTATGTTATTCTTCATAGGGTTAATGAGGGTTTGTTCCAAATAAAATTCGGCCAAAAATAAGATAAATCTGGAATTCTTTGGCTAACGGTTGTTAACAATTCCTTAAAATTATTCTTAAAAATCGCAGTTTGAGGGTTAGAAATAGACCTTTTCAGGCTTCAGAATCCGCAGAATCCCTTCCTCCAGCGGTAGAAGATCCCGGTTCAGGATGCTCCGCATCTTGGAGGCATCAGGTTGCCTACGGGTCATATCCCCTTCCTTTAATGGCGGAAGGAATTCGATTTTTGATTTCGACTTGGTGAGCTTGATAATCAGTTCAGCCAGCTGCAGAACGCTGACATTATCTTCATTGCCAATGTTGACAACATCATTGACGAGAAGTCCCTGACGCAGGATGTCTACCGTACATTGCGTGTTATCATCGATGTAGCAAAACGTGCGCGATTGTTGTCCGTCGCCGTAAATGGAAAGCGGTTGATTGCTCAGCGCCGCCTTGATGAACTTGGAGATCACGAAGTCCGTGCTTTGCTTCGGGCCGTAAGTATTAAAGAACCGGAAGATGGTATAGTCCAGTCCGAATTCCTTCTGATAGGAACGGCAAAACGACTCCCCTACATTCTTCACTACAGCATAAGGCAGGCGTGAATTCAGCGGTGTTGTCTCTTCGTGTTGCGGCAGCTCAACCGGTTCTCCATAAACCTCCGATGAGCTTGAAAAGAAAACACGACGCACCCCTGTGTTCTTGCTCAGGTTGAGAATGTTCTTGATCCCTTCCAGGTCATTCAATACCATCACCGGATTTTCAATGGTTCGCTTCACCCCCACGACCGCCGCGTAGTGAAAAACATAATCAAACTGATAGCTGGTCATGATCGCGGCGATATCATTGTAGTTGTTGACATCGCACTTGATGAACTTGCATCGATCGTGGATGGGCACTTTTCGCAAATCACCCGTCAGGAGATTGTCTACCAGTACAACGAAGCAGTCGTCATCGTCCAGGAGGCGTTCTGCCAGCGAACCCCCAATAAATCCCGCACCACCAGTAATGAGTATTTTTTCCATCCTAAAGATTTATCCCTCAAAAGTAACGCAGATTATCAGCGCGACAAAATTCTATGCGCAACCGAGGGCCCTCAAAGATTGCGATAGACCTCCAGGTATTTTTGAACCCCGGAGTCAAGTGAGAAGAATTGGTAAAAGAATTCAGTCTGCCGCACGGGGTTTTTCAGTGTCGAATCATCGAACCCTTTCCCTTCTTCAACAATGTGGAGGTTATTTACCCTGCTCTTTAAGAAATCTATGTCACCCCAATTCGGGTTGGTAATGATCGGGACATCCATTGCCAGAACTTCCGCCATTTTAGTAGCGGACGAAGCTTTCTTCGAAAAGCTGGGTTTAATGTAACAGATGGAGGCATCAGCCAGGCTGATGTATAAAGGAACCTCATCACGCGTTACCGATTCGACAATGAAATCATTTCGCGACTCAACCAGGTGGTGATCGGGTGAAAGGATCAGGAATTTCGCATTCGGGTTTGCTTCCTTGAGCTTGTCAAAAAAGGAAACCATCTCCTTCCACAAATACCATGTGCCAATGGAGCCGAGGTACAGCAACACAAACTCTCCTTTCTTCAAACCAAGTTTGGTTCGGAGCGCATGTTGTTTTTCCGCGCGGGTCAATTGTGGATCAAACAAAGCCAGGTCGACACAACACGGTATGACAGCGACATGATCGCGAAGCTTCCAGGAAATGATTTCCGTCTTCGCCGCTTCCGTCAGCGAAATAACGGCGTCGGCCTGTTGAATAAACTCACGTTCTCTCTTTTTGAAAAAATTGTAGATCAGTTTGTATACCGGGTTCGATAATTTCCAGAGGCCGCCTTCCACGCGCTCGTCGGCCCAAAATCCGCGCATGTCAAAAATAAATTTCGCATTGAATTTTGTTTTGAACTTGAGACCGATGATCGACACCAGGTAACTCCGGCAGTGTATCGCGAAGAAATTTTGTTGCTCATGCTCCATCCGAACCACACGCCACAACACCACCAGGTCCATGATCGTAGAAAGTATTGGCGGATTCTTGTGATAGGTCAGTGGAATCCATTGAATGGAATTGCCTGCACATCGTTGATCGATTGCCTGGCCATCCGTCGCATACCTTGCCGGCTTCTCAAAACTAATGATCGTGATGTTGTATCCAGCCTTCGAGAGACCTTCGAGGTAAGGAAGAATCTGAGAGCGACCCAATGGATCTGTCAATCCATCGTACGATAGGTAAAGTATTCGTTTGCCGTCGGTCATCCGTTTTGTTTCTTAAGCCAGCGTTGGATTACAATCAAAACCCAAAGCCTGTTGTATAGGTAATCACGCCCGCGTAGAAATTGGGCTTTCAAATTTTCTATATAATTCGGATTAAAAATTCCGGTCTCCTGAATCGCCTCGGTCGAAAGGTATTGATCCACCAGGTACTGCAAATCTCCCTTCAGCCATTGTGCCAGCGGAATACTAAAGCCCCACTTGGGTCGATCGATCAGCCGATCGGGCAAATGCTCGCGTAGGAGTTCCTTTAAGATCCATTTCGATTTTCCATGTTTCACTTTGAGCGACAGATCGAGTTGCAGTGCCAATTCCACGACCGACTGATCCAACAAAGGACATCTGCATTCCAAAGCATAGTACATCGACGCGCGATCAACTTTGACCAGCAGATCGTCTTTCAGGTAATATTGGAAATCAAACAACGCCTGACATTCCCCTGCTGACCAGTTCCTGCTTACTGCTGTTGGATCACTGTATTCAAAAGGAACAAAGTCTTTGGCCTGCGCGAGTAACTTGCTTTCAATTTCATGCTGCGAAAAGAAATACTGTTCCTGCGAAAAAATATGACTTCGTATCTGATGTTCCTTGACATGTTCCAGGAGTTTCGACACACGAAGAAGCCGGTTGCTCCGTGTCGTTGAGAAAATGCCTTGCAACGGCGCTCTCGCCAGTTTCCATTTCAACGAGTCAAGGCGGTTTGCCCAGGTGTACGATCCATATCCCTGGAATAATTCATCGCCACCATCACCGGTAAGCGCTACTGTTACTTCCTGGCGTGCAAGCTTCGACACGAGCATGGTAGGAATGGCGGAAGTATCAGCAAAGGGTTCATCAAAATGGTCGAGGTAAGGTTCGAGCATGCTCAACGCTTCGCGCTCCGACAATTTGTATTCCGTGTGTTGGGTTTTGAGATGGCTGGCAACCGCCCGCGCGTATTGGCTCTCGTCAAACTTGCTCTCGGTAAAACCAATGCTGAATGTTTTAATCGGCGACGACACATGCCTTGCTGCGATGGCCGTGACCAACGATGAATCCGTGCCGCCGCTGAGAAATGTCCCAAGGGGTACATCGCTGATCAACCGCTGCTCCACGGCGCGATTCAACCTGCCCGACAATTCCTTCTTCGCCTGATCCACCGACATGCCGTCTGGCTTAAGCCATTCGGTAGCTTTCCAGTAAGGATGCGTTTGCATCTTCAAGTTCGAATCGACCTCAGCCCAACTTCCCGACGGGAATTTTTTGATATTGACATATCCGGTATGAGGCTCAGGAATATATCCGAGGTGCAAGAACGTCGCGATCATCGTCTTGTCAAGCTGAGCCTGGCGCTGAATAACCGGATGCTTCAACAATGCTTTGATCTCGGAAGCAAAAGCAAACAATCCCTCGCCGGAAAAATAAAACAACGGCTTCTTGCCTACCCGGTCGCGAAAGAGCGTGAAGCTCCGCTGTTGCTTATCATAAATCGCGAGCGCAAACATGCCGCTCAGCTTGTTTACCATGGATGGTCCCCAGCAAGCGAATGCTTCAAGAATTACTTCTGTGTCGGAAGACGTTCGAAAAACAACGCCCTGTTTAGATTGCAGTTCCTCGCGTACTTCTTTAAAATTATACACTTCACCATTGTAGATGATAACGTAGCGGCCATCGCGCGAATAGAAAGGCTGATTGGCCTGTTCGCTCAGGTCGATGATGCTGAGTCGTGTGTGGCCGAGCGCGCAGGTCTTCTCATCGTTTATGAATATTCCATTCGCATCGGGACCGCGATGCTGAATGCCCTTGATCATTTCCTGGATGAGGGCAGGTTCGCTTGATGACGAAGAAATAAAACCGACAATTCCGCACATGGATGCTCAGCCTGAAATTACGACGTCGTCAAAAATAGGGTTAAGAATTGAATATTCACTGATCCCTTTAGCGCAAAGCGAGCACTTTAAATACCGCCAGAAAGCGCTTCGTGAAAACTACAGAAGGTCTTTCGACGAAAGCCTTCTTCAAAAACCCAAGAGACTCAGAAACAGAATGGTTGCTCATCGCCAGGTGCAGGGCAATATAGATACCGGTGTAGGCACGGAAAATTCCAAGATCGCTCCTGTAAGCTTTCACGAAAGTTTCATCCTTCATCAATTCAGCTTCCAATACTTCGAATCGCTTCAGGAATTTATCATGGTTGATTTTCAATACGCTGCGGCTCTCGTGGTTCACAACGGTTGACGTCACGCCATCCACACAGTGAAATGGAAATCTGGCAGCCAGTCGAAGCCACAGCTCATAATCTTCCGATGCCGACAAGTCACGGATCTCGCTGAACCGGAGCTGCTGTGTGATGTCGGTGCGAATGAACACACCATTGCAACTCAAATGGTTTCCGTTGATCAAAGTTCTATTGATCGTGGCAGGCCATCGGTCTACTACCCGGATCATTGCACCCTGATCATCCTTGATGTCATAACCGAGATGCAGCACTTCCGGATTCTTCAATTGGTCGATTGCTTTTCGCGCGTGGCTAAGGTGGTGGGAATACGCCAGGTCATCGGAATCGAAAAAATTAACATACTGCCCTTTGGCGCGCCCGGCTCCGTAGTTTCTCGCCGCGCCACGTTCGGCATTTTCTTTTTTGAAGTAGGTCACTCGCGCATCACCAATTCCCTTCACGGCCTGTTCCGTATTGTCTGTGCTACCGTCATCGATAACAAGGATCTCAAAACTTGCAAAGTCCTGCTTTAGTAGGGAGTGGATCGTGGAGATAATAAACTTCTCCCGGTTATAGGTTGGAATAACGATCGAGAAGTAGGGCGTTTCACTCATACAGCTTCACCAAGTTAGCAATCATGTTGTCGACTGAGAACTGCCGAACGGATTTCCTTCCATTTTCAACGAGCTGATCCCGAAGTGTTTTTTCCTTTAAAAGGCGGCGTATTGCCTTTTCGATAGCATCCGCATCCTGGTAAGGAACAATTAACGCGTTGTATTCATGCTTAATAAATTCCGGCGCTACCCCTGATAATGTAAAAACCGCCGGGACACCAGATGCCAACGCCTCGACATAAGTTTGACCAAACGCTTCCGAATGCCGGTCGATGGGCACGTGGAGAAAAACATCGAACGTTTTATACAAGGCGTTCAGGTCATCCTCAAACAGAATTTCTCTGTAATGTTCCGAAGGCAACTGCTCCAGCGCTTTTTCGATTTCCAGTTTGTAGTTACCCACCGTATTCGCCAAAACCAATTTCGCCTTCGGATAATCCTTCAGAATGTTTTTGAATGCGGGTATGATGTATTGAATACCTTTAAGCTTGAGATACCGGGCGATCACACCGATGACGGGTTCCCCTGTAATCGAGTGTTTTTTTTCAACAGCGTTGATTCTCTCCGGCTCAACGTTTTCAAAGTAAGGGAAGTCAACGCCGTGGTGAATGATGGTAATCTTATCGGCATCCCCTTTATCACGGTTGATGATGACCTCCCGGACATTTTCCGAGATCGCCACAATATTTGTCGCCAGTGTATTGCAAAGCATATCCCATTTCCGGCCAGAGGGAAATTCGTCGTAGTGAATCATGGCGTGGTGCCGCGTGAAGATTCGCTTCCTGATCCTCAGCAACCAGGCGGCCGTGAGCCCCAGCAACATGGCGCGCCAGAGATGAACATGGACAATCCCGGTCTTCTGCTTTCTGAGTATCAAAAATATTTTCATCCATTTCGACAACATCGAAGGGTGATCCTGATCGCTCACTTCCACGAAAGGAATTTTCTTATCAGCAAGAAACCTGGAGAAGGTAGTATTCTTTTTCCCGATCAGAATAAAAAAAAGATCCACCGTATCAGCCAGCCCGGACACCGTCCATTCGAACGACAATGACTTCTCGATGTCGGAGACAATGTAGACTACTTTTTTTCTGGCCATAGGGAGACGTCGGGAAATTCGATAGCCATTGCCTGAATCACAAGATCATAGAATTTATATCGAATCCGTTCCGGCATGATCCGCTTCAGGAAATCGCGGTCAATTAACCTAAGAAGACCTGGGAATGCAAGCGATCGGTAAACCATTCTTTTCCATCCTGAGCTTACGGGCGCTGTCTTTTTCCGATGCGGATGAAGCGCTTGCAGCCGCAAGTGCGCTTTTCCATACTGACGAAGGCGGTGAACGTAGCGCGAAGCGGTAATGGCATCGTGATGAATCGCTTGATTCTTTTTATCAAAGTAAAGGGGAATACCTCCTTCCATCGCGCGGCAGGCCAGGTCAAAGTCTTCGGCATCCGTCAGTCGCTCATCAAATCCCCCGAGTTCAGAAAATAGTTTTTTGTGGATCGAGAAATTCGCGGCGGTGAGAAAAAAATTGGATTCGTCGAGGCGCGTCAGGTCGTCGTTGTAGATACGGGTCCACTTTTTGGTGAGCGCCGCTTTATAGTTTTGAATATCAGTTTTTTCAGGACTCTTGAATTCCACCTGGTCGCCGCCGACAATTCCGTTATGCTGTTGATGAAAAGACAGATGCCGGCTCACAGAATCAGCGGCGGGTTCCATATCATCATCATAGAAAACAAGAATGTCGCCCCTGGCTTCGGCTGCGCCACGATTCCGAACCACAGATCGACCGCGATTGGATTGAACTACTGTTCTCAGGTTCTTAAATTTTTGCTGATAAGGTTTGATGACCTCGATGGTCTGATCTGTTGAGCCATCGATGACAACGAGCAATTCAAAATCGTTTGTAGTTTGTTTGAGCAGCGCGTTGAGCAACACACCAATTTTATCGGCTCCATTATAAGTCGGGATGACTACAGAGACCGTCATCCTACACGCAGGTTTTATAAAACGCCACGGTCTCGTCAACGGTCTTCTTCCAGGAGAATTCTTTTAGTCGCTCGCGTCCCCGGGCGATCATATCTTGTCGAAACGAGTCGCTGCTCCAAACTTTTTCGATGGCTGCAGAAATCGAACTAATGCTTTTGGGATCAAAGTACACGCCCGCGTCTCCCGCTACTTCAGGAAGCGAGCTGGTATTACTTAACAACACCGGGCAACCAAAACGAAAAGCTTCGAGTACGGGCATTCCAAATCCTTCATAAAGCGACGGATAGATAAAAGCAATGGCATACTGATACAGGTTGGCCATCGTTTTGTCGTCGGCGTTGACGTGCATCACATTGTTTTCGACACCGAGGTCCTTGAAGTATTCGGCCTCTTTAGCATTGAATGGTGCACCCGTGCAAACCACCTTCAACGACGGATCCTTTTGCAGAAATCGTTGCATGCATTGCAGCAGGAAGTAGAAGTTCTTGTAGTGTGTTCTCTTCCCGACGAACAAAAAATACCGCGACGGCAGGATTGACGTGGAACGCTCTCCCGAGGAACCAAAATCTCCTACGCCGTGATAAATCACTTTGATTTTTTTCTCGTCGACACCAAATCGCTCAACAACATCCTTCTTCGTCGCGTTTGACACGGCAATGATTCCGGCAGCTTTTCGTACCAACTCCGCCTTGACGGAAGTTCTATAAGTTGAGTGAACATGAAACGAATACTCCGGAAAGTACTCATCGATCATGTCGTGGATGGTAATGACGAACGGACGATCTTTCAGCAATGGAAGGAAGTATGGGTCGAGATCGGTTGGATGGAACAAATCAAAATCAACATTTCGCAGTACGGCTTTTGTCAGCTCCTGGTTTTCTTGTGCTTGTCCCGGAAACAATTGTGACCAAAGCTGAAAGAGTCTCCATTTTCCCGGAAACTCTGTAGACCCCATGAAGTTGCCGTAGTAGTCCGATCCCGACTTTACCTGACTGGCAAGCGATGGAATATTCTTGATGTATTGGTTGCTACTGCTCGTCAGCGGAAGGTGATATTGGATCTGGTCTTTGTAACCCGAATCAATGCCCTTGATCAATTCATAAAAATATCTGGAAATACCGCCGTAGACCTGGTGCTGAAAGATTTGGTAATCAAAAAAAATTTTCATGCGTCTAAGTTTTCCTGATCAGCACAGCGAATTTGCTGGCCGATGGAATCGGTAGTTCAAAGGTATAATCTGCGGCGTTCTCAGCCATAAATTCATCTACTGCTATTTTCGCGCCTTCTGAAAAAAAATCATAATCGTCCACGATGACCATGCCGCCTTTGGGCAACACCTTGTGCAGGAACTTCAACGCTATTTTGATGGGCTCGTAGAAATCAAAGTCGACATAAGCGAACGATACTGTTGATGGCAACGTGGCCGATGCGATCGTCTTCTCAATAAATCCCCCGACTACTTTTGTGCGCTCGCGTGGAAAGCCAACGCCTCTCAAATTCCCCAGCACCACTTCCTGCGCGTGCGCCATGGTACCTTCATAGGCAGCCATGCTTTTCAGGTTGTAGATGTCATCTTTCAATTTGTCTTTGGCCGTCGGCGCGGGCAGGCCTTCGAAGGAATCAAAAATCCAAAGATTCTTTTTCGTCGGCAGGATCGTATGACCGATCAAGGCAGATGTATATCCTTGCGCGACACCAAATTCACAAATGTCGCCGTCAAGCTTTTGTGTGGAGTGGAGGGCGTTCAACAGATAGATCGCTTCACTCGCCTGCGTTCCATCCAGACGGGCCATGAGCTCAATAGTTCTGGCGTCGGGTTCGGTGAGCGCGGGGAATTTCAGGTCGCGGTAGCATCCATAAATTTCTTTCAGGGCCCGATGATACTTGGGTTCGAGCGGATTGGGATTGTCCGTCCGTTCGATTTTGTATCCGATGCCTGCTAATAAATTCCTGACTAGTTGTTTCATAAATCCTCGAATGAGCTGCTATGCCAGCCCTACTTTTCTCATGATGCGATCAAACCGGAACTTCAAACCTCCATACACCCGGCTGTTGACCAGTTTCAAATAAAATGAATTTACGGCAAACCCGGGATCAAATTTTTCCATGAACTCCTTCACGCTGGAGGCCTTCACGAATCCCAGTCGCTCCCACCCATGCGGAACAGCGAAGTGAAAATCCACCAGGTATTTATAGTTATGCGAGTCGATCGCGCTCCATAATTTAATATAACTTTCCCTTACGTCCGCCTTTTTGAATTCCTCGGCGGCATGTCCCCAGTTCGAAAGCTTGAAGCGCAACTCGTCGGCGTTCCTCGCCCAGGTTTCATGCACGACATAAAAAGGAGATATACGATTGAAGTGACCATTGTGGCGCGCACGAATATATTCCGGTTTCGTCGTAGCAAAGGGTGCTGAGAATGGTCTCGATGCTTTGGGGTAGGCGAACAGGTAGCCATCGTCCACGCGCTTGAAGAGATCATACAGAAACACATGAACATTAAAAGGTTTCTCGTGCCCGGTGGGATTTGGATTTAGTGCTCGCAGGAATTGCGCGAAGCCATTGAAGTCGACAAAGTACTCGTCGCAGTCAATTTGCACATGCCAGCCTCCTTCGCCCATGCGCTGTGCAATCATCATCCGATGACGGTTACAGTTTTCACGAGCGGTTAATTCCGGGCGAGAGAAGTCGTCTTCGTAGATAACAATTTTGTTGTCGGGATCATTTGCTTTGACCCAGCGGTAAAATTCCTTTTCATCAAATTCAAATGGATTACCAGACCAGGAGCGACGATGCTTGTCGATGGCCAGGCAGATCAGGTCGGAACGCTGATAAACTGGCGGCAACGAATTCTCCAGCAGACGCCAATCGTAGGCTACACAAAATCCTGTCTTGATGATTGGCTGCGTACTCCCCATGAATCTTAAACTATTGAAGGCGATCTTCTGGTGACACCAACCCGATTCCACAGAAAGGCTGGTTAGGATCGTTTACAAACTCTGTATGCTTTTTATACTTCGACTTGGTTTCATTCCAAAACTGAAAAACTTCGCATCCATTGGTCGACGCTACAATATCATGAAAACCGATTAACCCCTTAGGATTGACGAGCGTCGAATAAAGATTGAAGTCAGCTTTAACGCCAGCGTAAGTATGATCGCCATCGATGAACAAAAAGTCGACGGTGTTATTGCCCAGGATGGCTTTGACTTTCTTTAATGTTTCTTCTGAATGAGAATCTTCCCGAAGAAGGTGCATGGTCTGTTCTCCGCTGACAAAGGATTTATAGAAATCACCTTTATAAGATTCGTATCCGCCACCAAAATCACCTTTCGGCAAATCAACGGAGATGATCGTTGCGTTGGGGTCCGCCAGCTTCGTGAACAAAAACAGAGAACCACCTTGTGCTGTACCAATTTCAAGAATGGTTTTCGGCTTGCGCGCGGCAACCGTCTCGCAGAGCGAAAGTATTTCGGTATACTCCTGCTTGATCCAGAAAAACCTAGCCCATTGTTCGCTGAAAACAAAATCCACCAACGCCTTCGCGTTCAATCCTGCAGAAGCCCGGGCTATCTTGGTTGCATAAGCCATCAATTCTCGTCGGGCATTTATTCGATGGACGCGGTCTATCAGTTTCCGGATCATTCTCGTTTATTCTTTCAGCTTGTTATAAAAAGCGGTCTCCCAAAAGTACGGCATTAATTCACGCCAAAGGTCGGGTCCGGCCTCAAAGGACGGGTTTTGATGGGAATAAAACTGATCTATTTTCTTTTTCACCTGAACGGCGTCGATCAGGCTTGATTTCTTGAAAGAATCGGAATGCGCGACGTCCTGAATAAATTTCTTCCAGGGACCCTGAAGCCAGTGCGTCAGGGGCGTAGAGAATCCAATTTTCGATTTTCTTCGAACAACATCTTTCGGTAGTAGGTCCTGAATCGCATCGCGCAAGATGGCTTTTGTAAAACCACCGCGGAGCTTGCTTTGCCACGGGAGCGAAAAGCAATACGATACCAGGCGGTAATCCATGAACGGCATGCGCACCTCTACACCAGCCGCCATGGAATAACGATCATAGTTCCGCAGCAGCGTCGGCAAAATGTAGAAGTGAAACTCCTTATATAAGGCAGCATTGAAGTAGCCCATCTGTTTTACGAGATCGTCTTCTTCGTCAAGTCTGAATACTTTCTTCAGGTAGAACTCAATCATGTTCTTACGTCCTGCAAAGCCATCGATTAAAACCTGGCTGATTGTGCGATCAGTCTCTTTCAGATTCTTATAGGTCGTTGCGATCTCGCGAATTCCGCGGAAATCAAAGGGAGCATCTTTGACGGCGTTGAAGACGGATGTTCCGTACCCGGAAAATAATTCATCGGCGCCATGACCATCCAAACTTACCGACACACCCTGCGCTTTGATCTTTTTATAAATCTCAATCATGGGCACCGGACTGGTGAGAAACAGCTCCTCGAAATACCAGAGGTACTCCATTAAAGTATTGATACCTTTTACAGCGTCGATCTCGCAGTAGTATCCTTTCAAACCGAGGTGATCAATAACCGATGCTGCGTACTCCCTTTCATCCAGCTGCGTACCGGTGAACGTTGCCACGAAAGCATTTTGCCAATCGTCTGTGTAGGTCTCTTTGTCAGCATTTTTTGTTCGACTGTAACGCATCCCCGCCGCCACCGAACTTGAATCAAGGCCGCCACTCAGGGCTGTGCCGATTTTTACATCGGAACGCATTCTGATCTTGCACGCATCAAAAAACAATTCCTGGAAATGCTTTACCTGTTTCGCGTAATTATCGTCGACGGTTACAATGTTATCGAGTGTGTTCCAGTAAGGCGTTACGTCGAGCGAATTGTTGTCAGGGTTGAAGTAGCCATAATGCCCGGCCGGGAACCGACGAATCCCTTTGATTAAAGACTTCGCCGTCGTTTCATATTCATAGATGTTATCCCGGCACCATTGAAAGTCTTCGCTGATCGCAATTTCGTCCAACAGTGGAGCAATGGCTTTCATTTCCGATCCGAACACAAATCCTTTTTTCGTTTGCGCATAGAACAAAGGCTTTACGCCAAACCGGTCGCGCGCCAGAAAAAGTTTTCGCCTCGTGTTATCCCACAGCGCCAAAGACCACATGCCATTAAACTGTTTTAAACAGTCCGGTCCCCATTGACGGTAAGCTTTCAGGATTACTTCCGTGTCGGAATGCGTGCGGAAAGTATGACCCTTTCCTTCCAGATTTTTTTTGACTTCGGTGTAGTTGTAGATCTCGCCGTTGTAGATAATGGTGAGATCTCCATCAATCATCGGTTGTTTGCCCAGGTCGGACAAATCGATGATAGACAATCGCCGATGACCAAATAGAATTTTATGTTCGTCGTCTTCCCAAAAGCCAAAACCATCCGGCCCGCGATGCGCGAGACGGTGGAGACTGGTTTCAAAAACCCGCCGATCAAAACGCCCTATGGTTCCCAGGATTCCGCACATGTTACTTCTTCCCGAATTTAATCAGCGCTTTGAGAAATAATTTACCTTTCTGCGTAAACGACGCCTTTACAAATTCAAAGCGAGTGGCGAGCGAAAAAGCCTGTAAGCCCATCGCTGTGGAGGTTGTGCACCGATAAAAAAATCGCTCAGAAAGAAAGGCATGGACTTTTTTCTTGGGCACCATGTATTCATGATTACCCGAAACAATTCGTTGAATCACCCCTCCACACACATACAACTCGTGATGTAGAAAAGAAGTCTCCTTATAAAATAAAGACTGCAGCACGTCCAACTGTCCCTGGTTGAGTTGGGCGTCCTTGAAAAAACTCCTGGTGTAATTCCTCCGGGCCGTGGCCAGATTCCGGATTTGAACGTCCGTCCTCACTTTCAGGCTGATGTTGTTGTCATGAACGCGATAGTCGACCAGGACCTCCGGCAGGTTTACCAGCTTTCCATATTCTGCCAGGCGCGTCCATAGTTCATGATCCTCTGCCGGCGCGTGATCCACTTCGTACAGGATCCGATTTCGTTTCAACACGCCCGCGCGCATCATCACCGATGGATGACAAAACGGAGTGATGCACAGCATCTTCAACTTAATATTGTCGTTGTCTGTCGGCAGGTTCGCGACACGATCTTCTGTGATCTCTCGAAACCATGTACCGCACAGCACGTAATCCGGATTTCGTTCAAGAAAATCGAATTGCTTTTGAAACCGGTCGGGCATGGAAACATCGTCGGCGTCCATGCGGGCGATGTATTTTCCTTCGGCTTTCTGAAGGCCTTCGTTCAGCAGCGAAGCGTACCCCGTGTTCTTTTCGGAAAGGAAAACTTTTATGCGAGGATCGTTAAACGATTGAATTATCTCCCTTGACTTATCGGTCGAGCCATCATCGAACACGAGGAATTCAAAATCTCCAAAGGTCTGTTTCAAAATACTGTCCATCGCCTCATGCAGATATTGCTGAGCGTTATAAACGGGCATGAGAACAGAAATCGCCGGCATACTACCTGAGCTTGTTGATCACGGCCTTTAGAAAAGATTTAACGGCGGTACCCATTCCAAGTCGCCCTTGTTCAAAGAGTACCACGCGTTCGGCTTGCTTGCTTTTATACTTAAACAGTTCGGGATGAACGATGTCTATATAATTTGAAGATGACGCCCCCAATGCAGCTGACAGCGCGTGGCCTTCCTTGCAAAACACAACCATGTTTTGTCGATACCAGACGTCAACGTTGGAATTGTTCCATACTTTCGGTCGGATGGCGTCGTATAAATGAAAATTGAAGCGATCGAATTTTGTTTTCCAATACGAGAGCCATTGTTCGTTCAAATGGTTTTGCCCGCCTTGATCCGGGATCGCCGCAGAAAAAACGATGACATCGGCATGTCGCGTCAAACTTTCTACGAAGGTATCAGCGTACGATTCGCTGAGGTGCTCGGCAACTTCCAGCGAAATGGCTAAATCAAATTTACGATGGAGGTTTAACGGCGTGCTCAGATCATGCGCGATGAATTTACTACCATCAATCTTCAGTAGATTTTTCTTTACGTACGATCCATCCACTCCCAGAAAATCTTTCACACCATTTTCTTCGAAGATCTTCAGCCATGTGCCGATGCCACATCCAACATCGAGAACGCTGGCGGGTTTGACCAGGGTCATTATTAATGGTACAACTTCCCGTGCGGCGGCGAAGTTGTGTACATCTTCTGTATGAACGTAAAGGGTCTTCAAACTTTCTTGACTATGTAAGCGATCGTATTCCTCCATTGATACACCCGGCTCGGCGACTTGGAAGTCGACAAGTAATCGTGCACGGCTTTGGTGCAACCATCCCAGGTGTAGTAGTCGTCCAGAATAATAATTCCGCCGGGCACCACGCAAGGAAATAAATTTTCGAGGCAAGTCAAGATGGAATCGTACCAATCTCCATCCAGTCGGAGGATGGCGATCGGCTGACGCTGATAATCAGGCAATGTATTTTTAAACCACCCTTTATAGGTCTTGTAGTTTTTATGCTTCGCCAGCGCCATCGCCTGATGACAAAACTGTTCTTCTGCCTTGCAGTTCTCGTAGTACTCGGGGGAATTCACATCTTTCTGCCACGCCAGGGCTGCCTTTCCATCGATTTCTTGCGCCGGAGGTAACCCTTCGAAGCTGTCAAATAAATAAATGTTGCGGTCGGGCCCCAGCACCTCGCCGATAGCAGCGCTCATGCCTCCACGCCATACGCCGCATTCAACATAGTCACCTTGCACACCTTTGTAGTGATGACACAACTCCAGGTTCAAGGCAAAGTGCATCTCCGGTATCATGGTGAATTCCTTGTACCGGCCGTACAACTTCGCGTAGCGATCATACTGCTTGTCGGCGCGCTTGATATCGACGCCGCCGAGTTTTAATACTTTTTTTATGACCGACTTACTCATGAACCAATCTTGAATTTGGAACGATAAAACCATTGGCGTAGGAATGCGGATAGTTTCTTCCCTTTGCCGGTGATTCAGTGATCTCAAAAGAAACGATCTCCTTTTCCCAACACATGGTATCCGTATTGTGCTCTCCAATCCATACCGACACTTTATAAGTATCCGGAATGAGTGGAGGCAATTCTATTTCTGTTTCAATACATTGTTCGCCGTCCGTGTACCGAATGAAGGGTTGAAGCTGCGGAATGGCCTGCAGTATCGTCACCCCGATGGAACTCGTAATGTCATACGCTACAAATAGATCGCGATGATGGCCGCGGGAAACGATCCAGCTTTTAATCCGCGCGACGTGCTGCGGCTGCGCGCCATTCAATTTGATACTTACTTTGCTCAAGTATGCATTGGTGCTTGCCGGACCCGAAGCCGTCCACTGACTTCCGTGCGCACTATCATTATTTTGTTGATACTCATGCAATACGTCGGCAACGAGTCCGTCGCGCACCAGCTTGCCTTTATCCAACAACACACCGCGTTTACACAGGTTGCCCACGGCGGCGAGGTTGTGGCTAACGAAAAGAATTGTTCTTCCGCTTCGACTTACTTCTTCCATTTTTCCCAGGCACCGCTTTTGAAATTCCGCGTCGCCAACTGCCAGTACTTCATCGATGATTAATATTTCCGGTTCAAGGTGAGCGGCGACGGCAAAAGCCAATCGCAGTTGCATGCCGCTGGAGTAATGCTTCAGGGCTGTATCGAGAAATCTTTCCGTGCCGCTGAAGGCTACAATTTCGTCGAAGTGTTTCTTGATCTCGGCGCTTCGCATGCCGAGGATGGATCCGTTCATGAAAATATTTTCGCGCCCGGTAAGTTCCTGATGAAATCCTGTTCCCACTTCCAACAAACTCGCGACGCGCCCGCGGACAACAATGCGTCCCTTGGTGGGTGGCGTGATCCTCGATAATATTTTCAGTAATGTTGATTTACCCGCGCCATTTCGACCAATGATACCGATCGACTCGCCGGGCATGACATTAAAATTGATTTCGCTCAACGCCCAAAATTCTTCAAGCGTTGCGCCGGGTTTGAATAACGAAGTAAGCTTTTCTCTAAAGCTGAAATATGGCAACTGCTCATGGCCGATGAGAAATTTCTTGTGAACGTTTTGTATTTCAAGGATCGGCTTCATGCGATGTCGGCGAAGAACGCTTCCGTTCGTTTAAAGTAAAAGATACCGGCAATCAGCAAGATAAGCGACGATGCACCACTTAAGATCAGCAAGTTGACGTCATCCTGAAACCCAATTAACGGCGCGCGAAAAAAGCTGATCACCGCATACATTGGGTTCATGGCCAGGGCATAGCTTATCCATTTGATTTTAGTAATCGTCACCGGATAGATAACCGGGCTGACAAACAGAAGTATCTGAAGACCAAAAGGAATGACATAGCGAAAGTCGCGGTACTTGACCGTGAGCGCGGCGAGACCGCAGCTAATACCCACCGTTCCGATAATCATGACAACCATTCCGATCGGCCACCATAAAAAAACCTGTAGGGTGACGGGAACCTGGTAGTAGATCATCACGCCTAAAAACAGGATGAACGAAATCAGAAAATCAATTCCGGCAACCAGGATGGATGATATGGGTATGATTAGACGGGGGAAATAAATCTTCTTGATGATGGTCGCCTGGGAAACCATGCTGTTGCCGGCTGCATTGACGCTGGCGGAGAAAAAATTCCAGGACAGCAAACCGGAAAACACAAAGACAGGATAGGGCAATCCGGCGGAAGGGACATTTAACGCGCGACCGAAGAAGAGCGAAAACACCAAAACGGTCAGGATAGGCTGAAGCACCACCCACAGAACGCCCAGCACAGTTTGTTTGTACCTGACTTTCACGTCGCGCCAGGTAAAAAAGTAAAAGAGCTCGCGGTAGATCCAAAGTTCCCTCCATTTAAACCATCGCTGGCGGGAAGGTTCGATGGTATATTCAATGGGTTCGTTCATGCCTGGGTTACCGCAGTTCGTTTCTATTCTGCAAATTTGCAGCAAGTTACTATGAAAATCCTATTCCTCGTACCGTACCCGCTTCAGCAGGCGCCCTCGCAGCGCTTTCGATTCGAGCAGTACTTTTCCTTCCTGACCGAACGCGGGCACACTTTCGAGGTAAGAAGCTTTTCTGATCCGGCTGGCTGGCAGGCGATGGCCTCAAAAGGGAGAATGTTCCCGAAGTTTTTCACACTGGTGAAAGGATTTTTGGATCGGTTCCTCACCTTGTTCCGTGTGCCGTCGGCAGGCATGGTCTTCATTCACCGCGAAGCCACACCGCTCGGACCGCCATGGGTCGAATGGACGATCGCAAAAGTCTTCAAAAAGAAAATCGTCTACGACTTTGATGACGCGATCTGGACAACCGATCGAACCGACGAGTCTTTTCTCTTTAAAAAGATGAAATGGCGAAGTAAGGTGCGCAGCACTTGCCGCTGGTCTTACAAGGTGAGCTGCGGAAACGAATACCTTCGTTCCTATGCCGCACAGTTCAATAGCCATGCTGTATTAAATCCCACCACGCTGGAAACAGAACATTGGCACAATCCAGCCTTGCAGGTTGCCAGGAAAAATGAATCGAACGTCGTGATCGGCTGGACGGGTTCCTATACCACCCTGAAATACCTCGAAGAAATAGAAAGTGTTCTCGGTCGACTTCAAAAAGAATTCCCCTTAGTCAGTTTTCTGGTGATCGCCGACAAAAAGCCCGACCTCAATTTGCCCCGATTGAATTTTGTACCCTGGAAGGAATCAACAGAAGTACAAGACCTCCTGGAGATCGACATTGGTGTGATGCCTTTACCCGATGACGAATGGTCGAAAGGAAAATGTGGATTCAAGGCTTTACAATACATGGCATTGGAGATTCCTGCGGTCGTCTCTCCCGTAGGCGTGAACACCCGGTTGATCGAAGACGGCGTAAATGGATTTCTCGCTTCGTCCCCGGACGAATGGTATCAACGTTTAAGTATGCTGGTACGCGACAAAGCCTTGAGACAAGCGTTGGGTAAAAAAGGACGGCTGAAAGTAAACAACGGTTATTCAGTGCTGTCCAACAAGTCTACCTTCCTCGCCCTGTTTGAATAATCCAGCATAAATATCAAGCCCATCAGGTAGAAGGGCAGCAAGGGTATTTTATAGCGCGCCAATGTTCCAAAGTTGAACGTGGAAACTCCCACAGCAAATGCAAATGAAAGGCTGAACACGAGGCAAAATAAAACAGCAGGATCGGAGATTGCTCTAAAGAGATAGTAGCGACATCGATAGATCGCATAAAATGTGAGGCCCAATAGAATGACGCTTTCGATAGCCGACAACAACATCAGCGGATTTCGCACTTCCCACAAGTAAGGCCTGAAGATTGAAACGTTGATCGCCTGTGGCGCAAGCTTCACCATACTCTGCCAGGATCCATCCAATTCGCCGAGTGTATAGCCTGAACCGGCGTCCTTGCCGGTCCAATACCGGATGTCGTAGGCGGTGACCTGAGCTGTTTGCGCGATGGCGTTAAGCGAATACTTCGGATTATCCTGACTCGCCTTGACGATCGCAAAGTACCCTGAGAAGGTGGCCATCACCAGCACCATCGGTGAAATCAACACCCGCAGCATCATGGAACGAATCTGCTGAAAGTATTTGAGGAAAATCCACAAGATGATGGATGGAAGGAAGGTGAGCAGGATATAAATTTTAATAGAGTAGAGCGCGTACAGGGAGATGATGAGAAGCGCCACATAGCGCAACAATACGACCCGGTAGTTTATCATCCGGAAAACGGCAAACGTGGCGGCGCCGACACAAGCCATGGTGATCGTATCCTTCAATAAGCCCGAGCCCCAAAAAATCACGGACGGAATAAACAATGTCGCCAGCGCAATCCCGCGATGAAGGTGCGGCCGGATTTCATAGAAAGCCAGAAAGAACATCCATCCGCCAATAAAGCCAACGACAGAAAAAAGAATTGCTGTCGCTGAGTACGACGAGAACGTGAGAAGATCGAACAAGCTGGCGATGCGTACCACTACATACGATTGGGGATCGCGAAAAAAAGAAATCTGGCTGGCGTACTGATACACACCGGTGTAATCGCCCTGAGCGTTGACCAGTAACTTGATTCCTTTCTCCGGGTTATCCATGAAAGCTTCCCAGACATGCCGGCTGCCGTGTGTGTGGTAATTATAGGTGTCGCCGCCGTCGTAGTAAAATTGGTAGATGAATCCCAGGGCGAGTGCGCCCAGAATTTTAGCGGTCAACGCGGGAATAAAATATCGGCGATTCACCGCATCGGTAAAGCGACTGCGAGCGATGTATGCGCCCACATACACCAGCATGATGATGAGGGGAGTAACGATCAGATCGCGGAGTTCCACACGGGTTGTGTTTTGATTTAGTTCAAAGTTGAGAACCTGTCGGCAAACTTCAAAAATTGATGACTACCTAATTCACTATTGTTCGGGGACTGACCTACGAATCCTTGCTATTCAGGGGCGCACTTCGTTGCGCCACGGAAATTAATTAGTTCTATCCCAGGACGTAGGTGGCGCATTTAGTTGAGTTTGATTGCAGCGCACACATGTGTGCGCTGCAATCAAACTCAACAAATCAAGATTGAATTCTGTGTGCCGAACCGCTGGCGTAACGAAGTGCCATCTTCATGAAAACTCCGAGTTTTCTCCTACACCAACGACTGCCTAATCGCCTTTTTCCATTCCCTTCAGCCGCTTCCGTGCATCCTTGTAAGCTTCGTCTTTCCGGTCGGCCTTTTTCTTCACCTCATTAAACCATTTTTTAGCTTCCGCCTTGTTGCCTTCGCGCACCGCGATCTCACCCAGGGCAATCATGGAGTAGAGATAATATCCCGAATCGGTCGCCTCGATTTGTTCGGCGAACTTCATGCACATCAGGTAATATGCTTTTGAGTCTTCATACTTCTTGCGCGCCTCATAAATCTGTCCCAGGAAAAAAGCGGCATACCTTCCGCTGGTCGCTTCATATCCTACATCGCCGTTGGAAATTCGCAGCAGGAGATTTTTACAAGCGGGCTCGGCCTCCGTAAACCTTCCCATCGAATAAAGCATCCGCGCATAGTAGCGGTCGAAGTAAGGATTGTCGGGATAGGTCTGATGGAGATATTCGCTAATCTGAAAAGCGCGTGGCTGGTCGTTCTCGTAGCTGTTCAGAATTCGCATGAGCCATACCATCGCTTCCGTGCGCGTGTAGAAAGCATTATAAGAAACTTCCTTGAGTTGTTTCAGGCCGAGGTCTTTGTCGCCTTTCGGAAAAAACCAAAGTATAGGCTTCAGCGCCGGATAATTTTGTGGGACCCAAACGGAAAAGTAATTGTACAACGCATCGCCGAACAACAACTCAACGCTTAAATTCTCTTTAGTCTTGCTGGCTTCTAGATAATTGAGGGCGCTTTTGCCGTTGGTCGCGGCTTTTCTCCAATTCTTTCTTTCCTCATCCGAATACAAACGACCCTTGAAGCCATAAGCGGCGGCTAAAAAGAAGGCAGCTTCCACTTTATATTCAGGATTGTCCTCGTACAACTTCTCCCCCACCACGATGGTCGTGTCCATGTAGGCGAGAAAAGCATCATCGTGCGACGTGTCTTTCGTGTTGGGCATGATCTTCCACCACTCGATTAAGCCCATCAGAAAATAGGGCAGCGGATGCCAGGTGTATCGGGCCCGGAGGTATTTGAATTGATATTCTGCTTCGGGAAATTTGAAGTTGTACAGGTCGTTCAGCGCCTGCGTGCACTCCAGCTGCACGCTCACATCGGAAAGCAGAATAATGGTAGTGTCTTTTTTTGCCGAGTATTGTGCCGAAACGGAGAAGCCGGCGACTAAGAAAAAGGGTATCAAAAGCCCCACGCGCAATCCTCCGGACAAAAATTGAAACGGAACAAAATTTCTACCTTGCCTGCAATACCCCTTCATAAGATCGTGTCTGCCTTTCTAACATAAACTATGAGCGAAACTAAGTCATTCTTCGGTGCCGACAAAAAACTTCTCTTTATCCTACTTTGCCTGGCTACTTTGTTCCTGCTCTATATTAGGATCGCCTTTATCGAAAACGAAACTGCAGCCTTTGAGTTTCTTCAGGACAAGCCGCAGGGTACTGTGCTGAGGGTCCTCGCCGGACTTAAAATGGTGTCCATACCGTTCATCTACCTCTGGAAATTTACGGTGATTGGATTCGTGGTCTGGATCGGGTGCTTCATGTTCGGATACCGGGTAACCTATTGGCAATGTTGGGGCGTGGTGATCGGTGCTGAATACATCTTCCTGGTTCCGGAAATTCTAAAGATCATTTGGTTTACCTTCATTCACAGCGATCCATCCTACCACGACATCCGGGCATTCTATCCTTTGTCGCTGATGCATTTCTTCGATTACTACAGTATTGACAAACGGTGGGCTTATCCCCTTCGTGCACTGAACCTTTTTGAAGTCGCCTACTGGTTCTTGCTGGTAGAAGGCATCCACCACTATGCCCAGAAAGACAAAAAGTACGTTTGGTTTATTGTCGTCTGTTCTTACGTGTTGATTTTCCTGCTCTGGCTCGGATTTTACGCGATCGTTTACAAATAATAACGGGAACCTCTACCCCACAATTCTTCGTAAAAGGGGACGTTACAACCCCATATTACCCAAAAGACAGGGGGTAACTATTTTTACTATCTTCGCCCCTTAGTTTTAAACAGGATTCGATGAACCCATACTTTCAGAAAAACAATAACATCGTTGGCTGGGCAGTGTTTGCCATAGCGCTCATTACCTATTGGATCACTATGGAGGAAACCGCAAGCTACTGGGATTGTGGTGAGTTCATTTCCGTTTCCTATAAACTGGAAGTACCCCATCCTCCGGGCGCGCCGTTGTTCCTTTTGATGGGCCGCCTGTTCTCCTTCCTGGCTTTCGGCGACGTTACCAAAGTGGCATACTGGATCAACTTCAGCAGTGTGCTGGCCAGTGCCTTCACCGTGTTGTTCCTGTTCTGGTCTATTACACTCTTCGGACGCAAGCTGATGAAGATCAGCAAGCCTGAAGAATTGACCATGGATAAGACGTGGGTACTGTTGGGTGCGGGCATCGTGGGATCGCTTGCCTATACATTTTCAGATTCAGCATGGTTCTCAGCCGTAGAAGCTGAAGTGTACGCCATGTCTTCTTTCTTTACCGCTTTCGTGGTATGGGCCATGTTGAAGTGGGAGGTGATCGAAGATGAATCCAAAGCAAACCGTTGGCTGTTGTTGATCTTCTACATGATGGGGCTCTCCATCGGTATCCACTTGCTGAACCTTGTTACTATCCCTGCTCTTGCGCTGGTATACTACTTCAAAAAGTATAAGCCTACACCATGGGGTGTCGTGGCAGCTATGCTCGTGAGCTTGGGTATCATATTCGTTATTAACGAAATCATTATTCCCGGACTGCCTACTATCGCCGGACAATTTGAAGTGATCTTTGTCAACAGCTTTGGATTGCCTTTCGGCTCCGGAGCCGTCGCGTTCACCGTGCTGCTGGTGGGTGGAATGGTATGGGGGATTTATTTCTCTCAGAAAAATAACCGCGTTGTACTGAATCTCATTCTCAATGCCGTGGCTTTCATCCTGATTGGATACGCCTCTTATGCGTTGGTGGTGATTCGCTCCAACGACAACACGCCAATCAACGAAAATGATCCTTCGGACATTATGGCGTTCGTGAGCTACCTGAAGCGCGAACAGTATGGAAGCCGTCCGCTGCTGTATGGACCGTACTATACTTCGCAGGCGATCAACATTAAGTATGGCGCACCGATTTACAAGAAAGGAAAAGACAAATACGAAATCGTAGATCGGAAATTCGAGTATGTGTACGACTACGAAACATTTTTGCCACGGGTATGGAACACCGAGGCCAACAACGTACAGACTTACCGAAGTTTCTTAGGACTCGCCGAAGGTGAGAAACCAACCTTTGCTGACAATATGGTCTTCATGTTCCGTCATCAGATCGGATGGATGTACGTGCGATATTTCTTCTTCAACTTCGCCGGCCGCGCCAGCGACAACCAGGATGCCGATTGGATCGGTCCCTTCCAATGGTTTGAAAAGCTGCCGCCGATCCTCTCAGAGAATAAAGGAAGAAACAACTTCTTCATGATCCCCTTCGTGCTGGGACTCGTTGGAATGTTTTATCAAGCCGTTTTCAACACGCGGAACTTTGTTGTCGTCACCCTGCTGTTCGTCCTGACGGGCGTCGCGCTGGTGGTCTATTTGAATTCACCACCTATTGAACCACGAGAACGAGACTATATTTACGCAGGATCCTACTACGCGTTTTGCCTTTGGATCGGGTTTGCTATCATTGCCCTGGCTGAGACGCTGGTACAGGTCACTAAAACATCGTTGAAGACCTCGGCGATCATTGCGACGGCCATCGGTCTTTCAGCGCCTGCGCTCATGGCGCAACAAGGATGGGATGATCACAATCGCTCTAACCGGTTCTTCTCCGTAGACTCCGCGGTAAACTATTTACAATCCTGCGCTCCCAATGGCGTACTCTTCACGGGCGGCGATAACGACACCTTCCCGTTGTGGTATGCACAGGAAGTAGAAGGTGTGCGCACGGATGTGCGCGTAGTGGTATTAAGCTACTACAACACCGACTGGTATATCGATCAAACGATGCACAAGGTGTACGAATCAGAAGCATTCCCCTACACTTTGACCATAGCAAACTATGCGGACGATAAGACACAATACATTCCATTCTATGATGCCGGAATCAAACAAATGGATTTGAACAAGTACCTCGAACTCATCCGCGACAACAACAAGAGCTTGTTGAATCCGGAATACCGGAACGAACGCTACATGCTTCCCACCAAGGAAATCATTCTTCGTGTAGACGTCGACCACGTTCGACAACTGGGCATTGTTCCGAAAGAGTTAGACAGCCTCATCGTTCCTGAAATGCGCCTGCGCGTAAAGGGCGGTGGACTGGAACGCAAGGATCTCGCCATGTTGGATGCGTTGGCTTCTGGTAATTGGGAGAGACCGCTGTATGTAAACAACACGTCGCTATCGCAGTTTAATGTTGATTTGTCGCGTTATGTGATCCAGGAAGGAAATGCTTACCGGATTTTGCCGATCCTCAATCCTCGTCCGTTCAATCAGCTCGAGCTGGTGAACACCGACGTGAGCTACGAAAACATGTTGAAGAAATTCCAGTTCAGAAACATGACCGATTCAACCGTGTACTACACACAGGACTACCGGAATTTTGTACTGAACCACAGAAGCAGTTTCAACTCACTGGCAGAAGCATTGATCATCAAGGAAGATACCGCCAAAGCGCGCGAAGTTCTGCTGTTCAGCTTGACGAACATGCCGGATGCCACCATTCGTTACGACTACACCTCGGCACAAACGGTCGCGTTGTTGCTGGAGGTCGGCGAAAAAGAAAAAGCCATTGAGATCGTGAACCTCATGTGGCCGCGCGCAGATGCGCTGGCAGACTATTACATCCGCGAAGGCAACTTCGACAAGAGCTTGCAGATCAACATGGCTATCCTGGGCGAGTTGCAACGGGTTCTTCACCGTTATGGAGAAGAAGACCTGGCCAAGCTTGTTGAAGATGCTTACACCAAGCACGCTAATGCGCTTCAGCTGGATCGCTCGAATTTTTAACGAACGGTAGATTTTGATACAGAAAGGTCATCCTCAGGGTGACCTTTCTTTTTTACCTTTGGGGCGATGAAGCGAGTTGTGACGATAGTATTAATGGCCTATGCGATTGCCACGACAAGTTACGGGGCTTTGCAGTTGGGTCACGATCTGCTTCACTACCTTGGCACACATTATCGCGTCCACCTTCACGATCACCACCATGATCACGACCACCATTTTGGAGATCATAACCATCGTGTGGCGGACCATCATCACGAATCTGGAGAAGAAACAAATTTTCCAACTTGGCTGCATTTTTTCCTGTTCACTGAACCTGCCGAGAATTTTTCATTTGCCACTTCATTTAACGGGACGGTCAGCACCCGTACTCTCATCTCCGACCAGCAATCAGATCACCATCCGGCAACACCGCCGCCTCAGGGTATTTTAACATTTTCTTAACCATTTAATGCTAATCCGCTCTGGGTATAAGCCAGGCGAGTTATTCGCTCTGGTGTGTCCGGCGCATACAGCATTTCATCCTCCATTTCAATTTTTCCGCATTAATGAAATTTATAATTCATTTCAGTATTGCTTTGCTGACTTTTCAGGCTTATGCCCAAGGTTCGCTCACTGGCGTCGTGACCGGCGAGGCTAATGAACCATTGGCTGACGTTAATGTGAGCGTCAAGAGTTTGCAACGGGGAACGTCAACCGATAAACTGGGACGCTTCAAATTTTCAGATCTTCCCACAGGAACACTCGAACTATCCTTTTCTTCCATCGGCTATACTGCAACCCAGGTGACGCTCGAAATTCATCCTGGAGAAAATCCTTCCGTAGCGGTGGTGCTGAAGTCGGGAGAACTTCTCCTGGCCGATGTGGTCGTCACGGATAAATTTGAACGCGAGATCAACACGCTCTCGCAGGTCGACATCAAGCTGCGACCCATCAGCACCGCGCAGGATATACTTCGCATGATCCCCGGACTATTCATTGCGCAGCATGCGGGCGGAGGAAAGGGTGAGCAGATATTTCTGCGCGGATTCGACATTGACCACGGCACCGACATCAACATCGAAGTGGATGGTCTGCCGGTAAATATGGTTTCGCACGCGCATGGACAAGGTTATTCTGACTTACACTTTTTGATTCCGGAAGTCGTTGGTACGGTTGATTTTAATAAGGGCCCTTACTATGGCAACAAGGGAAACCTGACGACCGCAGGATATGTATCGTTTAACACGCGGAACGCATTCGATCAAAACTTCGTGAAAATAGAAGGCGGTCGTTTTGGGATGCTGCGAAATGTGAATGCAATCCAGGTTCTGAATCAGTCTGTTGAAGACCGAAGGAGCAACGCTTATGTCGCCACTGAATACTTCCGAACAGACGGCTTTTTTGAAAACGCGCAAAACTTCAATCGCATCAATATCATGGGGAAGTACACTTCTTCATTTGGCGACGACGCGATGTTAACGGTTGGCTTTTCAACTTTTCAAAGTTCATGGGATGCTTCAGGCCAGATCCCCACACGCGCCGTTGATAGCGGCGAGATAACCCGGTTTGGGTCGATCGATCCAACAGAGGGCGGTGAAACGGCGCGGACCAACGCCTGGGTACGCTACCTGAAAACTACCGACGACGGCGGTGTTTTTGACAGCCAGGTGTTCTTCAGTCACTATGATTTCAACCTGATATCAAACTTTACTTTCTATTTGAACGATCCTGTCAATGGCGACCAGATCACGCAGCAAGAGTCGCGCTCAATCTATGGATATCGCGGCACCTATAACAAAGATTTTTCGTGGGCCGGAATGGACTGGGAAACCGAAGCCGGCATTGGATTGAGATACGATGACGTAAACGATCTCCACCTGTTTCACACCCGGTCGCGCAAGCAATACATCAGCGATGTCGCGCGCGGAGACGTTGACGAAACAAACCTGTATGCCTACTGGGGCGAAACCGTAAGCCTAAGTCCGAAGCTTACGCTGAATGCCGCACTGCGCTTGGACCAATTTATATTTAACTATGTCGACGCGCTGACGCCGGACTATGCACGACAACAAGTGGACAAAATCGCATTCAGTCCGAAATTCAATGTGAGCTACAACCCAACACCCAGTCTGAATTTGTTCCTCAAGACCGGCATCGGGTTCCACTCAAACGACACGCGTGTTGTCGTTGCACAAAGTGGCGAGGAGGTTCTGCCAAAGGCTTATGGTCTTGATTTGGGTGGAACATTCAAGCCCAATGACAACCTCCTGATCAATGGCGCACTGTGGATGCTCGACCTCGACCAGGAATTTGTTTATGTCGGAGACGAAGGCATCGTCGAACCGAGCGGCAAGACTCATCGGCAGGGAATAGATTTGTCTGTCCGGTATCAACTAGTCCAATGGCTTTACATTGATGCTGATATTAATCTGGCCAAGCCAAGGGCCAAAGGATTGCCGGATGGTGAAAACTACATTCCGTTGGCGCCGATACTGACCAGCATCGGCGGCCTTTCTTTTCGATTTGATAGTGGAGTCAGTGGCAGCCTTCGTTACCGTTATATGGGCGACCGTCCTGCGAAGGAAGACAATTCCGTCGTGGCGTCTGGTTATTTTCTGGCGGATGCTACGATAAAGTATACGCGACAGAAATTCGAAGTCGGCATTTCGGCTGAAAATCTTTTCAATATTGAATGGAATGAAGCGCAGTTTGATACGGAGTCAAGACTGTTTGATGAAACTGATCCCGTTTTAGAAATCCACTTTACACCCGGCACGCCACTGTTTGTAAAACTGGGGGCGAGCTTCTTTTTTTAGAGTCGACCAACTTTAGCATCGACTCCCGTGTCTAAGCAAGAAAGACACCTATGAAAACCAAAAGTATCGCCTTCCTGTTGATGCTCTTTGCATTGATCACCGCCTTCGACTGTGAAGATCACACGATAACGGAAGGCGATATCCGGGAATGTTATGACGGAAAAATCCCCGATTGGGTAGCCGACATGGCGTATGATCTGAAGGGCAATGGTGGTAAGATCATTCGCTACCGCTACAACGATGAATATGTCTATTACGTCATTGAATGCACGAATGGCTGCGCCGATTTTATCGATAACGTATACAACTGCAAGCGCGAAGTGGTCTGCCAGTTCGGTGGCTTTACCGGCCTTAATACCTGTCCGCAATTCTCGAATCAAGCTACGGACAGCACGCTGGTCTGGAAGGACTAGCCGTCGCAAATAATTACCCCAATGGTATTGTTTCCCACCCAAAAATTTCCGTTCATTATCCTGACCTTGTAAGACCCTAAAGTCTAACTTCTCATCAGGCATATGGATTTTTTAAGAAGTAAGGGCCTCCGAATATTGATCTATGTGTTCGCAGGTCTTCTCATTCTGAATGGTATCACCTTCGTTTACCATCGAAATCTGGGAAAAGAGATTGTCGAACAGGCTACAGCAGCCGCAACGCCAAACGAATCAACCGCCGAAAAAGCAACACAGCCTTTAGCGGATGCCGAATGGACGGAGCGATTCGAAGGGAGTCTTACGCTGAGCACTGTGGCTCAAATCCTGTTGGTTCTGGTGGGCATTCCTGTGATTTATTTCACCTACATCGAATTACGAAAACGCAATCAAAAATTGAAGTCGCTCGGTCTCGCCATCGACCATAGCAACCGGAAATACGTGTTCGACTCCATGAATCACGCGAACATTGATGATGAGGCTGCCGTGAAGGCCGAGTTGTTGGCCAACCTGAAAAAGGCATCAGAATTTATTAAGGCCGTTTCCAATGGCGACTATAGTGTTCAATGGGAAGGGCTGACGGATGCCAACCGCAGCGCCAATTCTGAAAACATCGCCGGCGAATTACTTCAGATGCGCGATCAAATGAAGACGATGAAAGAGCAGGATCAGATCCGGCTCTGGACGACGGAAGGGCTTTCCAAGTTCGGCGAGATCATACGTACGCATCAGGACAACTTCGACAAACTTGCGGAGAGCCTCATCTCCAACGTCGTGAAGTATGTGGATGCGAAAGTTGGTGGCCTGTTCATCCTGGAGTCTGACGAAGGTGATAAAAAGTATTTGAGCCTTCGGGCAAGCTACGCCTACGGTCGTAAGAAATTTCTCACGAAGCGCATTGACATTGGTGAAGGTTTGGTGGGGCAATCTTTTATTGAAGGCCACACCATCTTCTTAAGCAAAGTTCCGCAAGAGTATATTTCCATCACGTCCGGATTGGGCGAATCGAATCCAAAAAGTATTCTGGTGATTCCCTTAAAGACCAACGACAAAATCGAAGGTATCCTGGAGCTTGCTTCGTTGCACGTCTTTAAACAACACGAAATTCAGTTCCTGGAAAAGCTTGGTGAACAACTCGCTTCATCCATTGTTGCCGTTCGCACCAATGAAAAGACCAGCATACTGTTGCAGATGTCTCAGGAACAGTCGGAACAGATGCGCGCACAAGAAGAAGAGATGCGCCAGAATATGGAAGAGCTTGAAGCCACACAAGAGCAAATGAACCGAAGTGTTGGCGAGCTCGCCGGAATCAAGGAAAGTCTGGAGAAAGAAAAATATCTGCTGGACGCACTCATGGATAGCTTGCCGGATGCCATCTATTTCAAAGACAGGGACAGCAAGTTTCTCCGCGTTAGCAAGTACCTGGCGGACCATTTCAACTCATCCGTCGAAGGCCTCATTGGCAAATCGGATTTCGATTTCCAGGATAAGTCGCACGCTCAGCAGGCCTACGATGACGAGCAGAAGATCATGACGACACGAAAGGCCATGATCGATTATGTGGAGAAGGAGGTTTCCTCTGATGGAACAGAACATTGGGTGTCTACTACCAAAATGCCACTCGTAAATCAGTTGGGTCAGGTCGTAGGAACCTTTGGCGTCTCCCGCGACATCTCTAAAGTCAAAAACCTTGAAACTGATTTTAAGAACAAAGAGAAGCGATTGAACGAGATCGAAACAGAATACCAGCAAAAAGTGAAAGAACTGGAGCAACAAATCGAGAAGCTCAAAAAATCTTAAATCCCGAATAAAATACTCAAACAATAAAAAAGCCCGCGGCCAAAACCGCGGGCTTTTCTTTTATAGCGTCCTTACTTTTACAAGTGAATCACTTCTCCATAAGCAGCTGCAGCAGCCTCCATGATGGCTTCACTCATCGTCGGGTGCGGGTGCACCGACTTGATGATCTCATGTCCGGTAGTCTCGAGCTTGCGGGCCGCGACTACTTCGGCGATCATCTCCGTAACGTTCGCGCCGATGAAGTGTGCTCCGAGCCATTCGCCATATTTCGCATCAAAGATCAACTTCACGAAACCGTCTGGTGCACCGGCGGCTTTCGCTTTACCAGAGGCAGTGAACGGAAACTTCCCTACTTTAATTTCATATCCGGCTTTCTTCGCCGCTTCTTCGGTATATCCAACCGATGCAATCTCAGGTGAGCAATACGTGCAGCCTGGAATGTTGTTGTAGTTCAAAGGCTCCGGATTCTGGCCCGCGATCTTTTCTACACAGATGATACCTTCCGCTGACGCCACGTGGGCTAACGCAGGCCCTTTAACGATATCGCCGATAGCATAAACACCGGGAACGTTAGTCTTATAAAAATCATCGACGATTACTTTCCCTTTGTCGGTCTTCACGCCAACGTCTTCCAGTCCGATGCCTTCCAGGTTGGTTGAAACCCCAACCGCGGAGAGCACGATGTCTGATTCGATCTTGATTTCTCCATCCGGTGTTTTTACGGTTGCTACGCAGCCTGTTCCGGACGTATCGACTTTGGTCACTTCCGAGTTCACGTAGATTTTCATTCCGGATTTCTTGAATGACTTATCCAGTGCTTTTGAAACTTCTTCGTCTTCCACAGGAACAATGCGCGGAAGGAATTCAACGATCGTTACTTCTGTACCAATGGAATTGTAGAAGTACGCAAACTCAACGCCGATCGCGCCAGAACCTACGACCAACAATTTCTTCGGTAGCTTTTCGAGAATCATGGCTTCACGATAGCCGATGATTTTCTTGCCGTCGATTTTCAGGCTGGGCAATTCGCGTGAACGGCCTCCCGTGGCTACGATGATGCTCTTCGCTTCGTAGTCCGTTTTCTTCCCGGCCGCATCGGTTACTTCAACCTTGCCGCCTTTCTTTAATTTTCCGAAACCGGCTATCTGATCGATCTTGTTTTTCTTGAATAAGAACTGAACACCTTTGCTCATCCCGCCCGCAACGTCGCGGCTTCGCTTTACCATTCCCGGTAAGTCGGCTTTGAAATCTTTCACATCGATTCCGTAATCTTTGGCGTGCGAAATATATTCATAGACGTTCGCGCTTTTCAACAGCGCCTTGGTAGGAATACATCCCCAGTTCAGACAAATGCCTCCCAGTTCTGCTTTTTCCACCACTCCTACTTTCATGCCCAGTTGAGACGCGCGGATAGCAGCAACATATCCACCAGGACCGCTTCCGATCACAATCAGATCATATTTTGACATAGCAAAGGGTTTAAAATTCGGTGCCAAAGATAAGCGGTGGACCCGGATTTGCACAATCGTTCATCTGTTGATTTGTTGGAGGCTTAAATTCACAGAAATCCCTATTTTTGAGCCTTCACGGCGAACCTAAATTGCAGCCAGTCGAGCCGTGGTCCCGATAGCTATCGGGAGCAGACACTGAACATTTGAAATCCATCACCATGAAACTTTTACAAGGAAAAACCGCTCTGGTTACCGGAGCTTCAAAAGGCATCGGACGATCCATCGCAAACAAATATGCAGAACATGGAGCGAATGTGGCTTTCACCTATTTGTCGAGCGTTGAACAAGGACAAGCCCTCGAGGCTGAGCTCACGGCAAAAGGTGTGAAAGCAAAAGGCTATCGGTCTGATGCTTCCGACTTTGCGCAAGCTGAGAAACTCATCAACGATGTTATCGCCGACTTTGGCTCATTAGATATTTTGATCAACAACGCCGGCATCACGCAGGATACGCTGCTGCTGCGCATGACTGTAGAGCAGTGGGATAAGGTGATCAACGTGAATCTTAAGTCATGCTTCAACACCGTGAAAGCAGCGACAAAACAAATGATGAAGCAGAAGAGCGGCTCGATCATCAACATGACCTCCGTAGTAGGCATAAAGGGAAATGCGGGACAAGCCAACTACGCCGCGTCGAAAGCTGGCATCATTGGATTTACTAAATCTGTTGCGCTTGAGTTAGGCTCCCGCGGAATCCGGTCGAATGCTATTGCTCCCGGATTCATTGAAACTGAAATGACCGCTGTGCTGGATCCGAAAACGGTGCAAAGCTGGCGCGATGCTATTCCCTTGAAGCGCGGCGGCAGACCTGAAGATGTTGCAGATGCTTGCGTGTTCCTGGGTTCTGATATGTCCACTTACATTTCCGGACAGGTGATCCAGGTTGATGGGGGGATGCTGACTTAGAAATTAGAATACAGAATACAGGAGTCAGAAGACAGAATAGAATACAACAACACTCTGACTTCTGTATTCTGTCTCCTGTGTTCCAACATCACGTGGCCCACGCCTTTCCCGCCTCCGATAATGGGATCAGATATGTCCACTTACATTTCCGGACAAGTGATTCAGGTTGATGGGGGAATGCTGACTTAGAAATTAGAATACGGGAGTCAGAAGGCAGAATAGAATTGTCTGACCTATTGAGTTAGGCAATCAAACTAACCTGTGTTCTCTTACTTATCCAAATACAAAATGATTTCATCGTATAAAGGTGCGCCGATGAGATCTGATTTTTTTGCTTCTAGTAGGTCTTCCTTAAACGCCGTTCTAAATGGCTTCTTGGTATCGGTTTGCTGATTTTTATACCGGCCATAGATTTCCAAAGCAATGTCTTTATGCCCCGCCAATAAATTACTAAGGGCAGCATTGGTATAAATCCAAGTTTGCGTTTCATCATAGGCTATTCCCTTTTGCGCTGCCGCGATGGCGCTTTCGTATTTTTTTTCAAAGATCAAGTACCATGACAAGTTGCTATAGCTACTAGCCAGGTTTTGAAAATATCCGAGTTCACTAAAGTTAGGTAGTTTGATCAGGGAAGGTTTCAAAGATTCGAGTGCCGAGAGATATTCAGCCATCCCTTTTGTGTCTTTTTGGGAGGTGCTTTTTCTTAACGTCTGAATGCAAGAGTCCGTGAGCACCAACAACGCTAACTTTGAACGGAATTGATTATTGTCAGGATAACGCAGGGATTCCAGGGCGTAAATAACCAATGATGAATCTTGTACATAATAATAGTACTCCACTAAAAAAGTCTCATGGTCCTTATCCGACAGCAGTCTCACCAGGTTAAGTTCTTTCTTAACGCCAAAGTTTCCAATGGCGTTTACAGCGTTCACCGGGCCATGGTGAGTTTGTTTTTTCCAGGTATACTTGGCCATCGCTTCTTCGTTCACTTTGAAAGCGGATTTGCAACTTTTCCTGATGCTTTTATGGAGGTAGGGTTTGATCAGTTCATAGTCCCACTGGATAAAGGCCTTCTCGATTTGTGGTAACGGGTTGTCTTTCAAACGCTGCTTTAGTTCTTTGAACTCGCTTTGAGGTTCAATGAATTCTTGAAACGTTACGTCCTGAGCAAAGAGAAAATTTATTCTTAAAATAAAAATTAGTAGGCATGCTCTTGTTTTCATGGCGGCAAACTGGTTGTTAAGGTAAAGCTGAGTCAACTCAACCAGGGGTAAGTTACTTTTAGAAACCAATCAATGGATATGCTGAACTAAGTTGCCCAAGCTTTGCCAACTTCCGTTAATGGCACACATCCTTTGTACGGTCCAGGCGTTTGTTTGTATTGAAGTACTTGTGTTGCTCCCGCTTCGCTTATGAAAAATCCCAGCAGTGTTAGTTCTTTCATCTCTACAATAAAAGGTTTTCCCTCGCCTCCACCTTTCCGCCACCATCCGAACGACACATTGCCACCACCGCCAGATATTACTTCGTCGTGAATTTTCTTGACAAGGGATAGCTGATTTTCCTTGCTGCAAGAAACAAAGCTGTCGCCATAGGCCTGCTGCGCTGCGGCGTCAAAGTCAGTAAGACCTTTAACAAATCTTTCCTGATCTTCTAGCGGATAGGTCTCCTTAATCAGGCTATCGATGAACGCCGGTACACCAGCATCCTTCGCGCCTGGTGTCGTTGTCTTCGGAATAATAATCTCAGCCAGCTCGGCGACCAGAACGGCTTGTTCCTTCGTGAAGAACTGTGGAACATAATTCAAATCCGGCGCGGCCTTGCAACCTTTCATGATTCCAACGATCGCGGGACCCGTTAGAGTATACCCTAAAGCGAGGGCTGTTTTCTGTAGTGCTTCCCTTCTATTCATAATCACTTGACATTAATTGCTAATTGTTAATTGCCAATTGTCACAAGTTTCCTTTCTTCAATTCACTTACAGCAAAATCTGCTGCGCGCGCCGTCAGCGCCATGTAGGTGAGCGATGGATTTTGACAAGCAGATGAAGTCATCGCTGCGCCATCCGTGACAAACACATTTTGTACTTCGTGCACCTGGTTCCATTTGTTGAGCACCGACGTCTTTGGGTCTTTGCCCATTCGCGCAGTTCCCATCTCGTGAATTCCCAAGCCCATGTTGTCGGCGCCATCGTACGTATTCACATTTTTGAATCCAGCACCAACCAGCATTTCCGCCGCAGACTCGCGCATGTCAACGCGCATGACCTTTTCATTCTCTTTCCAATCAGAATCAATGTTCAGTGTCGGCAGGCCATACTTATCTTTCTTGTCTTTGTTGATGCTCACCTGGTTTTCGTAGTAAGGCAAGCATTCGCCAAAGCCTGTGATGCCAATCTTCCATTGCCCCGGTTCTTCCAGTTTCGTTTTCAGCTCTTCACCGAACGACATCTCGGCAACACCGCGCTCCCAACTGAGTCTGCTCGCTGAGCCCTGATATCCAAAGCCACGCAGATAATCTTTGCGCTTGTCGTTGCCAATGTTCCGGAAACGTGGAATGTAAATGCCGTTGGGTCTGCGTCCGATGTAGTACTGATCTTCGAATCCATCCACTTCAGCTTCAGCGCCGGTGCGATATTGATGATCCATCAGGTTGTGACCCAACTGGCCGCTGCCGTTGCCCAGTCCATTGGGAAATCTGTTCGAGACAGAATTCAACAAGATGAAAGTACTTCCCAGCGTAGAGGCATTCAGGAATATGATCTTCGCAAAGAATTCAACTTCTTCTTTCGTTTCAGCGTCAACCACTTTTACGCCCACAGCTTTTCCCTTCTTTTCGTCGTAGATGACCGAATGAACAATGGAGTGAGGCCGCAGCGTCATGTTGCCGGTCTTCATCGCAGCGGGCAAGGTTGATGCATTGCTGCTGAAGTAAGCTCCAAAAGGGCAACCTCTGTCGCAAAGATTCCGCGATTGACAAACACCGCGACTTGGATCGTGTGGAAGCGGCGCGGTTAGGTGGGCCACCCGCCCGATCGTCAGCTTTCGTCCAAATTTTTCGGCGAGCTTGTCGCGGAAAACTTTCTCCACACAATTGAGTTCCATCGGCGGAAGAAATTTTCCGTCGGGCAAATGCGGAATACCTTCCGCTTGTCCGCTGACGCCGATGTAGGATTCTACGTAATCGTACCAGGGCGCCAGGTCTTTGTACCGAACGGGCCAGTCGACGGCGATACCTTCTTTCGCATTCGCTTCAAAATCCAAATCAGATAAGCGATATGTTTGCTTGCCCCACATCAATGAACGGCCACCAGCATGATAGCCTCTGATCCAGTCGAAAGGTTTTACTTCATTGTAAGGATTGTCGAGATCGTTTACCCACCAGTGTTTGTTGCCTTGCGTAATCCAGTTTGTGCGCGATTGCACGGGATAAAATTTCAATTCCTCAGGCGTTAACCGATTGCCGTGTGGAAGTTGCCATGGATCTTTTGTCATGGTTGGATAGTCGACGAGGTGTTTAACATCGCGGCCACGTTCCAGCACCAGGGTTTTCAATCCTTTCTCCGTCAATTCCTTGGCGGCCCAACCGCCACTGATTCCTGTTCCCACGACAATAGCATCGTAAGTATTCTGTTTTTGCGCGTCGATGTTTAGATTCATGGCTGGCGGTTTCTCGTTCTGAAAGTAGGTGATAAATTACAAAAGATCGCATTCAAACCACTAACCCTTTGGAATTGGAATCGTTAGGAGCTTAGAGAAATCGTCCAATCCAATCTCACACCGATTGCTATGAAAACCGAAATTCAACTGATCGAATCTCTCCTGCGACGCACCTACGAGAAAAATGCCTGGTATGGACCATCGCTTCAGGAAGCGCTGAGCGGCATCACGGCTACACAATCGCAGGCGCGAGTTAATAACACACACAGTATTATGGAATTGGTTGCTCATATGACTTCCTGGAGAAAATTTGTCCTGAGCCGGCTGACCGGTGATGTCGCCTTCGAGGTGACAGATGAAATCAATTTCCCAAAGGTGTCAGACTGGAATCAAGTCCTCCTCGACCTGGAAGAAAGTCAACAAAAACTGGTGGGCGCCATCAAGGATCTTCCGGATGAAAAGCTCCGGGAACTGGTGCCGCACGGCTCACACAAGTACACGTTTTATACCCTGCTTCACGGGATCATTCATCACGACATCTATCATACGGGGCAGATTTCGCTCCTTAAAAAAACGTTTGTTTAGGGGTGAATTCCACGATTCTGAGCGACTTCACTGGACTCAGCCACGAACAACCGTAAGCCCTGCCGTTGTAAAAAATTACATGGGAACCTTTGGAAACCAACGTCGCAAATAATACGTTTGTGTATCAAAGTCGAATAAAGCACATCTGCTGAATCGATTTATAAAGAAGCGCTGAGAGACAGGCTCGTAGACGCGCTAGCAACCTCCTCCCAAAAAGAAAGGTGCTAAATCCTGACTCCGGCTCGGATGGTCCGAACCGGGAAATATAAAACGATGAACATGAAAAACATCATCAACAACATCATCACAGGAACAAGCCTCCGGCGCTTGCGTGCTTCCATTTCTGACATTTACCAATCTATTATTTGTTGCTGCGCGTGTAACAACTGTTGTTGTTGCGCGTGCTGTTGCTGCTAATCCGCATTCGCGCCCAGCAACACACTAGCTAACGATCTGCCCCGTGACAGGTACGATTACAGCTACGTCCACATTCAACAAAATCATCAAAAACGATCAATCATTCATTTGAATAAAAATATTATAGCCATGTCAACCTTACGTTTCGAAACCTTACAACTTCACGCCGGACAAGAAATAGATCCTACTACACGCTCGCGGGCAGTACCCATTTATCAAACGACATCCTACACATTCAAAGACTCGGCACACGGCGCCAACCTTTTTGCGCTGAAGGAATTTGGGAACATTTATACACGGATCCAGAATCCCACGACGGATGTGTTCGAAAAAAGAGTCGCCGCGCTCGAAGGTGGCGTAGCCGCAGTCGCTACCAGCTCAGGGCAGGCCGCTCAGTTCCTGGCCTTGCACAGCATCTTGCAGGCCGGTGATAATTTTGTGTCAACTTCCTTTGTTTACGGTGGAACGCACAACCAATTCAAAGTATCCTTTAAGCGTCTGGGCATCGACGCACGCTTCGCTGAAGGCGATAACGTGGAGTCCTTTGAAAAACTGATCGACAAGAATACAAAGGCCATCTACCTGGAAACGATCGGCAACCCTGGATTCAACATTCCTGACTTCGAAGCTATCGCCGCGCTCGCACGCAGGCACGATATTCCCCTGGTTGTCGACAATACGTTCGGTGCTGCTGGATACTTGTTCCGTCCCATCGAACACGGCGCCAACATCGTCGTGCAGTCCGCGACAAAATGGATTGGCGGACATGGAACTTCCATCGGCGGCATTATCGTGGATGGTGGTAATTATAACTGGGGCAATGGAAAGTACCCGCAATTCACTGAACCGTCAGAAGGATATCACGGATTGAAATTCTGGGAAGTGTTTGGTGAAGGCAATCCACTGGGACTTCCTAACATTGCGTTCAGCATCCGTGCGCGTGTGGAAGGCCTTCGCGATCTGGGACCTACCCTCAGCCCGTTCAATGCATTCCTCCTGTTGCAGGGATTGGAAACATTATCGCTTCGCGTTCAGCGTGCTGTAGACAATGCGCTTGCCCTTGCGCAGTGGCTTGAAAATCATCCACTGGTGGAAAGTGTCAATTACCCAGGTTTGGAGAGCAGCACCTATCACAAGCTCGCGAAGAAATATTTGCGCAATGGTTTCGGCGCTGTACTCTCCTTCACGGTGAGAGGAAGCAAGCAGAACACCAGCAAATTCGTTGACAACCTGAATCTAATCAGCCACCTGGCCAATGTTGGCGATGCCAAGACATTGATCATTCAACCTTCGGCAACGACGCATCAACAACTCAGCGATGAGGAACAGATTACGGCTGGGGTGTTACCGAGCTTGCTGCGCGTGTCGGTTGGTATTGAACACATCGACGACATCAAGGCAGACTTTCAACAATCATTTCAAAAAGTATTTGAAGGAGAACTGGTATCGTAAGACACCGGTTAAGGACGATAGATAGAATGGAAAAACACGATCACATCTTTCATTATAACCATCCCTTCGCGTTGGAAGCCGGCGGGACCCTCCCGGCATTTCAACTGAAGTATACTACGTTTGGAAAGTTGAATCACGATCGTTCCAATATTGTTTGGGTCTGCCACGCGTTAACCGGCAGCTCTGATTTTACCGACTGGTGGGGTGATCTGTTCCGCGAAGGCAGCGCGTTCGATCCCAAGAATTATTTCATTATCTGCGCGAACATGCTGGGCGGATGCTACGGTTCTACCGGACCGTTGTCCATCAATCCGGAAACCGGCAAACCTTACTATCACCAATTCCCGACTTTAACCAATCGCGATACGGTGCGCGCATTTGATTTGCTGCGCCAGGAACTTCATATCGACACCGTTCATACTTTGTTGGGTGGATCATTGGGCGGACAACAAGTGGTGGAGTGGGCTGTTCAACAACCCACCGTATTCAAACACATCATTCCGATTGCTTGCAACGCGGTCTTCTCTCCCTGGGGAATTGCTTTCAACGAAGCACAGCGCATGGCGATCGAAGCGGATCCGACATGGAAAGAAAATGACGCCCGTGCAGGGTCCGAAGGATTGAAAGCGGCACGTGCCATCGGCATGATTTCATATCGCTATTACGAGACGTATAATCAGACGCAGGCAGAAAAGAGCCACGACAAGGTTGATGAGTATCGCGCCTCATCTTATCAGCGTTACCAGGGGCAAAAGCTGGTGAATCGTTTTAACGCATTTACCTACTGGACCTTGTCCAAAATGATGGACAACCACCACGTGGGAAGGAATCGCGCCGGACTGGAAGAAGCCCTGCATCAGGTCAAAGCAAAAACCCTGGTGATCGGCATTGACACTGATCTTCTCTTCCCGGTGAGCGAGCAGAAATTTCTGGCGACTACCATTCGCGGCGCTGAATATGTAGAGCTTACTTCGCTCTACGGCCACGACGGATTTTTAATCGAGTATGAACAATTAGACAAAGTCATTAAGCAGTTTTATCAACAAAAGGAGTTAAGCACAGTTTTATCATGAGAAAGAAATTAAAGTTAGGTCTGTTTGGATTCGGATGTGTTGGCCAGGGGCTCTACCACGTTCTGCATGAAACCCATGGCGGTGTACAGGCCGAGATCAAGAAGGTATGCGTTAAGAACAAGAACAAACAACGTCCTGTAAGCGACGTCGTCTTCACGTTTGACAAGGATGAAATTTTGAACGACCCCGAAATCGACGTGGTCGTTGAATTGATCGATGACGCGAAAGCTGCCTTTGAAATTGTAAAGACTGCTTTATCAAAAGGAAAGTCGGTCGTGACGGCCAATAAAAAGATGCTGGCCGAGAACCTGCAGGAAATTTATGATCTGCAGCAAAAGACTGGCAAGCCTGTGCTTTACGAAGGTGCTGTGTGCGGAAGCATTCCCATCTTACGCAACCTGGAAGAATACTACGACAACGATCTGCTGAACAGCATCGAAGGAATTTTCAATGGATCGACCAACTACATTCTCACGAAAGTTTTCGAGGAGAAGAAAAGCTACGCCGATGCGTTGAAGAAAGCGCAAGAGTTGGGTTTCGCCGAGAGTGACCCAAGCCTGGATGTGAAAGGTTATGATGCCAAGTATAAACTGGTCATCGCCATCGCCCACACCTTTGGTTTGTTCGTTCAGCCGGAGAACGTGATCAACATCGGTATCGACAAGATCACCGATCTAGACTTGAAATTTGCGCGCGAGAACAACTACTTCATTAAACTCATCGCCCGCTCGTTCAGACTCAAAGACAAAGTGTACGGGTTTGTCGCGCCTCAGTTTGTTGAAGCGACCAATCCTTTGGCAGCGGTTCGAAACGAATACAATGCTGTACAGGTGCAAGGTGCTTTTGCTGAGAAACAATTGTTCATCGGCAAAGGCGCGGGAAGTTATCCCACCGGATCCGCTGTTCTTTCTGACCTGTCGGCTTTATCGTATGACTACACTTACGAATACAAGAAGCTGCATCAGGCCGATCGCTTTGAATTTTCCAACGATCTGTTGGTGGATGCTTATATCAGTTTCGATTCGTCTATACAAATCTCGGTGAGCGATTTTGAAAAGTTTGAGTCTGGTTATGCTGCACAGGATAAGCAGTACATGGTTGGACAAGTACGACTGTCGAAATTGCAGGAGTGGGCGCATAAAGATGGTGTTGGAATTATCCTGGCACCGAATAGCAAGTTCGAAGCTGTTGCAACGCGCATCAAGGAAACGGTCGACTACATTTGAAAAAAAACCGATATCAATTCAAAAAATTGCAAAAATGAGCCTGTTTACTGCAGGCTCGTTTGCTTTTAGGGCGGTTCCTTTGTAACTATGTTAAACCTTGATTCCCCTAAATCTGAAAAGGATTGTATCCATATTCCTGCTCGCCGTCTTCCTGTTCAACCTGGGAGGATATCACCTTGTTTTTTGGGGGATGCAGCGTAGCGCCAAACAGGAACTCCTTCACCGATTAGATGCTGACGATTCCGCCTTTGGTGAGACGATGGTCCTGGAGGTTCCGCTATCACTTCCTTATCCACTTCACAGTGAAGGATTTCAGCGGGCGAATGGCGATTTTGAGTTTCAGGGAGAATTTTACAAAGTCATTAAGCAAAAGTGGGAGAAAGATGTCCTGTACATCGTCTGCCTGAAGGATTCAAAAGCGAAAGAAATTTCTACAGCGCATGCCGACTATAGCAAGTTGGTCAACGACATGCCGGCGGGAACGAAGCAAGCGCTGAACTTCTTCGGAAAACTATTTAAAGATTATACACGCACAGAATCGCTTGTCGACGATCGGCAAGACGCGTTGTTAAGTGAACTTACTTTTATTGATCCCGTCTATTCACTAAGCGGAAGGAATTATTCCGTCGACTCCCCGCCTCCGGAGTTATTGTCCTGAAGAATACTCATTAACACTTAACGAGTCATCGCGCTACAGCGGAGCTGTTTATAAAAACATATCCGCAGTTCGCCTATGCATTCGATTCCTGGACAATTAAAAAATCCTTATGAAAAAAAATATTTACATCTTATTAACCGTACTAATCCTTGTGCTGCATGCTGATTTGATTTTCGCACAAGGTTGCGTCGCAGTCCGCCAAATGGGTGGTAACATGGTGTGCTCCACCAGTGGATACAATCTTCCCAAGAAAGAATTTACGATAGGAACTACGTATCGGTACTTCCACTCCTGGAGACACTTTGTCGGTACAGAAGAACAAAAGGAGCGTCAAACTTCCGGTGGCGGGCACGACGCTAACGGAAACGAACTCGGTAACGCAGTGAACATCTATTCACATGCTGTTGACCTTAACTTTTCCTATGGGATAACGGATCGCTTGCAAGCAAACCTCACTATTCCTTACGTTCACAACGAGCGTTCTCAGGTGTTCCGCGGAAACCAGGTAGCAAGCATCGATACGTTCCGCTACAGTCTCTATGCTAAAGGGCTGGCCGATATTCGCATGTCGGTGAACTATTGGATCAAAGATCCTGCAAAATCTCCAAAAGGAAATTTGCTGGTTGGTCTTGGCTTGAAGTTGAATACGGGTAGCCACAGTACAACTGACATGGTGCCGAATAATGACAACGCAACCGAAAGCGTTGTCTATAAAGAGACCACCAACGATCAGGCGATTCAACCCGGCGATGGCGGCGTTGGCTTTTCTGTGGAAGTGCAAGGATTCCAGCAACTATACAAAGGCGTTTATGGTTTCGTGAACGGGTATTACCTTTTCAACCCCAGGGAATCAAACGGCAGTTTCAAATCTCCTCCCAGCGTTATAAAAGATAAAGACGGTAATGTTCTTGGCACCCTGACCGGATATAACCTCTATGCTTGCCCCGATCAGTACTTTGCGCGTGCCGGGTTCATGGGTTCGTTTCTCCAGGAAAAGAACTTGTCGCTGTCGCTTGCCTATCGTGTCGAAGGGATTCCTGCCTATGATGCTTTAGGTGGACAAGTCGCCTATCGCCGCCCAGGATTGGTGATGGCTGTAGAACCAGGCGTTTCTTATCGCGTTGGCAAACACAGCTTCAGCTTGCTTGTACCTTACAACTGGTACAAGAATCGCGTTCAAAGCGCTGCCGATATCGCCAGTCAGGATTTGCAAAACTCTGTGATTACAGACGAGTCTGAGAAAGTTCACGTTCAAGGCGACGCTGCTTTTGCAGACTACTCTATCAACTTCAACTACACCTATCGGTTGGGAAAAATTTTCTAAAGTCCCTCTGAAACAAAAAAGAGTCTGGCCGTTTGGTCAGACTCTTTTGCTTTTATAAGATGAAGCATCAAACCAATTGCTGCAGCGCAATCTCAAAAGACGACTGTGCCAGGTTAGTCTTCGTTGAATTCTGTTGATGCGTTTTCACGAGCGCCTGTCGAATGATGTCAGATATATCCTGGAATATGGCGGCATCTTCCATGGGTACTTCACTTTCCATAAAATATGCGAACACTCTTGCCATTCCACAGTTAGCGATGAAATCGGGAATGACAGAAAATTTTTGATCAGCATACAAACCCGTTGGCCCAAAGAAAATCTCCGGATCGGCGAATGGAACGTTAGCGCCACAGGAAAAAACTTCAAGCTTCGACGCGATCATCCGATCGACTTGATCACGCGTAATCAGTCGCGACGCTGCGGCCGGAATAAATATCTCGAAATCCAGGTCCCAGATTTTCTTGTTCACCATGTCGAATGGCAGCATGTCGGGCGCGACGAGCTTGTTGCCATGACGGTTAACCACTAATGTTCTGACCGCTTCCAGGTCGTAACCCGCCTGGTTAATCAACCCTCCTTCGTGGCTTACGATTCCCACCAACTTCACGCCCAATTGCGCGAGGTAGTATCCTGCCGCCGCACCCACATTTCCCCATCCCTGCACCACAGCACGCTTTCCCTTCAGGCTACCGCCCCACAATTCATAATAGTGTTTCACTGCTTGCGCGACGCCATATCCCGTGCACATGTCAGCGATGGTGTATTTCTTGGCGAGCGATGGAGAGAACTGTTCGTCTTCAATGATCTTCACCACCCCTTGACGAAGTTGTCCGATGCGATTTACCTTCTGAGCTTCTGTTGGACGGTAATGTCCGGTGAACACACCTTCCTGCGGATGCCAAATGCCAACGTCTTCTGTAATGGGAATCACTTCATGAATTTCATCGACGTTCAGATCGCCGCCCGTTCCATAGTAATATTTCAATAGCGGCATGACGGCCGCATACCAACGTTGAAGCACGCCATTCTTTCGTGGATCGAGTGGGTCAAAATTTATTCCGGACTTTGCGCCGCCAATCGGCGGACCGGAGACCGTGAATTTTACTTCCATCGTTTTTGCCAACGACTCCACTTCACGCTTGTCAAGACCCTTGCGCATGCGCGTGCCGCCGCCGGCAGCGCCACCGCGAAGTGAATTGATGACGACCCAACCCTCCGCTTCCGTTTCACTGTCCTTCCATTCAAATACAATCTCCGGGCGTTTACGCTCGAACTTCTCTAGTAGTTCTTTCATGTTATTGTACTAATCTGCGCTAATCTGCGAGATCTGCGGGAAAGAAAATGATGGAAAAATTTGTTCCCGCAGATTCCGCAGATTAACGCAGATTAAATTCTCAAAATCCTATCATCAATCCAGCGCTCGAATTCTCGCTTGCTCCGGTCACGCTTTTCAAACAATTTGCCTCGCCCCTCACACGAAGCACACCCAAAAACGCAAACACCAGCGCCTCTTTGAATTTCACGACCTCATCGCTGGGAATGATCAAGCTCACTGCATCAGGAGCATGATGAAGAATTCGCGACATCAAAAATGAATTGTATACGCCTCCACCCGTGCAAAGCACATAAGCCTTCTTGTTCGTCGGGATAGCGGCCATAATTTCTTTCGCCGTAGCTTCCGTCCAGGTGGCAAGTTTGTCTTCGAGGGAAATTTCGTTTTCAACGAGAAGTGGTTTGAATGACTGCTCGAACAATTCGCGCCCCAGTGAAGGTCGCTTACCACGAAGCGTCTTGTATATCCTCTGAAACTGTGTCAGCAGTTTCGGGTTGACCTTCCCTGCATCGGCGCGCTGCCCGCCCTGATCATAGGATTTCCCTTCAGACTGCATTAAGAAATTGGAACCCATGTTGCAAAAGCAAAGGTCAAAGGCGATACGGTCTTTCCCTTTGTCCATGGACAGGTTTGCAATTCCTCCCAGGTTCAGGCAGACGTCGTAGTCGCCGAACAGAAAACGATCGCCAACCGGTACCAACGGCGCACCTTGCCCGCCTAACAACACATCATAGGTCCGGAAATCGCAGACGACTTTATAGCCGCTTGAAGCATGAAGCGCCTGGCCATTTCCAATTTGAAAGGTAAACCCCTTTTTCGGTTGATGAAAAACCGTATGACCATGCGATGATATGAAATCAACTCTCAGTTTATTCTTTTTGATGAAGTCCCGCGAGGTCTTTCCGAGATAATGCCCGTAGGAAACATCGAGTTCAATCAATTGCTCTCCCGTCAAAAGATGCGCGTTCGAAAGTTTTTCGGCCCATGATTTAGAATAAGGTATGGTCCGGGCCGTTTTAATCTGATAATTCCAGCGGCCGTTTCGTAGGGAGAAGGTGCAATAGGCCACGTCAAGCCCGTCGAGGGAGGTACCGGACATTAACCCGACTACTTTATAGTTGTGTGTCGAATCCATACTTTTGAGGTCTGTACCATTACATCAATCCAAAATTCATCGGCAATCCATGAACCTAGTTGTTGATTACGGAAACTCGTCGGCCAAGGTAGGAATTTTTGATCAGCACACTTTGATTCGAAAAGAAGTGTTTGCCCGCAAGGAAGACCTCTTGTCTTTCGTTCAAAACTTTTCGGGCGAAAGCTTCATCATTAGTTCGGTGAATGTTGACAGTAAGCCGATTCTGTCGATCAGTCCCATAAAAAAGAAATTTGAATTGAAACCAGGTTTGCCCCTTCCGATCAAAAACCTATATAAGACCCCGGATACACTGGGCGCTGATCGCATTGCTGGCGTTTGTGGCGCACATCAACGGTTCCCAAAAACGCCCTGCCTCGTAATCGACGTCGGCACGTGTATCACCTATGATTTTATTGATGGTGACGGAAACTTCCTGGGGGGCGGAATTTCACCGGGATTGTCCATGCGCTTTCAGGCTATGCATTCATTTACCGCGAGGCTTCCCCTGGTCGCGCCGGCGGATAATCCGGAACTGATTGGAAACAGCACGGAAAGCTGCATGCAAAGTGGTGTTATTCATGGCCTTTTGAGCGAATTGGACGGGATTATTGGCAGGTATCAACAGAAATTTGAGGGGTTAAAGGTGATTTTGAGCGGCGGTGATACCGGTTTTTTTGAAAACAAACTTAAAGCCTCCATATTTGCGGGCCCAGAACTGGTTCTCAGCGGGTTAAATAGCATTTTATTGTATAATGTCAATCGTTAGAAATTTTTTAATCGCGCTGGGAATATTCGCGTCAGCACAAGTTTTAGGTCAGGCGGCAAGTTCGCCCTTCACCACATTCGGTATTGGCGAACCGTTTGGCAATGCTTTGATTCACAATCAAGGCATGGGCGGAACGGGTGTCAGCCAGCCGCAATACTGGTTCCTGAACAATCAAAATCCAGCGCTCCTCGTCTTCAATACACTCACGGTTTTCGAAGCCGGCATATTGTATGAAAACCGTTCCATTAAGGGCAATGGTGTGAATGAAAGGAGCAAGGCGGGAAACATGAATTATCTCGCGACCGCATTTCCCATTAAACCTGGCAAATGGACTACCGCAGTCGGACTGATGCCTTACACCAATGTTGATTTTCGATTTACCAACAGCATGCCTTTAAATGATGGTGATTCCACTACTGCCGAGATTGTTGAATCCGGATCGGGAGGTCTCACCCAATTATATTGGTCGCACGGTGTTCGATTAACACCTGATATCTCGGTGGGCGCCAAGGCTACCTACCTGTTCGGATCGATCGACAACATCTACTCCAACCAGCTTCTGAAGAATGGTCAGGTGCCCTACATCATTTCAGTGGAGCAAAAGAGTTCCGTAAGCGATTTTAATTTCGGTTTGGGATTTTCCTTCAGCAAGGATTCCCTGTGGAATAAGAACTATCGCGTCAGCTTTGGAGCGGTCTACAATTTCGACGCTGACCTAAAGGCGAAATTATCCAACAAGTTTTTCCGCACCACCAACAACGGTGATACTGTTCAAAATGAAGAGTTGAACAACATTCGTGGAAGCATTTACCTGCCTGCTTCTTTCTCTGCCGGCGTGTCCATCAGCAGGGGATTGAAATGGTCGGTGTCAACAGAATTCTTTGCGCAAGACTGGTCGAATTTTTACAGCATCATCGACGACGATGAAGGGTTGAGCAAATCCTGGAAAGCGTCGCTGGGCGGAGAATTCACGCCGGATCCGCTTTCCTTGGGGAGCTATCTAAAACGCGTCACCTATCGAACGGGATTCGCTGTTGAGCGCTATCCTTTTCTTGCCAATGGTAAACAGGTGAAGGACTTTGGTATAAATTTTGGTCTATCATTGCCTGCAGGCCGCTCCAGTATGGACATCGCTATTAAGGCTGGTAAGCGCGGCAATAAAGATGAAAACATTTTGGAAGAGAACTACTTTAAGGTGTACTTCGGTGTTACGTTTAATGACCAATGGTTTATCAAACGCAAGTTCGATTGATCTGAACGAACAGGACGACGCACAGTTCGAACCACATTTGAGAAAAACATAATGCAAGGGTCATAGACAACTATGGCCCTTTGTATTTATTTGCAATACCATGACACGAATCATTCTCGGGCTACTTTTCATCGGAAGCCTTGCTTCCTGCCAAAAGGCGGAAGTGAAGGAACCCCTCGAATACACCGGGCCGCTTCGCGAAGTCGAGAAGATGGAAATGTTTTACTCCGAGGATGAAAAGGTCAAGATTAAAATGGTGGCCGACCTGGTCTACGAGTTTAAGAATGGAGACCGTGAATTTCCCAAAGGTCTATATCTCGAATTCTATAATGAATTTGGCCGGCTCGAATCAACCCTGAAGGCGGATCACGCCTACTACTTCAAAGACAAAAATCAATGGCGCGGGCGCGGAAAGGTTGAAGTAAAGAACGTCGAGAAGCAGGAACAGCTCAACACAGAAGAACTTTTCTGGGAACCCGCGAAGAAAAAAATATTCACCGATAAGTTTGTCACCATCCGGCAGCAAGGCGACGTGATCTATGGCGAAGGGCTGGATGCCAACCAGGATTTATCAGACTATACCATCCTTCATCCCGTGGGCGAATTTGAGGTGAGTGAATAGTATTACAGCACGTTGTTCAGCTGCTCTTTAATTTTTTCAAGCTCTTCTTTCATCAGGATCACATGCTTTTGAATCGCAGCGTCATTGGCTTTCGATCCAATCGTGTTGATTTCACGACCAATCTCCTGCGAGATGAATCCCAATTTCTTTCCATTCGAATGAGCTTCTGCCAGTGCCGTTGAAAAATAATCAAGGTGTGCCTTCAGCCTTACCTTCTCCTCGTTGATGTCGAGCTTCTCAATATAAAAAATGATTTCCTGCTCCAATCGGTTTGTGTCGTATCCTTCATCGCCGAAAAATGACACGGTATTACCCTTCAGACGATCCCTCACCCGTTGAACGCGGGCTGGGTCAAGCACTTCAACTTTTTTCAACTCCGCGCCGATCACCTCGCACGATGCTTTCAATACACCCTCCAATACTTTGCCTTCCGTGACCCTGAATCGATCGCACTGGCTGACGGCTTCCTGTAGTGTTTTCAATACCTTGGCCCATTCCTGGTCATTCGATTCTTCTCTTAAATTGCTTTGAATGACATCCGGCGCGTTGATGGCGAGTTCAACTAGGTTGTCGTACGGCGCCACAACCTTATCGGCCAATCGCTTGAGTTCCGCGTAGTAGGCGACGAACAAAGTCTCGTTGTAGGTTTGCTTCAACGTGGTATCACCAAACCGTTGCGTTTCGATGTTGATGGCTACCTTTCCGCGCTCGAGCTTTTCACTCAACAGATTTCTAATATCCATTTCACGATCCGAAAATGCTTTGGGCAGACGGAGGTTGATATCCAGAAATTTAGAATTCAGTGTCTTTATTTCGACGCTGATCTGCAACTGGCCATCATCCTGCGAGGATGCGCCGAAGCCGGTCATGGACTTGATCATGGTTTCAAAAAATTAAGGGGCCCTAAGGCCCCGAAAGATAGTCTAATTTGTGATTGTGTTACATCAGAAATCGAATCCCAGCGTCACGTAGAAACGCGGCTTCAGCACTTCATAGTTTTCCACCGGCCAGGCCAGATCAAACTTGATATAGTATCCAAGCATCATCGTACGCATTCCGCAGCCGTAGCTGTACAGCCATGGATTCAGATAATTCTTGATCTCCGCTCTAAACGGACCTTCTTCCCGAATTTCGTAGCTCACGCTGTTGTCAGATGAGAATGGCGGCGCGCCAGACCAACTGGTTCCAATATCATAGAAGGCGGTGAGTTGCATGTTTCTGAAAAAGTTGGATGACACCGGGCTTGTTGCCAGCGCGCGAACGAGCGGAACGCGGAGTTCAGCATTAAACAAGAGCACGCTGTTTCCAAACAATGTACCGTAATCAAAACCACGAAGCGACGTTGCGTATTCAACAAACAGAACATCCTGGTTGGCGACGCTCGTACCGAGCGGATTAGGCTGACCTTTGCTTGTTGTGCCCGTCACGCGTGTTTCGTTGAAGAACCAGTTGTCCATACCGCCGAGCAAATACACCTTCGGCGCCCGACCAAAGAACGATCCTCCAAATCCGCGAACGGCCAGCACAATTTCTTTATAGATCTGCTGGTAGTGGCGTACGTCCACAGAAACCTGGCTGAAGCTTAAGTCTTCGTTGCCCAGTCCTTGATAATGTTGGAAGAATACTTTTCCTCTTGTTCCTTCAATCAGGTTCAACCCGGTTGAAACAGAATTGTCGTAAACCAACTCGGAACGGATACCCGCATAAAAATTTACAACAGGCTCTTCGGTTGGAGGTACCGTCGCGTAATCGGGGTCGCCCAATTCGATGGATCTCGCAGCAGCACCAAAAGGTTTCAGTGTCACACGGATGCGATCTGTGAGGGGCAACGAAGCGCCGATCTCAAATTTGTTCAGGGTGTACTTGTATTCGTTCGCGGGAATTCCGTCTTCCTCCGGTGTCGTCGACCAGCGCACGGCTTTCCGATCGTACCGCGCGCTAAAATCAATCAGGCTTGGCAGGTACTGGAACTCCGCGTAAGCATCTCCACCTTTCAGGTTAATGGGCGCGAGGAGTCCGCCGTAGAAACGATAGTTCTCCAACATGTCATTCATTTGTGTTTCCAACAAAAGCGAAACACTTCGCAGCGGGTCAATCATCAAGGATGTTACGAGGTTATCAGCGCTGAATTTGGACTCGTAAGGATAGGGACCTGTGATACGGCTTTTCTCACGCGCCTTCATGTAACGCGTCAGAATAGATTCCGTGGGCTGATTCTGCTTTACAGATTCATCTTCAAAGACGTAGTTGTCGGTATTGACTTCGTTGGCCTTCTTAGGTTCCGTTTTCTGTGTGGTCACCGAATCAGCAGGCGCAGGCACCTTGACCGTGTCGGCGGGCGGAGCTTTTGCCGTATCGTTTTCCTGTTGAGCTTCCTTCATCCGAGCATTCAACAGATCCTTAATGCTCATGCTCTTGTTCTCTTCCTGCTTGCGACGATCGCGGATGACGCGGGCTTGCTGAAGTTCTTTCCGGCGCGTCGCTGGTGTAAAGATCTGCCGGTCGCGATTAAAATTCCGGACGATGTAAATGTTTTCCTGCTGATTCTTGGTGGCCACGAAAGCAAACGTGCCCGTGGAAAAATTAAAGTCGTACACTTTCAGACCGTACGAGTAGTTGGTGATCTGTGAATAAATTCCGGTGGTGAGGTTGAACCTGAAAATGTTGTTGATTCCACGCTGGTCGCTGAGGTAATAGAAATTGGTTTCATCGAAAGCCAACGGTCCGACATCCTTGCTCAACGTGTTGGTAACTCTTTTGAGCACCATGCTCGCGCTGTCGAGGTCGTAGATAAACAGGTTGTAGTTATTGGTGAGCTTTTCGAACTCAGGTTTGCCTTTCGCGCGAAGGGTATCATTGGAGCGGTTCGAAGCGAAGATGATTCGGTTTGAGTTGGGGATGAAGCTTGGATCAAGGTCATCGTACAAATCGTTGGTCAGGCGACGCACGCGGTCGCGCCGTGTGCTCAGCAGAAACAGGTCGCTCTTCCCTTCGAAATCGGCGCTCAGGATGATCAACCTTCCGTTGCCAGAAAAATGAAAGCTTCGGATGTTGCTGAATCTTTCCAGTTCACGCGGCTGCTTGGTGCGTGTGCTCAGGTCGTATAGCCAGAAAACATATTGTCCATCTTTCACGCCGATCACGCCCAGCGTATTGGCATCCGCCCATGCGATCAGTGGGTGGCGATAGTCAATTCTTTGATTGATTACTTTACTTCCGCCGGAGATGATCACTTTTTCTGATCCATTTTCAAGCGAACGCACCTTTACAATGTATCGGCCACGATCGTTCTCGGCATAGGCAATCATTCTTCCATCCGGGCTGATCTTCACGGTGGTGAATTCTGTCGTCCGATTGTGGTGCTGATTGAAAATCAAAGAATCATCCGGCATCACATAAGACTTGGCCACCTGGTCGCTCATCTCGCCATAATAGCGCTGCCACTCCATGAGCATCTGCTTAAAGCTAATGCCCAGCGTTATTTGAATACTCTTCTCTTCGTTCCGGGTGACGCGCGTATAATTCAGGATGTTGGCCATGCTGCTCTTGCCATACTTCTCGGTAATGAAATTCCAAACCGATTGGCCGACCAGCGCTGCTTCTTTTCCAGTGAGTCGTGTCGCCTTCTTGGCCTTGCGGCTTTGTACGAGCTGACGGATATAATCGTCCATCTCGGCCGACCAACCCTTGGCCACGTAAAGCGAGGCGCCGTTCACAAACCAATCCGGCAGGTTCATCAGCATGGCGCTCTGGAAAATGTCTTTCAGGTTTCCTCCGAACATCATCTCATCCACCATGAGCTCTGAGATTTTGAAGAGGAGTTCCTCTTTAAATTCTTGTGCTGTTCCCATGTGCGCTACTTCCACATAGGGTTTTACGAATTCAGTTTCGCCGCCGACTTTGTAGATATTCCGGTTGAGCCCCATGTTGCTCTGGCGCAAGTCGGTCATGGAGTTGTAGATGAATACCTTGGTTTTGAAATAGGGTGGGTAATCAATCATGTCGGTAATCCGATCGAATTCCGACTCGAGATATTCCAGCGCTTCCTGCGCTACACCCTTGCGCGCATCGTAAAAGTAAACGTCAAAGTTCTCCCCGCTCAGGTAAAGCCAATCGAACTGCCTGTATTGTATCCGGTTTTTGCCAAATACCTCATCGGCTTGTTGTCCAAAGGCCAAACTGATTGAAAATAACAGAATGCTAATACCAAGAAACGCGCGTCTCACTATCATATGTCATTTTGGGGAACCCGAATATACTGATTTATAACGTGAAAGATCTACCACTTTGTTTAAGGTGCCGCCATTTTCAAGCCACCGGATTAAAACCTCCGAAAAGTAGGGCGAAAGGCTTACGCCCTTCGTGCCGAGACCGTTGAAATAGATTAGCGGCCGATGGTCAGGATGGCCTCCCAGCAAAGGCCGTCGATCGTTCGTGGTCGGCCTGAATCCCCACGCCTGGTTGTGGGTCGAAAAGTTACCTTTCAAAAGGTGACTTGCTTTCTCCTCCAACTCTGCCCGACCCGCCTCGGTTGCTCCCGGCTGGTGGTCATGGAAATTGTACGTCCCTCCTGCTCGCCAGGCATGTGTGGCACGGTCGGGGATCAGGTAAATGCCGCGATTGACAATCACGTCTTCTGGAATCTCGCCGGAAGTCTGAATGTTCAAGGTCTCCCCCTTCAATGGGCGGACCGGTACCCAACTAAACCACCGATTGCTATTCACACCCTGACAAAAAATTATCCACTTCGCACGGACGTCACCGTAGACGACATGATCCCCATGGATCTCGAGTTTCTCTTCGTTAAACAACTCCTGCAGAAACTTTCCTTTGCGTTCAATCAGCGATTGGACAGCTTCAATGTATTGCGTTGTTTGCACGTAGCCGCACTGTTTGAGGAAAAGTCCGCCCCATTCGTCATGAATACCCTCGACCGATGGTCCCACGGCGACCCGATCAATGTAAGGGCCGTAGAAGGGATCGCCACTTTTTCCCATCCATTCATTCTGTTCCTCCACGGAAAAGAATGGACGATAAATGGGCATGGTGTGCAAAAATTTCCGGCCTGTTTCTGACTCTACTTCTTTGTAAAATCGGATGAGGTAAGGAAACAGTTCATCGGCCAGCCAGGTCCTGACCATCTTCCGACCGGTGATGGGATTAAACAATCCAGCTGCAATGCGGGACGAGCTGTTGTTATCAGGGTTGTCAATAACCAGAATTTGCCGGCCAAGTTTTAACAATTGCACAGCCACCGCCGATCCGGCAAGCCCCTGTCCGACAATAATGTAGTCAACGTGCACAATAATTGTTAACGTCCTAAAATTGAAAATAATTTACCTGGCCCAACAAACTTTATCACACTATTTTTGAGCCTTGATTAAAGGCTATGATGTATCTGCAGCGATTCGAGTTCAATCCATTCCAGGAGAATACCTACGTCCTGTATGATGACACCCAGGAAGCTATCATCATCGACCCGGGATGCTGTGATAAGGAAGAGCAGGATGACCTGGTCTCCTTTATCAAAAGCAAAAACTTGAAGGTGTCGAAGTTGATCAACACGCACGGTCACATCGACCACGTGTTGGGAAACGACTTTGTAAAAAATCAGTATGGCGTAAAGCTCTTTATTCATCGCAAGGATGAGCACGTGCTCAAAGCGGTAAAAGTCTATGCGCCGAACTATGGTTTCCCGCAATACGCTGAAGCGGAGATAGACGGATACCTCGAAGAGGGAAGTCCGGTTTCGTTTGGCGATCAATCACTCGATGTCTTATTTGTGCCCGGTCATTCACCCGGCCACATTGCGTTGTATCATCGGCAACAAGGAATTCTTATCGGTGGTGATGTTTTGTTTTACAACAGCATCGGAAGAACAGACTTACCCGGTGGTGATTTTGATACCCTCATTGACAGCATTCATTCCAAGCTCTTCACCCTTCCTCCCGATGTGACAGTATTCCCCGGGCACGGACCCGAAACGACCATCGGACACGAAATGAAAACGAACCCATTCTGCGCCGTTGCGCAGTGAGCACGCTTGCGATGGGTACGCCGAACCCGTCAGTTATTCGTTACCTTTGAGCCTTGAATTGCCATGATTAGACACTTACCCAATTTTCTCACCTGTTGCAATCTCCTCAGCGGATGCCTGGGCATCGTATTCCTGCTGGAAGATCGCGGTGTTCCGGCCGCCTACTTTGTCTGGATTTCCGGTCTGTTTGATTTCCTCGACGGCTTTGTCGCGCGGATGCTAAAGGTATCATCACCGATCGGCAAAGAACTGGACTCGTTGGCTGATGTCGTGAGCTTCGGCGTGCTGCCGGCCATGGTGATGTACAAATTGATTGGCGATCATTCCGCCAGCGAGGTACTTCCATACATTGGATTTACGATCGCGGCCTTTTCCGCGCTTCGCCTGGCGATTTTCAACATCGATGAAACGCAAACCGATTCATTTAAGGGACTAAACACACCGGCCAATACATTGTTCATTACGGCGCTTCCGCTGCTACCGGCTTCGGTCGGACAGTGGCTCTACCAGGACTGGATTTTGGTTGCGATTACCCTGGTGTTCTCGCTGCTTTTGGTTTCACGCATTGAGTTTTTCGCCTTTAAATTCAAAAACTTCGGGTGGGCCGACAACAAGCTACGGTTTACTTTCCTCCTGATTTCAGTATTACTGTTGGCTGTGTTTCAAATCGCTGCCATCCCCTTGATTATACTTTTGTACATCGCTTTTTCGTTAGGAGCAAAGGCGTTTGCAAGGTGATTTTTAGATGAAACGCTCGTAATTTTTGAAAGGGTCTAGAACCATCCGGACAATCATACTGAGTGGCCTATTGCTGGTCGCTCAACAGGGTATCGCGCAATCGGTGCTTCAATCCGGCATGTGGTACAAACTGGCTATAGAAAAGACTGGTGTGTACAAAATCACGTATGACCAATTCCGCAACATGGGCTTTGGCTCCGTTGATCCGCGGAGAATAAAGATCTTCGGAAATACAGGAGGCATGTTGCCGCAGAGCAATTCTGCCTTGCGCCCCATCGACCTTACGGAGCAAGCAATTTTTGTGGAAGGCGAAAGTGATGGAAAGTTTGGATCTGGCGATTACATCCTCTGGTATGCACAGGGACCAGACCTGGTGGCATTCGATCAACAGCGGGATATTTTCAAATATGAAAGCAATTTGTACAGCGCCCGCAATTACTATTTCATCACCGTCGGCACCGATAATGGAAAGCGTGTGGGTACGAGTCAGGATGTTGCCGGTACATTTCCCGCAGTAGACACCTACGATGATTTCGCTTATTACGAAAAGGATCTGCAAAATGTATTGAAATCAGGACGAGAATGGTACGGTGAGCGATTCGACTTTACACCTACCTATTCGTTTCCGTTCGACATCGCTGGTATTCTTCCCAATAGCCCCGTGCGTTTTGTATCAGATGTCGTCGGTCAGTCGGTGAAGCCCGCTGCTTTCAAGATCTACATCAACAACGCGCTGGTAGGTCAGCAGACGCCCGCCACCATTCCCGAATCACAATATGGCGAGAAAGGAAGTCACCGGCGTGATACCTTGCTGTTGAATTCAACCACCATACAGCTTGACACGCGAACGACTCAGGAAGTGCGATATGAATTTGTCAAAGCCAGCTCAGGTCTTTCCGGTGGTGTGCTGGATTTTTTTCTTTTAAGTTTTCGCCGCCGGCTTGAGCTCTACGGCAACCAGACCGTGTTTCGCGCGGCTTCCAGCACGCAACAGCCGATCAGTACCTTCAACATTAAAGGGGTCTCCACGGGTTGTAACGTGTGGGAAGTTACCAATCCTGCTGAACCGCTGGTGCAAACTTTCACGCTCACCGACAAAGCTTCATTCTCGACCGCCAGTTCATCGCTGAAAACTTTTGTGGTTTTTAATGCGACTATACCCGCGCCTGAATTTGTGGAGACGGTCGCGAATCAAAACATCCATGGATATTCAACGCCCAACCTGGTGATTGTTACCCATCCGGATTTCAAAGCGCAGGCCGAACGACTCGCGCAGCATCGCAGCACACACAGCCAGTGGACGTCTGTGGTGGTGACGCCTGCGGAGATTTACAATGAGTTTTCATCGGGACGACAGGATGTAACAGCCATCCGCGATTTTGTGAAGTACCTGTACAATCAAAGCCCATCGACCTTAAAGGCGGTATTGCTCATCGGCAAAAGTTCTTACGACTATAAAGACCGCATGCCGAACAATACCAACTTTGTTCCGACTTATGAGTCGCGTAACGCATTGACGCCACTAAAAACTTATGCGTCCGATGACTTCTTCGGATTTATGGAGGACGCTGAAGGAAACTGGGGAGAAGAAAATCCTATTCAAAACCACACCCTTGACATTGGTGTCGGCAGATTCCCTGTGAAAACCGCCGCCGAGGCCGAGGCTGTAGTAGATAAGATCATTGAATACGATACAAACAAAAAGAACTTCAGCGGTTGGCGAAAAGACATTGTGTTTGTGGCCGATGATGGAAGTAATTCCGATGGCTTCACCCGTGAACACCAGCGGCAGGCGGATCTGCTCGCCACGGAAATAGAAGACATCCATCCGGAATTCAATACAAAAAAAATATTTCTGGGTACGTACGCAAAGACCGTGAGGCCAAGCGGCGAAACGATACCACAAGTAAATGCCAAGATCGTGGAGAAGTTCGACCGCGGTTCGTTGATCATCAATTATACAGGTCATGGCTCTGAACAACTCTGGGCCGACGAACGAATTTTCACCACACACGAAATTGAAAATCTCGGAAACAAACTCTATCCGTTCCTGGTGACGGCTACTTGTGAATTCGGGAGACAAGATGATCCAGCGCAAACTTCCAGCGCCGAGCTCACCGTGATCCGGCCGCGTGGTGGCGCGATCGGGTTGGTAACAACTTCTCGTCCTGTGTATGCTGTTACTAACTTCGATCTGAACGAAGCATTTTACCAGGCGCTCTTCCAACAGTCATCCAATCAATACCTGCCACTGGGAGAAATTTTTGCCCGCACTAAAAACAACAGCATCAGCGGTGTCGGGAACAGAAACTTTTCCTTGATGGGCGATCCGTCCTTAACGTTGGCCATGCCCACACAACAAATTGAAGTCACCGAGTTTAAGACGACTACCGGATCAGACACGCTGAAGGCACTGTCGACGGTAGTATTGCGCGGAGAGGTTCGCGATAATATTGGAAATAAGATTGACAATTTTCAGGGAACGCTGGAGGCAACATTGTTTGATAAGGAAACTGACTTCGTCACGATTGGGAAAAATAATCCCCCTTTTTCGTTTCAGGAATGGTCGAACGTTCTTTTCCGTGGAAAGGCTACCGTGCAGGATGGCGCGTTCGAAATGCAATTTATGTTGCCCAAGAACATCTCGTATGAAATTGACTTTGGAAAGCTAAGCCTCTATGCGTCGGATACCGATCAGGAACTTGATGCGAAGGGTGCGTCCACATCATTCAAAATCGGAGGCACCGAACCGGATCCTGAAGCGGACAACACACCACCTGTCATTGAACTCTTTATGGGCGATACCACTTTCGTTTCAGGTGGCATCGTAAGTCCATCCACACAACTGGTGGCCAAGTTTACAGACGCCAGCGGGATAAACATCTCCAACTATGGTATTGGAAATTCCCTGACCGCCTACCTCGATAATGATGCGGCGGTGTACCAGCTGAGCGATTACTTTGTCGCCGCTCAAGATGATTTCACAAAAGGCTGGGTTTATTTTCCCATCAACGGCTTGTCACCCGGTAAACATTCGATAACGGTGAAGGGGTGGGACACGCACAACAATTCTGCGCAGGCCACCATTGAATTTTGGGTATCGGATGGCGAAGGCCTTTTAATTGAAACTTTTGGTAATTATCCGAACCCATTTTCTGAATCGACAACACTATTTTTTACCCACAACCGTTCAGGTGACGATATTGAAGGCGTACTCATCGTTTTCGATGCGTTGGGCAAGGAAATTTTAAGGTATCAATTTCAAATTCCCGAAAGCCCCTACGAAGTGACATTGACAGAGATCGGCAATTCCGTCGATATGGCAAAAAAACTTACGGGAGGCTTATATTGGGCACGGCTTGCCGTTCGTTCCTTATCCAATGGCTCTAAAAATGAGCGCGTTACCAAGCTAATTGCTGTTAATTAACTATCTTTACGCCCTTGAAAAAAACTTTGATGAATCGCACAGTTGTTCCCCTGATCGTACTACTTGCAGCGTTCTCTGGCCCGTTGGTTGCACAAAACAATCCTACACCTGACGAGTTGTTGGGTCAGGATAATGCTATTACTACAGCTGTGCCGTTCCTTGCAATTTCTCCCGATGCCCGCCATGCTGCACTCGGCGATTGCGGTGTTGCGACATCCGCAGACGCGAACGCTGCATACTGGAATGCGGCGAAGTTGGTCTTTGTCGACAAATCGTATGGTGGAACAGTTTCTTACACACCGTGGCTCGGCAAAGTGGTGAACGATATGTGGGTAGGATACCTTTCCGGCTTCTATAAATTTTCACGCGAGCAAGCCGTTGCTGTTTCATTGAAATATTTTGACCTCGGCGAAATCAGCTTCCGTGATATCAACAACCAACCGCTGGGTGACTTCAACCCGCGCGAATTCGCTTTTGATGTTACTTACTCGCGATTGCTGTCGGAAACCTTTAGCATCGGGGGCGCTGCACGATACATTCACTCTAACCTCACGGGAGCATTCGCCGGAATTGACGCGAAGCCCGCGAGCAGTGTCGCTGCTGATATTGGTTTTTATTACACTAAACCTTTTGAGAAAAGCACGAAAGGTTCAACGCTTTCACTCGGTGCGGCCATTACCAACATCGGCGCAAAGATTTCTTATACCGATGGCGAGAATGGAGACTTCCTTCCCATCAACCTTCGGCTAGGTTCGGCGTTCACCACCGATCTTGACCTTTATAATACCATCACCTTTGCACTGGATTTCAACAAGCTCCTGGTGCCCACACCACCGGAGTATGATGAAGTCACTGGAGAAATTATTGCCGGTAAAGATCCAAACCGCTCGTTGCTCAGTGGCATGTTCGGCTCTTTCAGTGACGCCCCTGCCGGCTTCCGTGAAGAGATGAGAGAAGTGATGATTTCCGCTGGCACCGAATATTGGTATAACAAAACATTCGCCGGTCGCCTGGGCTACTTTCACGAAGCTACAACCAAGGGCAACCGGAAATACCTCACACTCGGTCTTGGATTCAGAAAAGACAATTTTGGTTTCGATGTAGCCTATCTCGTGCCGACCAACAAGCGCGAACATCCGCTGGCTGAAACTCTTCGATTCACGTTGCTCTTCCAGGTGATGCAAACGCTCGTCGAGCGGGAAGAAACCGTAACCGAATAATAATGCTCGACCGGACCCAGGCCCCTCCCTTCACCCGGAGTTCCGAATTCTCTTTAATCTCTCCCAGTCCTGTAAAGCTGCCCAACGGCATGCCTTTGTATGTGATTTCTGGCGGACAACAACCCGTCATCAGAATCGAGGTAGTCATTAAGGCCGGACGCTGGTTCGAACAGCATGCGGGCGCCGCTTACTTCGCGGCAACGTTGCTGAACAAAGGGACCCGATCGAAAACAAGTTTTGAAATTGCTCAGCAATTCGATTACCTCGGAACCCACGTAGACCTTGGACCCGGTCAGGATGTCGTCTCGATCGGACTGTATTGCCTGGTCAAGAATCTTCAACCCTCGCTCGATCTCCTGATGGAGTTGTTAACCGATTCTATTTTTCCAGAGGAGGAATTCAAGCAACAAAAATCAATTTACCTGCAGAACCTGAAGGTAAACCTGGAGAAGACCAGCTTCCTGGCCTCCAGAAGTTTCAAGCACCTGCTATTTGGCGAGCAGCATCCTTATGGAAAAGAATTGGATGAAACCCAGATCAACAATTTATCCATTCAACAGGTCAGCGACCACTACCTCCAATTCGGAAAAGACATGCTTGTGTTTGTGTCCGGATCGGCAAGTGAACAGAGCACCAAACTCATCGCGCAAGCTTTTGGCTCATTGCCTTTGCAACATGCTGCTTTGCCTGCCTTTGAAATTCCAGCCCTCAAACCTGGGCGAACCATCAAATCGCAGGACGGCCGCATACAATCTTCGCTGCGGGTTGGGAAACATTCCATCGATCGAAATCATAAAGACTATCCCGCACTGCTTTTTCTCAACCACATTCTTGGCGGATACTTTGGTTCCCGACTGATGAAAAATATCCGGGAAGAAAAAGGACTTACCTACGGAATTTATTCTTCACTGCACAACCTCCAGCAGGCCTCTTACCTGGTGATGGGCGCGGACGTAAACAAGGAAAACCAGGAGTTGACCTTCGACGAAATCAGAAAAGAGCTCGCCGTCCTTAGAACAACACCAATACCCGCTGAAGAGATTGAGGTAGCCCGCAATCATTTCATCGGCAGCTTGCAATCGGAGATCACAACACCTTTTGCCCACGCCGACAAATTGAGAACACGAATTCTGTTTGGTCTGAAGGAAGACTATTTCCAGAAACTCATCGACAGAATCGATACGCTCACGGCGGATGAATTAATGCGGGTCGCGCACGAATTTCTGGTGGAAGATAGTTTTATTGAAGTGGCCGTTGGCTAGACTAATTCCGGGATCTCCAGGCGCACGGTTGTTCCGCGCCCAACCTCCGATTCAATGTTGATGCGTCCGTTCAATTTGTCGATCGCCTCTTTAACAATGTAGAGTCCCAGACCCGATCCGGCGCCATCATCCGTGGCACGGTAAAACATCTTATAGACGTTGGGCAAATGTTCCTTCTCGATGCCCTTACCATTGTCTTCAATCGCGAGCCGTGCATTGTGCTGATTGATTTCAACCTCCACCTTGATGACGGGATCTTTCCCATTGCGGTAGCGTATGGCATTCGAGATAATGTTGTTCAGGATTACCTTGAGTCTCCAGCGGTCCGAATAGAATGGTTTCTCCTGTCGTACGGTAATCACTTTCTCGACCGACTTACCGGTGCTGGTTGCAAATTTCAATTGGTTGAACGTCTCGGTAATGAGCGGTTCAAAGAATATCTCCTCGCGTTTTACATCCAGTCGTGAGTTACGGGATTGATCCAGGATTTCGCGAATGAAATGATCCTGCTGTAACGCGCTCTTGTTGATCATATCCAGGTACATATCCTTCATGGATGTATCCTTGTCCTGTCGGGCGAGGTTAATCAAACCCAACACGGAAGCGATGGGTGCACGCAGATCGTGGGAAACGCTGTAGACAAAGTTGTCGAGCTCGGTGTTTCGTTTGCTGAGCTCCTGGTTGGTACGCTGTATTTTTTCTTCCGCGCTGCGGCGGATATTGATTTCTTCATTCAACGCTTTCGTACGATCCTGCACGATCGCTTCCAGGTTTTCATTGAACTCTTCCAATTGATATTGAACTTCCATCCTCTCACGAACTGTGGCGGAAAGGATGATGGTAGAGATGCTGATTACACCGACGTAAATCTGAAGCAACAGCATGGAGTGATAGGATTCCGCAAGCACGAAAGGCCCGGTGCCGAGGATGGTAAAATATATCGCGATTAAGGAAGTCGTCAGAATACCCGCGATGGCCACGATCAACTCGAATCTAAAGGCAAGCCAAAGTAAGAAAGGGAGTACCAGGAACGGTAGCGCGCGCTCCAGCGTAAGCTCGAGGTATTCCACCTGGAGCAAGAGATAGATGCTCAGCGCGCTGGCCAGAAATATTCCGATCTCCAGTGACTTTTGAGTGGAAATGCGAAGCCAGATCTTCCGCGCCAGCGCCAAAATAAAAGGCGTGAACAAAAGTATACCGACCACATTGCCGATCCACCACGAAAAAAGTGTTTTGACTACGTCGGTGTCGAGGATGACGCGGTTGCCGTACAAACTCGCCGTGCCAATGCCGGTACCGACAAGGCACATCAACAGGGTGACAAAAAGAAAACGGAACGCGTTCTTGGCAGTCTCAAAAGGGAAAGGGTTCTTGATCCAAACCTTCACCATATAATTTCCGATGACAGCCTCGATGGTGTTGCCGATCGCGATCAGGCTGCTGATTGTAATAATGGCTTGTGCTCCCAAGGCCGGATTGTTCCAGTAGGCCATGATGTTGGCGACCAAGGAACCGATGGTGATCCCAGGCCAGGCCTGACGGCCAAGCAATAACATGAGTGCAAACGCGATCCCTGAGGGCGGCCATGCGGGTAGGGCAGTCGTGTCCTCGAAGGCCAAAAAATAACCAAGCCTTGCCGATAGGTAGTAGAGGACAGCGACGCCAATGATCTTGAGGTCCGGGAGGTATTTAAGTGGTAGTTTAAGGATCAAAATTAATTAGCTCATTATCAATCAAATATAAATACCAAAAAACAACAAATCCAGATCTTTCGTTCGGACCAGGCCTTTTTGGAAGGTGGAACGTCGGTTTGGCGGGTCGAAAAGCGTATCAAACTGATGAATAATGAGCGGAAGCGTCGCCTAAAGTCCTTAAAAGCCCATTTTGGCGGGGGAATTTCTATCTTCACGGTGATTTTGAGACTATGGATCTAACCATTTTTTTTTCACCGATAGATGAGTCCATCTTTCAGGACATCTCCTCTCCCACCTCGTTTTTCAAGAACATCATCGTGTTCGGCGACAAGATGCCTGAATACCGCAGCGCCCACATTGCCATCTTTGGCATCGGCGAAGGCCGCGGCGCCGGCACGAATGCGGGGACGGCCAATGGACCGGATGAGATCCGGAAGAAGCTGTATTCGCTGAAACGGGGCACCGGCTCGTATCGCATCCTCGACCTTGGCAACCTCAAGCCAGGCCACGATCTGGATGAGACGTACGTGCGAATTAGCGAAGTGTGCCGGATACTGCTCGAAAACAATGTGCTCCCCCTTATACTCGGCGGCTCACACGACCTTGACTATGGCCAATACAGCGCCTACGAAAGTCTTGATAAACTTGTAAGCTTCCTCAACGTCGATGCCTTCCTGGACCTGGAGGAAAAGGAAGCCGGTGCCGCACGGCAACACATTCACAGAATACTGCTGCACGAGCCCAACTACTTGTTCAGTTACACACACCTGGCCTATCAAAGCTATTTGATCGATCCACTGTCGGTGGCGGTTTTGGAGAAGCTGTACTTTGAAGCTTTCCGCATCGGACAGATGCGTACAAATCTTCAAGAGATGGAGCCGACCATCCGCAATGCAGACTTGCTCTCATTCGATATCACCGCGGTCCGTTCTTCTGATGCGCCGGGAAATGCGAATGCGCAACCCTTCGGACTGACCGGCGAAGAAGCTTGTCAGATTTGCTGGTACGCGGGCCTCAACGAAAAACTCAGCTCCATCGGGTTCTACGAATACAATCCTGAACTCGACGATCACAATAAGAAAACTGCCGCCGTGGTAGCCACTATGATTTGGTATTTCATTGAAGGGTACTACCATCGGAAGGCTGATCAGAATTTCCGTAGCAATGATTTCCTGAAATACTCGGTTTCCATGCCGGTGAATCCGGAGATCATTACGTTTTATAAAAGTAAAATGAGTGAGAAGTGGTGGATGGAAGTTCCTTATCCGAATGGCAAGGAACGTTATTCGAGGAACAGCATTGTGCCCTGCAGCTACAACGACTACCAGGCTGCCCTGAAGGGTGATGTGCCGGAACGCTACATCAGTACACTGGCCAAACTCATCTGATTACTTTCATGAACCCATGACGCAATTGAAACTTACAGATATTCTCATCTTATCGCTTGCCGTTGTTTTCCTGATCATCGGAATTCACCAAACCATGATCCTGGGATTCGGTCAGGCCTATTGGGCCTTGATGCTGACCATGATTCTGTTTTTCTTGTACACGCTTCGAAAGAAAAAAAAGTGATGGATGCCGCGGTGATTTCCGCTGTCGTGGCCTGGGTAATATTTTTCTTTATTACCGGAGTTGAGATTGCATTCCGGTCTGCCAACAAATTGTTGATTGACCTCGAAGAAAAACAGGGCTTCGTGCGCGGAAAGGTTCTTCTGTTTCTCGTCAAAGAGCCTGCGTGGTTTTTCTGCACCACCTTTCTCGGGCAAATCGCCAGTCTGACGTTGCTCGCCATATTCCTCGTTCGAATGATCAGCCCCGACACGCTCATCATCACATCGTCGACAATCGTGGTGATGGGATTGAAAACTGCGGGCTTCATGGCGCTGCTCATCCTCATCGCGCTCTTGGGCGCACGCTCCATTTGTACCAGTCGACCAAACCGTGTCTTGGGCGTCCTGATTTACCCGTTCGCAATTTTCTTTCTCGCGCTTTTGCCGCTGACCTTCGGATTGATCACCCTGGGAAAGCGACTCATGAAATTGACGCCGGCCAAATCCTTCGCGGATTTAACAGAGCTTTTTGCACCCGTTTCTTATTGGCACACGCAGGCCAAAACACCAACGCCGGAAATCGAGACCGCCGACCTGAAACTGAATAACAAAATACTGCAGAACGCACTTGAGTTTAAGAATGTAAAAGTGCGGGAGTGTATGATCCCGCGAACGGAGATCATTGCCATGGATATTCAGGAAGGGATCGCCAAACTGCACAACATCTTCATTCAAAGTGGTCATTCGAAGATCATCGTCTACCGCGACAACATTGACAATATCATCGGCTACTGCAGTTCATCAGCCATGTTTAAGCTGCCTGAGACGGTGGCGGAGATCCTCACGCCGATTATTACCATTCCGGAGACTACGCCGGCGAGCGACCTGATGGCTCGCTTTATTGAAGAGCGGAAAAACCTGGCGGTCGTCATGGATGAATTTGGCGGCACCTCGGGCCTGGTGAGCATGGAGGACGTGATCGAAGAAATCTTCGGCGACATCGAGGATGAATACGACATTGATGAACTGACGGAACAAATCGTCGACGCCAATAACTTCCTCTTCAGCGGCCGGTTGGAAATCGATTATCTGAATGAAACCTACTCCCTGAACCTCCCTGCCGGGGATTATGATACGCTCGGTGGGCTCATCCTTTCGCATACCGAAGATCTCCCTAAACCGGGCGAAACGGTGACCCTTCGGGATTTTACGTTCAAGGTCCAATCCACCGTAAAAAACAGCATTGGGATCGTCCGGGTAACGCACCATCCGGTCCCGCCGGAATCCGACGAAAACGAGGATAAAACACCCTAAATCACAGCATTTTAGGGGCTCGCTGCCTATTTTCCCGTTTTTTAGTATCCAAATTTTTCTAATAAGGAGAAGAGGTTAAATTTGCGCTCTTTAAAATTTACATGTAATGGCAGTGATCGGAACTTTGCGCGACAAGGCGGGCACCTGGGTGGTGGTCTTTGTATTTGTCGCGATTTCGCTTTTTGTTCTGGGCGACATTTTTAGCGGGAACACAAGCATCTTAAACTGGGGTCGTAATACCGTCGGTGAAATCGCCGGAAAAGAGATATCCTACGAAGAATTTCAGTCAGTTATCCGCGAACGCGAGAATAGCTTTATGATGGAAACCGGCCGTGAGCCCGGCGAACGTGAAATGCCCGGTTTGCGCGAGCAAGCATGGGAACTCCTTATCGCCCGCCATGCTATCGGAACCCAATTCGCCGAAGTTGGCGTACAGGTTACCACCGACGAAGTGTGGGACATGATTCAGGGTAAGAACATCGACCCGACTGTACGTCGCTCGTTCACCAATGAGCAGACCGGTCAGTTCGAACGCGATCGCGTGGTTCAGTACCTGAAGGAACTGCAAAATCCTCCTGTAGGCGCGACGCCTCAAATCATGAACATGTGGCAGAATACAAAGGCTCAGTGGGAACTTTTCCAGGCCAACCTTCGTCCTGCCCGCGAGCGCATCAAGTATGAAAACCTGTTGATTAAGTCCAGCTATATAACAAAGGCGGAAGCTGAGCGCGACTACCATCTTCAAACTGATGTAGCCGAAGTAAAATATCTTTACGTTCCGTTCTATGCCATCAGCGATTCATCCGCACAGGTTTCTGAGTCTGACCTGGAAGACTATTACAACAAGAACAAAGGCAAATTCAAAACAGAAGCCAGCCGCGACATTAAGTACGTGAGCTTCCCGGTGGTACCGTCTGCCGACGATTCTCTCGTCGTTCGCGAAAGCCTGGCCCGCGCGGTGAATGAATTCAAAACTGCTTCGGGAGATTCTCTTTATGCATCGACCAACACCGAAGGACAAGAAGCGTTTGGCAAATACACGCTCGCGAACCTTCCTCCATACCTCGGCGCCGACAGCCTGGTGCAGGGTAAGGTGATTGGTCCGATCCTCGACGGACAGACTTATAAAGTGATCAAGGTTTCACAAGTATTCAACGATACGATCTACAGCGCGCGCGCCAAGCACATCCTCATCAAGTGGAGCGACAACAGCGATGCGGCAAAGGCTGTGGCGAAGGAACAGGCAAGAGCAATCCTGAAGGATATCAAAGCTGGCGCCGACTTTGGCTTGAAAGCACAACAGTTTGGAACCGACGGAACCAAAACACGCGGTGGAGACCTCGGATGGTTTAGCACGGGTGATATGGTGAAGCCTTTTCAGGATGCAGTTTTCGGAGCGACCAAGACGGGTCCTTTGAATGATGTTGTCGAGACCGACTTTGGGTATCATATCATTGAAGTCACCAACACTAAAACTAACAAAGCCTTTAAGCTGGCGATTGTAGAACGTGAACTTAGCCCTAGCGACGCGACGACCAACGAAGCCTTCCGTAAAGCTGAAGCCTTTGCGTCTGGCGTTGGCAGTGTTGAAGAGTTCGAAGAGAAAGCCGGTCAGGAAGGCGTTACTGTGATCGAAGCTAAAAGCATCGGAGCAGGCGACCGCCGCATCGGTACGCTCGGTGAAGCGCGTCAGATTGTGCAGTGGTTGTTCAGCAAAGCGTCGGTTGACGCCGTATCCCAAGTGTATGACCTGCAAGACCAAAATGTCGTAGCAGTGATGACCGGAGAAACTGAAAAGGGAATTAAACCCCTGAAGCAAGTAGAAGCTGAAATCACACCGGCTGTACGCAATGAAGTAAAGGGCAGAATGATTATTGAAAAACTCAATGGTCTGAAAGGATCACTGGAGGAAATCGCGATTGGTTTCGGTAACGACGCCAACGTGTATACCAGCAACGACCTGAAGTTGAATTCCAATGCCATGCCTACCGTAGGATTCGATCCGAAGGCAGTAGGTGTCGCTTTCTCGCTGGAGAACAGCAAGCGCTCAGCACCGGTTGCCGGTGAAAATGGCGTGGTCATTGTTGAGATGCAAAACAAGACGATTGCACCTGTGCTCAACGACTATAGCAATCAGAAAGCACAGCTTGAACAGAATTCCCAGAATCGCGCCAGCTACAGCATTGCTGAAGCGATCAAGGAAAGCTCGAATATCGAAGACAAGCGCTACAAGTTTTATTAATGTTGAGGTTGGAGTTTGATCTGACGACTATTAGCGGATCAAACTCCAACGCATCAACGAACGTTGTTGTGTTTCTCTATGGACCAACAGTGGATCACCAGTTTTCGCGAAAAGCTCGACCAGCACTATTCCTGGCCCTCCCTTTACATATTTAAGTTCATTGTCCCCACCGGACGCGAAGACGAAGTCAAGAAACTCTTTCCCCTGCATTCGCCATCTGAAAAACTTTCACGGCAGGGAAAATATACCAGCGTAACCATCCAGATGATGATGCCTTCCAGCGAAGCCGTGGTCAATATCTACATCAAAGCTTCGGAGATCGAGGGGATTGTTGCGCTGTAGCTGGAAAAGTTGACGATTGACAACAGGCAGTTGACAATCATCATCCATTGACTACCTTGTCAATTGTCAATTGCTAATTGTCAACTGTCAACTGATCCAAGGGCTGGCAACTTTTTCGAAAAAGCCGTAAATCGTATTACTAATTCATAGGTTATGGAATGGAAACAGGAAAACAACCGGCTGAAAAAAACGTTCACGTTTAAAGACTTCAACGAAGCATTCGGATTCATGGCGCGCATTGCGCTCATCGCCGAAAAGATGAATCATCATCCGACCTGGACAAACACCTGGAACACGGTGCAATTCGAACTCTCCACCCACGACGCGGGCGATGTGGTCACGGAAAAAGACCGGCTGCTCGCCAAGGCCATCGACGACGCTGCGAAATAGCGCCTTGAAAAAAATTGCGTTGACCATCGGTTCATGATTCCAACACCTCCTCACCTTTACGTTGTCCCTACGCCGATTGGCAACCTGGGCGATATCACCCTTCGCGCACTGGAGGTGTTAAAGTCTGTGCACCTTATACTTGCCGAAGACACCCGCACGTCAGGAGTTTTACTGAAGCACTATCAAATCTCGAAACCGCTCCAGAGCTTTCATGTCTTCAACGAACACAAGGTATTGGCGGGGCTCCTCGAGCGAATGAAAGGAGGCGAAACGCTCGCGCTCGTTTCCGATGCGGGAACACCAGGAATTTCTGATCCAGGATTTCTCATTATTCGCGCCGCCCTTCAAGCCGGCTTGAAAGTGGAATGCCTTCCCGGCCCAACGGCCTTTGTGCCTGCCTTGATAAAGTCGGGGCTCCCCTGTGACCGCTTTGTGTTCGAAGGATTTCTCCCCCACAAAAAGGGACGACAAACGTTGCTCAAGCAACTTGCCGAAGAAGAGCGGACAATGGTGTTCTATGAATCGCCCTACCGCCTGATCAAATCCCTGGAACAATTTATCGAGTACTTTGGCGCCGAACGCCAAGGGTCCGTATCTCGAGAGCTCACCAAACTGTACGAGGAGACCGTGAATGGAACGCTCGCTGAAATCCTCGTGCATTTTCAAGCCAAGGAAGTGAAGGGCGAGATTGTCATGGTCATTGCGGGAAAACCAGACTAACCTCGCAAGACTCCATGGGCTGAATTAATATTCCAGCGGTACTATGTCTTTTCAATGGTATCGTTATCTTCACCATTCTAATAGGAATTACACCGTGAATCTGGAAACGATCGATAAGGAAGTCTGCACACTGTGCGAGGAGGTAGGTGAATTCATCCGGAAAGAAGGCGAAGAATTTGACATGTCGCGAATCGAGCAGAAGAACAAATTCAACAACCTGGTTTCGTACGTTGATAAGGAAGCTGAGCGAAAGCTGGTGACAGCATTGAAAAAGTTATTGCCCGAAGCCGGATTTATTACGGAAGAAGGTACTGTTGAACAATCGCACCAGCATCGCTACAATTGGATTATCGATCCCCTGGATGGTACGACCAACTTTCTTCACGGCTTGCCCATCTATGCCATCAGCATCGGACTTACCCGCGACCAGGATACGATATTAGGTTCGGTGTACCATATCGTTCGAAAGGAATGCTTTCATGCCATCGAAGGTGGAAAGGCTTATTGCAACAAGGATGAGATCCGCGTTTCCGCTGTTCCTACTTTAAATGAAAGTTTGCTCGCTACCGGTTTCCCTTATTATCACACGGACAAAAAGGACGTTTATCTGGATATTATTCGCGAGTTCCTGGAAAACACCCATGGCATTCGCAGGCTTGGAAGCGCAGCCATCGACCTGGCCTATGTAGCGTGCGGACGAATTGAAGGCTTTTTCGAATACAACCTTAACCCCTGGGATGTGGCCGCAGGCGCTTTCATCGTGCAGCAGGCCGGCGGAACAGTGACGGACTTCAAGGGCGGAAAGAATTTTCTGTTCGGGGGAGAAATGTGCGCCGCCAACGGTTCAATCCATCGCGAAATGCTGGAGCTGATCCGGGGCAAATGGAACTGATACCGGTTCAAAAAAATCCGATCAAATAAAATCCTAAACAAATTACGGCGCCGGCCGTGACACGCTTAAAATGTTTTGACTACTACCGAAATACGTAAAACGATGATAAAAAAGTTGCCTACCTCCCTTGTCTCCCTGCTCATGATGGTGTTTGTGAGCAGCAGTTTGCTCGCGCAAGACAGACTCAGCGAAAAACTACCGATCGACCCGAACATTAAAAAAGGAAAGCTTGCCAACGGCATGACTTACTACATCCGGAGAAACACACGGCCTGAAAAGAAAGTTGAACTCCGGCTCGCGGTGAATGCCGGTTCAATCCTGGAAGACGATGACCAACAAGGTCTCGCCCACTTCACGGAACACATGGCTTTCAATGGTTCAAAAAATTTCAAGAAGAACGACCTCGTTTCATTCCTGCAGTCGATCGGCGTGGAGTTCGGCGCCGACCTCAACGCGTATACCGGTTTTGATGAAACGGTGTACATTCTTCCCATTCCCACGGAGAAAAAAGAAAACATCGAAAAAGGTTTTCAGATTCTGGAAGACTGGGCCAACGGCGTAACCTTCGACAACGGTGAAATTGACAAAGAACGCGGCGTCGTGCTGGAAGAATCACGCCTCGGCAAAGGCGCCGATGACCGCATGTTCCGCGTGGTTTATCCAAAGATATTTCAGGGTTCCAAGTACGCGGAACGAATTCCCATTGGTAAAGATGAAATCCTAAAGACATTTAAATACGATGTCATTAAACGTTTCTATCGCGACTGGTATCGTCCGGATTTGATGGCGGTTGCTGTGGTGGGCGACATTGACCCTGTTGAAATCGAAAAAACAATCAAGGCTCATTTTGAACACATCCAAGCGCCGGCAAACCCCCGGCCAAGAGCGCTGGCGGACGTTCCCGCCCGGACGAAATCTGAAGCCGTTGTAGTAACCGATAAGGAAGCAACCAATCACCTCGTTCAAATTTTCTATAGCAACAAAAAGGCAAAGGAAGATTTGACCTTAGGCGACTACCGCGCGTATATGATCCGCAGTCTGTTTTCTTCGATGCTGGGTCAGCGCATGCAAGAGCTTACCCAAAAGGCTGAGCCTCCTTTCATTTTTGGCGCCAGCTACATTGGCGGATGGGCTCGTGGATTTGAAGCATTCCAGACCGTTGCCTATGTAAGCAAAGCTGGTGTTGAACCTGCCATCCGCGCGCTGGTACAAGAGAACGAACGCGCACGTCAATTTGGTTTTACGGCGGCTGAACTCGACCGGACCAAAAAGTCATTGATGAAAAACATGGAGCGCGCATACAACGAACGGGATAAGACCGAATCAGAAAGTCTCGTGTCAGAGTACGTGAATAATTTCCTGGAGAACGAGACTATTCCCGGAATAGAAAATGAATACAAATACTACCAGGAATTCCTGGCAGGAATTACATTGGAAGAAGTGAATCAATTCGCCGCCAAGTCTGTGCCGAACAGCACAGAAAATAAGTTGGTGGTGCTCACAGGTCCGGAGCAAGCAGAATTTAAAATCCCGACCAACGCTGAACTTCTTGCCTTTGCCGATCAGGCCGCGCAGGCACAGGTAACAGCGTACGAAGAAAAGGCTGTCGCCGCTTCGCTCATGGCAAAAGCTCCAACCGCGGGACTCATTACTGCGGAAAATGTAAACAAGGACCTCGGCTTAACGACGTTAACGCTCAGCAACAACGTTAAGGTGATTTTGAAACCGACAGACTTTAAGAACGACCAGGTCGTGATGAACGCCACGCGCTTTGGTGGTCAATATCTCTACGACGCAAAAGATCGCGCCAGCGCGGAATCGGCTTCCACCGTCGTAACGCAGATGGGTGTCGATCAATTCTCGCCCGTTGATCTCAGAAAAGTACTGGCCGGGAAAAATGCTTCTGTCGCTCCGCGGATCGGATCGATTTCAGAAACGGTCAACGGCCAATGCAGCGCAACCGACATCGAAACGATGCTTCAACTCGCACACTTGTACTTTACCAAGCCACGCCAGGATGACGAACTCTTTAAGTCATTTGTATCCAAGCAACAAGCGCTCTATCAGAACGCGGTGGCGGATCCTGAATTCACTTTCCAGGATTCCGTGCTGACGATTCTATACAAGAAGCATCCCTGGGCGCCTCGCGTACCCAAGGCTGAAATCTTCGCGCAGATCAACGAACAACGCGCACTTGAAATCTACAAGGAGCGTTTTGGCAACGCCAATGGATTCACGTTTGTTTTGGTTGGCGCATTTGATGTTCAAAAGATCAAGCCTTTAATCACTACTTACCTTGGAAGTCTTCCCTCTACATCCAAGACTTCTACATTCAAAGATGCCGGCGTGCGTCCGATCAAGGGAAGTTTGAAAAAGGAAATCAAGAAAGGAACTGAACCTAAAAGCTACATTCGCCTTTTCTGGAATGGTGAAGCGCCGTACTCTGACTCAGAACAACTGAAGCTGCAGGCGTTGTCGGAAGTGATGAACATCAAGCTGATTGAAACGCTTCGCGAAGACCTGGGTGGGATTTACGGCGGCGGCATGTACGCCAACCTGAACAAAAATCCCTACAACAGTTTCTCCGCCGGTATGGCATTTCCTTGCGGACCTGAAAATGTCAACAAGCTCATTACGGCAACGATCGCTGAGATTGATAAAATAAAAGCGAACGGCCCCAGCGAAGCGGACCTGAACAAAGTAAAGGAAACATGGAAGCAGCAATACGAAGTGAACATGAAAGACAACACGTTCTGGGCACGACAAATTATTGCAAGCGTTGAAAACGGAACAGATCCCAGTGGCCTGCTGACGTATGAAAAGCGAATAGCCGCATTAACACCAAAGGATGTGAAGGATGCCGCCAACCGTTACCTCGACATGAAGAACTATGTTCAAATTGTTTTGAACCCGGAAAAGTAGCACCACACATCAACACTTATCGCGGCCTTTGCATGAATCCATCAAGATCATGCAAAGGCCGCTTCTTTTAAATTATGGTTGTGACTCTACCAATTTTTTAATCGCCACTAAAATTGGATTCCATCCTTCCCCACCGTTTGATGAATCCTTGTAACGCTTCTCACCATCGGCTACTTGGTTATAGTCGCCTTGCGTGACCAACAACGTGGTGTGATTTCCTTTCGGCACCAGTTCATACGTAACCGTCAGGTAATTTTCCGCAACATCGGGAATGGTGCTGGTGGGATCAAAGGCGGTATAAGCGAGAAACTTATTGGCCTCAATACGCACAATGTTGCCTTTCACAAATACCATTTCCTTTCCTTCATAAGCGCCTTTCCACAGCAGCGGGCTGCCAACTTTCCAGTCGGAGAGCGCCTCGCACCCAAACATGTACTTTTTGGTTTGTTCCGGATTCACCAATGCATCCCATACCTTGTTGGACTTTGCCCGTATGTCGATGCTGTTTTCGATCAAGAGCGGTTTTTTCATAGCTGTTAATTTTTTTTACTAGTCAAAGCTAACTACCGACAGTGACAGCCCTATGTCATCAGCAAATGTTGCATAATCAGTTGCATAATAATTTTTTTGTGTGGGCCCGCTTTTTTTCAGGCATTCTGTAAAATGAATACCTTAGACATTCCTGCCCGTGGCAGCTTATCAACCCTAGAACACCCTATGAAAAGAAAATTCTTCCTCTTTGCTTTCGTTGTAGTACTTCATTTCCAGGGCCAGGCTCAGCAGCCTGTTTACCTTGACGCTTCGGCATCGCTCGATAGCCGCGTGAATGACCTGATCTCCAAAATGACTTTGGAAGAAAAGGCCAGTCAGATGATGGACCGGAGCGTTGCCATTCCCCGACTGAACATCCCTGAATACAACTGGTGGAATGAAAGTCTCCACGGTGTTGCCCGCTCGGGTGTGGCCACGGTTTTTCCGCAGGCCATCGGACTTGGCGCTACGTTTGATGAACCACTCATGCTTCGTGTATCGACAGCGATTTCAGATGAGGCCCGCGCCATGTACAACGCCGCCGTCGCAAAAGGTTATCACAAAAAATATGGTGGCCTTACTTTCTGGACACCAAACATCAACATCTTCCGCGATCCGCGCTGGGGCCGTGGACAAGAAACTTATGGAGAAGATCCTTTCCTGACATCGCGCATGGGCGTTGCATTTGTGAAAGGATTGCAGGGTAATGACCCTCACTATTTGAAGGTCGCTGCTTGTGCCAAGCACTTTGCTGTGCACAGCGGCCCGGAAAAACTCAGACATGAATTTGATGCGATCTCTTCTGCAAAGGATTTGCGGGAGACCTACCTTCCTGCTTTTCAAGCGTTGGTCACGGAAGCTCACGTTGAGTCGGTGATGTGCGCTTACAATCGCACGAATGGTGACGCTTGCTGCGCGCACAACTTTTTGATCACGGATGTGTTGCGCAAAGAATGGGGATTCAAGGGGCACGTCGTGAGTGATTGTGGTGCGGTCGAAGACCTGTACACCGGACACAAGCTCACCAACAGCATGGCGGCTGCGTCCGCGCTGGCCGTGAAAAGTGGTGTGAGCCTGGACTGTGGCAAAGAGTATACTTCTCTTGTTGACGCCGTCAAGCAGGGGCTCATTACGGAAAAGGAAATTGATGCCGCCCTTGCAGAATTATTAAAGACGCGCTTTCGTTTAGGCATGTTTGATCCCAGGGGAAAAAATCCTTACGACGCTTTATCCGCTGATGTTATCAACAGCTCCGCCCATCGCACCCTCGCCCGCGAAGCCGCGCAGAAGTCGATCGTACTGCTGAAAAACAACGGCGTGCTGCCATTGAAGAACGACCTCTCCTACTACTTCATCACCGGGCCGAACGCCGGCAATGTAGAAGCATTGATCGGAAATTACTATGGTGTAAATCCGGAGATGGTCACCATCCTGGAAGGAATCGCCGCCGCCATTAAACCGGGTAGTCAGTTGCAGTACCGGCAAGGTATTCTATTAGACAGACCGAACGCGAACCCGATAGACTGGACCACACCCAACACAAAGAACAGCGATGCCAACTTCGTTGTGCTGGGTATCACCGGATTGCTCGAGGGAGAAGAAGGTGCGGCAGTCGCGTCGCCACATTTTGGTGACATGCTTGACTACAACCTGCCCAAAAATCAAATCGACTTCCTGAAAAAAATCTGCGAGAACAATGACAAGCCCGTGATCGTCATCCTCACGGGCGGATGTCCGATGAACCTCGCTGAAATTCACGAACTGGCGGACGCGGTAATTATGGCCTGGTATCCGGGTGAAGAAGGTGGCAACGCGTTGGCCGATATCGTCTTCGGAAAGGTGTCGCCATCGGGAAGACTTCCGGTTACATTTCCAAAATCATTTGATCAACTTCCTGCGTACGAAGACTACAGCATGAAGGGAAGAACGTATCGCTACATGACACAAGAGCCGATGTATCCATTTGGTTTTGGATTGGGTTATACGACTTTCAACTATGAGTCCATGAAGCTCAGCGCAGCGACCATCAAAAGCAATCAGTCCGTTACCTGCGAAGTCACCATCAAAAATTCCGGGGCGATGGATGGCGAAGAAGTTGTTCAACTTTACTTAACTGATCAGCAGGCCAGCGCTGCTGTTCCGCTCTATTCACTGAAAGGATTTAAGCGCGTTTCATTGAAAGCCGGGCAAAGTGCAACCGTCAGCTTCACGATTACACCGGAGATGATGAAGATGATCAACGACAAGGGTGAATCTGTTCTAGAGAAAGGAAAGTTTACCGTGACCGTTGCCGGATCAGCGCCGGTTTCGAGAAGTACACAGTTGGGTGGTGCTGCGGGGGTTAAGGGGGAGTTTGTAGTGAAGTAAAATGAAACCCAGGGTTCGCACGAAACCCAGGTTCATTCCAAAACCCACGGTTCATTCGATACCCACGGTTGAAACCGTGGGCTTCAATTTAGATTAAGGAATTTATCATGGGCCATCGATAAAAAAACCACGGTATTAGCCGTGGTTTTTTATTGTCGTAGTTGATTCTTCTTAATCAGATCCGAACTTGAGCTTCACGCCGAAATTTATACCCAGGCTGCTCAGCGGAGAGGGCGACCGAAGTTCTTCTGTTGGTTGATCGGGGTCATTATTTTCGACACCGTCGACGGTAACGGTAGTTGTCTGATCTACATAAATGGTCTTGCGCTGGCTTTCAGTTAAGTCGCCCATCATGTCATCGCCATTAAAGGTGTATTTGGTGACCTCTTTTTCTTTCGCGTAGTAGCTCATGGAATTGAAAATACCTTCGAGGTATAAGCTGGTGTTGTTGTTGATGTTGAAGTCAACGCCCATTCCGCCGCGGAAACCAAAAGCCATATCTCCTTTCGTTTCAGAGACGAGCTCATACTGGATCGGATCACCGCGCAGCAGGTCGGTCTGGATGGCCGATTTGTCTTCCCTATTCAACGATCCCATAATGACACCGGCGATCGCATAAGGTCTTACTTTTTCTGTTCCCGCCATGAACATCAGGGCTGGCGAAACGAAAAATCCTGAACTCTCCTGGGTTTCGTTCAGCGTCGCGTCACCGTTTTGGGTGCTGATGGTGGAAGTGCCTTCGAAGGATTTACCCATCAGGTACGAAAGGTTGAGATCCAATCCGATAAAAGGTGAGAATTTGTATCCGACAGCAGCGTTGAAATTAATACCGGCGCCATAACTTCCTTTTACGGCTTCGGATTTGGTAGTGACCGTCGTAAAATTACCAACGACTTGGGTCGTACTCCCCGTTGTAAATAAATTCTGAGAACCTGAGGGAATGGCATAACCTCCGCCAACTTTTACATACAAGCCCTGACCATGGGCGGCAGCGGCCAAAAAAATCAATAGACATGTTATCCTGATCTGCATACACAAAATGGGTTTTATGACTGCTAAGCTAATTCAATTTAATGGAATCGGGAATACCTCTTATGTGTGATCATTATCTCGTACCGAATATTCGGTTTCGTCCATAGGAAGCCCCTGCGGGGCTGGTTATTTCTATTCTCGCAAGTCTATAAACAGGCTGCTCCTCCGGAGCTGAAATTGCCGTCGCCTTCGGAAAATGATTGCTCGCTGGCAATCGGCCCGACCCAGGGATTTGGAAAATAATATTTACGATTGATCTCCTTCAACCTGAAGGATATGCAACAGCCGATGGATTACAGGAGCGAAGAAAACTGCGGTAATGCTGAGAAAGGCAATGCCACTGTACCGGGCATACAGGGATGAAAATATTTTGGCAACGTTATCATCCGGTGGCATGTCGGCGATGGGACCCATGCCGGTCAGGATCATGCTCGACATGTAAAAGCTATCAACCCAACCCAACGACGCGAGGTAGTGATACCCTATCGTTCCGATGACAAGCGAAAATCCGATGAGGCCTATGGCAAATAATCCATAGCGCGCCATCCGAAGTAAAAAGTGAGCGAATGGTACGACCCGTTGCCTGCGATGTTCGAATTTCATTTTCATAAACAATGTCGTTAGTTAATCACCCTTTCCAAGCGGCTTCTGGTCGTATCACATTTCTCGCCATTGTCGTCACAGCTAATCACCTCAATCCATGAAAGTAGCTTAAGGTCCCTGGTGATGAACCCGCGTGTCACCGCGGCATAGCCCATCTCAGAAACGCAATCACCCAACTCAAACAAATCCATTCTCTTCAATTCGTGCCCATCCATATCAGACACGTGAACTACCGGGAATATGATGTCGGCAGGATAGGTATACAGGATACCAACAGCATGATCGGTTTGGTAAATCTTGCCAAGAATCGAAGCTCCTTCTGGTTTGAATTTTTTTATGGCGGCGCTTTCATAGTCGAGGTCGGGCCAGGCCAGTCCACTATCGCACGAAAATTTGAATGGTAAATCAAGCTGAGGAATCAATTTTGCATAGGCGCCGAATTTAATTTCTTCATTCCCTGCGCTGTTTGCATTTTCAACGGCAAACGAATCAGCGGAGGCATTCTGCCCGCCATCGGGTTTTCCACATGAAATGGACACACAGAGTAAGACCAAGGCTAAGTATTTCATCATTCACGCTCTGATTTTGATAAATGGTTTTCGACGAGTTTATAAGCTACCCAGTAAATTACAAATGCGGAGATAAAAAGCGTGAGGATTGAATACTGAAGATACGCGGGCGGGACAACATAATTGCGAAGTGCACGCGCAACGAGGCTACCAACATTGAGCCCGATAATCCCTACGCCTAATCCGTAGACAAAGTATAACCAACCCTTCCTGTTATGCACGGTTGCCAGTCTTTTAAACCTGAAGGCCGGAAAGAAGACTACCGCCACCAGGCCAAAAAAAATTAGCCATTGGATGAGTTGTTCTACATTAACTGAATGTGAAGGTTCATTTTCCATGTGTATAATTACTTTCGTTTTAGCCTCCACATGCCGAATGGGTTTTCAAATAACTCATCCCCTTTATAGGGTTGCCTGGGCTCGTCTACCATTTCATATCGCGGCGCGTCTTGTGCGACGCCGAACGTCTCGCGCGCCCGCAACGTGGGCTTGTCGACAATCTGGTAGTACCCGAAAGTTGACAAGAGCTGAACGGCCTCCTGAAATTCAACACCCGAAACAATGGTGTCTTTTAAACCAATGTTGTGCATGCCGCAGGAATGGGTCGTGCCTTTGCCATCATTGATGCAATCCAAGACAAACATTTCATACAGATTTGATTCCTCAAAGTTCGTTAACAATCGGGTCCAATGTTCTTTTGTAAACGCTTTGCCGGTTGACTCTACTTTGATTCCTGTACCTCCTGCCTTTAACAGGGCCAACCCAGCTTCCGCAACAGCCTTCGCATCTTGAAAATTCCCGGTCTCGCCAATGATGTACACCACCAACGAATGCTGGTCGATACTGTCCAAAAAATCTTTGGAGACGCGGTTCACTTGTCCGGCCCACGCAAATGAATCTCTCATGCGCTCGTCGCGGCCGCAAATTTCGATCTCGAAACTTTGCTGAGTCTTCACATGCATCATGATCTTCCCCGCGGCGATGAAGTCTGGCATATTACTCGTGGCAATGGAGGTAATTACTTCCTGGGTATTTTTCCAGTTTCCGGGGATGCAGAGGATTGTTCTTGGTTTAACGTTGATTCCCATCTGTAAGAAATGGTGGTTAATTTTTGAGCTTTTGGTAAAACTATACTTGCCACAAGGGCACTAAGGCACAAAGGTTCACAATTGTTTCTGGAAAATATGATCCGGTATTTATTTTTTCGACTGTATCCATTTGATCGCCGCTTGCAATTCATTGTCAGTCTTGTTGTCTGCTGCCGGGTCGACATGCTGGTCGGGGTAAATTTTTCCGCCAAACTTTTTCATGTCCCGGCTCACATAGACTCCGATGCATAAAAAAAGAAGTGAGCCATCCGCTAACTTATATTCATTGTTGGTAGTCGTTGCGCCATAGGATGGTACACCAAACGACCTGGCGTTCGGCAACCCGACAAAAGAAACGGCTATTACTTCCGCGCTGCTGGCGGTTCCGCCATTCATCAGAACGGCGATGGGCCTTTTTCTATTTTTTACTTCATAGGGTGAATTCGTTTTCGTGATGACTGAGTCACCCTCCTTCGCCGCGCCTTTCAAATATGACCACGCCGTTTGTTTTCCATCTCTTGACGTGAAGTATCCATAGGTGCCATCGCCTAATATTGGTCCAATCCCGGCGATCATAGGCCAGCAATTTCCGCCGCCGTTGTTTCGCACGTCGACTACCCAGCCATTGACCTTCGCTTTGTCGAGATACTTGATGACTCGCTGTAAACTATCGGCAAACGCCTCGGTTACTTTCTTGTTATCGCTATTAAATTGTGGAATGCGGATGTAGCCAACACGGTCGATCAGTTTATAGGAAGCATACACCTGGTTACTTTCATCGTCTGATTGCCAATTCTCAACAGCTTCAGCGGGCATAATGAAACTATGGCCATCCTTTAGCTTGCTCACGGCATAGGTCAAAATCGCGTGACAATCATTCGTTGTCGACACGGTCTTGGTAAGTTTTCTGACTACCTTCTCAATGGCTTCAAAATCTACGGAGTCTTTGTAAAGTGCATTGTCGCCTATGGTCTTAAGATAATGCTGTGTAAAAATTTGACTCGCATCCGAATTTACCTCCTCCCCGAAAGGAACTTTGGTGACCTGGAAATTATCGAAGTAGGCTTCTCCGTCGCCATCAAAGGAGCCACCTATCCGGATTTCCTTCGTTGAACTGTCGGTGATGATGTCAATGTAATACGTTGTCCACTCTGATTTCCCGCTGGGCCGACCTGTTCCCATCACTTCGTACCGGGCAATCCGATCGTCATCCTCTACGACGCGCGCAAACAATTTGGCGTAGCCATGGGTGAGTGAAGTTTTAATACTGGCTGTGAATCTCAATCGCTCAGGTTGTTTGTTTGAAGGTTTGTATGGAATGGACTGTCGGCACCAGGCAACAGCATTTCCGCTGATTCGAATGCTCTTCGCACCTTCCACGAATTGGAGGGAGTCCAATTCAACCTCGGATCCCTCAGGGGCATTGATGGTCCAGTTTGAAATGTCTTTTTCGGAATCAGTACTTTCAAAACTATGGTTCGCTATTGTTTGTCCGGACAGGTTGATGGCTAAACCAAATGCAACGCCCAGTAGCATGAGCATTTTTCTCATAAGATGAATCCGTTTAGTAGTAGTCCACAAGGTGTAAGTAACCGCCGCAGCCGGCACGGGACGACAATTACTTCTTGAATTTCATTGAACTTATAGCTCCCAACAGAACTTTCTGTTGCTCTTCGGTAACATATGACACAATAACAGTAAAGCTAAATCCCTTTGATATCGTCGTATAGTATCGCTGTTGAATGGCTAGTCCCATATAGGTTAAGTGAGCATCCATCTTGTAGAACTCCGCGCCATTGATCATTTCCTTTTCAAATTCCTGTGATATGTAATCGTACTTAAAGCTCGCTTGCTGCAGAATCCTTCTGGCTTGAAACAGGTAATCACTTCCAGTTTTTATGCCCGGCGCGGCCTTCACGCTTTCTGCAACAATCATGATGCTTGGATTATAGTCGACGGCAGATCCCAGTTCATGCTGAAAGGCGGTCAGCAGATAGGCTGTGTTGGATCTCGGACGCTTGTATGGCGGCTTTCATATTCTCATCATCGCCAGCCAAAAGCTTCTTGCCAGTATTCGCGAGATCCTGGGTCTGTTCTTTTGATTGCACCACCCAATTCGCCGGCAGCTTGAACGTGAAGCCAAAGTAGTCGTTTCGATACGTCCCATCTTCCACGCGGCCATAATCAAAATTTTCGGGTTGACTGTTGCAGCTGGCCAATGGCGCAAAAAAGATGGCGAGAATAAATCCGAGCTTATGGGCGATCTTCATAGGTAAGTTGGCTTAGTGCCAAGCCACAATTTAACACAACACCCTGCAATTGCAAACTGGGCTTGCGGGTCGCTGACGTTACTTGCTTGTCTTAAATTCTGAATCTTTCAGTTCTGAGATTATTTTGCTGTCCGTTGAAGTTTTCTTTAAACCGTAGGCATCCGGGAGGTTAAGGTACCTTCTAACTTCCTTTGACTTACTATCCACAAGCTTGCCTGTAATGGAGATAAAGGACTCCTGGGCATACGCACTGGTTGTCAGGAGAAAGATAAATACGAGAAGGGCTTTCATTGCAATTTGGTCTAACGTGAATGACGAACGCCGATCGATCGCCGGCTAACCTTTGATGATTACTAGTTAAAATAGGCTATTAGTCCCACAACGCCAATTATTACTACTCTTATTAAGACTCCTTTGTAAAACGGTCCTTGATCCTTGTTAAGCTTCACAAGCGAAATGACCAATACGATCAGGCATGGTACCTGGCCGGCAAGTAGTATACTATCTGCGCCAGTATAACGAAGCATCTTAAAAAGGATTCCGATGAGAACGTTGGCAAGCGCCATTCCCGTCACAATTGATCCGACGATGCGCAACGCCGACAGTCCTTGATAGGATGATCCCCTGAACAATCCCCTGAAGCCGACACCATTGAAGTTTGCGAATGAGAATACATAGTAATAAAAAGACAGGGCCATTATTGAAAAGAAACATAACGTAGCGGCGCCAGTCATGGATGAGAAGAAAAGCACTAATGAAATCACTACAAGCGCGATCAGTACTATTTCGGTCTTTTTCATTTGTATCGGTTGTAAGAACGAAGGCCAAAAAATCACTGCCAACTTAGTGATGCGCCCCGCATCAACAAGCATTCAGCGCGGCGACGGCCGCGCTGAAGCAAGTTAAGAAAATACTCCAATACATACTTGGCGTCGTTCTTTGTTTGATGTTTAGCGGAGCATCACCAAAAAAGGGGACATCCTTACAAATCCTTTATGATCAGTATTCCAAAAATAATGACCGTGATCGTTCCCAAAACATTTAGCAAGACTCTATTCTTGACGAAGACTTGAAGCAGAAGGTCAATCACCAGGGTAAGAAGACCTACGCCCATCAGTCCGATCATGGCTACGACTCCCCATCCGCCTCCTGTTGAAAGTTTATCGTATTCAACAATGATGTCCAGAAGGCATCCCGCGATAAATATCACCGAAACCACGTTGAGCACAGTTTTCCTGAATTTCATTTTATCTAACGTTTAATCTAGTACCTCGCACCTGAAACCGTGTTCGTTGATGAGTGTCATAATTCTCAACGCTTCCAAATCATCGCCTTCAACCCTCAGCACCTTATCACAATCTGACAGGTCAAAATTTATTTTGGATGCCGGAAATTCCTCAGACAACATGCCCTGTAGCATCTTGCTCTGCGTCTTTTTCTGAACATTTGTTTTGAACACTTCAACCATGTTAATCCAATAAAAAATTACTTCGCAGACATGGTCGCCAGGAGGTCTTTCAGATTGTTCCATGTCGCTGTAAATCCTTCCTTGAAGCCCATTTCAATCATTCGCTCTAACCGCTCAAGCGATTCATTATAAATGGTAATGCTGACGCTTGTGGCACCATTTTGTTCGCGGAAAGTCAAATCCCAATCAGAACCGGGCAACTGTGGGTTTTCATCCTTGTCTGCAAATGCATTAAAAAATTTGAAATTAGTTTTCGGGGTAATGGATGTATACCGCTGGATGGCCCAAAACTCCTGCCCTTCGGGACTTACCATCGCGTAAAATCTCCGGCCGTCCACTTTGAAGTCCATGAATTTTGTTTTGGATACAAATGGCTTCGGCGCATACCACTGGTCCAGGATTTCCGGCTTCGTGAAAGCATCCCATACCAGGGACAGCTCGGCATCGAATTCCATGTTTATGGATACCGTTTTTGTTGGTTTGTCAACGTTGAAATCAAACGGTGAATTGCTTTTCACCTCTTGCATGTTGTTTTGCTGTTGGGTTTTCATTTTTTCTTTTTTTTCATGTTCGACAATACATCACTCAGTTGATTGAATCGTGTTTCCCAGATTTTCTTAACCTGTTCTAACCACTTATCGATCTCTTTCATTTTTTCAAATTCAAGTGAATAATAAATCTCTCTTCCCTTTTGTTCTTGCGTCACCAGTTCGCATTCGGTAAGAATTTGAAGGTGCTTGGAAACCGCTTGCCGGCTGGAATGAAATTCCTCTGCGATGGCATTCGGGGTCATGGCCTGCGCTGCGATCAAAACCAAAATAGCCCTACGCGTCGGGTCGGCGATCGCCTGAAAAACGTCTCGTCTTACTTCCATGGATATTTCTATGTGCAATTATATGGTTGCAAATATATATGCAATTATATGGTTGCGCAAGACTTATTCAAAAAAAATTTTGGTTGACCTGGAATACCGCCAAAATGAGCGGAAATCGCATTTTTAAAGGTTGGAAAACGGAGTCCGGAGGCGCTAGCCTATTTCAAACACATTAAGAGTTCAGTTTCCAATTTGGTTTCGTCGCTTGACCAATGCCCATATATTTCGAGGTAGGGCATTATTACTTCCACTCCTTGACTGGCGAGCTGCTCGGTCATACTTCGACCGGTTTGCTTTATGAGCTGATAAGGGCCAACGTGTTTGTAGTAAGCATATTTTTCCAGGGTGATTGTCTTTTTCTCAAGACCATGACTAACGGCGTCAATATTCTGCTCCAGCTCCACGCCGGCAAACACATGATCACCTTTGTCATAAACCCAAATGTTCTTCCCTTTATTCTTTAAACCATTCGTCTTGATGGTCTCCCACATTTTGCCGCTGAGCTTGAAAGCCGTTCCTGCATAATCTTTGTTTATGGCAGTCGCGCCGTAACCGAATATGACCAGTTGCAAGGGCTTGGAAATAATTTCAATGTTCATTCTTCAGGTATGGAGTCACATTCGTCTTTAACGTCCAAGTTCTTCACGTGTTTCGTGTTAAGTTTCGTCTAGTGGTCCCACGCCAACGAATTAAAAAAGCGCGGTATTCTACCGTCGATATCAACATAGTTGGGGTCGGTTAAGACAAACATGAAAACAACATAGTTTTTTCGTTTAACTGAAAGCCCATCATATTTAAATCTATAATTATCGGGCGAGGTCAACATCGCCCGGGTGCTTTTTGCCATGCAATTCTTGAACTGTTGTGCCTTTTCCTCCTTTACCTTAAACGCGTACTGACTTTTTACAAAATTATCGACAATCGTGGTAATCGAATTCAGAAACGTGACGCTATCTACGTTTGGCATGTTACTGAATTTCAGTATCGAAATAAAATAAACAAAATTAAATCCATAGTCAGCGATGTACGCCTTGCTGGTATACTGTTCCACACCTTTTAAAACATCGGTTGCGGCCTGTTCGGGTTCAATCGGAAAAATAATTTTCATATCAGTTTTACCAATGGTGTATGTTTTCCATTCGGCGGCGGGTTTGTCATCTGCCACAATGGGTGGCGGCGGCGGTATAGGGGCGAACTGCTCTCTTTTCTTTTTGTCCTCAGCAGATAATTTAAGTATCAGATTCTTATCAACTGGTTCTGCTTCTGAAGAAGATTTAATGCTGATCCCCGAGATCAAAGGATATCCCGTATCTTCTTCAAACCCGGAATAGGTGATCACCACCTGACCCCTGATTTCGATTTCGCGTTCAGAACGAATTTTTCCGAAAGTCCATGTGATCTCTTTTTTGCCGGATGGTTCTTCCTTTGTCAAAAGAACAGTCCTGCCAAATTCGTCCTGGGGAAAATTCTTCAAAAATTCCTCACGCAATACTTTAAAACTTGCCGGCGTTAATTCAAAGTCTTCGGCAAATCGAAGGCCATACACTACTCTGTTTGCTATGAACGATGCGCGAAAGTTATTGCCCGGGTTTTGATCGATTAAAAAATTCTGTCCACTTTCTTCAAAAATGAAGCTCTCCACATCAGGAGCTAGAGCGACAACAGGATTCTCACGATCCGCTTTTGCGCTCACGGACAAAAATCCGATCGAAATAAAAATTAGTGTTATCCATCCTTTCATAAGTGGTCTGCGATCTTCTATTTTCTGGTGTATTTAATACTGAAGAAATCTCAATACGAAAGGCTGAATTTTTTCGAGGGGTGGTCAAATAGGACTTCCATGTTGCCGAAATGACTGTCCTTGATTGTTTCTTTCTTAAATAGGCTAAATAGTTTCATTTTTGTTCACTGTCCGAGCGCATTGGCCACAACGTCTAGCTATAAGGCGTGGCGGCACAACAAAATAATCAAATTAAATATCAACCGTGCCGCCATGACTCATAGCTTTTGTTGGCGGTACTGCCGTTATGCGAACTTTATCCATTTCCCTTTCAATTTTCCGAAGTCACGAATGAGTCGTTCGATGGCCTTCTTTTCGTTGATCTCCCAAAAGCCCCCAATCACTTTTCCTTTTTTGTCAACATAGTCAAAGATAATAGTCGTTGAATTTGAAAAAGAAGTCCAGGTGATTCTTGTTGGTCTTGTCCGGATCCTGACTTGCTTTCCGTTGATTATTCGGAACGTTTTTGAATTCGTCCAGTTATACTCAATCGACTCCTTGTCAATATCCAAACTTTTTGTCTTGAGCCTTGATTTCTTGAAGTTGTTCAGGAAAATGAAAAATTCTTTAAAGGCTTTTTCGTCATTCTTTGGATTTCTGTTTCTTATTTGCCAATACCATCCAGCAGCTAGCCCGAAGTTCTTTTTCAAATGTCCTAGTAACCAAATGCTGAAGAAGTTGAAGTCCGGATACTTGTCGTGTCTTAGTTGTTTGTATGAAGCCGCAAGTCTAAATCCTGTAACAAAAGAATCGAGTGACTTAAAATCATGATTAGCTCCGAGGTACATTCCGGGCCTGGTTTCAATCTGATCTAGGATTTCATAAACGTTTACTTGTCTCATTATTCGTTTTCAAGGTCTTCATTGTCCAAAGGTATTACCGGCAACATGTCAATATAGGAATGTCCTATATTTCCTCACTGGTGGAATTATCGACGGACGCAATCACTCCACCTTTTCATAATAATTATTCACCCCATCAGCAAGCCCACTCGCGCCTATGCCGCATACCATTTGTTTGCCACAAAATAGAATTTGTCCCGTTAATTGTGGAATGAGGGGATCCGTCGTAAATCCAAAATAAGTGCCGTATGCTCCGATGGACCAGGTAAATTCTAACGGGGCTACTTTGCTGTACGTTAGCGTTCCTGTCCCATCTCTAAACTCGATCTTCATGCCCGTTAGATCGTTGGGGTAAGGAACGGCATAAATGTACTCCGCATGTTTCCATTCCCAGGTGCCAACGATTTTTTCTTCTGTTGCGTCCAGTCCCCACGCCTGGTTGTTATGGCATTCAAGAATTCTTCCGCTGTCGTAAGTCGGCTCTGCGTCGTCCGCGCAATTAACGGCGAGAAGGGAAACTGTCGCGATCAAAAGACATTTGAGTCCTGGGTTCATAGCTTTAGGATTTCTTTCTTAGACACAAGTTGTGGTCAAATGGTTGAAACGATCGAATCCAATCTGTATTACTTCGTTTCGTATTGATGCTTCCGTACTTCGTATTCTTTGAATTCCTCATCATCCATCTTCATTAATAATTTTGAGAAATTTTTACAGTTCAGGGGGTCCTTTGATTTAAAAAAGCCAGTAATCTCATAATGGGTAGACGGGTGTTCCAGGTCAGCCATCTTAAGTTCCGAGTAACGCTTCCTGGATTTTGGATATTGCTTCCAGAACCTTTGATAGGTTTGATACTGAGTGTCGGCTATTTTATCAACCAGCTCCTTCAGCAACTCAGCGGGAATCGTATTTCCTGCCAAGTCAGAATAATATTTTTCAATTTTAATATGAAAGCGCTCTTTGGGTTCAAGCCTATTTTCTGAATTCAGGAATGTCGCAAGCCACTTAAACATGTCATTGTACTCTTGTTGTTGATTTAGTCAGTCATCAGACTCAGTGCCACTACCACCAGAACATAAAACAATGCCCCCAGCGAAAGCAACCAAACTGATCGTTTTCTCTCTTTACCGTCAGGGTTTCCGTGGTAAAAAATCTGATAGCCCGTGAACCTCACCACCAACAGAAAAATCAAGGGCCCCAAGAAAAATATTACAAATGGGTTTGAAAGAAACCCATTCGATTCTCCTGTATCCGATTCGGCTAATTGCTCGTCGTCCATTGCCTGATTCGGTTAGATGCCGGGTCTTACTTCATTTCAGCCGCCATGTAACTTACTTCCTTGGCAAAGCCTGAATCCTCCGCGTCGCCATTGAACCGCTTAATAACTTTCAGTTCCTTTTTTGTCAGTTCTGTAATTCTCAATATGTAAGCATCGCCATCATCATCACTAAGCTCATTATTTTTTCCATTGACGAGCATTGATTTATACACGATTGACAATTCATTTTCACTGATCCATTTCCATTGACCTTTAAGCACAATCTTGTTAGCGTTCTCTTTCTTGTCAAAGTTTTCTATGTACGTTCCGTCAGCCTGGAAGGACCATACTCCGTTCAAAGGCTTCTGATCATTGGCGTCAATGGGAACTGTCCATTCGGTGGACGTCAACAACGTATCAAAGTCTGAAGGTTTGTCGCTGTCGTTGCTACAGGAAAAAAGTCCGAACAGAGCGGTGATAAAAAATATACTTCGTTTCATGTGTATGTATGATTGTTTTGGTTAATGTATCTATTGGAAAAGTTCCAGTGTTGTCGTTTGGCCAACCCTCACTTGAACGGGTTTGAGGTCGTCAGCGTAAATGCGGGCCACAACATAGTTACCGGGATTAAGTCCCTTGAACTCGATCTTGCCCCCAACAAACGATTTTATCTCCAGTGCATGATCAGGGTAAGCAAATGGCTCCTGCAGCTCACTGATGTCAAAAAGTCCAACCTCAATGTCTCCAATGGGCGTGCTCCCTATTGTTGTTTTTCCTCCCGAGGAAACAACCAAATCACCGGTGTATTGCATTTCCTCTTTGCAAGACAATAATAAAGTCGCCAATAAAAATAGCTGTACAATTTTTCTCATGTTGATTGGTTTACATCGTTTTAATCAATCGCTAAAAACGGTTTATGTCGAGGCTGTTGCGGGAGGGTCCCGATGTTCCATCGGGATCAACGACTGACACCAAACGTTAATGATAAAGGTAACATCTTAAACTGAAGCCTGCAATAGACTGTACATCAGTCAACGCGGAAGTTACCCGCTCTTTGTAAAGTAATTCATGCTTACCGGAATTTTTAAGTCCGCAAGTTTAGCGGCTGTTGTAACTACCGGGATCCAATTGTTTAATAAACCTCGCTGGAACATGGTCGGTTAACCAAACTCCATTGTCAGAGACGTAAAAGTCAAACTTGTCTTGGTGCATTTGTCCTGCAAGAATCTCAAATATTACTGCCTTCCCGTGTCTTTGCCCGACTTTTAAGGCGGTCTCAATATCTGCGCTTAAATGAACATGGTGTCTTTCCATCTTCTGCAAACCGCCCAAGAGGATTTCTGAGACTGAACGCTCTCCTGTACCGTGATACAAGATTGTTGGAGGTTGCTTTGATTCATAACCAAGTTCTACTTCAACAGAGTGGCCTTGATTTGCGCGCACTTTATCAAACGTCTCATTGAAGGCGAATCTCTTTTTCGAATTTGTATCTACTACGTACTTTAGAATGTCGATGTTAATTGAAATACCTTTTCCGTTTATTCTGTGTATGAGGGTTTCAACATCAGTCCATCCATTTTCATCCAATTCAATTCCAATTGTTTCAGGACTATGTCGCAAAACCAAGCTTAGAAATTTACTTATCCTCGTGTTTTCCTTCTCACTAATCATTACGTCAGAATTTCTCTGTTATACCAATTTATAAAAACAAGGGTGAAATGATTCGTTATGCTACCGATCTCTGATCCTAAAGCCGTTGTTGGTGTTAGGGGTTTGTCACTATTGTTCTAATATGTCAGTCACCGTTTTGGTCCCCAGTTGTTCAGCGAGCCCGATCAGGAGGCCTTCCGTCCCGCGAATGTAGCACAACCTGTAAACGTTCTCATAATTAACAACTTCTCCAACGATCTCTACTTTATGTTTGGCAAGCCTGGATAATAGTTCATCAAGATTGTCAACCCTAAACATAATACGGAGATAGCCAAGAGAATTTACGGGTTCCGTTCTATGGTCTGATATAACCTGAGGTGTGATGAATTGTGAAAGCTCAAGTCGGCTATGTCCGTCCGGCGTAACCATCATAGCAATCTCTACCGACTGATTTCCAAGCCCCGTCACCCGACCCGCCCATTCACCTTCAACTCTCATGCGTCCTTCGAGTTTCAATCCTATCTCAGAAAAAAAGGATACGGCATTGTCCAGAGAATTGACAACAATGCCCATGTTGTTCATTTCGATTAATCTACTCTTTCCCATGCTCATTTTTTTAGCCCGTTGGTGTTATCGCGTGTAGGTGTGTTTCCTGGTGACCGCCGAAAAGTTAGCAGAACTTATTGAATCTCATGTGGCGGGAACACCAACAAAGGACGGAGAATCAGAGCTTACCCCACTTAGTACGGTTATGGAAATACCAGATGGTCCAGGCAATGAGCCCGCCAAAAGGCGCTGATATTGCAAATGAGTACGTAATCAACTGAACTGGATTTAGACCCTGCGCCAATTCCCGAACAAAGTATTCCGTAGCGCCGGCTGCCCATAACCCGAGGGCTGCTCCTGCCATCCCAATGACATGCCGTTTTATGCGACCTGGAATAAAGGGTCTCTTAAACATGGGATATAAACCATAAAGAAGACAAGACATGGAAACGATAATCAAGTAGTGAAAAACACTTGGTTTACCTGCGTTAAAATCATAGATAAAGAGTGCTGACACATTAACAATAAGAAGCGCTGCGCTAAATACATAGCCAATACTCTTATGAAGTTTAGTACCCTTAACGGTTAATAACAAATAGGCACCTGTCAAT
>Ga0315912_10000127_pt1 | contig 178401 bp, 146 predicted proteins | sample VfabasoilMG_FD_204469 | JGI IMG/M metagenome (GOLD analysis project Ga0315912, IMG submission 204469) | Garden soil microbial communities collected in Santa Monica, California, United States - V. faba soil | ecosystem: Environmental > Terrestrial > Soil > Garden | place: USA: California...
GACGCGCGCGTAGGCGCTCGCCGCGCCGCGCGCGTCCTGCTGCTCGAGCAGGCACTCGCCGAGCAGGAAGGCGAGTTCGGCGGCGCGCTCCGGCCCGGCCCCGCGGCTCGCGGCGCGCGCCGCGCTCGCCGCCTCGGCGTGGCGGCCGAGCCGGAACAGGCACCACACGCGGCCGACCTGCGCGTCGGCCTGGTAGTCCGCGGCCTGGCCGCCGAGCGCCACGAGCGCGTCGTAGTGCGCCAGGGCCTCGGCGTGCGCCTTGCGCGCCAGCTCGCTCTCGGCCAGCAGCGCCAGCGTCGGCGCGCGCAGGTAGTCCTTGCCCAGCTGCAGCACGCGCGCGAAGCAGGCTTCGGCGGCGGCGCGCTCGCCCGCGCGCGCCAGGCACTGGCCCAGGCGGAACTGCACCTCGGCCGCGAACTCGAAGTCGGGGAGCCTGGCCAGCTCGGCGAAGGCGGCGCGCGCCTCGGCGTCGCGGCCGAGCTCGAACAGCGCGCAGGCCAGGCGGTAGCGCGCCGCGCGGGCGCGCGCGTGCTCGGGATGCGCGCGCAGGAAAGCCTGCGCCTCGCGCACCACGCGCTCGTGCAGGCCCTTCTCGGCCAGGGCCGCGACGTAGGCGTACTGCTCGTCGGCGTCTTGCGCCGGCACGCCCAGCAGAACGAAGACCAGAGCCAGCTCGCGCATCCCTCTCCTCCGCGTTCCCCACACCGCCTGCGGGATCGGCGCCGCCGCGTGCGCACCCCGCGGGAGCGGGCGGCGCGGCTGCCGACTACCGCGGTAGTATGACGAACGTGAGCGCGGGCGGAAGGGCTCGTGTGTATGAGTTCTTCACGCCCGCGCCGGGCCGTCGATCACCAGACGATCGCGTAGCCGTTGGTCACGTTGGCCGTCGCCGGCGGACAGAAGGTGGTCGACGCGTTGCGGTAGAAGGCCGCGTAGCGCCGGACCGCCCCGCTGCCGGGGATCACCCCGCCGCGCTGCGAGAGCGTCAGCGTGGCGTCGTTCGGGAACGCGCTGTTGGGGAAGATCGCCGAGCCCGCCACCGCGTTGCGGCCGCGCAGGCGCACCAGCGTGCCGCTGGCGCACAGCACGCCGTCGTGGAAGACCACGTCCCCGGCGGCATCGTGCTGCATGAACAGGGTGAACGAGGTCGCGGGCAGGCCGTTGGCCTGCAGGATCGACGTGTCGGGGAGCGTCGTGCCGGTGGCGTCGAGGCAACCCGAGCCTCCGAACGAGTGGGCGCAGCCGCAGCTGCCGGCGTTGCCGCAGGGGCAGGCCGTCAGGTGGTCCGCGCCGAGCGTCGGGCCGGAGCAGAAGGGCAGGCCCGGGCCGGGGCAGGCGCCGACCAGGATCTGGCCGCGGATCTCGCCGCCGCCGAAGACGCTCGTGTGGATGTTGATGTAGGTGTTGCCCGACAGGATCAACGTCGCCTGCGCCGGGCTGACCAGCAGCATGCCGAGCTTCGGGTTGGCCCCCGGCAGGCCGAAGATCACGCCGCCCGGCGTGCCGACCGCCCCCTGGTGGATGTGCGCCGCGATCTCGGGCGAGCCGAGACCCGCGTAGGTGATGTTGAAGGTCAGCGTGCCCGCGGTCTGGTCGAGCACGAGGCAGGCGACGCCGGTCGCCGCGGTCGCCACCGGCGGGGTCTCCTGCGCTCCGTTGAGCACGGCGCGCAGCTGGGTGATCTGCGCCGCGGCCAGAGCCGGCAGCACGAGGGCCGCGAACAGGGCAGCGCACGCACGCGTGAGTCGGGGGAGGAACGCCATGGGACTGACTCCATCGAAAAGGCCTGAGGATCGTCGCCAGGAGACGCAGCGTGATTGTCGAGGCAGGTCGCGTGAACCGTCAAGGCGAGAAATCAGCGCCGGGCTCGACGGCTCGCGGAAGCCACGCCATCCTGCGTGGATGCTTGGCCTGATCTTGACCGTCCTCCTCGGCGCCGCGCAGGCGTCCCTCAGCGCGCCGGCATCTCAGCGGCTGGTCGAAGCCAGCCTGCGCGAGGGCCGCGCCTTCGAGGCCCTGACCGAGCTGTGCCACGTCGCGCCTCACCGCCTGGCGGGCAGCGCGGGGCTGACCCGCGCGGAGGACTGGGCCGTCGCCTGGCTGCGCGACCGCGGGCTCGAGAACGTGCGCAAGGAACCGGTGCGCGTGCCGCGCTGGGTGCGCGGGCCGGCGCGCCTCGCGGTCGCGAGCCCCGCGTCCGCCCAGGGCACCTACCTGCCGCTCCTGGCGCTGGGCGGCAGCGTCGCGACGCCGCCGGCCGGCCTGCGCGCGCCGCTGGTGATCGTCACCAGCTTCGAGGAGCTGCGCGGCCTCGGCGAGCGCGCGCGCGGCACGATCGTGCTGTTCAACCGGCCGATGGACCCGACGCTGGCCGATCCCTTCGCCGCCTACGGCGCGGCGGTCGAGCAGCGCTCGCGCGGCGCGGTCGAGGCGGCGCGCGCCGGGGCCGTCGCGGCGCTGGTGCGCTCGATGACGCTGGCGCTCGACGACCACCCGCACACGGGGGCGCTGCGCTACGAGCCGGACGTGCCGCGCATCCCGGCCGCGGCGATCAGCACGCGCGCGGCGGCACGCCTGGTCGAGGCGGCGCGCGGCGGTGCCCGGCTCGAGTTGGAACTCCAGCTGGAATGCCGCGACGAAGGCGAGGTCGAGGCCCACAACGTGATCGCCGAGATCACCGGCCGCGAGCGCCCGGGCGAGATCGTGGTCGTCGGCGGCCACCTCGACGCCTGGGACGTCGGCCAGGGCGCGCACGACGACGGCGCGGGCTGCGTGCAGGCGATGGAGACGCTGCGCCTGGTGCACAGCCTGGGGCTGCGGCCGCGGCGCACGCTGCGCTGCGTGCTGTGGACCAACGAGGAGAACGGCCTGCGCGGCGCCGTGGCGTACAAGGACGCGCACGAGAGCGAGCTGGCGGGGCACGTGCTGGCGATCGAGTCCGACCGCGGCGGCTTCGCGCCGCGCGGCTTCGAGACCAACGCCACCGGCGCGGCCTTCCAGACGCTGGAGGGCATCGTGCGCCAACTCGCGCCCTACGGCGCCGCGTTCCTGCGCCCCGGCTCGGGCGGGGCCGACACCGGCCCGCTGGAGCGCGCGGGGACCAACGTGATGCAGTTCGTGCCCGACGCGGCGCGCTACTTCGACTACCACCACTGCGGGCGCGACACGCTCGACGCCGTCCACCCGCGCGAGCTGGCGCTCTCGGCCGGCGTGATCGCGGCGCTGGCCTGGTCGGTGGCCGAGCTGGAGCTGCCGCTGGCGCGCCCCGAGCTGCCGGCCGCCGGCTCCCGCTGAGCCCGGCCGCGCGGAGCCCGGTCGCGCGGGCCAGCTCAGGTCGACGGCGCGCCGGCCAGGCTCGTGCCGCCCGCGGCCGCCGGCCCCGGCTCGGCCGCGGCGCGCGCGCGCAGCGCGGCCTGCGCCAGGCTGTGGAGCGTGCGGTTGTGGCGCGAATCGGCCGCCTCGCGCGCCAGCCCGCCGAGCGCGGCGTCGAGCGCCTCGTCGACCGCCGCGGTCGAGACCGTGCCCTCGAAGCCGTTCCGGCCGCGCAGGCGGGTCAGCACCTCGTGGATCGTGATCGACTCGAGCGTGCGCGCCGGCACGTAGGTCGGCTCGCCCTCCTGCAGCACCTCGCACACCAGGTTGCAGTCGCACAGCTCGGCCAGGAGCTCCGCGACCGGCCGGCGCGGCAGCGCGAGATCCTGCGCCAGGCGGTCGACGGTCCAGGGGGCCGTGCCGCCGAGGAACGCCTCGCCGATGCGCCCGAGGCAGCGCAGCGCCAGGAGCTCGCGGAAGGCCTGGTCTTCCTCGTTGGTCTCGCTGGGTTGGCTGCACGAGGGCTCGCTCTGGTGCGCGTTGCACACCTCGGCGCCGACCAGCACCGAGAGCCACGAGAAGTGGATCCACATCAGGAACACGGGCAGGGCCGCGAAGCCGGAGTAGATCGCGTTGTAGCGCGCGATCGAGACCTGGAATTCGAGGTGCACGAGCAGCACGACCTGCCACAGCGTGCCGCCGACCACCGCGCCCAGCAGCGCCGAGGAGAAGCGCGTGCGCGCGTTGGGCAGCGCCACGTAGACGAAGGTGAAGCCGGCCCACAGCACCAGCAGCGGCCCGAGCTTGAGGCCCAGGTCCAACACGCCGCGCACGTGCTCCTGGCCCGAGATCCACTGGAACAGGCTGCTCGAGCGCGCGGCGGTGGTGACGCCCGTGGCGACGAACAGGAACAGCGGCGCGACGACCAGCAGGGCCAGGTAGTCGGTCAGCTTGCGCACCCAGCTGCGCGCGCGCGCCACGCCCCAGATGTGGTTGAAGGTCCCCTCGATCGAGCCCAGCAGCTTGAGCACCGTGAACACCAGCACCGCCAGCCCCATCCAGCCCAGGGCCGACACGTCGGTGCGCTGCACGAACTGCAGCACGGTCTCGAGCGCCAGCCGCACGGCGTGCGACTGCTCCTGCACCACGTAGCTCTCGGGCGCCAGCACGAAGCTCGACGAGCGGTCGAGCGCGCCGAAGGTCTCGTCGAGCGCCGGCGAGATCGTCTCGCGCAGCAGGCTGTCGTAGAACCCGAAGCCCTTGGCCACCGCGAAGGACAGCGCCAGCATCGGCACCAGCGAGAGCACCGTGACGTAGGTCAGGGCCGCGGCGCGCGAGGGGCAGTCGTCGCGCAGGAAGCCGCTGACCGCCAGGTAGCTGACGCGCACCGCGCGCCAGGCGGCGCCGCGCAGGCCGCCCGCCGTCGCGTGCTCGCGCGTCCAGGCGGTGCGGGCGAAGAAGCGCCACACCCACCCGACCGGGCCGGTGGGCTCGGGCGCACGCCGCGACAGGGCCAGCGGCGTGCGGACGCTGCCGCGCGAGAGACGCATGCTCCCGTGGTACCTCCGCGCGGGCGCGGCTTCCAGCCCCGCCTCGCAGCCACCTGGAAAAGGGCCCGTTCCCGGCCCCGGGCTGCTACCAGCTGACCACGTCGCGCGCGCTGACCGCCATCGGCGTGTAGGGCGGCAGGTTGGCGACGTTGTTGAACGAGGTTTCGTAGCTCCAGTTGCGGTTGGGTGCCGTGTAGCGGTCGCCGCCGTAGACCCAGGCCCCGGTCGCGTGCTGGCTGTGCCAGGTGTTGACCAGCGAGCCGCGGATCGAGCAGGTGCGCCCGCTCCAGTTCTCGTGGAAGCGCGGCAGGTTCTCCAGGCCGCCGTTGTAGGCGCTGCCGACGGTCTCCTGGTTGCCCGAGATCATCGCGCAGTTGTAGGTCGTGTTGCTGGCGGCCGGCAGCTGGCCGGGGCCCTTGCTGTCGTTCCAGGCGTTCGAGAGCAGGTTGACCGCGTCGCCGATCACCGCCGCGCCCTTCTTGTTGACCGTGTTGTAGTCGCCCTGGATGTAGAGCGGGTCCTCGGACACGACCGTCAGGCGGCCCAGCAGCTCCGCGCCGTTCTTGAGGCGCACGCCGCTGGCCTCGGCGCCCGTGCCGGCGCCGTAGTGGGCGGCGTACAGGAGGCCGTTCGACGGGAAGTGGCCGAGCTGGCCGAGGCGCTGCAGGTCGATCTGCGCCACGCGCACGCGCTCGGAGGTGCCCGCCGCCTGGCGCGCGTCGAACAGGGCCCCGTCGACGATCGTCACGGCGCTGGAGATCGCGGTCGTGACGTCGACGCCGGTGGCATTGGTCGCCTTCCAGCTGCCGTCGGCGTAGGTCAGCACCGTCAGGCCGGCCTCCCTGTGGTAGTAGCCCTTCTGGTGCGTGCCCGTGCCGGGCGCGACCGGGACGTAGCGCTGCGTCGCCTCGTCCCAGGCGTGGTCGCCGGTGTCGCCGGCGACGGTCTCGAACATCTGGATCGAGCCGATCTGCGGCGTCACCGACTCGGTGACGCCCTGCTCGCCCGAGCGCACGGTGTGGCCCGCGCCGCCGCTGTAGCCCGCGGGCTGGCTCCACAGCGCCAGGGCCCCCGGTCCCCAGGGCAGCCAGTCGCCCGTGTCGCCGAAATCGCCGTTGCCGTCGGCGTCGTGGCCCGCGGTGAAGCGGCTGTCGTAGCCGCTGGTGGTGGCGACGCCGACGTTGGCCATCTGCGCGCGGTTGTTCATCCGCACGTACTGCGCCGGCTCGCTGCTGTCCCAGGGATTCGCCACCCAGCGCCGGATGTCGACCGTGCCGGGCGACTGCGAGGGGTCGTCCTTGCGGTTGCGGTAGATGTCCCCCACCGCGCGCAGGTAGTTGGCGTTGACGGTCAGCGTGTTGTTGGACGCCAGGTACAGGTCGCGGTTCGAGTGCACGCGGCCGCTGAGCGTCATGTTCGGGCCGGGCAGGATCTCGAGGTCGTTGGTGTAGAAGACCGCGTACTGGAAGAGCGGCGTGGCCTCGGCGTGCACCAGGCGCTGCGCCTGCGCGGCGTGGCCGAGGCGCCGCGCGCGGCCGGTGATCTCGTAGCCCGTGAGCAGCGTCTGCAGCCCGCTCGCGTCGGTGCTGGTGGTGGCGAAGCCGGTGGGCGTGATCGTCCACTCGGCCACCTGGCCCTCGATCGTGATCGAGCCGGAGGCCGGCACGGCGCGCCAGTTGGCGATCGCCGTCTGCAGCTCCTTCTTGGCGGCCTCGACCGCGCCCTCGGCCAGGTACTCGGCCTCGTTGCCGTGGCGCGTCAGCTGGGCATTGCGATGGGCCGTGCCCGAAGCCGTCCAGAGCACGCTGATCATGCCGGCGGCGACCAGCGAACCCGTGACCGCGACCAAGAGTGCGTAGCCTCTGCGCGGACGGCGCAGCGCGTTGTTGCGGACGATCATCTTCCCCTCCTCGCCGGGCCCGAGCGGGCCTCAGCCGTTCTCCAGGCGCACCAGTTGTTCGATGCGCAGCGGATGCAGCGCCCCCTGGCCGTCGACGGCGTGCAGCCACAGGCGCACGCGCAGCGTGCCCAACGGCACGCCGACCGGGTCCTCGGTGCTGCTGGTGCATTCGAGCCGGTCGACGCCGCGCGCGATCGAGCGGCGCACGAGCCCGTCGACGCGCTCGACCAGGTGGCGCGCCCCGTCGGGGCCCTCGAGCACCACGAAGGCGTGCTCCGCGGCGTCCCACACCAGCTCACCCTGCTCGTCGAGGTCGGGCCGGCCGTCGGGCAGCAGGCCGTTGAGCGCATCGCCGTCGTCGTCGAGGTCGGCGGGCTGCAGGAACACGACCTCGCGCGAGGGCGCGTGGAACTCGGCCGGCAGCTCGGCCGCCGGGCCCGCCAGCGCGGCCGGCGGCGCGTGGCCGTGCAGCTCGAAGCTGGCGTCGAGCGGCGTCCCGTCGACGAACAGATGCGGAAAGGCGCGGCCGGCGCCGTCGCTGACGAAGCCCGAGCGCTGCAACCCGGCGACGACCGCGCGCAGCGCGCGCGCACCCTGGTTCTGCAGCTCGACCTGCGCGCTGCCCTGGCGCGTCGAGCGGCCGGCGCGGTCGAGCGCCAGCGCCAGGCTGCCGACGAGCAGCAGCAGGAGCGCGCTGCTCAGCGCCAGCTCGACCAGCGTGAAGCCCCTGCGGCGCAGCCTGGAGCCGGTCGGGCGCGCGGTGTTCGCTCGCGAGGTGCTCATCGCGTCCTCATGCTGATCAAGCGCAGCACGCGCTGGCGGCCGCCGCCGTCCAGGAAGGTCTGGGTCAGCACGATCGGCAGCGGGTCGGGCGGATCGCCGCCCGTGTAGCCCGGGTAGCTCGGCACGATCGTCTGCACCGAGAAGCTCTTGTTCGTGAAGGCGGCGATCGGCACGCCGGGCGGGAAGCGTCCGGCCTGCGGGATCTGGTCCGGCGGCAGGAGCAACACGGCTTCCATCGCCGCGGCGAGGTCGGCGCAGGCGCGCTCGGTCTCGCGGCTCTGGCGCACCAGCTGCGACACGGAGACCTGCGTCACCAGCGTGGCCAGCACGGCGACCAGCATCACGGTCAGCGCGATCCAGAGCTCCACCAGCGTGAAGCCCGCGCGTCCGCGTCGGACGGTCCGCATCTCCCCCTCCTCCCTGCCCGCCGCGCAGCGCTGCAACAGAGGGCGCGGCAGTCTACCCGCCCGCGCCCCACAATGCAAGTTCCTTAGCGGAAATTCCTGCGCCGGCCGCCCAGGAAGGCCCCCGCCAGGTCGACCAGGAGATCGAGCAGCTCGTAGTTCGCGCTGCGCGGCGGCCGGCCGAAGGACCCGCCGTCCGGCCGCGTGTCGAACTCGAAGAGCGGCGCGGGCGGCGGGGCCGCGCGCTCGGCGGCGCGCTGCTCGCGGGTGCGCTCGACGCGGCGCTGCTCGCGCTCGCGCGCGCGCAACAGGCCCCCGCCGCGCACGAACTGCAGGATGCGCTCGAGCTCGCGGTGGTCGAGCCACACGCCGTGGTCCTTGCACAGGTCGAGCACCACGCCCGAGGCCTCGCCGTAGTTCTTGCGCAGCATCAGGCTGCCGCAGCTCAGGCACGGGATGTAGCCCTCGCGCGGCGCGCTGGCCGCCACCGCGCCGCCCGGAGCCTCGCCGGGCAGCGCGGCGCGCGCCAGCTCCTGCGTCTCGGCGCGCGCGCAGAGCTCCTCGAACTGGCCGCGCGCGATCCACAAGCCGGCGCAGCTGGCGCACTCGATCGCGCTGGCCGGGCCGATCTCGCGCACGCGCAGCGTGCCGCGGCAGCGCGGGCAGGCGACGCCCTCGCGCAGGGCCGACAGGCGCTGCGGCTGGATCGCGATGCCGCACTCGGCGCAGAAGCGCGCGCCGGCCGCCAGGCGCGCGCTGCAACCCGGGCACACGCCCGACAGCCCGCGCTCCTCGAGCGTGATCTCGGCCGCGCAGTAGTTGCAGGCTTGGCCCTCGGCCGGCAGCGCCGCGCCGCACTGGCCGCAGCGGAACACGCGCGGCGCGTGCACGGCCGCGGGCCGCAGCTCGAAGGCCTGTCCGCAGGTGCAGGAGAGGCGCGTGCCCGGCGCCAACCCGCGCGCGTCCCATTGCCGCGCACAGCCGGGGCAGGCGCACAACAGCGGTCCGGTCTGCGGGGCTTCCGGCGCGGGACTCATGCAGCCCCGATCGGCGCGCGCCGCGGCCCGACTTCAGCCCGGGATGGTGTCGGAGAGCGCCCTGCGCGCTAGCCTGGGCGCGCCGGTCCGCGGATCGGCCCCCCGGAACCTTCTTCCACACAGGATCTCCATGCGTTCGATCTTCATCGTGTCGCTCGCCGGCCTCGGCCTCGGCGCAGCACTGGTCACGGCCGCACCGCTCGGCACCGACTATTCCTCGATCCCGCCGGCTCCGGCCGCGGTCGAGAAGCAGATCGCGGAAGGCGGCTTCTCGCTGCCCAAGGCGCTCGAGGCCGCGCTCAAGAAGAGCGGCGGCTCGGCGACCTCCTGCGTGCTCGACCTCAAGACCGGCAAGGTCGAGGTCACGACCTTCAGCGCCGGCAAGCAGCACAACCTGACCGTCGACGCCAAGAGCGGCGAGGTGCTGGCCGACCTCGAGGTGCCGGCCTTCGTGTTCCCGGGCGATCCGGTCTCGAGCGCCTGGACCGAGACGCCCTCGGGCCTGAAGTACTTCGAGCTCAAGGTCGGCGACGGCGACCAGCCCGCGCCGACGTCCAAGGTCAAGGTGCACTACTCGGGCTGGCTGGTCGACGGCAAGCCCTTCGACTCGAGCGTCACGCGCGGCCAGCCGGCGGAGTTCCCGCTCAACGGCGTGATCAAGGGCTGGACCGAGGGTGTCGGCGGCATGCGCGTCGGCGGCAAGCGCAAGCTGGTGCTGCCCTACGCCCTGGCCTACGGCGAGGGCGGCCGTCCGCCGACGATCCCGCCCAAGGCGATGCTGATCTTCGACGTCGAGCTGCTGGCGATCACGCAGAAGTAGCTCGCGGTCACGGACGACGCCGGTGCGCGAGCGCGCGCCGGCGTCGCTGCATTTCGGGGCCCGGTGGCCTCACTCCTCGTCTTCTTCGCCGCCGTACTCCTTCATCTTGCGCGGCCCGCGCGGCTTCTCGGTCCAGCCCTTGGCGCCGCGCTCGCCCGCGCCCCGGCCGCCGCCGCGGAAGCCGCCGCCCGCTGCACCGCCGCCCTGGGCACCGGCGCCCGGACCGCGGAAACCGCCGCCGCCGTGGAAGCCGCCCCCCGTGCGCGGAGCGCCGGGACCGGCACGCGGCGGGCCACCGCCGCCACCGGGCGCTCCCCCCGGGCCGCGCGGAGCGCGCTCGCGCGCCTCGTTGACCGTCAGGTTGCGGCCCGAGACCTCGCGCTCGTTCAGGCCGGCGATCGCCGCCTGCATCGGCTCCGCGCTCTCGAACTCGACGAAGCCGAAGCCGCGCGAGCGACCTGTCTCGCGATCGATCATCACGTCGGCGGACTTGACCGCCCCGTAGGTCGCGAACAACTCGCGCAGGTCCTGCGACGTGAACTGGTAGGGCAGGTTCCCCACGTACACCTTGTGCGCCATCCGGACTATCCCTGGGAGACGAACGAGACCAACTCGATCTCGTAGATCAAGTGGTGCCCGGCCAGCGGATGGTTGCCGTCGAACACGGCGTGCTCGGCCGTGATCTCGCGCACCCACACGCGCAGCGCCGAATCGCCCGCTCGCACGTCGAGCTGGTCGCCGACTTGCACGGTCTGGCGCAGCTCGCGCAGCGCCACGCGCTGCTCGAGCTGGTCGTCGTGCGAGCCGAAGGCCAGCTCGGGCGGGCAGTCGACCACCTTGCGGTCGCCGACCTGCATCCCGAGCACTGCGCGGCTGACGCCCTCGATGACCTGCGTGCCGCCGGCGACGAACTCCAGCGGCCCCGTTTCCTTGGAGGACGCGAAGATCGAACCATCGGCGAAGCGCGCCGTGTAGTGGATGCTCACCGGATCACCCGCCTGCACGACCGTCATGAGGAGGCCACACTGCGATCCACGAGCGCCGCGACAGCTCCCGCGCTCGCGCGACGAGCGCAGCTCCGCACGCGGCGGGGCGACGATCGATCGCTCGGACTGGGGGGCATGGCGCAGCTCTCAACCGGAACCCGATGCCCGGCCCGCGGCGCACGCGGCGCTCCCGGACCGGGACGCGGCCAATCTAGCCCTGCGTCGCGAGCGCTGTCAAAGGCCGGCGCTCCCTCAGCTCAGCGCGCCGGCAACCGCCAGCACCAGAGCCGCGACTCCGAGCCCGGCCAGGATGCCGAGCACGAACAACAGGATCTTGACCCACGAGTAGGGCGCCTTGCCGACCACGCGCCCGGTCTGGCCGTGGATCAGCACGTGGTAGTGCTTCCCGGCGTGCTGGTAGCCCAGCGTCCAGATCGGCAGCAGGACGTGCTTCCAGCGCACGTCCGAGATGCGGTTGGCGACGCGCAGGTTGCGCTGCGTGTCGCCCGGCACGTCGCCCGAGCAGCGCGACTCCTGGCTGGCGACGATGCGCGCCTGGCCGGCCTGCCAGCCCTGCGCCAGGTCGACCGCGTACTCCTCGGCGCGCCAGCCGGCCAGGTACTCGGGCCGGTAGGGCACGAGCTTCTTCAAGTCGAAGCCGCCGAGCTGCGCCGAGAGCTCCGGCGGCAGGCCGCGCGAGGCGTGGACGAGCACATCGTCGTAGTGGTCGTCGCGCGCGCCCCAGGCGGGCTCCCAGCGCACGCGGCGCTCGGTGCGCATGGTCATGCGCATCTTGCCGCCGACCATCGTCATGTGCGGGACCTGGACGTAGTAGTAGTGGCCGGCGTCGGCCGACCAGTCGGAGTGCACCTGGGCGTCGAAGGTCCAGAACGGCACGTAGACGCCCAGCGCCTTGAACTCGCGCAGCGCCTTGAGCGCGTTGGGCCGGAACCACAGGCCGCCGATCCAGCTGCGGAACGAGCGCTCGACCGTCTCCCGGCCGACGTCCAGCGGCACCAGCGACTCGGGCCGCAGCGCATTGCGGTTCTCCTCCTGCACCAGCACCTGCGGCGAGCCGCAGAACACGCACTCGGCCGACGTGGCGCGCTCGTCGTAGGCCACCGCCGCGCCGCAGCTCGAACAGCGCGCGACGCGCGCGTCGACGCCCAGGCCGCGCGCCGCGGCGCCGGCGTCGGCCAGGGCATGCTCCGTGATCGTGCCTTCGCCGCGCGGCACGGGCGTCTTGGAGCCGCAGTAGTCGCACAACAGCGCGTCGACGTCCGGATCCCAGCGCTGCTGCGCGCCGCAGCTCGGGCAGCGGAAGCGCACGTTGTCGGCGTTGGCCGGCGCGGGTACGAGAGGCGCGGCGGGATCGGGTTCTGGAACGCCTTGGGGCTCGGCCATCAGGTCCCTTCCTACCCCAGCCGCGCGCCGCTCTTCAATCGCGCGGCCGCTTCCCGCGCTACCGCGGGCGTGAATGAAACCCTAGGCTGTGCATAGAGCAGCCCCGGTCGGCCCCGCGGGCCGCCATCAAGGAGCACACAGCACATGGGAGTCGTCGACTGGTTCAAGCGCGGTGCCGGCGAGATGATCATCGCCCGTCCCGACGATGCCAAGGCACACGTCGTCTGGAAGCACCCGGATCCCACCATCCCGATGAAGAGCCAGCTCACGGTCATGGCCGACGAGCAGGCGGTCTTCTTCCGCGACGGCAAGGTGGTCGGGACGCTCGGGCCGGGCCGGCACACGCTCGAGTCCTCGAACATCCCCTTCCTGTCCAACCTGGTCGACTCGGTCACCGGCGGGCGGCTGTTCATCACCGAGGTCTTCTTCGTCTCGATGCGCGAGTTCACCGGCGCCAAGTTCGGCGGGCCGATCGGGCACGTCGAGGACCCCAAGTCCGGCGTGCCGGTCGAGACCATGGTGCACGGCGAGTTCAGCTTCCGCGTCACCAACCCCGAGCAGCTGGTCACCGGCCTGGTCGGCACCGGGCGCGCCGAGAGCTACGAAGTGCGCGCCTGGATGAAGGAGCAGGTGCTCAAGGTGCTGCGCGACCGCACCGCGCAGCTGCTGGTCAAGAACAAGTGGCCGTTGCTCGACGTCACGAGCGGCGCCTACACCGAGGAGCTCGAGACCGAGGTGATCGGCGCGCTCGACACCCACGTCGCGAGCTACGGCCTCGACATCGTGCGCCTGGGCAACTTCGTGATCGCGGTCGACGAGCAGGATGCGGCCAACCTCAAGCGCCTGTACACCGACGCGGCCTACGTGCGCGCGATGGGCAGCGTCGGCGGCTTCCAGCAGTTCGCGGCCGGCAAGGCGATGATGGGTGCCGGCGAGGGCATGGCCAAGGGCGGCGGCGACGGCGGCGCGGCCGGGGCCGGGCTGCTCGGCGGCGCCGGCCTGGGCGTCGGCATGGGACTGGCGCAGATGCTGGTGCGCGACCAGCAGCGCGGCGGCGAGACGCTGGCCCCGGCGACGGCCGGCGTGATCTGCGTCAAGTGCCAGAAGAGCGTGGCCCCCGGCAAGTTCTGCTCGAGCTGCGGCTCGGAGCTCGCGGCGCAGGCCTCCAAGGCGGGCGGCTTCTGCGCCGGCTGCGGCGGGGCGCTGGCGCCCGACGCCAAGTTCTGCGGCCAGTGCGGCAAGGGCCGCTAGCCGGCTCGTCCAGCCGCTTCGCTCAGCCGGCGAGCAGCCGCGCTTCGGCCGCGCGCGCGGCGGCGCGGCCGCGCTCGACGTCGACGAACATCAGCAGGACTCCGCCGACCACGAAGAAGGCCAGCAGCGACAGGATCGCCGCCCCGCTGGTCGCCGCCAGGCTGAAGACCGCCGGCCCGAGCACGCCGGCGAACTTCTCCAGCGTCGAGAACAGGCCGAAGAACTCGCCCGACTTGTGCTTGGGCACCAGGCTGGCGAAGAGCGAGCGCGAGAGCGCCTGGGCGCCGCCCTGCACCAGGCCGACGCAGCCGGCCATGATCAGGAACTCCTGCACCGTGTCCATGCCGTAGGCCAGCAGCGTGATGCCGACGTAGGCCGCCAGCGCGAGCAGGATCGCGCGCTTGGCGCCGATGCGCTGCGCCAGGCGGCCGAAGAGCACGGCGGCGGGCACGCCGACGAACTGCACCAGGAGGATCGCGCCGATCATCACCTCGCGGTCGATCTGGCGCTCGTCGCCGAACAGGGCCGCCATGCGGATGATCGTGCCGATGCCGTCGTTGAAGACCAGGAAGGCGAGCATGAACAGGAAGGCCTCGCGGTAGCCGCGCAGCTCGCGCAGCGTCTCGCCCAGGCGCGCGCAGGCCACGCGCACCGGGTTCAGCCCGCGCTGCTCGTCGGACTCCAGCGCCGGTTCGGGCTCGCGGACGCGCCGGAAGAAGGGCAGCGAGAAGGCCAGCCACCAGACCGCGACGATCAGGAAGGACAGGCGCGTCGGCAGGCTCGGGTCCGCGCCCGCGAGGCCGACGCTGGCCGGCCACAGGATCGGCACCAGGCACAGGCCCAGGCACAGGCCGCCGCCCAGGTAGCCGATCGCGTAGGCGCTGGTCGAGAGCCGGTCGAGCTCGTCGTCCTTGGCGACGCTCGAGAGCAGCGCGTCGTAGAACACGAAGCTCGCCGCCGCGCCGACGTTGCACAGGCCGAAGAGCCAGCCGGCGAGCTTCCAGTCGCCCGGCCCGATCCAGAACATCGCCGCGCTCGCCAGCACGCCCAGGCCCAGGAACACGGCGAAGAGCTTCTTCTTGAGCCGCGCGTAGTCGGCGATCGCGCCGAGCAGCGGCGAGAGCAGCGCGGCGACGAGCAGGCTGATCGTCGTCGCCCAGCCGAAGCTCGAGCGCAGCTGGTCGTCGTCGAGCCCCTGGCCGGCGACCTGGCGGTAGAAGATCGGGAACACGGCGGTGACGATCACCGTGTACATCGCCGAGTTGGCCCAGTCGTAGAGCGCCCAGGCGCGCAGCTCGGGGCGGTGCAGCGCCAGGCGCTCGAGCCAGGGGGCGCGCGCGGGCGACCCGGAAAGGACCTCGCGCTCGGCGCTCTCCGGCATGCGCTCACCCTAGGCTCGCCGGGACAGGCGGGCAAGCACGCGACGCGGGGCGCGGCGCGCGCTACGGTGCGCGGTCGGAGGCCACGATGAGCCCGCTCGACATTTTCGCGCACGCCGTGCTGTCGCTCGCCGTGCAGGAGCCTGCAGCGCCCCCGTCCCTCGACGCGTCGGCGCTCGACGCGCCGGCGCTCGCCGCCGCCGGCCGCGTCGCGGGGCTCGACTTCACGCCGGCCGAGCTCTCGATGCTCGAGAGCGAGGCGCGCGACGCGCTCGCCGGCTACCAGCGCCTCTTCGCGCTCGAGCTCGACAACGCGGTCGACCCGGCCTTCGTCTTCGACCCGCTGCTGCCGGGGATGCGCGTCGCGGCGCGCGCGCTGACGGCGACGCCGCTGGTGCTGCCGACGGTCGCGCGCCCGGCGGACCTCGAGCAGCTGGCCTTCGCCGACCTGCCGACGCTGGCGGCGCTGATCCGTTCGCGCGCGCTGAGCGCCGTCGAGCTCGCGCGCTCGACGCTGGCGCGGCTCGAGCGCCTGGACGCGACGCTCCACGCGGTGGTGCACTTCACGCGCGAGCGCGCGCTGGCGCAGGCCGCGGCGCTGGACGCCGAGCTGGCGGCCGGGCACTGGCGCGGGCCGCTGCACGGCATCCCCTGGGGCGCCAAGGACCTCTTCGCCGTGCGCGGCACGCCGACCACCTGGGGCTCGCCGCTGTACGCCGAACGCGTGCTCGACGCCGACGCGACGGTGGTCGAGCGCCTCGACGCCGCCGGCGCGGTGCTCGTGTGCAAGACCGCGGTCGGCGAGTTCGCCTACGGCGACCTCTGGTACGGCGGGCGCACGCGCACGCCCTGGAACCCCGAGAAGGGTTCGAGCGGTTCCTCGGCGGGCTCGGCCAGCCTGGTCGCGGCGGGCGGGCTGCCCTTCGCGCTCGGCACCGAGACGCTGGGCTCGATCGTCTCGCCCTGCACGGCCTGCGGCGCGACCGGGATCCGCCCGACCTTCGGCCGCGTGCCGCGCACGGGCGCGATGAACCTGTCGTGGACGATGGACAAGGTCGGGCCGATCGCGCGCAGCACGCAGGACGCGGCGCTGGTGCTCGAGGTGCTCGCCGGGCCCGACGGGCGCGACGCGGCGGTGCGCCTGGCGCCCTTCCGCGCCGGCGTGCAGGCCGAGGTGCGCGGTTGGAAGGTCGGCTACCTCGCGGCGGCCTTCGAGGCCAGCCGCGAGGACCAGCGCGTCCTCGACGAGTTGCGCGCGCTCGGCGTCGAGCTCGTGCCGCTCGAGCTGCCCGAGCGCATCCCGGCGCGCGACCTGTTGGTGATCCTCGGGGCCGAGGCGGCGACGGCCTTCGACGCCTTGACGCGCGACGGTCGCGACGAGCAGCTGGTCTGGCAGGAGCCCGCGGCCTGGCCGAACACCTGGCGCGCGGCGCGCTTGATCCCCGCGGTCGAGTACCTGCGCGCGCAGCGCCTGCGCACCGAGCTGATGCGCGAGCTCGAGGCGCGCCTGGGCGAGCTGACCGCCTTCGTCCATCCGAGCTTCGGCGGCGCGGCGCTGGTGCAGACCAACCTGACCGGCCACCCGACAGTCGTGATGCCCTGCGGTCCGCCGCGCGCGGGGGCGGCGCCGCGCAGCATCTCGTTCACCGGGCGGCTGTACCGCGAGGAGGAGTTGGTCGTGCTGGCGCGCGCCTGGCAGGAGTCGACCGGCTACCATCGCGCGCACCCGCGCCTGTGAGGCGCGCGCCGCCATGCCGATCCCCCGCCTGCCGCGCTGCTGCGGCTTCGTCCTGATGAGCAGCTTGATCCCGGCCTGCCAGGGCCCGTCCACGAGCTCCGCCCCGCCCGTCACGCCCGTCACACAGCGGGGTCCCGACGTCGACACCTACTTCGGCACGCCGGTGCCCGATCCCTACCGCTGGCTCGAGGACGCCGACGGGGCCGAGACCGCGGCCTGGGTCGCGGCGCAGAACCGCGTCACGCGCGCCTGGATCGACGCGGTGCCGGAGCGCGAGGCGATCGAGGCGCGCCTGCGCGCGCTGTGGAACTACGAGCGCCACGGCGTGCCGCGCCGCGAGGGCGAGCGCTGGTTCTACGAGCGCAACGACGGGCTGCAGAACCAGCCGGTGTGGTACGTCACCGAGTCGCTCGACGCGCCCGGCCGCGCGCTGCTCGACCCCAACACGCTCTCCCAGGACGGCACGCGCTCGGTCGGCGACGCGACGCCCAGCCCGGGCGGGGCCTTGTTCGCGTACTCGGTCGCCGAGGCCGGCAGCGACTGGGAGACGGTCCACGTGCGCGACGTCGAGAGCGGCACCGACCTCGAGGACCGCGTCGACTGGGTCAAGTTCTCGAACACCGCCTGGAGCTCCGACGGCGGCGGCTTCTACTACTCGACCTTCGCGCAGCGCGACACGCGCTCGACCGCGCGCCTCGAGGGCCAGGAGCTGCGCTACCACAGGCTCGGCACGCCGCAGGCCGAGGACCGGCTGGTGTGCGCGCGCCCCGACGAGCCCGAGTGGGGTTTCAGCGCCGAGGTCAGCGACGACGGGACCTTGCTCGCGATCCGCGTCACGCGCGGCACCGACCCGCGCACGCAGCTCTTCGTGCAGGACCTCGTGCGGCCCAATGCGCGCGTGATCGAGCTGGTCACGGGCTTCGACGCCGAGTTCGAGTTCGTCGAGAAGTCCGGGCGCACGCTGTACGTCAAGACCGACCTCGACGCACCGCTCAAGCGCATCGTGGCGATCGACCTGGCGCGGCCGGCGCGCGAGCACTGGCGCGAGGTCGTGCCCGAGCGGCCGGGCCGCACGCTGGTCGCCGCACTCCTCGCCGGCGGCCAGCTGGTGTGCAGCTACCTGGAGGACGCGCACTCGACGCTCGACGTCGTCGCGCCCGAGGACGGCGCGCGGCGCGCGGTCGAGCTGCCCGGCCTGTGCACGCTCGGCGCGTTCGCCGGCCGGCCGCGCGAGCGCGAGCTGCGCTTCGCCTGGTCTTCCTTCACGCAGCCGGCCTGCATCGAGCGCCTCGACCTCGAGACGCTGGCGCGCCGGCGCTGGACCGCGCCGCGCACCGCCTTCGACCCGGCGCGCTACGTCACCACGCTCGAGTTCGCGGCGAGCCGCGACGGCACGCGCGTCCCCTATTTCCTGACGCACGCCGTCGGCGCGCCGCCCGGGCCCGCGACGCCCTGCCTGCTCTACGGCTACGGCGGCTTCGACGTCTCGATCACGCCCGAGTTCAGCCCCGCCGTGATGGGTTGGCTCGAGCTCGGCGGCAGCTACGCCTCCGCCGTGCTGCGCGGCGGAGGCGAGTACGGCCGCGCCTGGCACGCCGCCGGCACGGGCCTGACCAAGCAGAACACCTTCGACGACTTCATCGCCTGCGCCGAGCACCTGGTCGCCAGCGGCCGCACGTCGGTCGCGAAGCTCGCCATCCACGGCCGCTCGAACGGCGGCCTCCTGGTCGGCGCGGTGCTCAACCAGCGCCCCGAACTCTTCGGCGCCGCCGTCCCCGGCGTCGGTGTGCTCGACCTCTTGCGCTACCAGCATTTCACGATCGGCTGGGCCTGGGAGAGCGACTACGGCCTCTCCGACCGCTCGCAAGCCGAGTTCGCCGCGCTGCACGCCTACTCCCCCGTCCACACCACGCGCGCCGGCACGCACTACCCGGCGACCTTGATCACCACCGCCGACCACGACGACCGCGTCGTGCCCGCCCACAGCTACAAGTACGCCGCCGCGCTGCAAGCCGCCCAATCCGGCCCCGCGCCGATCCTCTTGCGCGTCGACGTGCGCGCCGGCCACGGCACCGGCAAGCCGACCGCCGCGCGCATCGAGGAATGGGCCGACGTCTGGGCCTTCCTGTGGCGCGCGCTGGGGCAGAGCGGGGCCGGGCAGACGTAGCGGCCATGGAAGCGCGACCCGCGGAGGTCGCCTCGCGAGCTTGGCAACTCTGCCATGCATCCCCGCAGTGGCGCAGACTGCATCCGCGATCCCGGAGTCGACGTCACTCGTAGATCGACTTCGGGCAAACGCTCCGTGAGTGGCGAGGTCTAGTCGGTGTCCTCCACTTCAATGAAGCGAATCAATACAGCGGGATCGGTCAGCCGCACTGTCGGAGGCGGCCTGCGCTCACCAGCTGTGTGGGAGTACTCGACAACGACGGTAGCCTCATCGAGCCACTCAAAACCTGACCACTCACAGCTAGACTCATCGCAGACCCGAATCCATCCGTTGCTTTCGCCAGATTCACTGCGAATCACAAGGTGCTGTGTCATCGCGAAGCTGGTCGTGTGGACCGCAATACCGATCGACTTGTCTCCACTCGGAGAAGTGGATATCGCGATATAGGACTCGTGCTCGTGCTTCAGCCACCGTGACGCGCAAGTCATGAGCGATGATGCAATCAACCCAACCGCCAGCAGAACGCCAGCGACCAATGAGACGATCAGGGCCCGCTTCACACCTGTTTCTCATCCCGGCAGGTAGGGCAGGGCATGGACGCTCCAAGGGCTGAGCCCCTCAGCGCCAGCGCACGGCGTCGAAGGTGCGCTGGCCGGGTTGTTCCAGGTCCAGGTACTCGAGCAGCACTTCGCGCGCTCCGTCGCCGTCGAGGTCGAAGCCGCGCGCGGCGGTGAGGTCCCAGCGCTCGATGTCGCGCAGGGTGAAGCGCGCGTCGGCGGCGCGCTGGCCGGTGATGCGCGCCAGGCGTTGTTCGGCGTAGCCGCCGAGCCAGGTGATCAGGCGGTCGAGGTCCCAGCGCTTGTCGGGGTCCTCGAACAGGATGCGGCGCACGAGCGCTTCGTCGGCCAGCGCGTCGTCGGCGAGGCCGGAGGAGCCGTGCCAGGCGTCGAGGCGCGTCTCGTCCGCGCTGGTCAGCGCCGCGTCGTCCTGGCCGTCGCCGTCGAAGTCGGCCAGCACCGGCAGGCGGAACTTCTCGCCGACCTCCTCGAAGCGCTGCACCAGGGCTTCCGGGTCGCGCGCGATCTCGAGGATCGGCGGCACGACGATCTCGATCGTCGAGCGCCAGGCGGGCGCGGTGTCGAAGCGCTGGCCGTCCTTGTTGCGGTAGCCGGCGCACTCGACGTCGACCGACCAGTCGCTGACCAGCCCGCGCAGCAAGGTCCCGAGCGCCGGCACCTGGATCTTGAACAGCAGGAGATCCGCGCGCGCGTCGTCGTCGAGCCCCAAGAGCGCCAGCCCCGTGACGTCGTCGGCGGTCTTCAAGATCGTCGAGGGCGTCGTGAACTGCGGGCCTTCGGTGCCGCCGGGGAAGACCCACACCTTGCGGCGGTGCGCCAGCACGTGGTCGGGGATCCCGTCGCCGTCGAGGTCGCGCACCTCGTGGCGCGTCTCGTCGCCGCCCGCCAGCGTGCGGCCGAGCTCGAACTCCGCCTCGGGCGTGGTGTCCTTGAAGATCGAGAGGTCGAGCACCACGTCGGGGTGCGTCGGCAGCGAGCCGTCGCGGCGCAAGAGGTGCCAGGCGCGCCGCTCGCCGCTGGTGACGACCAGGTCGGGCCGCTTGTCGCCGTTGACGTCGCTCAACACCAGATCCGGGATCAGCAGATGCGCCAGCAGCACGTCGGAGAGCTCGTCGGCCGAGGCCGAGGCACCGTGCGAGAGCTCGACCGCCACCTCCGCGGCGCGCGCGAAGCTCGGCGTCGAAGTCGGCTCGCCCGTCGCGGGCGTGCGGATCCAGACCTCGAGCATGGCCCCGTTGGGGAGCACCAGGTCGTCCTGCCCGTCGGCGTTGACGTCCTGCACGATCGAGACCAGCGTCGGCGCGCCCGGCCGCAGCTTCTGCCGGTAGCGCGGCACGAGCTCGACGCCCTCGGGCGCGAAGCCGCCCGCCACGCGCGCGTGCGCGCGCACGCCGCGCGCGTCGGCGACCAGCAGCTGGGGCTCGTCGCGGCCGGGCAGCACGCGCGCCAGCGCGACCAGGCTGTGCGTCGGGTCGGGCAGCACCAGCGCGCCGCTCGGGCCGGTCAGCGTGCCGTCCGGCGTCGCGGAGCTCGCAGGATCAGGCGGCGTCCAGGTCCACTCGCGCACGCGGCCGTCGCTGGCGATCAGCACCAGCTCCTGGCCCGGGCGGCCGTCGAGTTCCTCGACCAGCTGCGCACACACCGCGAGGTCGGTGCCGAAGCTGGCCGCCAAGCGCGGCTTCAGGTCGCCGCCCGCGAGGGCGCCGCCGGCCATGGCAGTCGGCGCGAGCGCGAGCAACGCCGCGGTCAGCGCAGGCTGGCGCACACGACCTCCTTGCTCGTCCAGGCGAAGAGGTCCCAGCTTCCCTTCCCCAGCCGCTCGGGCAGCACGATGCGCGCCTCCTCGGGCAGCGCGATGTGCCCCAGCGGCTCGCCCGCGACCTCGAGCGCGCCGTCCTTGGCCTTGCGCACGCGCCAGACCGTCAGGCGCTTCGATCCGTCGCGCGCGAAGAGCTCCGCGACGCCGTCGCCCGTGACGTCGCCGGCGAAGACCAGCGTGCGGTCGCCCGAGCGCGCCGGCAGCTCGACGCGCCGCACCAGCGCCGGCCGCTTCTCGAAGGCCGCCGCGCTGCCGCGGAAGACGTACAGCTCGGCCTCGACCGACTCGCTCGCCGCCGCGCGCAACCCGTCGATCAGGTCGGCCCGGATCGAGAGCGCGACCAGGTCCTCGCGCCCGTCGCCGTCGACGTCGTCGAGCGCCAGCGGTCGCGCCAGGCCCGACAACACCAGCAATTGCCGCGGCGCGCCTTTTTCACCGAACAAGGGCCAGGCCGCCGCATCCCAGGCGCGCTCCGCGCCCAGCGTCTGCTGGTAGGCCAGCAGCTGCGTGCGCGGATCCTCGGAGCGCTTGTCGCCCGCGCTGAACACGAGATCGACCTTGCCGTCGCGCTCGAGGTCGCTCGACCAGGCCTCGAAGGACAGATCGAGGTCGCGCGCGCGGTCGCGCAGCACCGGGCTGGTCAGGCGCAGCGCCGGCTCGGCCGCGAAGCTGCCGCGCGGCTCCTGGCGGAAGACCAACAGCTCGCTGCGCGTCAGGCACAAGAGATCGCGGTCGCCGTCGCCCTCCCAGTCGTGGAGGCGCGCGGCGTGGATGCGCTCGTCGATGCGCAGGAGCGTCCCGCCGCCCGGCTTGCGCGAGCCGATCGACAAGCCGCCCGAGCCGAAGCCGAAGGACACCTCGCGCTTGCCGCGCGGGCCGCGCAGCTTGCCGCCGCGCTTCGAGGGATCCGCCTCGGCGCCGCCGGGCAGCAGCTCGGCCTCCGCCCCGGCCGCCAGGCGCGGCGAGCTCTCGAAGCGCGCGACACCCGCGGCATCGCGGCGCTGGATCAGCAGCCGGTACCCGCCCGGCTCGGGCACGACCAGGTCGTCGAGCCCGTCGCCGTCGACGTCGTGGACGCCGTCCTGCCAGGCCAGCGGCCGCCCGGGGTCGGCGTACTGCCAGAAGAGCTCGATCGGCGCGAGCTTGGCGAAGCGCTGCGCGTCGGCGGCGCGCGGCCGCGCGACGAAGGCCGCCGCGACGCCGAACAGCACCAGCTCGTCGCCCGGGTCGGCGTGCACGTCGGCGACGGCGAAGGCGATCACGTCCTTGGGCAGGTCGACGACCAGGTCGGCCGCGAGCGCGAAGCTCGGCGCCGTCGCGCGCCGCAGGCGCAGCTCGATGCGCCGCGCGCCGTCGGGGCCGGCGAGGCCGAGCACGAGGTCGGCGACGCCGTCGGCGTCGACGTCGCACAGCACGAGCTCGCAGGCCTTCCAGCCCTCGGCGACCGGCAAGCTCAGGCTGCGCGCGAGTCCGGCGCCCGGAGTCTGTGCCGGGGCGAGGGCCGCGAGCAGGCTCGTGAGCAGCGCGCTCACGCGTCGACCTCCTCGAGCCGGTCGGACTCGCCGCCCCCGAAGGTCAGGAACCAGAAGAGACGCACCTCCCAGGCGACCGCCGTCGTCTCCCACTTGATCAAGCCGAGCAGCAGCGAGGTGGTCGTGCGGCCGCGCTCGCTCTCGTAGCTCCACAACAACGGGAAGGAGCTCTCGGTGAACTCGTCCTCGCGCTCGCTCAGCCGCGCCGACACCTCGCGCCGCTGGCCCTGGCGCAGCACCTCGAGCTCGACGCGTTCGACGCCCGGCCGGCGCAGCGCCGCCAGCAGCTGCTCGGGGTGCGCCAGCGGCGCGCCGTCGAGCGCGACGACCAGGTCGCCGGGCGCCAGCTCGGCCTTGCGCCAGGGGCTGCCGCGCGACAGGCCGACGATCAGCGCCCCGGCTCCCGGCGCGAGCCCCGCGGCGCGCGCCTCGACTTCGGTCGGCGTGCGCAGCCGGACGCCGACGCGCTGGAGCTCCTCGAAGCGCTCGATCGCCTCGCGCGGCGCGGGGCGCACGCGCGCCTCGAGCACGAGCTGGACCTCGAGCTCGACCTCGTCGCGGTCGATCCTCAGTTTCACGCTGCTCCCCGGCGCCGTCGCGAGCTCGAACTCGCGCCACTCGCTCGGCCAGGCGAAGCTGCGCGCCTCGGCGCCGCCGACCACGCCCAGGATCAGGTCGCCGGCGCGCAGACCCGCCATGTCCGCCGGCGAGTTCTCGATCACGCGCGCCACCTCGACGCCCGCCGCATCGCCGAGCATCTCGTCGAGCGTCGCGCGCACCTCGGCCAGCACGACGCCGGTGAACGAGCCCGCGTCGAGCGCCAGGCGCGCCGCCTCGTCCGCCGGCTCGGCCGTGTGCGCCAGGGACTCCTCCATGTCGGCCAGCGGGTAGGGCTCGGCGCGCACCTCGTGCGCGACGAAGCTGCACGCGGGAGCCCAGGCACTGGCTAGAAGGAGAAGGTATCGCGCTCTCATGACACGTCGCGGCGCACGAGGATGGCGCGCGCGGCGACGAGGCACAAGATGCTCCAGGCGAGCGGCACGAGCACGGACGTTCCCGCGAAATCGAAGCGCGCCGAGGACACGCCGCTGGCGAGCTCGGCGTAGTAGGCGAGCGCCGAGGTGTCGCTCAGCGGACCCGGCAGGTAGGCGCCCGGCAGCCAGGCCTCCAGGGCGTGACCACGCGCGAAGACGCGCAGCAGGTCGAGGCCGACCCAGCTCCCCAGCGCCAGCGCCAGCGCCGCGGCGCCGGTCTGGGCCACCGCGCCGGCCAGGAAGCCGAGCGCGACCGCCGAGCACAGCGGCAGGAGCGGGCTGAGCAGCGCCCAGGCGAGTTCGGGCCACAGCTCGGCGGCCGCGACCAGCGGGAAGGCCGTGCCGTTGGGCAGCGTCTCGGTGACGCCGTCGAAGCGCGCGACCAGGCCGGAGACGCCCAGCGCGGCCGCCGCCAGCGCCAGGTAGCCGAGCAGCACGCCGCCCGCCAGCGCCCAGGCCTTGCCGAAGACCAACTCACCGCGGCCCAGCGGGCGCAAGAGCAGGTTGCGCAGCGTGCCGCGCGCCTGCTCGCCGGCCAGCGACTGGCTGGCGAGGCCGACGACCACGAACACCAGCAGCGCCAGCGCGGCGCTCAGCAGCACGGCCACGGCCTCGAAGGCGTTGAAGGCCGTGGCGCTGAAGACCTCGCCGCCCGCGACCTCGGCGGCGGCGCGGCGCGCGCCGCTCAGGCGCTGGACCAGCGCCAGGCCCGCGACCGCGCTGAGCAGCGCCGCCCACACCAGCGGCCGGCCTTCGCGCGTCACGCGCGCCAGCTCGTAGGCCCCGGCGCGCAGCATCGCGCCGCGCCGCGCGAGCCGCTGAGCAGGCACGCCGCTGGCGACGGCCGGCGCGGGCGCGGCGGCGGGCTCGTCCGCGGCCTGTGCGTCGCGCGCGCGCAGGTAGATCTCCTCCAGCGTCGGCGCGCGCTCGACGAAGCTGGCGAAGCCGCCGTGCGCGAGCACCAGCCGCGCCAACTCGTCGACCGCGAGGTCGCCGGTCTCGATCGCGAGCTCGTCACCTTGCGCTTCGACGCGCAGTCCGCGTGCCGCCAGCGCCGCGCGCGCCGCCGCCGGATCGCGCGCGATCAGCCGCACGCTGGCGCCCGTCGCCAGCTCGCGCATCGGCGCGGCGCGCACCACGCGGCCCTGGCGCAGGATCACGGCGTGCGTGGCCAGGCTCGAGAGCTCCGCCAGCTGGTGGCTCGAGACCAGGATCCCGACGCCGTCCTCGTGCGCCAGCTTGTGGAGCAGCTTGCGCAGCTCGACCACGCCCTCGGGGTCGAGGCCGTTGAGCGGCTCGTCGAGCAGCAGGTAGCGCGGCTCGGCGAGCAGCGCCAGCGCCAGGCCGAAGCGCTGGCGCATGCCCTGCGAGTAGGCGCGCACGGGCTTGTCGAGCGTCGGATCGAGCCCGACGCGCGTCAGCGCGCGCTCGGCCGCGGCGCGCGCCGCGCCCGGCTCGAGGCCGGCGACGCGCGCCAGGCTCTCGAGCTCCTCGCGGGCGCTCCACGCGCCGTGGAAGCCGGCCTGCTCGACCAGGCCGCCGAGCCGGGCGCGCGCCTCGCTCGGGAAGCGCGCCGCGTCGAAGCCGTCGACGTGCACGCTCCCGGCGTCCGGCCGCACCAGGCCGAGCGCCACGCGCATCGCGGTGGTCTTGCCCGCCCCGTTGTGGCCCAGGAAGGCGACGATCTCGCCGGGGCCGACGCGCAGCGACACCCGTTCGAGCGCGCGCTGCGAACGGAAACGCTTGTCGACCGCGACGAGTTCGAGCGCCATGCGTGGCGCGCCGTCAGGAGCCCAGGATGCCCTCGATGAACTCCATCGCGCGCGGGTTGTCGGAGCCGATCTGCTTGGCGGTCTTGGCATAGGCCTTGGCGCGCTCGGGCTCGTTCAGGTGCTGCGCGCAGAAGTAGGCGGCGTTGGCGTGCAGGTCGAAGTCGAGCTCCTTGTGCTTGCGGGCGCCCAGTGCCACCAGCGCGTCGAGCTTGGCCAGCGCGGCCTTCATCGCCTCGAGGTCGTTGATCTGCTTGAAGACCGCCGCGACGCCGCGCTCCAGGACGCCGGCCTCGTTCTTGGGGTCGAGCTGGCTGGCCAGGTCGATCAGCGCCTGGTCCTGCTCGCCGCCGACCAGCAGGGCCTCGACCGCCTTGAGCCGGCGCGCGGCCTGCTTCTCGGCATCGAAGGCCAGGCCGGTGCGCACGGGCTCGATCATCAGCTTCGCGACGCTGCTCTCGCCGCCGTCCTGGATCAGCCGCGCGGCCAGCGCGTCCCAGGCCTTGAACTTGTCCTCGCCCTGGGCCTTGGTCCAGGTCTCGACCAGCGCGCGGTAGGCGCCGAGCTCGGCGTGGGCCTTGGTGCGGATCGCGCTCATGTCGGCGACGAACTTCTCGGGACCGCCCGGCTGGTAGCTCATCTGGCCGAGCACGAGGCCGTCGGCCGTCAGGAGCATGATCGTCGGGAAGCCCTGCACGCCGTACTTCGCTTGCAGCTCGTCGTTGCGCTTGGGGTTGGGGACCTTGGCCTTGGCCTCCTCGCCGCGCGGGAAGTCGAGCGCGACCAGGACGAAGTCCTTCTTGGCCGGCGTCAGGAAGGCCTCGTGCTTGAACACCTCGGCGTCGAGGCGCTTGCACCAGCCGCACCAGTCCGAACCGGTGAAGTCGACCAGCAGGTCCTTCTTCTCGGCCTTGGCGGCGGTGACGGCGGCGTCGAAGTCGGCCAGCCAGCCCTCGCCGCCGGCGGCTTGGGCCAGGGGCGCGGCGGCGAGCAGGGCGAGGAGGGCGTGCGAGAAGCGCTGGAGCATGAAAGGTCTCTGGGCGGGGTGAGGAGGGCTCGAATCCGGCGCGGGCGCATCCTGCGCGCGGAGATCGGGTTCGATCGAGCCGGGATCGATCGCGAAAGGATACCGGGAGCAGCGGAGCACTCCAGGGCGGCCCCGGGAACTTGCCCGGAGCGTACGCCCGGCGCCGGTCCGGAGCCCAGGGCGGGGTCTGTCGCGCGCAGCTCCGGCTCGGCTGCAACAATGGCGGGCGGGGCGGCAACTACCCTCCACGATGGCGACCCATCCCTCCGCGCTGACACCGGACGAGATCCTGGCCCACACGCAGTACCTGCGCGTGCTCGCGCGGCGCCTGGCGCACGACGACAGCGAGGCCGAGGACCTGGTCCAGGAGACCTGGATCGAGGCGCTCAAGAGCCCGCTGGAAGGCATCGCGCGCCTGCGGCCCTGGCTGGTCGGCGTGCTGCGCAACGTCGCGCGCGAGCACCAGCGCGGCGAGACGCGCCGCCGCACGCGCGAGGCGCTGGCGGCCGAGCCTGAGTCGACCTCCGCCGACGGCGACGGCCTCCTGCTCGAGCGCCTGGAGAGCTTCCGCGAGCTGGCGCGCGAGGTGATCGAGCTCGAGGAGCCCTACCGCGGCACGATCGTCGCCTGCTACTTCCAGGGGCTGAGCGCGCAAGCGGTCGCGGAGCGCGACGGCGTGCCGGCCGCGACCGTGCGCTCGCGCCACCTGCGCGCGCTCGGCCAGCTGCGCGAGCGGCTCGACCGGCGCTACGGTTCGCGCTCGCGCTGGCAGGCCCTGTTCCTGCCCTTCCTCGAGCCCCGGGTGCCCAAGCCGAAGCTCTCCTGGGCGCTGCCCGCCGCGCTCGGCGCCGGGCTGCTGCTGGTCGCGGGCGGCTTGTGGTGGAGCGCCGCCGGCCGCGAAGATCCGGCGACGCTCGACGAGAGCGCGCAGCGCGCGCCGTCCGCGCTCGGCGCTGCGGCGGACGCGCCGGCGCTGGCCCGCGCGGAGCCCGACGCTCCGCTCGCGCGCGTGGGCGCCGCGTCCGCGCCGCAGCCGGTCGCCCCCGCCGGGCCGCCGCGCGCGCGCGTCGCGCTGCGGCTGATCGACGCGGCGACCGGCGAGCCCGTGCCCTGGTTCGAGCTCGAGCTGCTCGAGGACATCCGCGCGATCGAGACGCTGGTCAGCGACGCCGAGGGACGCGTGGCGAGCGCCGCCGAGTACGACGCGCGCAGGCTGCATCTGCACCTGCTCGACCACCGCCAGCTCAGCGCCTGGCGCGAGCGGCCGCGCAGTGTGCGCAACCTGCCCTGGCGCATCCCGTGGGACCACGCGCCCGCCGACGCCGCCGCCGGGCGGACCGAGCGCGAGCTGCGCGTCGACGTCGGCCCGACCTACCGCGTCCGCACGCGCGGCGGGCCGCCGCCGGGCGCCGACGAGCGCTGGGTCGCGCTGCGCGCCTCCGCGGGCGCCGCCGAGCCGACCTTCGCGCCGCTGCGCAGCGAAGGCGGCGCGGGCGACTGGGTGCGCTTCTCGAACGAGACGCGCGCCTTCGGCCGTCCCGACGATCTGCGCGCCGCGGGGCGCGCGGGCGCCTGGTTGCTCGAACTCAGCGGCCCGGAGCGCTGCGCGAGCGGCGCGGTCGGACACACCGAGGGCGCCAGCGGGCCCGAACTGGAGCTCGAGTGGCTGCCCTGCGGGCGGCTCGAGCTCGCGGCGGTCGACGAGGCGGGACCGCTGCACGCGCGGCTGGGCTTCGAGCGCCTCGATGCGCCCGGCGCGGGCATCCTGTGGATGGCGAGCGAGCTCGCCGCGCTCGACCGGCGGCTGGCGGTCGGACGCTACCGCGCCTGGGCCGTGACGCCGCGCCACGAGAGCAGCGACACCGAGTTCGAGATCCGCCGCGGCGCGACCGAGCGCATCGAGCTCGTGCTGCGCCGCCGGCGCGGCGCGGGTACGGTCCGCGGCACGATCGACGCGCGCGACATCGAGGGTGCCGTCGGCGTCGAGCTGCTCCTGACCGGCCGCGCTTCGGGGCTCGAGCTGCGCACGACCAGCGTCGTCGACGAGCGCGAGCCGGGCCTGCTGCACTTCCGCTTCGACGAGGTGCCCGAAGACGTCTACGAGCTGACGGCCCACGCGCGCGGCGTCTACGCTTGGGATCCGCCGGCGCTCGAGGTCCGGCCGCCGGCCGGCGAGCTCGTGCTGCGCCCGCGGCGCGCCGCGCAGGGTGTGCGCCTGGTGTTGCGCGCCTTCGACGCGGCCAGCGGCGACAGCGTGCCGCGCTTCCACGCCGCGCTGGAGCTGGCCGAGCCCGCGCGGCGCAGCCCGACGCGCGTGCTGCGCGAGTCGGTGACGGGCTCGCTGCACCTGGGCTTCGTGCCGACCGACGAGCCGCTGCAGTGGGTCGTGCACGCGCAGGGCTACCGGCCGGCACGCGGCGACGAGCGCAGCTTCACCGGCAGCGGCGAGCTGCGCGAGGTCCACGTGCGCCTCGAGCGCGGCTTCGGCCGCGAGCTGGTGCTGCTCGACGCGCAGGGCCTGGCCGTCGCCGGCGCGCGCGTCGGCGCCGCGGGTTGCACGGGCGGGACCAGCGACGCCGGGGGCCGCGTGTGGCTCGCGGGCGAGCTGGCGCCGGAGCTGCTCGAGATCGCCTGGCCCGGCGCGGCCGCCGCCGAGCGCGTCGCGCTCGCGCCGCTGCTCGAGCGCGCCGGCGATCCCGTGCGGCTGGTCGTGCGCCGCGAGCTGCGTTGAGCAGAGCGCATTGGCTTTCGGAGCAGCGCGGGGAGTACCCTGCGCCCGATGTCCGACGCGCGCGAGCTGTGCATCCACTACCACCGCGACTTCGACGGCATGGTCTCGGCCGCCGTGCTGGCCTGGGCGCTCGAGCGGCGCGAGGCCCTGCCGCTGACCTGGAAGAGCGTCAACTACGACCAGCGCGTCGACTGGCCCTCGTTCCAGGCCGGCAAGCGCTTCGCGATCGTCGACTTCCACTTCCACCCGCGCGCCGAGTACTGGTTCGACCACCACCCGACCACCTTCCTCTCCGACGAGCTGCGCGCGACGTACCAGCCGAGCGAGCGCTGGGCCTGGGACGAGAGCTCCCCCTCCTGCCCGCCGCTGATCCTGGCGCACGCCCGGCGGCACTGGGGCCTGGAGGCGCCGCCGCGCTTCGCCGAGATGGCGCACTGGTCGAACATCATCGACGCGGCGCGCTTCAAGGACGTCGAGCAGGCGGTCTTCGGCGACGAGCCGGCGCTGCGCATCATGCGCGCGCTGACCGTGGCGCCCAACCCCGACTGGACCGACGTGATCGTCGGGGCGATGCTCGCCGGCGACCTGGAGACCGTCGCGCGCCGCGAGGACCTGGAGAAGGCCTACCAGCGCGCCTCGCGCAACCGCGACCGGGCGCTGGAGCAGTTCCCGCCGACGGTGACGTCCAAGGAAGGCGGCGTGCTGCTCTACGACGCCTCGAGCGACAAGATCCGCCGCGAGCGCTTCGCGGCCTTCTACCACCATCCCGACATCTTCTATTCGGTCGGCGTGATCCCGACGCGCTCGGGCTTCCACGTCACCGGCGGCGAGAACCCCTGGAACCCGCCGGCGAGCGGCGCGCACATCGGCGAGCTGATGGAGCGCTACGGCGGCGGCGGGCACAAGGCGGTCGGCGGCGCCAACCCGGCCAACCTCGACGAGGCGCGGCGCGTCGCGCGCGAGGTGGCGCAGGTGCTGCGGCAGCGGCTGGTGCGCTGAGGGGCCTGGCGTGAGCGCCGAGGAGATCCGCGCGACCCTGCCGGGCACGAGCCTGCTGGCGCTGACGCCGGCCGAGCTCGCGACGCGCGTGGTCGAGCTCGGCGGTCAGGCCTTCCACGCGCGCATCGTGCGCGAGAACGTGCTGGCGAAAGGGCTGACCGACTACGCCGCGATGAGCTCGCTGCCCGCCGCACTGCGCGCGGCGCTGGCGCGCGAGCTGCCGGTCTTCGCCGGGAAGGAGCTGGCGCGCAGCACGGCGGCCGACGGCACCACCAAGTTGCTGCTCGAGTTCCCGCGCGAGAAAGCCGCCGATGCGACGGTCGAGACGGTGCACATGCCGAGTCTCTACACCGATGAGGAGGGCGAGCGCCTCGGCGCCGCGACGCTGTGCGTCTCGACGCAAGTCGGCTGCCCGGTCGGCTGCCCCTTCTGCGCTTCGGGCGCCCTGGGCCTGATGCGCAACCTGCGCGCGCACGAGATCCTCGAGCAGTACGTGCGCGGCCGCTCGCTCGGCCCGCTGGCGCGCAGCGTGGTGATGGGCATGGGCGAGCCGCTGCTCAACTACACGGCACTCTCGACCGCCCTCGACGCCGTGCACGACGAGATGGGCCTCGGCAACCGCAAGGTGACCGTCTCGACCGTCGGCTTCCCCGACCGCCTGCGCAAGCTCGCGCCCGATCGGCCGCGCTTCCAGCTGGCGATCAGCCTGCACACGCCCGACCAGGAGCAGCGCGATGTCCTGGTCCCGGCGATGAAGGGCGTGCCGATCGACGAGATCCTCGCCGCTGGCGACGATTGGTTCCAACACACCGGCCGTGAGGTCACGTACGAGTACATCCTGCTCGGCGGCGAGAACGACACGCCCGGCCACGCCGAACGCCTCGTGCGCCGCCTCGCGCGCCGCCGCTGCACCGTCAACCTGATCCCCTTCAACCCCGTGGAAGCCAGCCCCTACCGCCGCCCGAGCGCCAGCGCCGTCGCGACCTTCCGCGAACGCCTGGTCCAAGGCGGCCTGGTCGCCACCGTGCGCTGGTCGCGCGGCATCGAGAGCGACGCCGCCTGCGGCCAGCTGCGCGTGCGGCACGTCGAGGGCGGCCAGGCGCGGTAGGACGGCGGCGTCCGGTATCGTGGGACCCATGCGGTTGGGTCTGGTCCTCGGCGCGGTGCTGCTCGGGCTGCTCGGGCTGTGGTTCGTCGCCGGGCGGCAGGATCCGGCGCAGGATCCGCTCGCGGGGACAGGCGCGGAGAGATCGCAGGCCGTCCCCATCGCGCTCGATGCCCCTGTGGCGGAGGCGCCGATGCGCGAGGCGGAGGTCGAGGTCGAGGTCGACGTGGTCGAGGAGCCGGACGAGCGGCCGCGCACGTTGACGGCGGGCATCAACCCGGCCGGCGGGATCGTGCTCGAGGTCGTCGATCACCGCGCTGTGCCGCAGGCCGGGATCAGCCTGGGCGTCGAGCTCGAACTGTGGCGGCTGCTCGGCCACGACCACGAGGACAAGTACCAGCACCAGGAGGTCGTCACCGATGCGCAAGGCCGCGCGCCGATCGCGGCGTCGCATCCCAGCGAGATCGAGTTCGTCGCGCTGCACCGCGCGGGCCGGCAGGACCTGATCGCGCCGTTGCCGTACCGGATCTTCCCAGGCACGCGCGACATCGTGCGCCTGGTGCTGCCGGCGCAGGTCGAGCTCGCCGGCCGCGTGCTCGACCTCGCCGGCCAGCCGGTCGAGGGCGCGCGCGTCGAGCTCGATCCGATCGACGTGCCCGACGAACAGCGCGGCTCGGCCTTCGTCGGCGAAGAGCTCGACCAGGAGAGCGACGCCCAAGGCCGCTTCCGCTTCGAGGTCAGCGACGGCTGGTTCCGGCTCGGTGCCGCCGACATCGGCGAGGCCAGCGTCGAGGAGCTGACGCTGCACCTCGGCGCCGAGCCGCCGCGCGTCGAGGTCGAGCTGCGCGTCGCCTCGGACACTCGCATCGTGCGCGTCGACCTCGAGCTGCCCGCCGCCGTCGATCGCCAGCTGGTGTGGGTCGGCGCGCGCGCGAGCCTCGCCTGGCCGGCGCTCGAGGACCCGCCGCAGGTGGTCGAGCGTGCGCAGGAAGAGCACCGCGCCCACGCGCGCCGCATCGACGAGGCCAGCTGGGAGCTGCGCCTCGCGCCGGGCCTCGGCTACACCGTGCGCGCCGGCGGCCCGGGCCTGATCGAGGCCGAAGCGCCGCTGCCGCCCGACGCCGAGCTGCTGCGCCTCGCGCTGGCGGGCCTGCCGACCGCCGAGGTGGTCGATCTGCGCGGCAGCGTGCGCGACGCTCAGGGCCTGGCCGTGTCGGCCACGGTGCACTTCCTGCGCGAACACGACCTCGGCCGCTTCCACGACGCGCAGAGCGATGCGCAGGGCGAGTTCGTCTTCCGCCAGGCGCTCGACGCCGGTGCGGAGCGCGCCGGCTACCTGATCGTCGACCTCGGCACGCGCGGCAGCGCCGCCCTCGGCCCGCTGGCGCTCGACCGCCCGCGCGACGACCTGCTGCTCGTGCTCGCCGAGCCGCTCGCGATCGAGGGGCAGGTGCTCGGCCTCGACCCCGGCCGCGGCGCCGAGATCGAGCTCGGCTCCCACGCCGCACGCTTCGCGCGCGCCGAGCTCGCACCCCGACCCGGCCTCTTCCCGCGCCCCGCGCTCGACCAGGACCGCACGCGCTGCGACTCCGACGGCCACTTCCGCTTCGACGGTCTCGCGGCGGGCGAGTACGAGCTGTGGGTCGAGCCCGACGACGGCGCGCAGCCGCCGGCGCGACGGCGCGTGCGCGCCGGGGAGCGCGGCCTGCGCATCGAATTGGGCCAGGGGCTCGCGGGCGAGGCCTCGTTCAGCGTGCAGGTCGTCGACGCGCTCGACGGCCGTCCGATCGCGGGCGCCAGCGTCAGCCTGCACGCCGCCGAGGACCGCCCGCGCGCCTCGGGCACGCGCGCCGTGACCGGGCCCGACGGCCGCTGCGAGCTGCGCGGCCACGCGCCGGGCCGCGGCTTCGTCGCCGTCGAGGCCGTCGACCACGCGCGGCCCGTCGAGCGCTACGTCGACTACCCCGCCGGCCGGCACGAGGTCGTGGTCGCGCTCTCGCCGCGCTGCGAGGTCGAGTTCGAGTTCGTCGACGCCGCCGGCCGGCCGCGCGCCAACGTCGAGGTCTGCGCCACCGCGCCCGACGGGGTTCTGCTCGACCTGCTCGACCGCTACGGCCACTACGACGGCTCGATCACGCGCAGCAACGTCGCCGGCCGCGCGTCGCTCGGCGGGCTGCCCGCCGGGACCCTGCGCGTGGTCGTCGGCTGGCGCTCGGGGAGGCGGGTCGAGCTGCAGGGCGGGGCGGAACTGCGCGACCTGGCGAACCCGGCCGGGTTGCACGTCTTCGAGCACCGCGCGGCGCCCGGGAGTCCCCCGCCCGTGCGGCACGTCCTGCCCTGAGCCCGCGCGGCGTGCGCTTCCCCCGCTCCGGGCGGCCTCGACTACACTCGAACTCCATGCGCTGCATCCCCCTCCTGTTCCTCGCCTCCGCGCTGCCGCGCGCCCAGGCCGGCAGCATGACGCTCGCGCCGCTGCGCGACGCGACGCTCTACGCCGAGAGCGGCAGCACGGCCAACGGCTCCGGCGAGGGCCTGTTCGTCGGCAAGAACGCGGTCGGCCAGGCGCGGCGGACGCTGCTCCACTTCGACGTCGCCGGCGCGATCCCGCAGGGTTCGACGATCACGTCCGTGACGCTGACGCTGCGCCTCTCGCAGACGATCTCCGGCGCGCACCCGCTGAGCGTGCACCGCGTGTCGGCCGGCTGGAGCGAGGGGCCCTCCGATCCCTCGGGCCTCGAAGGTGCCGGCGCTCCCGCGCAGGCGGGCGACACGACCTGGGTGACGCGCCAGTTCGGCGCGCCGGGCAGCGACTGGGCGACGCTGGGCGGCGACTTCGTCGCGGCCGCCAGCGCGACCACGGCGATCGACAGCGCGCTGCTCAACGTCGTCGGGCCGACGCACGGCCTGGCGCTCGACGTGCAGAGCTGGCTCGACGCGCCGGCGCAGAACTTCGGCTGGATCCTGGTCGGCGACGAGTCGATCGACACGACCGCCAAGCGCTTCGACAGCCGCCAGACGCTCAGCGGCGTCGCGCCCAGTCTGGCGATCGAGTTCGAGCCGCCCTGCAGCGGCGGGGTGTACTGCTTCTCGACCGCCAACTCGACCGGCGTGCCGGCCGAGCTCGCGCTGGTCGGCGCGCCGTCGATCGCGGCCGGCGGGTTCTCGCTGCGCGCGTCGCACCTGCCGCCCGGACGGCTGGTGACCTTCGTCTACGCGCCGCTGCGCGCCGAGGAACCGCTGTTCAACGGCGTGCGCTGCTTCGGCGGGACGATGAAGCGCCTGGGGACGCTGACCTCCGACGCCGGCGGCAACGCGACGCGCTTCGTCGACCTGGCGACCGTGCCCGCGCAGGAGATCGACTGGTACGAGACCTGGTGCTTCCAGGCCTACTACCGCGACCCCGCCGCCGGGGGTGCCGGCGCCAACTTCACGCACGGGTTGGCGATCACGTTCTGTCCGTGACGACAACCAGGCGCGCTGACGCACCGATCGATCAGGCGCGCTGGCGCGCCGGGAGGCAGCTCGCGATCTTCTCCAGCGCCGAGTCGATCTCGTTCTTCTGCACCACGAAGGGCAGGCGGAAGCGGATCGAGCGCTCGCCCGAGGCCAGCGCCAGGAGCTTCTTCTCGCGCAGGCGCTTGAGCCAGTCGTCGCGCGTGGGAGCGTCCTTGACCGAGAAGGCCAAGAGCGACCCCAGCCCGCGCACGTTGTTGAACTCGCCGCGCTCGCGCGCCAGCTTGCGCAGGCCCTGCAGCATGTAGGTCCCCATGCGCGCCACGTTCTCGTCGAGCTTCTCGTCGAGGATGATGCGGATGAACTGCTTGCAGCGCACCATGTCGGTCAGGCTGCCGCCCCAGGTCGAGTTGATGCGGCTGACCTTGTGGAACACGTTGGTCTCGATCTCGTCGACGCGCCGGTTCGAGTACAGCCCGCAGATCTGGGTCTTCTTGCCGAAGGCGACCACGTCCGGCTCGACGCCGTGGTGCTGCCACAACCAGGGCTTGCCCGAGCCGAAGAAGCCGGTCTGCACCTCGTCGAAGACGAGCAAGGCATGCTGCTCGTCGGCGTACTGGCGCAGCTTCTTCAGGAACTCGGTGCGGAAGTGGTTGTCGCCGCCCTCGGACTGCATCGGCTCGATCAGGATGCAGGCCACGCGGTCCTTGTACTGCTTGAACGCCGCCTCGATCTCGCGGCAGGCGCGCGCCTCCTCGGCGGCGACGTCGTTGGCGATGCCGCCCTCGAGGTCGAACTCGATCGCCGGGTTGTGCACGCGCGGCCAGTCGAACTTGGGGAACAGCGCGATCTTGTCGGCCTTGGTGTTGGTGACCGAGAGCGTGTAGCCCGAGCGGCCGTGGAAGGCCTGCTTGAAGTGCAGCACCACCAGCGAGGCGCCGTCGTCGGTGACGCTCTCGCGCTGCGCCTTCCAGTCGAAGGCCACCTTCATCGCGTTCTCGACCGCCAGCGCGCCGCCCGAGATCCAGAAGTGGTAGGGGTGGCTGGGCGGCGTGACGCGCGTGGCGAACTCCTCGACGAACTCGGCCTGCAGCTGCGTGTAGAGGTCGGAATTCGAGGGGTTGTTGGTCGCCGCCTTGTGCATCTCGAGCAGGAAGGCCGGCTCGCCCATGCGCGGGTGGTTGTAGCCGATCGGCCACGACGCGAAGCAGGTGAAGAAGTCGAGGTACGAGACGTCCGCCTTGGCGTCGTGCAGCCAGGCCCCGCGCGAGCGCTCGAGGTCGAGCACGAAGGGGTAGCCGTCGGCGAGCTGGTGGCGCGCCAGGGTCGAGTGGACGAGTTTGGGATCGATCATGAAGGTGCTCGCGACGGCCGCGGTCCGCGCGCGGGCGGGCCGGGCCAGATCATCGGACGTCGGGCGGAAGATCTTGCGTTCCGGACGGCGCGGCGGGAAGTCCGGGCCCGCCGGCGGGTCCTCCGGGTCCGACCGCCTCCGCTTCCGAGGAAAGATCTTCGGCCAGGGGGTCGAGGTCGAGTTCGCGCGCCAGCTCGCGCGCGCGCTCGTCGCTCTGCACGCGCACCAGGCACAGGATCGGCGCCGGACGGCCCAGCCAGGCGATGCGCAGGTGCTCCTCGACGTTGGTCAGCACCAGCGGCGCCAGCGTGCCGGGCGGCAGCGGCCCGGGCAGGTCGGCGGCGGTGAAGATCGGCGTGGCGCCCTCGTCGAGGCCGAGCTCGTGCGCGCGGCGCACGTGCTCCGCCAGACCCGGGTCGAGGCAGCGCAGCGGCCGCGCGGCGTCGGGCAGCGCGGCGAGTTCGGCCAGCAAGGCGGCGCTGAAGCGCGAGAACACGCGCTCGTGGCACAGCACGCGCCCGAAGCCGCCGGCGCGCTGGCCCGAGAGCCCGGGCAGGCGCGCGAAGACGCCGCGCGCGATCTCGCGCGCCGCGTAGCCGACCTCGGCCTGGCGCGTCACCAGCGCGCTGGTGTTGCGCAGCGGCGCGAGCTCGAGCCGCGGCAGGCCGTCGTCCTCGAGCCCCGCGCCGAAGCTGCGCGCGCCGGCCCCGCTGCGCGAGCTCGAACCGTTGCGCGAGCTCGAACCCGGGCGCGCGCCCGCCGGGCCGGCGCCGCGCGCCAGGGCCGCCGACCAGCGCTCGACGCGCCGGCAGGCACCCGGCGGACCGCTGAAGCGCGTGCCGACGACACGCGCGTCGTGCAGCGCGGCCTCCAGGCAGGCGCCGCTGTCGTCGTGCAGCGCCGCGACCAGGCCGCGGGGCAGCTCGGCCGCCGCCAGGGCGTGCAGCAGCGGCTCGACCAGGAATGGCGCCAGCGGATCGGAGAGCACGACCACGCCCTGGCCCTGGGCCAGCGCGCCGAAGACCGCGCGCGCGAGGCCGGCGCCGAGCTCGGTCCAGTCGAGGCGCAGGACCAGCGTGCCGATTCGCTCCGGTCGCCCGGGGCCCGCCGTCGTCCCCGGCCGCGCGGTGCCGGGCTGCGCCAGCTCCTCCGCCAGCGCGCTCGCCAGCTGCGCCGCTTCGTGCGCATCGAGGCCCAGCGCCTGCTCCAGCCGCGGGTCGGGGTCCGTCGCGCGCGTCAGGTCCGCGGCGGCCAGCGCCAGCCGCTCGCGCCGCGCGCCGCTGGGGAGCGCGCTCCAGGCGGGTCGGGCGGCCTCGACCGCCTGCAGCGCCTGGTCGAGGTCGGCGCTCGTCGAGCGCGGCCAGGAACTCGCGCCCGCGCCGCGGAAGGTCGCGCCCGCCTGCGCGGCGCAGGGCCGGCCGTCGATCCAGTTGTGCGTCATGGCGGGGCGCGCGCCGCGGAGGTCGCGCCGGAGATCGGTATGCTAGGTGGCCGCAGGATCGACCCGCAAGCGACCGCGATGCCCCGCACCCGCCCCTTCCTGCGATCGATGCGCCTCGTGCGCGCCGAGGACTTCGCGCTCGCCTTCCGCGAGGGGGCGCGCGCGCGCGGGTCGCTGCTCTTGGTCGTCGCGCGCGCCAACGGCGGCGCGGGCACGCGCCTGGGCCTCTCGGTCGGCAAGGTGATCTGGCGCTCGGCGGTGCGGCGCAACCGCGTGCGGCGCATCCTGCGCGAGGCCTTTCGGCTGGCTTACCCCGAGCTGCCGAGCGGCTTCGACCTGGTGCTGGTGCCCGGCCAGCCCAAGCTCGATCCCGAGCTCGAGGCGACGCGCCGCGAGCTGATCGAGCTGGCGCGCAAGGCCGCGCGCCGCAGCCTCGAACCGCGGCCGCCGCGCGCGCCGCGGAGCCCGCGCGCCGCCGGGAAGCGCGGGAGGTCGGGCGCGGCGGGCGCTCGGTCCGACTCACCGGGTGCACCGGGCGCACCGGATCCGCGCGGGACGCCGTGAAGCTCCTGACGCGCGCCGCGACGCTGCCGCTGCGCCTCTACCGGCGCTGGATCTCGCCCTGGACGCCGCGCATGTGCCGCTTCACGCCGACCTGCAGCCAGTACGCGATCGAGGCGCTCGAGACGCGCGGCCTGCTGCGCGGGAGCTGCAGCACGCTGTGGCGGCTCGCGCGTTGCCAACCCCTGTGCCGCGGCGGCTTCGATCCGGTGCCCGGCGGCCCGAGCGAGGCGGCGCGCGCGCGGCACCCCGGCTGCCCCGCGCCGGATCCCTGTGATCGCTGCCGCTGAGGGCAATCGCCGCCGCTGAGGCTCGCGCCGGGCGCGGGCATCGCGTAGCCTCCCGGCCCCTTCGAGTCCCCCACTGCATTCAACATGGATCGACGCCTCGTCCTCGCCCTGTTCGCACCCCTCGCCCTCGCCTGCCACAGCGATCCGGCTGCGCCGCCCGACGCGGACGGCGCACCCGCGGGCCAGCGCGCGCCGGCAGCCGCTTCCGCGACCCCGCCGCTGCCCTTCGTGCGCAACGCCGACGAGCTGATCGAGCCGGGCGAGAAGCACTTCGCGCAGCTGTGGATGCTGACGCGCGACGTCGACAACGCGGCCGAGGGCTACTGGGGCTTCGACGGCCGCTCGCTGGTGTTCCAGGCGACGCCACGCGGCGCGCACTGCGACCGGATCTACCTGCTCGACGCGCAGGGCGTGCGGCCGATCTCGAACGGCGCCGGCGTGACGACCTGCGCCTACCTGCTGCCCGAGGGCCGCGCGCTGGTCTACGCCTCGACGCACGCCTTCCAGCTCGACTGCCCGCCCAAGCCGGACATGAGCCGCGGCTACGTCTGGCCGGTGCACCCGGAGTACGACATCTACACCCACGACGTCGCGAGCGGCCGCGAGCGCGCGCTGACCAGCAGCTGGGGCTACGACGCCGAGGCGACCGTCTCGCCGCGCGGCGACCGCATGGTCTTCACCTCGACGCGCTCGGGCGACCTCGAGCTGTGGACCTGCGCCCTCGACGGTTCCGACGCGCGCCAGGTGACCGACGCGCCGGGCTACGACGGCGGCGCGTTCTTCAGCCACGACGGCCAGTGGCTCGTCTTCCGCTCGACGGCGTTCACGCCGGGCAAGGAGCAGGAGGAGATCGCCAGCTACCGCGAGCTCCTGCAGCAGTGGAAGGTCAAGCCGACCAAGATGGAGATCATGCTCGTGCGCCCCGACGGCAGCGAGCGCCGCGCGGTGACCAAGCTCGGCCGCGCCAACTTCGCGCCCTTCTTCTTCCCCGACGACCGGCGCATCGCCTTCGCGACGAACCACCACGACCCCTCGCGCGAAGGCCGCAAGTTCGACCTCTTCGCCTGCGACCTCGACGGCCAGAACCTAGAGCGCCTGACGACGTACGAGGGCTTCGACGGCTTCCCGATGTTCAGCCCCGACGGTCAGTGGTTCGTCTTCGCCTCGAACCGCGGCGGCTCGACGCCCGAAGAGACGAATCTCTTCGTGGCGCGCTGGCGCTGAGCCCACCGAGCCGGGCTTCGAGCCGGTTCCACCCCGACACGACGCCCGGCACGGCTCCGCCCGCGCCCCGGCCACCGCCGCGCCCGGCTTGGGGCATCCGCGCGTCGCACCCGATCACCCCGGCTCTCCACTTCTCTCTCTTCCCCCTCGGCTCTCAGCTCGCCTTCCGCCCTTCGAGACCCCGCGATCGCGCTGGGCCGCTGCGGCCCGAGCGAGCGCGGGGTACGCGCTGCGAAGCACGCGCCGAATGCCGTTGCTTCCCTTCCCCCTCGCGCTGCTCACCCGCCTCGAGGTTCCCCCCGGCGCCGCCGCGCCGCGGCGCAGGCATCGACCGCGAACCCCACTCGATCAGGTTCGGCGCCCGCACGTGACGCCTGCGGCGCGCTCGACACCCCGAGGCGAACAAATCCGCCCGCCACCGAGCGCGAAGGCTACGGGAGCAACCCCGGCCATCGGTCGTGAGCCTGTGTGCGCGCGGAACGTCCAGCTGTCCCGAATCAAATCCGAGCGACGGGACCGGTCCGATCATGGTGTCGGACGCGCCGTCGCAGTGCGCGCGGATGCGAAGTCGGCCCTTTCAAGTTCGGCACTCGCGCGTGAGGCGTGCGGCGGGTCCGGGACGGGCAGGCGGGTGGACGTGCTCGCCGCTGAGGGCAACGGACCGGACCGTGATCAGCGGTCGTGACACCGTGTGCATGCGAAAGGTCCAGCTGTCCCGAATCAAGTCCGAGCGACGAGACCGGTTCGATCCCGGTGTCGGACGCGCCGTGCGCAGTGCGCGGAAATGCGAAGTCGGCCCTTTCAAGTTCGGCCCTCGCGCGCGAGGCGTGCGGCGGGGTCGAGACAGGCAGGCGGGTGGACGTGCTCGATGCTGAGGCCGACGGATGGGACCGTGATCACCGGTCGTGACACCGTGTGCATGCGAAGGGTCCAGCTGTCCCGAATCGAATCCGAGCGACGGGACCGGTCCGATCATGGTGTCGGACGCGCCGTCGCAGTGCGCGCGGATGCGAAGTCGGCCCTTTCAAGTTCGGCACTCGAGCGCGGGGCGTGCGGCGAGGCCGCGACGGGCAGGCGGGGGGACGTGCTCGCGGCCGGCCCTGAGATCGAGACCGACGGATTGGACCGCGCTGATCGGTCGTGACTGCGGCCGCGTGCGATGGGTTCGGGCGTCCCGATCAGGTTCGAGTGAGCTCCGCGGTCCGCGATGTGGTGTCTGGAATGCGCTGCGCAGCACGCGCGGGTCCGAACTTGAAAGGGCCGACTTCGCGGGTGCGTGGGGTGTGTGCGGCGGGTCCTGCATCCCGAATGAGTGGAAGCTGTCGCTCGAAGTTGATTCGGGACATCTGGCCTTTCGTGTGAGCGTGGCGGGCTGAAGAGGGAAGGTCACCTGCTGCGCACTTGGCGGGGGCGGCGAATGGAAAGGGTCCGGGTCAGACCGTTCCAACTCCGCTCGACGGGGGGGAACCGCGAGGCAGGTGCGCAGCGCGAGGGGGAAGGGAAGCAACGGCATTCGGCGCGTGCTTCGCAGCGCGTACCCCGCGCTCGCTCGGGCCGCAGCGGCCCAGCGCGATCGCGGGGTCTTGGATGGCGGAAAGGGGGGTGGGAGCCAAAGGGGGCGGAGAGAGAGGCAGAGAGACAGAGGGTGGTGAAGGGAGCAGCGCGTCGGTGGCTCAGTGCCTCCGTTGCTCGCCGGCTCCGTTGTGCACCGCCTGTGTTGCTCAGCGCCTCCGGTGCTCACAGCCTCCGTTGAGCAGCGCCTGTGTTGCTCCCCTCCGCTGTTGCTCCGCGCCTCCGTTGCTCACCGCACGTCGCCTGTGGGGCTCGCGAGCGTCACGCGCGTTTCCATCGCGGCCCCGTCGCGGGTGAAGCGCACGACGACGACGTCGCCGGGTTTGAAGTGGCTCAGGGCGTAGGTCAGGTCGTAGACGTTGGCCAGTTCGATGTCGCCGATCTGGAGCAGCAGGTCGCCGCGGATCAGGCCGGCGCGTTCGGCGGGGGTGCCTTGTGAGGCGCCGTCGATCAGGACGCCTTTGCCGTCGTAGGCGTAGTTCGGGATCGAGCCCAGGCGCACCTTGAAGCCGCCGCTGGCGACCTTGCGTTCGCCCTCGGGCACGACGGTCTCGACGAAGTCGAGGCGTGCCTCGCGCGCCATGCGCGTGACCAGGTCGGTGCTCAGCGCGACGACGCGCGCGGTGCCGGCGGCCTCGAACTTGTCGGCGTCGTCGGAGGGTTTGTGGTAGTCGGCGTGCAGGCCGCTGAACAGGTGCAGCGCGGGGATGCGGCGCTTGATGAAGGTCTGGTGGTCGCTCGAGCCCCCCATCGCCTGGCCCGATACGCTGACCGTCAGCTTGAGGCCCGCGGCGCGCCCGACCTCCTCCATCCAGCCCGCGAAGACGCTCGACGTGCCGGCGCCGAGCACCTGCAGGCTGCCGTTGCCCGCGCGCCCGACCATGTCGAGGTTCAGGTTGGCGACGACGCTGCCCCACGGGACCGTCGCGTTCTGCGCCCAATGCTCGCTGCCGAGCAGGCCGAGCTCCTCGCCCGACCAGAGCGCGAAGAGCACGTCGCAGGGCGGCGTGCCGCGCGCCTTCAGCGCGCGCGCGATCTCGATCACCGCCGCGGTGCCGCTGGCGTTGTCGTCGGCGCCGTTGTGGATCGCTTCCTTGGAATCGGGCGCCAGCGATCCCTGGCCGCCGTGGCCGAGGTGGTCGTAGTGCGCGCCGACCACGATCGTGCGGCTCCCGTCCGCGCCGCGCAGGCGCCCGAGCACGTTGCGCGCCGGCCCCTTGGCGCGGATCACGTCGGCGAAGAGCGTCACCGGCACGCTCGAGGCCTGGGTCGCCACACCCGCGGCTTCCAGCGGCCAGCGCTCGAGGCCCCAGAGCTCGCGCGCCAGCTTCAGCGCCTCGGCGTGGCCGATCGTCACCGCCGGCAGGCCCGAGCGCGCGCCGTGGCCCGCATCGAAGGCCAGCACGCCTTCGCTCGCGTCCTGGGGCACGAGCAGCACACCCAGCGCGCCGTGGCGCTTGGCATTCATCACCTTGTTGAAGATCGAGCCGCCGCTGCCCCAGCCCGAACCGGTCGACACCAGCTGCGTCTCGCCCGCGTGCGGGTTGTCGACCGCGACGGTCTTGTTCGCCTCCGGGCTGGGCGGCGTGCCGCGCACGATCAGCGCCAGCTTGCCCTTCAGGTCGCGGCCCTTGAAGTCGTTCCAGCCGCGCTCGTCCTCCTCCATGCCGTAGCCGCAGAAGACCAGCTCGCCCGTGACGCGTCCCGGTTCGGCGCAGAACAGCGGCACGGCGGCCAGCTGGCGCGCCTGGCCCCCGGCGGCGAAGGACACGGCCGAGTCCGCGCCGGCGCGCGGCGCGAGCGCGACCTCGAAGCCCTGGAAGAAGGTGCCGTCCGCGCCGGCGGGCTCGAGGCCGAGCGCGCGCAGTTCGGCGGCGATCCAGTCGCCCGCCGCGCGCTCGCCCGGCGTGCCCGCGCGACGACCGGTCCGCGCGTCGTCCGCCAGCCAGGCGACCTGCGCCTGCAGGCGCGAGGTCAGGGCGCTGTCGAGCGGGCCGGCGGGGCCGGCCGTGTCGGCCGCCTGACCCGGCCCGCCGGGTGCCGGGGCCCCCGGGGCCCCCGGGGCCCCCGGCGCCCCCGGAGCAACGGGTTCGGACTGGCAGGCGACGACGAAGGGCAGCGCGAGCAGGAGGAGTCTGGAGCGTCTCATGGGGACGCAAGGTTAGCGCCCGACCCGCGCGCTGTCTGCCGGGACGCGGAGGCCGCGGCTCAGTCGCCGTAGACGCGCTGCACGAAGTCGAGCGCGCGCTCGACGTGCGGCCGGTTCGAGGCCGTCGCTTCGGCCTGGCGCATCTCGATCGAGACCACGCGCGCGTAGCCCGCGTCGCGCAGCGCGGCCGCGAACTCCGCGTGCGGCACGGCCGTGCCCGGCCCCAGCGGCGCCAGCTCGAACTCGCTGGCGTGGAAGTGGCGCGCGCGCGGAGCGAGCGCCGCGATCTCGCGCGCGCCCTCGCCGGCCTTCCACAGCGCGGCGGCGTCGAGGTGCAGGCCGAACCCGGGGCTGACGACGTCGTCGACCAGCCGCGCCGCCTCGCGCGCGCTGTGGATCCAGTCGGCGCCGTACTCGGGCGGGTTGGGCTCGATGCACAGGCAGGTGCCGGCCGCGTGGGCCAGCGCGCCCAGCGCGCCGAACACCTCGCGCGCCTGCTCGACCACAGCCGCGTCGTCGAGCGCGCCGCGCAGGCGGTTCTTGGGCGAGCCGAAGACCAGCGCGCGCGCGCCGAGCACGCCGCCCAGGCGCACGATGCGGCCCAGGTACTCGACGAACGCCGCGCGCTCCTCGCGCGTGCCGAAGAGCTTCAGCTCGCCGCGCCCGAAGAGCAGCGCCTGCATCGCGACGATCTCGATCCCGCGCGCGGCCCACGCCGCGCGGTAGGCGCCCAGCTCGGCCGGCGTCAGCTCGCCCGGCCGCGGGCCGATCTTGCTCGGCGCGACCTCCAGCGCGTCGAGGCCGCGCGCGGCGAGCAGCTCGCGCAGCTCCGGCTCCTCGTCGGCGCGCCAGGCGATGTTCGAGATCGCGATCCTCATCGCGCGCGCTCGGCAGCCGTGAAGCGCCTGAGATCCGCCAGCACCTCGTCGCGCGTGTACTGGTAGCCGCCCGAGCGGTTCCACAGCGCCGCGTGGCGCGTGCGGTAGTCGTAGCGCGGGCCGGGCGGCGGCAGCGTGTTCTCGAAGCGCCGGCCGAGGACCACCTGCGCGACGTCCTGCGTCGACACCGGCTCGCTCGCCAGGTTGAGCAGCGTCAGGCCCGCGCGCTGGGCGCGCTCGATGTCCGCGGTCAGGTGCGCCAGGTCGTAGAACTGGAAGCGGCCGTCCTGGTGCACGAGGTCGAGCCGGTTCTCGTGCAGGAAGTCGTAGACCACGTTCTTCTTCAGGCCCGGGCCGAAGAGCGCCGGCAGGCGCACGATCAGCGCCGCCGGGAAGCGCCGGCGCACCCAGGCCTCGAGCTCCAGGCGATGGCGGCCGTAGGGCTGGCCCGCGGCGAGGTCGGGCACGTGGGATTCGTCGACCTCGATCGGCCGCGGGTAGACGTCGACGGTCGAGATCAGCACGAAGCGCTCGGCCTCGACGCGCTCGAGCGCGTCGGTCAGCTGCTTTAAGGCCGCGCGGTCGGCCTCGGGCTCCTTGTTCGCCAGCCACTTGGCCGCCGGCGCGCCCGCGCTGACCAAGAGCTCGAAGCGCCGCCCGGCGAGCTCGTGCACGTTGCGCGAGTGGTAGAAGTCGGTGAAGGCCCCCTGGGCGCGCAGGTTGCCGCCGACGAAGCCCGTGGCACCGATCAGGGCGCGCGTCATCGCGGCGGATCGTAGCCGAGGAACACCGCGCGCAACAGCGTGCCCAGCACGCGCAGGTTGCCGCGCAGCGGGCTGATCTTGGTCGGGGTCTTGCCGGCCGGCGGGTAGCGGCGCACGACCGGGATCTCGCTGACCCGGAAACCCAGGCGCGCGGCGCGGATCGCCAGGTAGTAGTGCAGCTCGTAGGCCACGAAGACCTCGCGCAGGGGCTGCACGCGCGGGTCGAGCAGGAAGCGCGCGCTGTAGGCGCGGAAGCCGTTGGTCGTGTCGGTGTAGCGCCGGCGCGCGGCGAGCGAGATCAGCGGCGCGTGCAAGAGCTGCACGCCCAGGTGGCGCGACCAGGGCGTGTTCTCGCCGCGGCCGCCGGGCAGGTAGCGCGAGCCCTGCACGTGGTCGACGCCGTCCTCGAGCTCGCGCACGAAGCGCGGCAGCGCCTCGGGGTCGTCCTTGTCGTTGCCGTCGACGAACACCAGGCCCTCGTAACCCTGCTCCAGACACCAGGCGATCGCCATGCGCATCTGGGCCGAGAGCCGGCCCGGGCCGGTCTTGGTCAGGCGCGCGCGCGCGCCGGTCGAGGCCAGGAAGTCCGCCGCGAGCGCGCCGTCGGTCGAGCCACCGTCGGCGAGCACCACGTCGAGCCCGCCGACGAAGGGCCGCGAGCGCACGAGCTGGCGGCGGATGCGCTCGCCTTCGTTGATCACCGGGATGCACAGCGCGTAGCGCGCCGCCTTGGGCCGCAGCTCGAGCACGCGGAAGGCCGGCACCTGCCAGCCCGCGTGCTGCACGCGGCCCTCGCTGCCCAGCTCGTCGGCGCCGCTCACGAGGATCCGTGCACCACGTTGCGGCGCGTGGCGTCGGCCACCAGCACCGAGCTCGACTGCTCCTCGGCGACGAAGTAGGCCGGCCGGTCGCGCACCTCCTCGAGCAGGCGGCCGACGTACTCGCACAACACGGCCAGGATCAGGAACAGGAAGAAGAACAGGCCCGAGATCACCAGCGAGGTCGTGATCCAGCCCTCGGCGACGCGATCCTTGAACAGCGCCACGCCGAAGACGTAGAGCATGAACACCAGGCACAGCGCGCTGGCCAGCAGGCCCAGCGCCGCCATCCAGCGCAAGGGGCGCGTGCTGTTGGTCACCAGCAGCGACGCCGCGCGCCGCAGGCCGTCGCGCACCGAGCGCGCGCGCAGGCTGCCCCGCCGCGGCCGCTGCGCGTAGCTCAGCGGCTGGCGCGGGAAGCCCGTGACGGCGCCGAAGACGCGCACCGCGCGCGCCTTGTCGCGGATCTGGTTGACGGCGTTGAGCGCCTGGCGCGTGAAGGCCAGGAACAAGGTCGCCTCGGCCGGCAGGTCGAGGCCGAGCACGCGCGAAGCGAGGCGCGCGAAGCCCTGCCGTCCGGCGCGGTACAGGAAGCCCGAGGGCGGCGGCGTGGTGCGCACGCCGTAGGCGATGCCGCCGCTGGCGCGCGCCGCCTCGACGAAGCGCGTCAGCTCGGCCGGCGGGTCGGCCTCGGCCTGCAGCACGACGATCACGTCGCCGATCACGCTGTCCGTGCCGGCCAGCAGCGCCAGCTCGGGGCCCGAACGGCGCGAGAGTCGCAGGTAGCGCAGGCACTCGTGGCGTGCGCACAGCCCGCGCACGCGCGCGCGCGTGTCGTCGCGCGAGTCGTCGTCGACCAGCACGACCTCGTAGTTGGCCCAGCCGGCGCGCAGGACGGCCAGCAGCTCCTCGACGAAGCCCTCGAGGATGTCGCCGTCGTCCTCGAGCGGCACGACCACCGAGACGAAGTAGCTGGAGAGGCTCATGCGGCCGTGCCCTTGCGCAACAGGAGCTCGAGCTCGTGCCCGAGGTCGTAGACGTTGTCGATCTTGCTGCCCAGCACCGAGACCAGGCCCGGCAGCTCGGCGTGGCGCAGGAACAGGATCGGCCGGCTGTCGTCGTGCTCGCTCTGCGGCAGCACGGTCTTGAGCTCGAACAGCGCGTCCTGCTGCTCGCATTGCGCCAAGAGCGGCACGTAGCGCGCGGCGTCGCGGCGCATCGCGTCGAAACGCGAGACCGGCCGCAGGGCCTCGAAGTAGGCCTGGTTGTCGAAGTCCTGCTGGCGGTCGAACCAGGCGTGGTGCGGCGTGTAGCGCACGTGCGAGAAGGAGTGCAGGCCGCGCGCGGGGAACGGCATGCACGAGAAGAACGGGCCGCACATCACGGTGATGCCCACGCGCTCGAGCCGCGCCGGCACGCGCACCAGCGCGATCTCGGCCAGCTCCTGCTTCAGCGCCACCTTGGGCAGCCCCGAGCGCGTCAAGAGGCCGTTGAGGTTGGCGTAGGTGCAGTTGAAGACCAGCGCGGCGCGCGGCACCAGGGTCTGGCCCTCGGGCCCGCGGACCTCGGCCTCCAGGCGCGCCGCACCCGGCTCGGCGGCCGCGCGCACGCGCTGCACCGTGTGGCCCAACGCGACGCGCACGCCCGCGTCGGCCAGCTCCTGCTGCAGGCGCGCCGCGAGCTTGGCCGCGTCGAAAGCCCACTCGTCGCACTCCCACACGGCCTCGATGCGCTCGGGGTCGAACAGCCGCGCCAGCTCGGGCGGCGCTGTGCGCAGCGGCGCGCCGATGCGCCGGCAGAAGGTCTCGAACTGCAGCGCGGTCACGTTCGAGCGCTGGCGGCCGACGGCGTAGAGCTTGGTGAACGAGGTGTCGACGCAGCCGGCGTACTCGTCGAGGAAGCGCTGGGCGTTCGCGCGCGAGCGCAGCCCGGTCAGGATGCTGCGCGGGTAGTGGTAGCCGTTGTGCACGCGCGCCTGGTTGCGGTACGAGGCGCGGCGCAGCAGGCCCTGCTCGCGCTCGAACAGCGCCACGCGCGCGCCGTGGCGGCGCGTCAGCTCCAGCGCCAGCCAGGCGCCGAACAGGCCGCCGCCGACCACCAGGGCGTCGAGCTCGTCGTTCACGGCAGGGGACATCACGGCGAGTGTAGGCGCGCGCCTCAGTCGCCCGCCAGCAGGCGTGCGGACACGACGCGCACCGGCGCGCCCTGCGGGCACAGGGAGACCCAGTCGACCGCACGGCCGGCCCAGGTGTAGTAGGCGCTGACGCGCAGCAGGTAGGTCTGCCGGCCCTCGGCGGGCAGCGTGAAGCCCAGGCTGCCGGTGTCCTGCGCGCCGACCCCCCAGCGCACCCAGGCGTAGCTGCGTCCTGCACCCTGGCGCTCGAGCGTCAGCGCGAGGTAGCAGGGCGCCAGGGGATCGGGCAGCGGCTCGAAGGTGTAGCGCTGCCAGCTGCCGATCGGCAGCACCTGCTCGTCCTCCGTGGAACGCAGGATCTCGACGCGCTCCGGCGCGCCGTCGCGCGCGGGGTCGAGCACGCCGCCGTCGACGAACACGCGCCGGCCGCGCACGTCGATCACGCTGCGCACGCCCGAGCCGGCCAGACGCACGCGGTCGCCGATGCGCGGCAGGCGCGCCTCGTCGCCGGCCGCCTGCACGTAGGCCGCCGGTCCGGTGCTGATCCCGCGGGTGAAGACGGCGTTCTCGCGCGGTTCGATCCCGACCGTCTCGTTGGGCGCCGCGAGCTGCGGATTGGTCGCCGCCAGGTCGCGCAGCACCGGCCCGCGCGCCGCACCGGCTTCGTCGAAGTTGCCCCAGTACCAGGGGATGCGCCGCAGGTCGGCGTGCTCGAAGCGCGTGGCGCGCTCGAAGGCCTGCAGCACGTCGGGATCCTCGCAGCTGGTCAGCGTCAGCTCGGCCTGCTCGAGACCCGGCGCCGCGCCGCAGTCGAGCGTCAGCTCCGCGACCTCCGCGCCGCGCAGCTCGCCCGGCAGGAGGAAATGCCGCTCGCGGCTGCCGGCGGTCACGCGGATCTCGCGTTCGAAGCGCTGACCGGGCTCGAGCAGCCCCGCGCCGCGCTGCGTGACGGTCAGGCGCAGCGTCAGCGTCCCTGCGGCGCGCGCCAGGCCGCGCACGCTCAGCCAGGTCGCGCGCCCGGCCGGCAACTCGAGCGCGCGCTCGACGCGCCGCGCTCCGGCGGCCTGGCGCACGAAGTCCGCGTCGGCCGCCAGGGTCGCGAGCTGCTGGCCGACCGGGGCCGTCGGCGCCGCCGGGCTGGCCCAGTCGCGGCGCTTCCAGACCTGCCAGCGCTGCACGATGCACCACGGCTCGTAGCGCCGGTAGACCCACTCGTAGTAGCGGTAGTCGCGCGTGCGCGCATCGACCATGTCCGGGTCGATCATGTTGACCGCGCCGTCGCGCTCCATCAGGTCGCGCTCGGTGCGCGTGATCACGAACGGGATCTCGTGGCGCTCGAAGTCCTCGATCTGGCGCTGGTGCAACCACTCGTCGCTGGAGAGGAACAGGTGGTTCAGGTAGTGCGGCGAGCGCCGGTGCGTGTAGACGTACAGCATCGGGCAGTGCGCCAGGTCGAGGAAGGTCTCGTCCGGCCCGGCCAGGTGGCGCTCGACCAGCGCGGCGACGTCGCCGTAGAAGTCGTCGACCAGCCGCGGCCACATCGGGCTGCGGTCGATGTACTCCTCGGAGTGCGCGACGCGCGGGTACTCGATCAGCTTCTGCTCGAGCCTCAGGTACAGCGGCGTCAGCGCCCGCGCGCGCGCGGGTGGCGGCGGCTGGAGGTTGAGCGTGGCGCCCAGCGCCAGCGCCGTGCCCAGGAAGGCCGCCGCGCGCGCCAGCCCGCCGCGCCGCACGAGCACGAAGACGCCCAGCGCCAGCGCCAGCAGGGCGAAGGACTGCAGGTAGGAGTTGCCGACCTCGCGGAAGGTGTGGCGCACCAGGCCGCGCGGGAAGTTGACGAAGGTGTAGGCCGCCAGGAACAGCACCGCCCCCACCGCCGGGTCGAAGGCCGCGCCGGCGCGCGCCCGCTCGCGCTCGCGGCGCAGCACGACCAGCGTCAGGCCCGCGACCGCCAGCGGCACGAGCACCAGGTGCATGGCGTGCTTCGGCAGCAGCACGTCGCTCAAGGTCGGCGCGCCGAAGGCCTCGTTGGAGTCGACCAGGTGGCGCAGGTCGACGAGCCGCAGCCAGGGATCGACGCCCGAGGCCAGGCACAGCGCCCACCAGAGCACGAGCGCCAGGCCCGCGACCGCCGCGCTGCCGGCGACGAGCCGCCCGACGCGCAGCGACGTCGCGGGATCGAGCGCGCGCTCGCCCAGGAACAGCAGCGCGACCGCGACCGTCCCCGCCAGCCCGTTGTCGAGCCGCCACAGGAAGAGCCCGACGCAACCGGCGGCCAGCAGCGCGCAGCGCCAGGTCGTCGGCCGCTCGCGCACCCACAGGTAGAGCGCCAGCGTGAACACGCCGACGCGCGCGTAGTACGGCGCGAGCTCCGGCAGGAACGGGAAGACGACGCACACGAACAGCGCCAGCCAGGCCTGGCCCGTGACGCGGCGCAACACGCCGTAGAGCAGGGCCAGGATCAGGCCGTCGGTCAGCCCGCTCCAGTGCACCCAGGTCTCGTCGGCCGAGCCGTGCACCAGCCGCCACAGGAAGCCCGTCGCGGCGTCGGAGAAGCCGTGCGCGTTGAAGGTCTCGATGAAGGGCAGGCGGCCGAAGTCGACCCACTGCTGGATCATCAAGCCCGAGTTGGCGGGCTCGAAGAGGTCCTCGTTGAACTCGACCCAGGGCAGGTAGTGGAGCTGCGTGAACAGGCCGACGATCCACAGCGGCACGACCCAGACTTCGAGCCGGCGCGGCCAGCTCGACCAGGGATCCGCGCGGCGCGCGACGCGCCAGGCGGCGAGGAGCAGCACCAGCGCCGCGCCCGCCAGCACGAGGCGCTCGAGTTCGAAGGGCTCGAGCGCGTGCACGCCGCGGTGGTTGAGTGTCAGGTAGAGCTCGATCGATCCCACCGAGACCCAGGGCGCCAGCGCGCCGCCGGCCAGGAAGACCGTCAGCCCCGCCCAGCAGGCCGGGCGGCGCTCGGCGCGCGCGAGGAGCAGCAGCGCGCGCAGCACCAGGTAGGCGCCGAAGGCCAGCGCGCCGATGGCCCAGTCCATGTAGCGCGTGCCGGCCGTCCCGCGGCCCGGATCGTGGTCGTCGAGCACGATCGGCAGCCAGAAGGCGCCCAGCGCCAGGGCGGCCAGCGTGGTCGCGCGCGGTCCGGCGGGCCGGCCGCGGAACAGCCAGCGATCGGCCAGAGCCATCGCCAGCGCGCAGGCGAGGAGGCCGGTGATCAGGTTGACCGCCGTCCACACCGGCACGAGGCAGGCGTGGCAGGCGAAGAGCGCGCAGCCCGCCAGCGCCAGGCCGTGGACCACCGACCAGTCCTCGGCCTCGATCCAGCGCTCGAGCGCGCGCGCGGCGACCAGCGCCGCGGCGAAGGTCGCGCCGGCGAGCAGCACGGCCTGCGAATACAGCGACGTGCGCGCGCCGACCGAGAGGCCCTCGAGCACGGGCCAGGACATCGTGCGGCCGCGGAAGTGCTCGAGCGCGTAGTCGGCCAGCTCGATGCGCAGCGCGACGGCCCAGGCGGCGGCGAAGAGCGCCAGCCAGACGTGGCGCGCGAAGGGGCTCGGCCCCGCTCCGGCCGTCCACCAGGCGCGCAGACGGCGCCCGAGGTCGGCGAGGCCCGGCGCGGTGCTCCCTGATCGATTCGGCACGGGGGGAAGGGCGGGCGCGCGCTGCCCGGGGCGATCGTATCCCGGCCTCCGGCACGCGGCCAGCCCGCCGAGACTTCAGGCGGCGCTGGACCCGCGCCCCGCGCGCTTGCTAAGCATCGCGCGCTTGAACCTGCGCTCGCTGGCTGCGCTCTTGATCCTGCCCTTGTGCTGCGTGGCACCGGCGTGGGTGCCCGGGCGGGCGTTCCTGCCGCAGACGCCGGCGCTCTACGCACCCTGGGCGCAGCAGGGTGAGCACGCGGGCGCCAATCGGCTCGCGTCGGACCGGCTGTCGCCCGCGCTGACCGACGAACTCGCGTACCACGCGCTCGCGCGGCGCGGCGAGCTGCCGAGCTGGAACCCGCTGCTGGGCGCCGGCGTCCCGCTGGCCGCGGGCAGCGTGCATGGTGCGTGGTATCCGCCGCGCGCGCTGGTCTACGTCCTCGATCCTCTGCGCGCCTCGGCCTGGCTCGCGCTGTCGACGCTGTTCCTCGCCGGGCTGGGCTTGTTCCTGTTCCTGACGCGGCGCGGCTTGTCGACGAGCTCCGCGCTGTGCGGCGCCTGGTGCCTGCAGGCCGCGAGCTTCGCGCTGGTCAACCTGCACTACCCGATGAAGCTCGACGCGGCGCTGTGGCTGCCGTGGAGCTGGTGGGCGATCGAGGGCCTGGCGCGTTCAGCGCGGCGCGCGGGACCCGCGCTGGCGCTGGCGGTCGGCCTGTCGCTGCTCGCGGGCTTCGTGCCGATCGCCTGCTTCGCCTTGGCCGCGGCGGCGCTCTTCGCCCTCGCCCGCGCCGTCGAGCCCGAGCTCGCGGGCCAGCGCGCGCGCTTCCTGGCGCGCTGCGCCGGCTGGCTGGGCGTCGGCGTGCTGCTCGGCGCTGCGCAGTGGCTGCCGATGCAGGCCGCGATGCGCGCCTCGCTGCGCGCGCCGCAGGGTGCGGACGAACTCGTCGCGCAGCGCCTGCCCTGGGGCGCGCTCGGCACGCTGTTCGTCCCCGAGCTCTTCGGCGCGGCGCAGGATCCAGAGCCCGGTCCGGCCAACCCCGTCGCCTGGGCCCTGGCCTCCGCGGGCGAGCGCGACCTTGCCGCGTCGGCCAACGCGCTGGAGTGGAACGGCTCGCTGGGCCTCGCCGCGCTGGTGCTGCTGGCCGCGGCCTGCGCGCGGCCGCGCGCCGCCTGGTTCCCGCTGGCGCTGTTCGCGGCGAGCTGGGCCTTCGCGCAGGGTTGGCCCGGCGTGCGACTGCTGTACGCCGTGCCCGGCCTCGACCTCGGTGCGCCGGGACGCGCGCTGGCGCTCGCCTGGTGCGCGGGCGCCTGGCTCGCCGCGCTGGGAGCCGAGGCGCTGTCGACGGGACAAGCGCGCGCGCGCGTCGCCGCGCTGGCGACCGCCGGGCTCGCCGCGGCGCTCGGACTGGCGTTGTGGCTCGGTGCGGCGAGCGGGCTGCCGCGCGCGCTCGCGGCCGCGGCCGAGCGCTTCGGCGCCGACGCGGCGACGCTGGCGCGCCACGCGCCGGCCGAGCTGGTCGAGCGCAGCGTGCAGCGCCTCGCGCAGGGCGGGCTGGCGCTCGCGCTGCTCGCCGCGGCGGCCGGCGCGTTCGTGATCGCCGCGCGCAAGCTGCCGGTCGCGGCGCGCGCCGCGGCGGTGCTCGTGCTCGCCGGCGCGCAGGCCTGGTGGGTCGGTCGCGACCACCTCGCGCCCCAGACGCTCGCAGATGGCCGGCTCTACCCCGACGACGACCGCCTCGACGCCTTGCGCGCCGCGGTCGGCGACGGGCGCGTCGTGCGCCTCGACGAGAGCGCCTCGGGGCTCGACGACGTCGTGCAGCTCGCGCGACCGAACCTGCTGCAGCCGCTCGGCGTCGCCGACCTGACGCCCTACGTGATCTTCCCGCCGCGCGAGCTGGTCGAGCTCTTGGAGCGCCTCGATCCCCGCAGCCGCCTGCGCGTCGGCGCGAGCCGCATCTCCGACGCCGCGCTGCTCGACCACCCGCTGCTCGACCTCCTGCGCGTCCGCGCGGTGCTCGCGCGCCGTGCGCTCGCCGACCCCGCGCTCGAGCCCGTCGCCGCGCGCGACGGCTTCCACGTCTACCGCCGCGCCGGCGCGCTGCCGGTGGCGCGCGTCGTCCCGGCGCTGCGCCAGGTCGACGACGTGCCCGCGGAGCTCGCGCGGCGCGCGCACGACCCGCGCGCCGCGGCGCTGGTCGACTTCGCGCCCGAGGGGGCGGGGGCGCCATCGGCGGGCCCGGCAGACTCCAGCGCGTTCGTCGCCGGCGAGCTGACCGTGCGCCGTCCCGGCTGGGATCGGCTCGACGTCGAAGTGCGCGGGAGCTCCGGCGGCTGGCTGGTGATGCACGAGCAGCACGCGCCGGGCTGGAAGGCGGTGGTCGACGGCCGCGACGCGCCGATCGTGCGCGTCGACCACCTCTACCGCGCCGTGCGCCTGCCGCCCGGCGACGCGCTGGTGCGCACCAAGTACGAGCCCTGGGAGGCGCGCTGGGGCGCGCTGGCGAGCCTGGCGGCCTGCGCCGCGGTCCTGTTCGGCCTGTGGCGGCCGCGCGGCGCGGGCGGGACCTGACGCCGCGCCGCGCATCGCCTATCCTCGGCGCCGCATGCACCTGCAAGTCCTGTCCAGCGGCAGCGAGGGCAACAGCGCGCTGGTGCGCGCCGGCGAGACCACGCTGCTCGTCGACGCCGGCCTGCCGCGCGACCGCCAGCTCGAGCGCATCGAGGCCGCGCGCGTGCCGCTCTCGCGCATCGACCACGTGCTGGTGACGCACGGCCACCTCGACCACGCGCGCAGCGCGGGCTCGGTCGCGCGGCGCTCGGGCGGCTTCCTCCACTGCGCCGAGTCGATCATGCAGCACGCCGCGGCGCGCAAGTCGCGGCGCATGGCGGCGCTGCGCCTCGACCAGCCGATGGAGCTGGCGCGCGAGGACGGCCGCGACCCGGTGCGCGTGACGCCGGTCGGCCTGCCGCACGACTGCGACCCGACGGTCGCCTTCCGCTTCGACCACCAGGGCCGCAGCGCGGCGATCCTGACCGACATGGGCGTCCCGCGGCGCGAGGTGGCCCAGGCGCTGGCGGGCGTGCACGTCCTGGTGCTCGAGTTCAACCACGACCTCGAGCTGATGAAGAGCGGCCCCTACCCGGCCGTGCTGCAGAAGCGCATCACCGGCGAGCGCGGCCACCTGTCGAACGAGCAGGCGGCGACGATGCTCGAGTGGCTGGCCTCGGACAAGCTCCACACGCTGGTGCTCGCGCACCTGTCGAAGAAGACCAACACGCCCGAGCTGGCGCGCGCGGCGGCGGAGGCGACGCTGGAACGCCTGGGCCTCTCCTCGCGCGTGCGCGTCCTGGTCGCCGAGCAGGACGTGCCCGGCGAGAACCTGGCGGTCTGATCAGTCCTTCCGGCGCTCAGCGCTTGACGAGCGGCTTCGTCGCCCGGTGGAACACCGTCCAGCGCACGATCGCCCACAGCGCGATGAAGGCGTCCTTGGGCCCGATCTTCTTGCCCTCGGAGTAGTCGCGGCCGGCGTAGCTGATCGGCACCTCGTACACGCGCGCGCGCAGCTTCGAGACCTTGGCGGCGAACTCGGGCTCGACGGCGAAGGTGCGCGACTGGATCTGGATCTGGTCGGCGACCTCGCGGCGGAAGACCTTGTAGCAGGTCTCCATGTCGGTCAGGTTCATGTTGGTGAACATGTTGCTCACCAGCGTCAGGAAGCGGTTCCCGACGTAGTGCCAGAACAGGTGCACGCGCGCGTACGGCCCGCCCAGGAAGCGGCTGCCGAAGACGACGTCGGCCTTGCCGTCGAGGATCGGGCGGAGCAGCACCGAGTAGTCGTTGGGGTCGTACTCCAGGTCGGCGTCCTGGATCAGCACCACGTCGCCCGTCACCTGGCGGAAGCCGGTCGAGAGCGCCGCACCCTTGCCGCCGTTCTGCGCGTGGTGGAAGCAGCGCACGTTCGGGTACTGCGCCGCGAGCTTGGCCATGATCTCGGCCGAGCGGTCCTTCGAGCCGTCGTTGACCAGCACGAGCTCCTTGTCCCAGGGCGTCGCCTGCACGCGGCGCACGATCTCCTCGAGCGTCGCTTCCTCGTTGTAGACCGGCATCACGACCGAGAGCTTCATCGTGCGGGTCTCCAGGTCCTGCGCGGGCAGCGCACGCGCGGCACCCGCGGTCGCGGTCCCCGAGTTCGCACTACGGGCAGCAGAGTCGAGCACGGGGGCGGCATGCATGGACCTACTTTCTCGGCTGGCCCAGCACGTCGGCTGGAAAGATCTTGTCGAGGCCGTACAGGCGCTCCATCCCGGCCTGCAGTTCCTGGTAGCCGCGCTCGCCCTCGATGCACCAGTGCGGCTTGAGGAACAGGCGGAAGATCTCGGCGTCGCTGCGCTTGCGGCGCGCCTGCACGGCCGCCCGGCGCGCGCTCCAGTGCTCGAAACGGCCGAGGAGGTCGTTGATCCCGAGCAGGTCGGCCGCCGCCAGGCGCCGCACCAGCACCTCGTCCTGCACCTGCGAGCGCGCGCGATCGAGAAAGCCCTTCACCCCCCCACCGGCCGGGTTGGCGGCCTGCTCGATGCGGAAGCCGCGCTCGTCGGCCAGGCCGGCGACGCTCCACATGCGCCGCAGGTACAGCGCCAGGAGCGGCGCGAGCACGGCGCGCAAGTGCTCGTCGTCGTAGTTCTTGAAGCAGGCCAGCACGGGGTTGCGCACCTGCAACAGCCGGATCATCTCGGGCGGCAGGCGCCGGCTGGTGCTCGAGTGGTGGTGGTAGCACACCGCGCGCGGCGCGTAGTGCGTCTCGTGGCCCTGCACCCACGAGCGCCAGCCCAGGTCGACGTCCTCGTAGTAGGCGAAGAACTCCTCGTCGAAGCCGCCCAGCTCGCGGAACACCGCCGCGTCGATCGCCATCGCGCCGCCGCAGGCGAAGAGCGTCTTGACCGGCACGTCGTGCTCGGGCCCCGGGCGCTCGTCGAGCCCGCGCTGGATGCCGATGCCGTGGAAGTTCATCCCGCCGCCGGCCGAGTTGATCAGCTTGCCGTCCCAGGAGTACATCTTGGCCGAGGTCGCGGCGCACTCGCGGCGCACGAGCGGCGCGACCAGCTCGCGCAGCCAGGCCGGCTCGACGCGCATGTCGTTGTTGAGGAACACCAGCACCTCGGGCCGCTCCGCCAGCGCCGCACCCTGGTTGCAGCCGGCGCTGAAGCCGACGTTGCGCGCGTTGACCGCCAGCTTGACCCACGCGTGCTTCGTGCGCAGCTCCTCGACCGAGCCGTCGACCGAGGCGTTGTCGACCAACACGACTTCCATACGGCCCGCGGGGTAGTCGAGCGCGCGCAGCGAGCCGAGGCAGCCCTCGAGGTGATGGCGGCCGTTGAGGTTCAGGATCACCACCGCCGCGCGCGGCAGCGCGTGCTCCGGCACCGGCCCGCCGGGCGTGACGCGCAGCTCCGCGGGCAGGGCCGCGCCGTCGGCGCGGGCCGCTGCGCTCGGGGCGGCGCCGAACATCCGCTCGAGGAACTGCTTCACGCCACCGGCTCCGGCGCGTCGACGGCGCTGAGCGTCAGGCGCTTGAGGCGCAGGTGCGCGCCCGGCGCCGGCTCGACGGTCAGGCGCCTCGAATCGGCGGCCAGCTCGAGCTCCAGCGTGCGCGTCACGAGCTCGTCCTTGCCGCGCGCGACGGCCGACTCGAGCCGTCCGCGCTCGACGCCGTCGACCAGCACGCGGCCGGCGAGCACGACCGAGGACTCCGCGCCGAGCACCCACTGCTCGACGGACAAGCGCCGCAGCCCGCCGCCCGCGCCCGACAACTCGTACTCCGCCGCCGCACCCGGCCGCAGGAGCAGCAGGTCGGCGCCCTGGCGATCGACCGCGCCGCGCGTCGCGGCGGTCTCGTGGCCGAGCTTCTCGAGCAGGAGCCGCGGCCCGGCCGGGACGGCCGGCGCGCGCACGCGGCACACCAGCGCGCGGTAGCGGAACTCGGTCGCCGCCGCGTCGTCGGCCAGGGTCTTGATCGTCATCCAGTCGCGCGCGAGGCGCGCGGGCAGGTCGGGCTCGTCGAGGAAGCGCCGCAGCACGCGCGCCAGGTCCTCGGCGTCGCCGGTGCGGAAGTGCAGGCCGTCGACGCCGTCGCGCACGTACTCCTTCATCCCGCCGATGTCGCTGGCGACCACCGGCGTCTCGGTCAGGAAGGCCTCGTGGATCGTGATCGGCGAGTTCTCGAACCACAGCGAGGGCACGACCAGCACGTCGATCCCGGCGTAGACCTCCGACAGGCGCGCGTTGTCGAAGCGGCCGTGGAAGTGCACGTTGTCGCCCGCCAGCTCGGCGAGGCGCGCGTGGTGCGGGTCGCGCGCGGGCTGGAAGTCGCCGTGCACGTTGAGCACGGCGCGCGTGCCCGACAGGCGCTGCATGGCCTGCAGCAGCACCTCGCCGCCCTTGTACCAGACCAGCGAGCCGACGAAGCCGAAGCGCACGCGGCCCCCGGAGCCCTCGGCGTCGGGACGCTTCACCAGCGCGCGCACGTGGTCGGTGCGCAGGCCGTTGTCGGAGTAGACCAGCGTGTGCGCGTCGAAGCCGGCGGTGTCGATCAACTTCGCGCGCAGGAAGCGGCTGGGGCTCAGACGCAGGTCGGCGGCCTGGTAGGCCTGCGTCACCAGCTCGTGCCGCGCGCGCAGGTCGGCGAAGCCCTCCCAGCGCCGGCGCATGCCGGCCGGCAGCGCGCGGCCCTTGCGTGCGCCGGCGGCCAGCGCGTCGAGCAAGGGACCCGTGACGGCTTCGAAGCGCTCCAGGCTCGCGATGCGGCCCAGGCGCTGCTCCTTGACGCACAGGAAGCAGCCCGAGCCCATGTTCTTCTCGCAGCGCACGCCGTCAGGCCGGATCAGCTGCACGCGCGCGCACAGCGCCCAGTAGTCGTGGCAGGTCAGCACGCTCGCCAGTCCGGCCTGGCGCGCGCACTCGACCAGCCCGACCGACAGGTGGATCAGGTGCTGGAAGTGCACCAGGTCGAAGTGCTCGCGCGCCAGCAGGCGCTGGAAGACCTGCTCGATGCGCGGCTGGGAATACGACTCGCGGATCGAGCGGTGTTCGAGCCGGTGCGTCAGGCGCAGGACGCGCAGTCCCTGGAACGAGGTCTCGGTCAGCGCGAAGTCGGCCGGCGTGCCGTCGGGCAGCAGCTCGCCTTCGAGCAGCCGCTCGGGCCCCTCGCCCGCCGGGCCGGCGGCCTTGCGCAGCGGCGTCGCCGGCGCGCGCGTCAGCACCGTCACGCGGTGGCCGCGGCGCTGCATCTCCTGCGCCAGGTTGAAGGTGTAGATCTCCGTGCCGGCCCAGGTGTCGGGCGGGAAACCGTGCACCACGTACAGGAGATCGAGGTCCGTGCGCTCGAGCAGGCGCGTCGGCGCGTGGCGCACGCGCGACTCGCCGCCCTCGAACAGGCCCTCGAAGGCCGCGCTGCGCAGCTGGGCCGCGCGCTCGAGCAGGCGGCCGTACTCGGCGTCGGAGAGGCCCTCCTTGTGCAACGCCTCGCGGTCCTGGGCCAGCACGCGCTCGGACAGGACGCGCACGTCGGGCTTCGAGGCGATGCACACGCGGTCGAGCCACTCGGCGTTGAAGCGGCCGTCGATCCGTGCGCGCGCGCGCGTCTCCTCCGGATCGTAGTCGTGGCTGTGCTCGACGGTCGCCTCGTCGTCGTACACGACCGTGAAACCGGCTTCGAGCAGGGCGCGGGCCAGCAACACGTCCTCGCCGAACCAGGTGCGCGGGAAGGGATGGCGCTGCCACAGCTCGCGCCGCACGGCCGAGGCGACGTCGTTGAAGTTGTAGAGCAGGCGCTTGTCGTGCGGCGACAGGCGCGCGTAGGTCTCGGCGTCGGGCAGGCGCGTCTCGCGCCGGCCGGCGGCGTAGCTCGGGTCGCCGGCCGAGAAGAGCCGCGTCAACAGCTCGGCGTCGGGCCGCGGCACGTTGCGGCAGTAGGCCGCCGCCACGCGCGGGTCGTCGAAGTTCCGCGCCAGACGCGCCAGCCAGTCCGGGCCGGCGGGGATCGCGTCCTGGGTCAGGAACACGCACAGGTCGCCGCTGGAGCGCGCGGCGAGCAGGTTGCGCGTGTCGCCGTGGTCGAACTCGAGCTGGTCGATGCGCTCGCGCGCGAAGGGCACCGGGAAGCGGCGCTGGAATTCGCCCAGGAGCTCCCAGGTGCCGTCGGTCGAGCCCGAATCGATGACGCGCAGGTCCCAGGGCAGCGGACAGCGCTGGCCGGCGAGGGCGGTCAGCACGCGCTCCAGGAACTCGATCCCCTGCCAGGTCGGCATCAGGACGGAGACGCTCTGGATCGGTCGCATGCGGCGGGCCGGGTCGGCGCGACAGTAGAGCGCCTGGCGGCGCCCATCGGAAGGGTTCAGCGCGGCCCGTCGTCGAGCGCCGCGCGCCAGGCCGAGGGGTCGCGGTCCTGGCTGCCGCGCCACTGGCCGAGCACCTGCGCGGCGCGCAGGAAGGGCGCGCGCGCGAGGTGCACGAGGCCGCCGTGCTGGCGCACGAAGCGCAGGTCGCAGGCCAGCTCGTAGGCCACGCCCTTGAGCGCCGAGGCGAAGGAGGGCCGCACGCGGTGGCCGTCGAGGTGCCGATGGAACGAGGCGTCGATGCGGTAGCGCTGGTAGGCGCTCCACAGGCCGTAGCGGTGCGAGTGCAGCACCACGGCATCGGCGGCGAAGGCAATGCGCCAGCCGCGCACGAAGACGCGCGTGGCCCAGGCCAGATCCTCGCCGAAGGGCACGTCGGGGAAGGGGAAGCGCTCGAACACCGAGCGGCGCAGGGCGCTGGCCACGTTGTTGAAGTGCACGTGGTCGCTGGGCGCCTCGCGCGGGTCGGGGTGCCACTCGTGCACGCGCGAGAGCGGGCTGGCCTCGCGCGCCGCGAGCACCGTGCGGCGCGTCAGCGGGTCGTCGTCCTCGCGCGGCTGGTGGCGCGCGTAGACGCCGGCGACGTGCTCGTCGGCGAAGGGCGCCAAGAGGCGCTCGAGGAAGTCGTCGCCGGTCGGCTCGGCGTCCTGCGAGAAGTAGACCAGGAACTCGCCGCGCGCGCGGCGCGCCAGGGCGTTGCGCGTGCGGCCGTGGCCGAAGTCGGCGCGCGGGATGACCTCGACCGCGGCGCCGTGCGCGCGCAGGAGCTCCAGCGTGCGGTCGTCGGAGCTCGAGTCGATCGCCAGCAGCTCCTGGCCGCCCGCCAACCGCTGGCGCGCCAGCGCGGGCAGGAGGCGCGCCAATTCGCGCTCGCCTTGGAGCGTGGGCAGCAGGATCGAGACGCGCGGGGACGCCATGGACGACGCCTAGAGCCTACGCCATGCGCGCGGGCCGGGGGAGCGTGCCCGGCGCGCCGGAGGGAGAGCCCGCGGGGAGTGCAGGCCGCGGGACCCCGGCCTTCATCCCTGGGACACCTATCCATCTCATCCATACAGGTCATCACTCGGGAGCGCGCCTGCTCAGGACGCCACAGGCTTCAGGACGCGCTCCGCATCGACCCACACCGAACCGGGACCCCGCGGTCGAGGATTCCGCGGGGTCCCGGCGAGGTGGTGGAAGAAGCTGTGCGCCTTTTCGGGGCTCAACCCGCGCTGGGCATCTTGCGCAGCCCCATGCGCAGCAGGATCACGGCCAGGGCGATGTAGGGGATCAGCGCCAGCAGGTTGCCGTCGAGCGGCAGGGCGGCCTGGAAGGTCTCGCCGATGCTCTGGCAGACCGTCAGCAGGTCGGATTCCTTGCCGTCGCTGCCCTCCATCGGCACGGCCTTGAAGACGCTGGTCGCGACGCCGGTCAGGGCACCGCCTGCGACCAGGCCCGTGGCGAAGAGCATGCCCGGCGAGATCTCGCTGTCGCTCTTCTCGCCGCGCAGCTTGTCGGCCAGGAAGCGCACCGCGCCACCCAGGAAGATCGGCAGCGTGGTCGCGATCGGCAGGTAGGCGCCGACCGCCCAGGCCAGCGGCGAGACACCGCACAGGTAGACCATCAGCGCCAGGCCGGCGCCGACGAGGATGTAGCCCCAGGGCAGGTTCTGGGACATCACGCCCTTGATCACCGTGGCCATCAGGTTGGCCTGGGGTGCGGGGAACTTCTCGCTGCCGATGGTGAAGCTCGAGTGCAGGAACTTCAGCGTCAGGCCGATCACCAGCACGCTGACCAAGACGCCGATCACCAGGCCCACCTGCTGGCGGATCGGCGTCGCGCCGACCAGGTAGCCGGTCTTCAGGTCCTGGCTGGTCGCGCCGGCGTTGGCCGCCGCGATGCACACGATGGCGCCGACCGAGAGCGCGATCGGCTGGTTGACGTCGCCGCCCATGCCGACCGCCAGGAACACCAGCGCCGTGCCGAGCAGCGTCGCGATGGTCATGCCCGAGATCGGGTTCGAAGAGGAGCCGATCAGGCCGACGATGCGCGAGCTGACGGTCACGAAGAGGAAGCCGAAGACCAGCATCAAGAGCGACATCACGACCTTGCCCGAGAAATCGCCGGGCAGGATCGGCAGCACGGCCATGATCACCGCCAGCGCCACGGCGCCGATCGCGACCCAGCTGATCGGGATGTCGCGCTCGGTGCGCAGCACGCCGCCCGCGCCCGCACCCTTGCTCAAGGCGCCCATCGACTCCTTGAGCGAGCGCACGATGGTCGGCATGGTCTTGATCAGCGTGATGATGCCGGCCATGGTCACCGCACCCGCGCCGATGTAACGCGTGTAGGCCTCGCTGTAGCGCTTGACCTCGCCCCAGCCGTCGATCTTGGCCTGGCTGTAGCCGAGCGTCAGCAGGTCCTGCACCACCTTGCCGTCGGGCAGCACCAGCGACAGCAGCGGGATCAGCACGATCGCGGTCAGCACGCTGCCCGAGACCATGATCCCGCCGACCTTGGGGCCGAGGATGTAGCCGACACCCAGGTACTCGGGCGAGACCTCGTTCGAGACCGTCGCGTTGGGCAGCACCGCGGTCTTCTTCGAGACCCAGGTGACCGCCTCGTGCCACAGCGCCATCACGCTGTTCAAGAACTTGTAGAGCACCGCCACGCCGACGCCGCCGAACACCAGGCCGGCCATGCGGCCGCCCTTCTCGCCGGCGATCAGCACGTCCGCGCAGGCCGTGCCTTCGGGGTAGGGCAGCGTGCCGTGCTCCTTGACGATCAGCGAGCGCCGCAGCGGCACCATGAACAGCACGCCCAGGATCCCGCCCACCGAGGCGAGCGTCATGATCTGCATGTACTCGAAGTACAGGGCGCCGTTCGCTCCGGGCGAGAGGAACAGCAGCGCCGGGATCGTGAAGGCCACGCCGGCCGCCACCGACTCGCCGGCCGAGCCGATCGTCTGCACGATGTTGTTCTCGAGGATCGTCGCGCGCCCGAAGGCGCGCAGCACGGAGATCGAGAGCACCGCGATCGGGATCGAGGCCGAGACCGTCAGGCCGGCCTTGAGCGCGAGGTAGACCGTCGAAGCGCCGAACAGGATCCCGAACAGCGCACCGAAGACGATCGCCTTGGGCGTGAACTCGGGGATGTCCTGATCGGCCGGGACGAACGGTTTGTGCTCGCCGACCGGTGCCTGGGGCTCCGGGGTCGGTTCGTGGTGGCCCACGCGATCCTCCTTACGTTGTGTACAGCGGGGGGGTGCTGTGCGCTGGGGGCAGATGCGCCGACGGGGTCCCGCGCGCGACCGGCGGCTCGCGGATGCTACACACCGTCAGGGAGGGATCAAGACGCGCGGCGCGCTCGGGCGCGGCGCGTGCGACGCGCGCTCTACGGCGTGACGCGGTAGAAGACGCCCGCGGTCGCGTCGAGCGCGTACAGGTCGCCGCCCGCGGTCCGGGCCAGGGAAATGGCGTTGCCGGCCGGGAAATCGGGCGTCAGCACGGCGCTCGCGCAGTCGTCGTGCAGGGGACAGTCGCACTCGCCGTCGACCTGCCGGCGGCGCAGGACACCGGTCTCTGCGTCGACCCAGTAGATCTCCCCGCTCGAGCTGACCAGCGGCGCCTGCGGGCCCGCGACCTGCGCGCCGGCGAGCGACGGACCGCCGCTGGTCGCAGCACCCCCGTCCCCCACCAACGTCGCCGCCGCGCCGAAGAAGCCGCCGAAGGGATTCGGCCCGCCGATCGAGAGCGCGCGCAGGCGCTGGCCGAAGCCGTTGCCGCCGCGCTCGGTCACCAACAGTCGGTCGTCGCAGGTGACGCTCAGGCCGCTGGGCGTGTCGAAGGCGGCACCGTCGAGCTCGCCGTCGACGTACAGCGCGAACCCGCGGCCGGCGAGCGTGACCACGAAGCCGTCCTCGACCACGCGCACGGCATGGTTGCCCGGATCGGTGACGAACACGCGCGGCACGAGCTCGCCGCTCGGGCACAGCTCGGCACCCGCGCCGAAGCTGAAGCGCGCCAGGCCAGCCGGCCCGGTCGCTGCGCCGTCGGCGAAGCCCGGCACGGCGTCGGGCTGGCCGGCGAAGAAGCCGACCGTGTCGGGCGTCGTGCGGTCGACGCTGAGGATGGTGTTCGACGCGTGCTCGACGACGAGCAGCGTGTCTGCGTCGAGCACGGCGAGGCCCGAGAGCTGCGGCGTGCCGGCGACGCCCTCGAGCGCCAGGAGCGCCGCGACCGTGCCGTCGGCGACCAGCTCGGTCTCGACCGGCGCGGGACCGGCGAGGTCGATCGCCACCACCTGCGCGCCGTCGCCGGTCGCGTAGAGCAGCTCGGCGCCCGCCGCGGCCGTCAGGCGCGAGTGCGGGCCGATGTCGAGCGTCGCCAGCGCGACGACCACCGGCGTCTGGCCGCTGGTGAAGGCCTGGTCGGCGCCGCTGCAGCCGTTGACGCCGGCCGTGTTGGGCGCGATCGGCGAGGAGTTGACGTCGCCCTCCTTCGCGTTGCGGCAGGCGGACGCGAGACCCAGCCCGAGGCCGAGGGCGCACAGGCAGACGACGGGCGGCGGAACGCGCATGCCGCGGAGTGTGCGCGGGCGGCGCGGCGGCTGCAAGACGCGACACCACGGGCTTGCCGCGCCGCGGCGACGACCCTAGCTTCTCCGCCCGCACATTCCACCTCACCCCCACCGACACCGAGACACGCACATGGGATTGCTCTCCAAGCTGACCGGCACCTTCACCGCGACCAAGAAGCCCGCTGACGACACGCTGCTGACCGCGGCGATGCTGATGATGGCCGGCGCCGACGGCCGGCTCGAGGCCGGCGAGCTGGCCTCGGTCGGCGCCTTCGCCAGCACGCTGCCCGAGTTCCAGGAGCGCGACTTCCGCAAGACCGCCGACGAAGCGATCAAGACCATCCGGCGCTACAAGAGCGTGCCCGAGGCCGTGCAGGCCCTGCACGAACTCTCGAGCCCGGCGGTCAAGAAGAAGTGCTATGTGATCTGCGCCGACATCGCGCTCTCCTCGGGCGACGTCGACGAGGCCGAGGACCGCCTGCTCGAGGCGATGCAGAAGGTGCTGGGCGTCGACGACGCCAGCGCCGCCCGCATCGTCGAAGTGCTCTCGCTCAAGTACGCCCGCTGAGCCGGCTCAGCTCGCTTCGCTCTTCTTCTCGCCCGGCACGCTCGCGTCGCTCGAGCGGATCGCGTGCCCGTCGCAGGTCAACTTGCGGCCCTGGCCCTCTTCCAGCGTGAGCAGGTGCACGGGCCGCTGCCACAAGCGCGCCAGGTTCTTGAGCGTCTCGCCGGCGTGCGCCAGCTGCAGGTCGCGGCCGTCGTGGCGGTGGATCAGGAGCAGCTCGCCGCGGCCCTCGTGGTCGTCCTCGACCAGCTCGATCTGCGGCAGCCCGCCCCAGGACAGATCCTGCAGGAGCTTCTCCTTGATCTCGCGCCAGTCGCGGTCGAGCACCTCGGTGCGGCCGGTGCGCGCGTTCCTGCCGTACACGAACAGCTGGTTCTTGGCCGCGAAGCTCTCGTCGACCAGCTCGTCGATGAAGCTCGCGTCGTTGTGCGCGCGCCGCAGGCGCAAGAGGTCGTAGCCGCGCTCCTCGGCGCAGCGGAACAGCTCGATCCCGAGCTTGTAGGGGTTCAACTGCCCGCCGGCCGCGGCCGTCGCGCCGCTGTGGCAGTCGGCGAAGTCGACGATCTCGTCGGCGCCCAGGACGCCGCTGGTCAGGATGCGGCTGTGCCAGAACGAGGCCCAACCCTCGTTCATGATCTTGGTCATGCGCTGCGGCATGAAGTAGTAGGCCTCGCTGCGCACCACGCGCAGCACCTCGCGCTGCCAGGGCTCGAGCGGTGCGCGTTCGAGCAGGAAGCCCAGCACGTCGTAGGTCGGCAGCGTGCGCGCCGGGCGCATCGCGCCGGTCGGGGCCGCCGCAGGCGCCGCGCCCGGCGTCCCGGGGACCGCTCCGCGCGGGGGCGCCAGGAAGGCGTCGAGCTGCGCGCGCGCGCGCTCGACCAGCGTGCGCGACTCGAGCGGCTGCTTCTTGCGCTGCAGGTGCTCGGCCAGCGGCAGGAAGGGATCGACCAGGTTGTCGAGCGACAGGCAGCGGTCCAAGAACACGTCGAGCTTGTCCTGGCCGTGCTCGTCGACCAGCCGCCGCAGGCGCGTGCCGTGGTTGGCCATCTGGTCGAGCATGTTGCGCTCGGTGGGCTGGAACCACATGTTGTTGCGGAAGAAGTCGGCGTGGCCGAAGACGTGCGCCATCACCAGCTTCTGCTCCATGTCGGAGTTGGTGCGCACCAGGTAGGCGTAGGTGGGATCGTTGTTGATCACCAGCTCGTAGATCTTCGACAGGCCGAAGGTGCGGCCCTTCTCCAGGCGCTCGAAGTCCATGCCGAAACGCCAGGACGGGTAGCGCACCGGGAAGCCGCCGTAGGCCGCGATGGCGTTGACGTCCTTGGCGTCGAGCATCTCGAACACCACCGGGAAGAAGTCCAGCCCGAAGCCGCGCGCCACGCCCTCGATGCGCTGGGCTTCCTCGCGCAGGTGCGGCGGCAGCGTCGCGGAGAGCGCCATCTCAGCGCCCCTTGCCCAGGAACGAGCGGATCGCCTCGGGGATCCCGTCGCGGTCGTTGATCGCGCAGGTCACCAGGCGTTCCTGGCCTTCCAGCGCCTGGTCGAGGTCCTTCTTGAACTGGCCCGAGCCGTAGGCCGACTTGACCTGTCCGTAGCAGAACTGGTTGACGCGCGGCAGGATCTCGTCGCGCAGGAGGTGCACGCAGCGCTCGGTGTCGCGCGCGCTCCAGTTGTCGCCGTCGGAGTAGTGGAACGGGTAGATGTTCCAGTCCTCGGGCCGGTACTTGTCGAGGATCAGCTGCAGCACCAGCTCGTAGGCCGAGCTGATCTTGGTGCCGCCCGACTCGCGCAGGTGGAAGAACGAGTCCTGGTCGACGACCTTGGCCACCGCGTCGTGAACGATGTACACGACCTCCAGGTTCTTGTACTGGCTGCGCAACCAGGTGTCGATCCAGAAGGCCTTGATGCGCACGATGTCCTTCTGTTCGCGCCCCATCGAGCCGGACACGTCCATGACGTGGAAGATGACGGCCGACGAATCGGGCAGCGGGCAGCTCTTCTGCATCCGGAAGCGCTCGTCGTCGGCCACCGGCACCACGCGCGGCTCGGCCGGGTCCCACTCGCCCGCGGCGATCGTGCGCCGCAGCGCGTTCTTGAACGTGCGCCGGAAGTGGCGCAGCGACTTGGGCCCGGCGCTGCGGATGCCGGTGAAGCGGCCGCCTTCGCTCTCGAGCTGCTTGTCGCCGCGCGGCTGGATGTCGGGCAGCTCCAGCTCGCGCCCCAGCATCTCGGCCAGCTCCTCGAGCTCGACCTCGACCTCCAGGATGTGCTGGCCCTCGTGCTCGCCCGCCGCGCCCGCGCCGTCGCCTTCCTTGGGCTCCCCGGAGACCGGGTCACCCTTGTCGCCGCTGCCCTGGCCGACGCCGCCCTTCTTGTTCTCGCCGAAGTGGAAGCGCGGCAGCTCGATCTGCGGCACGGGGATCGAGACCGCGTGCTCGCCGCGCCGTCCGAGGAGCTCGCTGGTCGAGAGGTAGCGGCGCAGGTCCTGGCGCAGCCTGCCGCGCACGATCTCGCGGAAGCGCGAACGGTCTCGGTCGATGCGGAACATGCTGCTCCGGCCCGCCGCTCAGGCCGCCTCCGACGGCGCGCGCTTGGCCTCGCCGCGCGCGAACAGTCCGGCCACGTAGTGCAGCGCTTCCTCGGCCGACAGCTCGTCGTACCCGAAGTCCTTGATCAACCGGTCGCGGATCACGCCGATCTTCTCCTGCGTGTCGGGGTCGACCACCGTCGAGACCAGGCTGGTCAGCTGGATCGAGTCGCGCCGGTCCTCGAAGGTCTTGAGCTCCAGCGCCCGCGTCAGGCGCGTGTTCTCGCGGAAGTGGAAGGTGCCGCCCTCCAGGTGCACGGCGGCGATGTAGTTCATCAGCTCGTGGCGGAAGTCCGACTTGCGCGACTCCGGGATCTCGACCTTCTCCTCGATCGAGCGCATCAGCCGCTCGTCGGGGTCGGCCAGCCGGCCGTGCTCGTCGACCACCTTCTCGCGCGTGATGAAGGCCTTGACGTTGTCGATGTACTTGCTGCACAGGCGTTCGATGGCCTCCTTGTCGGCCACGATCGCCAGCTGCACCTCGCGCTTGACGGTCTCCTCGTACTCCTCGCGTGCGGTGGCGATCAGCTGCACGTAGCGCTTGCGCGTCTCCTCGTTGGAGACCAGCGAGTGGTGGCGCAGGCCGGACTCCAGCGCCTCGAGCACCTGCAGCGGCCCGACGCACAGCGTGTCCGAGGCGATGCAGGTCGCGATCTTGTCCTGCACGTAGCGCGGCGAGATGCCGGCCATGCCCTCGCGCGGGTGCAGCTCCTTGAGCTCGCGCACCTGGTCGCGCGAGAAGCCCTGCACGTCCTGGCCGTCGTACAGCCGCGCCTTCTGCAGCAGCGTCAGGTTGGGGTGCGTCGGGTCCTCGATGCGCGTCAGCACCGCCCACAAGGAGGCGATCTCCAGCGTGTGCGGCGCCAGCACGCGCCCGGCCAGGCGCTTCTTGCCGAACTGGCGGCGGTAGATGCCGACTTCGTCGGACAGGGCCAGGTTGTACGGGATGTCGATCTTGATCGTGCGATCCCGGAAGGCCTCCATCAGGTCGTTGTTGGCCAGCTTCTTGTACTCGGGCTCGTTGGTGTGGCCCAGGATCACCTCGTCGATCGAGGTCTGCGCGAACTTGCGCGGCTTGATCGCGTGCTCCTGCGTGGCGCCCAGGAGGTCGTAGAGGAAGGCCACGTCGAGCTTGAGCACCTCGACGAACTCCAGCAGGCCGCGGTTGGCCACGTTGAACTCGCCGTCGAAGTTGAACGCGCGCGGGTCGGAGTCCGAGCCGTACTGCGCGATCTTGCGGTAGTTCAGGTCGCCGGTCAGCTCGGTCGAGTCCTGGTTCTTCTCGTCCTTGGGCTGGAAGGTGCCGATGCCGGCGCGATCCTTCTCCGAGAGCAGGAAACGCCGCACGCGCACGTGCTCGACCACGCGCGTCCAGTCGCCACCGTGGCGCGCCATCAAGAGCTCGTGGTAGTAGCGCGAGACCGGGTCGAGCTCGCCCTGGATCGTCAGGCGGTACTCGCGGCGCAGGCGCTTGTTGAGTCGCTCCTCGACGCCCTTGCGCGCCTCGGCGGGCACCAGGAGCAGGGGATCCTGGTTCATCGGCGAGCCGATGTGCTCGCCGTCGACGTGCCAGTCGAAGGTGTAGAGCGCGCCCTCGTCGCCGCGCGAGTAGGCCTCGAGCCCGCGCTTGAGCAGGCGCGCGATGGTCGACTTGGCCGAGCCCACCGGCCCGTGCAGCAGGATCACGCGCCGCTCGGGACCCAGGCCGCGCGCGCCGGCGCGCACGATCTGCACCAGCTGCGCCAGCGGCTCGTCGAGGCCGTAGACGGCGTCGAGGCCCTCGCCCAGCGGGTCGTCGAAGAGCTTCCAGCGCTTCGGCGCGCCGCGCTTGTCGGGACGCGTCGAGCCATGGCTCTCGATCATGTCGAGCAGGCGCTGCCAGGCGTTGCGCGCGACCAGCGGCTGGCGCTCGGCCAGCTCGAGGTACTCCTGGAAGCTCCCCTCCCAGTGCAGCGCGGCGAAACGCTCGGCGGAAACGCTCTGGCGGACGAGGTCGAACAGCGGCGCGGCGGGGTCGGTCATGGGCTCTCCGGGCGGGCCCGCGGCAGAGCGCGGGCGGACCCGGTTCGGTTGTCGGTCACCCCCTGCGGGAACATGAGGTCCCCGTCCGCCGTGCACTCCCCCCTTGTCTAGCCCTGGGCCCGCGGAAGGGAAGCCGGTGTGCGCGCCGGGCGCCGCGGAACCGGGGCGCCGGGGCCTGCGGGGCCCAGGTCGCGGGGAGCACTCGGCCACGAAAACGAGCCGCCCCGCGCGAACGCGGAGCGGCTCGTGCTCGACCCGGCTGCGGGGCACCACCCCCGCGGCCGGCACTTCCGGCTACTGGTTGTCGCCGTTCTGCGGGACGGGCGGACCGCCGCCCTCGACGGGGCGCGGGTCGCCGAAGAGACCCAGCGGCAGCAGGTCGCCGTTGCTCTGGTTGCACTCTTCCCAGGGCAGGTCGGCGACCGCGAAGGCGCCGGTCTTCTCGACCAGCACGGCGTAGATGGCCGGGTTGATGATCGTCTCCTGCGTGGAGCTGGCGGACTGGCCGTCCAGGCGCATCCAGCCCGACTCGCGGTAGGGCGCGCCCAGGATCTCCTGCGGATCGTGGTCGGAGACCTCCAGCGACGACTGCAGCGTCCAGGTCGAGAAGTCACGCAGCTTGGGCTTGTCCCAGCAGTGGAACGTGTACTCCGTCGAGAAGGGCTCTTCGTTGTCGTTGTAGATGTCGGCGAAGACCGTGGTGTCGAAGGCCGCACCGCCCGAGAGGGCGATCAGGATCAGTTCCGAGTGGAAGATGTCCGGCGCGAAGCCGTTCGCCGCCCCGGACTCCTCGTCCTGGCCCAAGAAGCGCGGGATCAGGATCTTGTCCGGCGCTTCCTCGTACTCGGCGAGACCCGGTCCGGCGTTCGGACCGTTGAGGTCGCGCACGCCGTCGTTGTCGTCGTCGTTGACCTCGCCGTCGTCGTTCGGACCGACGCCGTCGCCGATGCCGCGGAAGGAGACCGCGTTCAGCGCATAGCTGTTGGCGCTGATCCCGTCGAACACCAGCTCCTGGCCGATCAGGTGGTTGAACACGATCGGGGCGCCGAGCGGGTTGGGACTGCCGGGCGCCTCGAGGCCCGAGCGACGTGCGTAGGCGTAGATGTAGCCCTGGCGCTCGTTGGGCTCGATGGCGTCCGAATAGAAGGTCAGCGTGTCGCAGGGCGTCAGGCTGAACGAGCGGTTGGTCTCGAGGCAGGTCAGCTTGTTGATCCAGCGGAACTCGACCACGACGTTGCCTTCGACCTCGTCACAGCAGCTGTTCGTGACCGTGATCAGGGTGCGACGGCCACGGCGGCTGTCGAACTCGGGGTACAGCAGCAGGCTGCCGCAGACCTGGCGGTTGATCGGGCGGCACTCGCAGTCGGCCGGGTCGTCGCAGGCGTCCGGGATGCCGTCGAAGTCGCAGTCTTCGAAGGCCTCGCACTCGTCCGGGATGCCGTTCGGCACGCAGAAGTCCGGGCCGTCGCCGTCGAAGACATCGGTCTGGGTCCCGTTGGCGATCTCGTCGACGTCGGGGATGCCGTCGTCATCGCAGTCGGCGAGGACCACGGAGCAAACCTTGAACTCGACCGAGACCGTGACCTTGGCCAGCGGATCCGATTGGAAGGTGAAGGTCCCGCAGCCCAGGTGCGAGGAGCTGTCGGCGGTCGCGTGCGACCACTCGAACTGCTCGGTGATCAGGTCACCGGGGTTCGTGTCCGTGAACAGCAACAGCAGGCCCGGGTCCGTGATGCGGAAGCAGGCCGACTCGGGGGCCGTGTCGACGGGGACGGTGACACCGGAGGTGCCGCCGAAGTCGACCACGTTGTCGAAGGCCCCGAGGTTGTGGTCGCTCGACTGCTGGAGCGTGAGGCCGATCGGGCCCATGCCGGCCACGGGGGTGATGGGCGCGACCTGGAACAACAGGTCGAGCGTGATCGTGTCCTGGCACCCGGTGCTCGTGTTGCGGTTCTCGAGCTTCAGCGTCCCGACGGCTTCGGCGGTGACCGTCACCACCGCCTGGATCAGGGTCTGACCGGGCGCGGGAACGAACTTGTCGGTCTGCAGGCGGGCGACCTGGAACGGCCCTCCCTCGCTGTTCCAGTTCGGTTGGCTGAAGCCGGTGGGCCAGCACGGAAGGGCAGCGCCGACGCACGGGTAGAAGTCGTCGTCGGTTTGCGTGGAGGCGGCCGTGCCGCCTGTGCAGTTGGCCGGCGGCGAGGTGCAGGGCAAGGCCGACTGGGCTTGCGCGAGGGTGCTCAAGAATCCTGTGGCCAGGAGCATGGCCGACCAGGAACGCGGCGAGGTCATCCGGAGTTGCATAGCACTGTTGCCTTTGAAGCTGCGGTCCCGGTCAGCCTGAAGCCCTGCGACCGGGAGGTGCGGCATGGTGTGGATCGCGGTGTGGTGGTCGAGCGCTCGCGGTGGGGCTTCACGTGGCGGCCAGAGCGAAACCGCGGGGTTGTCGCTCCGGAGCCACTGCGCGAACGACGTCATACTTCCACACAGGAAGTTGGAAAGCAATATCAGATCTCGTTCTTGGCACGAAGCAAAGCGTTCCTAGCAACGCGCTTTCTAGTAGAACGACGCATTCGGACTCGCGACCCGTAAATGCAACATCGAAGAATGCGATCGGCGTCGCGTGCCCCGAGCACCGGACAGGGCCCTTCGCGGTGCACCAGCGCGGCTGAACCCGACTCAGCGACCGCCCGTCCATTTTGCACGTTCGTATTCTCCAGCATGGTTCTGCCGTTTTGACTCCAGAGGCGGGCTCCGCGCGGCCGAAGCTGGACCCGGATCTCAAGGCAAGCCCCGGTCTCGGCAGGGACGGCGGGGCGGCGCCCGGCATCGAGGCGCGGAAAGGCAGGCAGTCGTGGCAGGAACCAGGTATCTGGGGATCAAGACGTTGTTGGCGATCGGGGGCTTGGCCGCGGGGGCGGGCGCGCAGGACCTCCTGACACCGCTGTGGTGCCACTCGAGCCCGGCGACCGGCTGGACTCCGAAGGTGGTCTCGCTCGGGAACATGGGCAGCCAGGCCTGGACGCAACTGGGTCCGATCACGGACACCACGCGCCTCTACGCCGCGCAGGACGACGATCCGGGCTCGCCGGCGTGGGAGCACGTCGACGCGCTGGAGACGTACACGCACTCGGTGGCGTCGGCGGAGACGACCGACGTGCACTGCACGCTGCACGACCAGGTGCTCGACGCGAGCGCCAACACGCGCAGCATCGTGCTGCGCAAGTACCGCTCGAGTTCGAGCGCGCCGAACTGGAGCTACACCCTGCCCTTCACGAGCAACGGACACGACGACTTCGTCGTGCGCGTCTCGCGCGACGGCCAGCGCATCGTGGTGGCGGCGCGCAACGTCTGGCTGGGCAAGACCGAGGTGCTCGTCTTCGGACCGAACTCCCCCACGCCGCTGCTGACCAAGTCGCTCACGATCGGCTCGGGCTTCCGGACCGCCGTGCTCGCCTCGCAGGCGACGAAGCTGATGGTCGCCACCGACACGCGCATCGCGATCGTCGACCTGGTCACCGGCAACGTCGACCAGACGCAGCTGCTCTTCGAGCAGGTCTACAACGGCTTCGCGATCTCGCCCGATGGCAGCGCGTACGCCTACGGCTCGGTCGGCGCCTGCAAGGTCTACCGCAAGAACGCGGCCGGCACCTACGAGCTGCGTGTGCAGGACACGCTGCCGGGCGGGGTCTACTGCGACCGCGTGGCGATCTCGGACGACGGCTCGACGCTGGTCTCGGCCTTCAACCATCCCGACACCTACCTCTCGGTCACGGTCTCGTGCCTCGACTTGCCGGCCTCGCTCGCCGCGGGGGCGCCGGTGCGCCACATGCAGCGCACGATCACCGGCAGCGGCAGCCTGCAGAACCTGGCCGCGGACATCGACTGCACCGCGGACGGCAGCCGCTTCGCCGTCGGCCTGTGGGGCGACCAGAACGGTCAGGCCCCGGAGGTCCAGGTCTTCTCGCGCGCGCTGAGCGCGCCCACGCACGTCTTCGACCTGCAGGGCTCGGTGCGCGACCTCGACTTCTCGTCCGACGGGCGCCGGCTGGTCGTCGCCAGCAAGGCCCAGCACGCCAACAGCTTCGGCGGCGGCGGCCGGATCGACCTGCTCGACACCGCCGTCGGGGACCTGCGGCTGCGCGGCATCCCGCGCGCGGGCGGCACGCTCGACGTCGCCGTGCGCGGCAACGTCGGCAGTCCGGCGGCGCTGCTGGTCGCCACGCAGCCACTGGTGACGCCGATCGTCTTCCCGCGCCTGGGGACGTACTACCTCGTCGCATCGTCGGTCTCGCCCGTCTCGCTGGGCACCGTCGCGGCCGACGGCTACGCGCGCGGCAGCTACACCATCCCGCAGGGCCTGATCGGTCAGACCCTGTACATCCAGGGCCTGGTCAGCACCCCGCGGCGCCTGTCGAAGGACTGGGAGCGCTTCACGGTCCTGCCCTGAGGCGACTCGCGCACGAACAGCGACACCCGCGCCTCCCCTCGGGGAGCACGCGGGTGTCCTGCGTTTCCGGGGGGACCGAGCGACTCAGGGTCCGCCGCCGCCCACCGAGACCGGCCACAAGGCGCCGGTGTTGCGGCGCTCCTGCAGGAAGGGGATCTCGGCACCCGGGCGACTGCCGGCCGTCTCGACCAGCACGGCCAGGATGGTCGGGTTGAGGATCGTCGCGCTGGTCGACTGCGCGATGTGGCCCTCGACCAGGAACCAGCCCGCCTCGTAGGTGCTCTGGCCGATGATCTCGAGCGGCGCGTCGGCGGTGTTGTTGGCCAGGAAGGAGCGGCCGAACACCCCGCTGATGCTGAGCAGCGAGACCTTCTTCCAGCACGGGAAGGAATACTGCGCGGAGAGCGGGACCTCGTTGTCGTTGAAGATCACGAAATCGGCGAGGGTCGTGAAGCGCGCGCCGCCGCTGAGGCCGATCAGGATCAGCTCGCTGGCGTGGCCGGAGTGCTGCCCCATGAAGCGCGGGATCAGGATGCGCGCGGGCCCGGACTCGTACTCCGCGTTGTTCAGGTCGCGCAGGCCGTCCCCGTCCAGGTCGGTCGGGTTGTTCGGCGAGGGCTTGGCCTTGAACACCAGCGGCACGATCGAGTACCCGGCCGTGATCGTGGCGTCGAGCACGAGATCGTCGCCGATCAGGCTGTTGTTCGAGAGCGCGACGTCGCCAGCGGCGTTCGAGGCGAACACGTAGGCGAAGCCCTTGCGGCCCGTGCCGATGTGGTTCGAGACCAGCACGGTCAGCGTGTCGTGGGGCGTCAGCGTCGCATGGCGGTCCGTCTGCAGGCAGAAGGTCGGACCGGTCGTCGCGGTGTTGATGTACTCGAAGGTGATCGAGACCGTGTCCGACGAACTCACGTTCGTGACGGTGATCAGCGTGTCCCGTCCGCCCGTGGTGTCGTACTCGGGATAGATCAGCAGGCTGCCCGGGTTCAACCCGTCGGCCTGGGCGGCTCCCGCCAGCATCAACACTCCCAGGAGCGCCTTGAGGCGGCGACTCGAGCACGGCGATTGCAGTTGGCGCATGGCGTGATTCCTCGTTGTGGCTGCGGTTCCGTGGTTCATTGGTCGTCGTCGTTCGACGGGCTCGGGCCGTCCCCGAGCAGGTTGCGAGGCAGCAGGTCCCCGTTGTCCTGGACGCACAGCTCGAAGGGCAGGTCGGCGGCATGGCGCCCGCCGAAGCGTTCGATCAGGACCGCGTAGAAGGCCGGGTCGTTGATGTCCTCCACCGAGCTCGAGGCCACCTCACCGTCGATCAGGATCCAGCCCGACTCGCGGTCGCCGTCGAAGCCGCGCACTTCCAGCGGGTTGTGATCGGTGCCCTTGAGCGAGCTCTCCAGCGTCCAGGTGGAGAAGGTGCGCAGCGGGACCTTGGCCCAGCAGTAGAAGGTGAACTGATCCGAGAGCGAGATCTCGTTGTCGTTGAAGACGTTGATCGCCAGCGTGGTCGTGAACGCCGAGCCGCCCGAAAGGTTGACCAGCACGATGTCGCTCTGGAAGGCGTTGGCCGTGGCGGCCGAATCCTGGCCGAGGAAGCGCGGGATCAGGATCTGGTCGGGCGCCTGGTCGTACTCGGAGCCGGCCTGCCCGTTCGGGTTGCCGTTCGGATCGCGGGCGCCGTTCAGGTCGCGGATGCCGTCGAGGTCGTCGTCGTTGGGCGCGCCCTCGGCGCCGAAGCCCTTGAACGAGACCGCGTTGACCGCGTACTCGAACTGCGTGATGCCGCTCATCACGATCTCCTGGCCGATCAAGTGGTTGTAGACGATCGGCGTGCCCAGCGGGTTGCCGGCCGAGGGCACGTTGTTCTTCGCGTAGGCGTAGAAGTAGCCCTTCTTGCCGGCGGGACCGATGGCGCTGGTGACGAAGCTCAGCGTGTCACACGGCGTCAGCGTGTACGTGCGGTTCGTCTCGAGGCAGTTGTCCTTGTTGATGAAGATGATCTCCACCTTCACGTTCGAGGTCGACGTCGCACAGCAGCCGTCGGTGATGGTCGCCAGCACCAGGTTCGAGGTCGAGTTGTCGAACTCGGGGAACAGGAGCAGCGATCCACACTCCAGGCGGTTGGCCGTCGGGCAGGGCTCGAGGTCGCGGATCTCGATGCAAGCCTCGTCACAGCAGCCGCAGCTGTTGTAGACGCGGTAGCAGATCCGGTCGACGCCCGAGAAGGTCGGCTCGGGCGTGTAGGTGATGTCGCCCGTGGCGGCGTTGGCGACGGCACTCCCCTGACTGGGGAAGGGCGCGATGATCTCCAGCGTCCCCGGCCCGAAGGTGAAGGTGCAGCCCGGACCCGGATCGGCTCCCGGGCAGCCGAACGAGTTGCCGCCGTAGACGTCGAAGGTGATCGGCGTCGTGTCGCCCGGCGGCTTGGTCCGCGCCTCGAGGTCGCACAGCGTCGGGCTGGAGGTCAGGTTGACCGTCACCCGCGCCGTGTCCGTGCAGAACGGCGCCGTGCTGCTCTGGATCGTGTAATCGAAGAACACGCTGAACGGCGGCGGGCCCGGAGGCAGGGACAAGCCCCGGATCCGGAACACGCAGCCCGCGCAGTTGGGGCCGCCGCAGCTGACCGGCGTCACCGAGATCTGGGGCGGGATCGGACCGAGCACCGTCGGGCACTGCAGCGTCGAGCCGCAGGTGGTCGAGTCGTTGGCGAGGAAGTTGAGGTCCGCCTCGGGGTTGGCGCAGCTGCCGATGCACAGCGTGACGTTGTCGTCCCCGGCGAGCGTGCGGCAGACCGTGACGGCGACGTCGGCGAAGTCCGAGCACGTGTTGGCGTCGGTCAGCGTGTAGCGCAACGGCGTTCCCAGGGCGCCGATGAACGTCGCCGGCGGCACGATGCGCATCGCCAGGTTGTTGCAGGTGAGCGCGCCCTCGGCGCAGCTCGCGACCGTCTGCCAGGTCACGTTCCAGCCCGCGGGGATGTTCGTGATCCCGGTCGACGTGCCGGGCGCCGGGCAGGTCAGCTGCGCGGTGGCCGTGTCGTTGGCGAACACGCACACGTCGATCGGCGTGCCCTGGCAGCCCGTGCCCGAGTCGTTGGCCAGGTTGGGCGGCACGAACACCGTGACTGCGACATCCGCGAAATCGGAGCAGGTGTTGGAGTCCGACAGGGTGTAGCGCAGCGGCGTGCCGAGCGCGCCCGTGAAGGTCGCCGGCGGCACGATGCGCATCGCCAGGTTGTTGCAGGTGAGCGCGCCCTCGGCGCAAGCCGCCACGGTCTGCCAGGTCACGGTCCAGCCCGCGGGGATGTTCGTGATGCCGGTCGACGTGCCGGGCGCCGGGCAGGTCAGCTGCGCGGTGGCCGTGTCGTTGGCGAACACGCACACGTCGATCGGCCCGCCCGGGCAGCCCGTGCCCGAGTCGTTGGCCAGGTTCGGCGGCACGAAGACCGTCACCCCGACGTCAGCGAAGTCCGTGCAGGTGTTGGAATCGCTCAGCGTGTAGCGCAGCGGCGTGCCCAAGGCCCCCGTGAAGGTGGCGGGCGGGATGATGCGCATCGCCAGGTTGGTGCAGGTCAGCGCGCCCTCGGCGCAGCTGGCCACCGTCTGCCAGGTCACGTTCCAGCCCGCGGGGATGTTCGTGATGCCGGTCGACGTGCCGGGCGCCGGGCAGGTCAGCTGCGCAGTGGCCGTGTCATTGGCGAACACGCACACGTCGATCGGCCCGCCCGGGCAGCCCGTGCCCGAGTCGTTGACCAGGTTCGGCGGCGTGAAGACCGTCACACCCACGTCGGCGAAGTCCGTGCAGGTGTTGGAATCCGTCAGCGTGTAGCGCAGCGGCGTCCCCAGCGTGCCCGTGAAGGTGGCGGGCGGGATGATGCGCATCGCCAGGTTGGTGCAGGTCAGGGCGCCTTCGGCGCAGCTCGCCACCGTCTGCCAGGTCACGCTCCAGCCCGCGGGGATGTTCGTGATCCCGGTCGAGGTGCCGGGCGCCGGGCAGGTCAGCTGGGCGGTGGCCGTGTCGTTGGCGAACACGCACACGTCGATCGTGCTGCCGGGGCAGCCGCTGCCCGCATCGTTGACCAGGTTCGGCGGCGTGAAGACCGTCACCCCGACGTCGGCGAAGTCCGAGCAGGTGTTGGAGTCGCTCAGCGTGTAGCGCAGCGGCGTGCCCAAGGCACCGGTGAAGGTCGCCGGCGGCACGATCCGCATCGCCAGGTTGGTGCAGGTCAGCGCGCCCTCGGCGCAGCTGGCCACCGTCTGCCAGGTCACGCTCCAGCCCGCGGGGATGTTCGTGATGCCGGTCGACGTGCCGGGCGTCGGGCAGGTCAGCTGCGCGGTGGCCGTGTCGTTGGCGAACACGCACACGTCGATCGTGCTGCCCTGACAGCCGCTGCCCGAGTCGTTGACCAGGTTCGGGGGCGTGAAGACCGTCACCCCGACGTCGGCGAAGTCCGTGCAGGTGTTGGAGTCCGTCAGCGTGTAGCGCAGCGGCGTCCCCAGGGCGCCCGTGAAGGTCGCCGGCGGCACGATGCGCATCGCCAGGTTGGTGCAGGTGAGCGCGCCCTCGGCGCAACTCGCCACGGTCTGCCAGGTCACGGTCCAGCCCGCGGGGATGTTCGTGATCCCGGTCGACGTGCCCGGCGTCGGGCAGGTCAGCTGCGCGGTGGCCGTGTCGTTGGCGAACACGCACACGTCGATCGTGCTGCCCTGGCAGCCGCTGCCCGAGTCGTTGACCAGGTTGGGCGGCGTGAAGACCGTCACCCCCACGTCGGCGAAGTCCGTGCAGTTGTTGGAGTCGGTCAGCGTGTAGCGCAGCGGCGTCCCCAGGGCACCCGTGAAGGTGGCCGGCGGGATGATGCGCATCGCCAGGTTGGTGCAGGTGTTGGCGCCCTCGGCGCAGCTCCCCACCGTCTGCCAGGTCACGTTCCAGCCCGCGGGGATGTTCGTGATCCCGGTCGAGGTGCCCACGGTCGGGCAGTTCAGCTGGGCGCTGGCCGAGTCGTTGGCGAACACGCACACGTCGATCGTGCCGCCCTGGCAGCCGCTGCCCGAGTCGTTGGCCAGGTTCGGCGGCGTGCGCACGTTGACCGGCACCGACGCCGAGTCCGTGCATCCATTGATGTCCGTGACCGTGTACGTGATGTTCGCCGCGGTCGTCGACCCCGGCGCCGGCACGAAGCGGATGCAGGTCGTGTTGCAGAGCGCGTTGACACAAGCCGCGTCGGTGAACCAGGTCGCCGTACCGGCCGAGGGCGGCGTGACGGTGATGCCCGTGCTCGTGCCGATCGTCGGGCACACCAGCGCCGCCGAAGCCGTGTCGTTGGCGAACACGTTGATGTTGATCGCCGTGTCGCGGCAGGTGTTGACGCGCGTGTCGTCGACCAGGTTGGGCGGCGTGAAGCGGCAGACCGTGTACGTGACCTTGACCTCGAGCGAGGCGAAGGGATCCGACTCGAAGGTCACCGTCCCGCACGGCGCGTGCGAGGAGGAGTCGCTCGACTTGTGCGAGAAGAAGTAGTTGTCGTTCGCCTGGCCGGTCCCGTCGGTGTCGATGAAGAAGGCGGTGTCGGCACCCGTGAAGCGCCGGCACACCGACTGCGACGGCGCCTGGACGAAAGCGGAATAGCCGGAGCCGGAGCCGCACTGGAAGGTCGGCGGGAAGAGCGCCGGGTCGCAATTGCCGAAGTCGACCGTGCCGTCGAAGGCCGAGAGCGTCGGCACCGCGACCGTGGCTTGCAGGCTCGGCAAGCTCAGCGGCGTGAAGCTCGGGTTGCCGATCAGGGCCGTGATCTCGAGCGTCGTGTCGAGGGTCAGGACCTCGCCGACGCAGCGCGCGGCGAGGTTGCGGTTCTCGATCCGCAACCGGCCCTGCGCATTGCCGGTCGCCTCGATGTCGACCTGGATCAGCTGCTCGCAGGGCGTGGTCGGCCGGTAGCGCGGCAGCTTCAGTTGGTAGATCGGGTCGGTCGGGCTGGTCTCGGAGTCCCAGTTGGTCTGCTGCGTACCGGTCGGGCAGCCGAAGCAACTGTCGGGTGTGCCCTGGAAGACCGTGACGATCGGGGTTCCCCCCGCGGCGCACGTGGCGGCCGGGATCGTGGCGCAGGTTCCGACCTGCGGGACGAAACTCGCGGCGGAGGTCGCACTCCCGGCCGCGGCCGGTGCGGCGTGGACGGGGAGCATCGCCCCCCAAACCAGGATGGCAGGGGCGGTGAGGAGTGCGAGTGCGCGAGGCTTGGAGTTCATGATCCCCATCGTTCTCTCGATGCAATGACGCGCGGTGCGGACGAGGACTCCGGGTCCCTCGTTCCCTCGCGGCAGTGCAGATCCATTGGTGTCGAGCGCGGTGCGATGCGCGCCCAGGGGACGCGCCTGCTGCCTGGCTCGTCTCCCGTTCGGGACAAGGGCCAAGCGCGCGTCATTCTGCCCGAATCGCCCCGGAATCCAAGCCAGAGACTGCGAGTTCAGGGTAGTTGTCGATCGAAACGCCGCGCGTCGCGCGCGCACATCGCGCGGGATCTCAGCCTGGATCGGCGCATCGCGGACGGAGTTATCGCCGGCAATTACGAACGTGCATATCGAGGAAGCACTCTGAGATCAGGACTTGAGCACGCGATCCTGCACGTGAGCTTATTTGCACGCTCCTATTTCAAAGGACATTGCATTCAAGGAACTTGGTTTCTGCCGGACGGCGCGTCAGCGGCCTCGCGCAGCGCCCGTTTCGCGATCTTGCCCGAACCCGTGCGCGGCAACGCCGCCAGGAAGCGCACCTCGCGCGGGCACTTGTAGGCCGCCAGGCGCGCGCGACAGAAGGCCGCGAGCTCGTCGGCGTCGGCCTGCGCGCCGCTGCGCAGCACGACTGCGGCGCACACGCGCTCGCCCCACAGCGCGTCTGGCACGCCGTACGCCGCCGCCTCGAGCACCGCCGGATGCGCGTAGAGCGCGTGCTCGACCTCGGTCGTGTACACGTTCTCGCCGCCGGTCAGGATCATGTCCTTCTTGCGGTCGACGATCGTGACGTAGCCCTCGCTGTCGATCACCGCCAGGTCGCCGGTCTTGAGCCAGCCGTCTTCGAACGCAGCAGCGGTCTCCTCCGGCCGGTTCCAGTAGCCCGCGGTGACGGTCTCGCCGCGCACGCGGATCTCCCCCACCGTGCGCTCGTCGCTCGGCACGTCGCGGCCCTGCTCGTCGACCACGCGCAGCTCGACGGCCGCGAACGGCCGGCCGGTCTTGCAGCGGAACGCGAGCTGTTCCTCCGCGCTGCGCGCGCGCAGGTGCTGCTTGAGCAGCGACAGCGTCAGGTACGGGCTGGTCTCGGTCATGCCGTAGGTCTGCACGTACTCGCAGCGGAAGAGCTCGACGATCGCGCGCACCACGTCGGGCGCGATCGGCGCGCCGCCGGAGAGGATCGCGCGCAGGCTGGTGAAGTCGCGGCCGCGCGCGCTCTCGTGCTTGACCATCAGGTTGAGCATGGTCGGGATCAGGTTGGTCAGGGTGACGCGCTCGCGCTCGATCAGCTCCAGCGCCGCCGCGGGCTCGAAGCGCGGCAGCATCACGTGCCGTCCGCCGGCCCAGGTCAGGGCGAAGACCGCCCAGGCGTCGGCCAGGTGGAACAGCGGCGCGATGTGCGCCCACACGTCGCGCTCGTCGAGGCGCAGCTCGGCGATCGCGGCCAGCGCGTGCACCGCGACGTTGCGCTGGCTGAGCATCACGCCCTTGGCGCGCCCGGTCGTGCCGCTGGTGTAGTACAGGTGGGCCAGCGCCTCGGGCGGCACGTCGCGCGGGACGAAGCCGGCCGGCGCGCGCGCCAGGAACGGCTCGAGTTCGACGCCGCGCGCGCCGACCCGCGTGGCGGGGCGCGGGCCGAGCCACACCACCTCCGTCAGCGGCGTCGGGCCCGCGAACAGCGCCTCGACCTCCGCGGCGAACTCCGGGCCGGCGAACAACAGGCGTGCGCCGCAGTCGGCCAGGATCTCGCGCGTCTCGGCCGGCGCCAGGCGCACGTTGAGCGGGTTGAGCACCAGCCCGGCCCCGGCGGCGCCGAAGTAGCTCTCGAAGAAGCCCTGGCCGTTCCAGGCCAGGACCGACACGCGCTCGCCCGGCACCAGGCCGTGCGCGGCGAGCGCCGCGGCCAGGCGCCGGCAGCGCGCCTCGAGCGCGGCGTAGTCCAGGCGCGCGGCGCCGTCGACCAGCGCCGGCTGCCGCGGGAAGAGTCGCGCGGCGCGTGCCAGCATGCCCCACAGCTGCATCGCGCCGGCTCTACTCCTCGTCCTGGCGCAGGCGCGCCAGGATCGAGTAGTCCTCGAGCGTGCTGGTGTCGCCCAGCGTCTCGACGCCGGCGGCGATGTCGCGCAGCAGGCGGCGCATGATCTTGCCGCTGCGCGTCTTGGGCAGCGCGTCGGTGAAGCGCACCTCGGCCGGTCGCGCCAGCTTGCCGATCTCGCGCGAGACGTGCTCCATCAGCTCGCCGCGCAAGGCCTCGTCCGGCACGTGCTCCGCGCCGACCGTGACGAAGGCGCAGATCGCCTGGCCCGTGACGGCGTCGGGCCGGCCGACGACCGCCGCCTCGCAGACCTTGGCGTGCGCGACCAGCGCGCTCTCGACCTCCATGGTCGAGAGCCGGTGGCCGCTGACGTTGATCACGTCGTCGACACGCCCCAGGATCCAGAAGTAGCCCTGCGCGTCGCGGCGCGCGCCGTCGCCGGTGAAGTAGCGCCCCGGGAACTTCGACCAGTAGCCCTCCCGGTAGCGCTGCGCGTCGCCCCAGATGCCGCGCAGCATCGAGGGCCAGGGCCGCTTGAGGATCAGGTAGCCGCCCTGGTCCGGACCGAGCTCGCGCCCGCTCTCGTCGACGATCGCGGGCTCGACGCCGAAGAAGGGCCGCGTGGCCGAGCCGGGTTGCGTGGAGGTGATGCCCGGCAGCGGCGCGATCAGGATCGAGCCCGTCTCGGTCTGCCACCAGGTGTCGACGATCGGACAGCGCTCGCGGCCGATCGTGCGGTGGTACCACATCCAGGCTTCGGGGTTGATCGGCTCGCCGACCGAGCCGAGCAGGCGCAGGCTGGCGAGCGAGTAGCGCGCCGGGATCTCGTCGCCCCAGCGCATGAAGGTGCGGATCGCGGTCGGCGCGGTGTAGAAGACCGTCACCTGGTGCAGGTCGATCAGCTCCCAGAAGCGCCCCTGGTGCGGCGCGTTGGGCGCGCCCTCGTACATCACGATCGTGGCGCCGTTGGCCAGCGGGCCGTAGACGATGTAGCTGTGGCCGGTGATCCAGCCGACGTCGGCCGTGCACCAGAACACGTCGTCCTCGCGCAGGTCGAAGACGTACTGCGTCGACAGGTAGGTGCCGACCATGTAGCCGCCGGTGGTGTGGACGATGCCCTTGGGCTTGCCGGTCGAACCCGAGGTGTAGAGCAGGAACAGCAGGTCCTCGGAGTCCATCGGCTCCGGCGCGCACTCGACGCTGCACTGCGGCGCGAGCTCGTGGTACCAGACGTCGCGGCCCTCGACCCAGCCGACCTTGTTCCTCGCGCGCTGCACGACCAGGACCGTGTGCACGCTGGACAAGCCCGCCAGCGCCTCGTCCACCTGCGGCTTGAGCGCCAGCACGCTGCCGCGCCGGAAGCTGCCGTCGGCGGTGATCAGCGCCGTGCAGCCGCCGTCGAGCACGCGCTCGCGCAGCGCCTGGGCCGAGAAGCCGCCGAAGACCACCGAGTGCGCCGCGCCGATGCGCGCGCAGGCCAGCATGGCGATCGCGGCCTCGGGGATCATCGGCATGTAGATCGCGACCCGGTCGCCGCGCTTGACGCCCCGGCGCTTGAGCGCGTTGGCGAAGCGGCAGACCTCCAGATGCAGCTCGGAGTAGGTCAGCGTGCGCCCGTCGCCGGGCTCGCCCTCCCAGACGATCGCGCGCTTCTGCGCGCGCGGGCCGTGGAGGTGCTGGTCGAGGCACACGGCGCTGGCGTTGAGCTGGCCCCCGACGAACCACTTGGCGAAGGGCGCGCCGGACCAGTCGAGCACGCGGGTGAAGGGCTGCATCCAGGGCAGCTCGCTCGCCACGCGGCCCCAGAAGCGCTCGGGGTCGTCGAGCGACTCCTTGTACATGCGCTGGTAGTCGGCCTCGCGACCCAGGCGCGCGCGGGCCGCGAACTCGGGCGGCGGCGGGAAGTGGCGCTTCTCGTGCAGGACGTTCTCGATCTGCGACATCGGCTCCTCCCGGCGGGTCAGGGAGCGCCAAGGTAGCGAGGCCGACCCCGCAGAGGAACCGTGACGCGCTTCACGCGCGCCGTGCGAACAGCGTGAAGTAGCGCGCCACCTTGCCCGCCAGGCGCAGCGGGTGCTGGAGCTCGCGCGCCAGCCGGCGCGGCCGGCCGTAGAAGCGCCGGTAGCCCTGGCGGATCTTGGCCTCGATCGCCTGCTTCGTCATGTGCTCGTTGCCTTCGAGCGCCTGGAAGCCCGTCATCGTGGCGAAGTCGAACTCGCGCTCGCCGTGCAACATGCGGTACAGCGGCGTGCCGGGGTAGGCCGTCACGGCGCAGAACTGCACCTGGTCGGGGTCGAGGCGCTCGATCAGCTCGAAGGTCTCGTCGACCATCGCCGGCGTCTCCTCGGGGAAGCCGACCATGCAGAAGGCGCGCGTCTCGATGCCGTGCTCGCGGCAGGCGTCGAAGACCTCCTGGCAGCGCGCGAGATCGATCGCCTTCTGGCCGTCGAGCAGCTTCGAGCCGCAGTGCTTCTTCTGGATCTCGACGTTGCCCGATTCGACGCCCAGCGAGATGTGGCGGCAGCCGGCGGCGGCCATCGCGGCCACCAGCTCGCGGTCGAGCGTCTTGACCGCCGTCTCGCACTGCCACTCGAGCACCAACCCCTCGCGGCGGATGCCCTCGCACAGCGCGTGCACGCGGTCCTTGCGCGTGGTGAAGATCGGGTCGCGGAAGACGACGTGCGTGAGCCCGTGCACGCGCACCAGGTCGACCAGCTCGCGCAGCACGTGCTCCGGCGAGCGGAAGCGGAAGCGCAGGCCCTGCGCCAGCGTGTAGCCGCAGAACGAACAGTTGAGCGGGCAGCCGCGCGAGCTCTTGACCGTCGTGATCGGGCCGGCGATGCCCGGAAACCGGTAGGCCTGGTTGTCGAGCAGGTGGCGCGCCGGCAGCGGCAGCTGGTCGAGGTCGGCGATCTTCTCGCGCTCGGGTTCGTGCACGATGCGGCCGTCGGGCGCCTGCCAGCTGGTGCCCGCGACGCCCGCCAACTCGCGCCGCTCGGCGACGCGCTCGGCCAGCTCGCGCACCGTGTACTCGGGCTCGCCGCGCACCACGACGTCGACGCTGGCGTCCTGGAACACCTCGCCCGGCGTGTAGGTCACCTGCGAGCCCAGGATCGCGACCGGCACGCCGAGTTCGGCGCGCACGGCGCGGCACAGCGCCAGGTCGCGGTCGAGCGAGGTGCTCGAGGAGTCGACGCACACCAGCCCCGGCCGCTCGGCCACGATCGCGGCGCGGGCACCCTCGGCGTCCAGGCCGCGCGCGTCGGCGTCGAGGATCGCGACCGCGTGGCCGGCGGCCTCCAGGACGCTGGCGACGTGCGCCAGCTCGATCGGCGGGTAGAGCAGGCCGGGGTTGACGGCCATGCCGAAGCCCCCCATGAGACCGCGGCTGACGCGGAACTCGGGCGGGCTGGGGGGATTGACGAGGACGATCTTCACGGGGCGCGCGGCCGGATGAGCCGGCGGGGCGAGCCGTGAAGTCTAACCCGCGGAGCGCGGCTCAGAACCAGGTGCGCCGGCCGAGCTGGTAGGTGTCGACGAACTCCTGGTCGGACTTGACCAGGTACAGGATGCCCTCGATCAGGCCGATCAGCCCGCCGATGCCGAAGCAGAAGCTCGCGACGATGTGCAGCACGCCCTCGAGCGTGTAGCCCAGCACGAACTTGTGGATGCCGAGCCAGCCGAGCAGGATGCCGAGCACCCCGCACAGGACGCGCTTGCTCTCGGGACGGGTGGTGTCGTTCATGGTCGGGGGCACTCCGCGGGATCGGGGTCATTCACGGCGCAGCTCGCCGCCGGCTTGCTGCACCTCGCGCTCGACGCGCTCGAGGAACTTGGCGACGTCCTGTTCGGTCAGCGTGCGCGCGTCGGAGCGCAGCAGCACGTGGAAGGCCAGGGACTTCTTGCCCGCGGCCAGGTTCGCGCCGCGGTAGAGGTCGAAGAGCTCGATCGACGACGCCAGGCCCTTGCCGGCCCGGGCGAGCGCGGCGCGGATCGCGCCGGCCTCGACCGCCGCGTCGACGGCGACGGCGACGTCGACCTTGACCAGCGGGAACTTCGGGATCGGGTCGTAGCCGGTCGGGCGCAGCGCGGCGGCCAGCAGCACGTCGAGCGCGAGCTCGGCGCAGGCGGCGTCGCTGGCGAGTTCCCCCACCAGGCCCAGCGCGCGCGCGACGCCCGGCTCGAGCGGTGCGAGCAGCGCCACGGGCTCGGAGCCCTCGCCGATGAAGGCCTCCAGCGCGCGGCCGGGGTGCGCCCAGCTCGGGACGCGCGCGGCCTCGGCACGCTTCCAGGCGAGCGCGGGATAGCCGAGCGCGTGCACCAGGTCTTCCAGCACGCCTTGCAGCGCGCTCGACTGCGCGGCGTCGAAGCGCGCGTCGGCCGCGAGCTGCGGACCGGCCGCGACCAGCCCGACCAGGTGCAGCTCGCGCGGTTCGCCGCGCGCGCTCGCGTGCTCGGGCAGGTAGCCCTTGCCGACCTCGTAGAGCCGCACGCTCGCGCGCTGGCGGCGGTTCCGGACCAGCGCCTCGAGCAGGCTGGGCACGATCGAGCGGCGCACGCGCGAGGCGCCCTCCTGGATCGGGTTGAGCACCTGCACGAAGGGCGTCGTCTCGAGGCCGAGCGTCGCCACCAGCGCGTCGGAGAGGAACGAGTACGAGAGCGTCTCGTGGAAACGCGCCGTGCCCGAGAGCCGGTCCTGCACGCGCCGCACCAGCGCGCGCCGCGGGTCCGGCGGCGGCGGGGCGATCTCGGCCACGAGGCGGCGCTCGGGGATGTTGCCGTAGCGGTGGATGCGGCCGATCTCCTCGACCAGGTCCTGCTCGAGCGTGATGTCCTTGGTGGCGCGCGCGCTGGGCACGGCCACTTGCAGCGTGGCGCCGCTGCCGCTGACGCCGAAGCCGAGCGCGACCAGGATCTCGCGGATGCGCGCGTCGGGCACGTCGACGCCGAGCAGCGCGCGCACACGCTCGGGCCGCAGCGCGATCGTGCGCGCGGGGTCCTGCCAGGAGCCGGCGTCGCTGGGCGGCGACGGCAGAACCAGACCGGGTTGCAGCTCGGCCAGCAGGCGCACCAGGTGGCCGGCGGCCTTCAGCGGCAGCGTGGGATCGAGGCTCTTCTCGAAGCGCGCGCTGGCATCGGTGCGCAGCGCCAGGCGCTGCGCGGTGCGGCGCACGGTCGCGGGATGGAAGCTCGCGACCTCGAGCAGGAGCTGCGTCGTGCCCGCGGCGACCTTCGAACCCTCGCCGCCCATGATGCCGGCCAGCGCCACGGGCTCGCTGCCGCCGCAGATCAGGAGGTCCGTGGCTTCGAGCCGGCGCTCGACGCCGTCGAGCGTGGTCATGCGCTCGCCCGCGCGCGCCGTGCGCACCACGATGCCCTCGGGCGAGAGGCGCGTGCGGTCGAAGATGTGGTTGGGCTGGCCGAGGTCGAGCATCACGAAGTTCGACACGTCGACCAACAGGTCGATCGGCCGCTGGCCGACGGCGAAGAGCAGCGCGCGCAGCCAGTCGGGCGAGCGCGCGGCGCAGACACCGTCGATCGGCAGCGCGAGGTAGCGCGGGCAGGCGTCGCTCTCGATGCGCAGCGGGTAGGGCCGGCCGTGGCCGGTCGGGGGCAGGCTGGTGTCGAGCGGCTTCAGCTTGCGGCCGCGCATGGCGGCGATCTCGCCGGCGATGCCGCGGTGGCTCCACAGGTCGGGCCGGTGCGTGATCGACTTGTTGTCGATCTCGATCACCCAGTCCTCGAGCGCGAGGGCGGCGGCGACGGTCTGGCCCACCGTCGCGTCGGCGGGGAGCTCCCAGATGCCGCTGTGCTCGTCGCCCAGGCCGAGCTCGCGCTCGGAGCAGATCATGCCGTTCGATTCGACGCCGCGGATCTTGGCCTTCTTGATCTTGAGGTCGCCCGGGAGCGAGGTGCCGACCTTGGCCACCGCGACCTTGAGGCCGGCGCGCACGTTGGCGGCGCCGCACACGATCGCCAGCGGGGCGCCGTCGCCGACGTCGACCTGGCAGTGCGAGAGCTTGTCGGCGTCGGGGTGCTTCTCGCGCGCGACGACGTGGCCGACGACGACGTCGGACAGATGCGGCAGGAAACGCTCGAGCGCTTCGACCTCGCAGGTCGAGAGCGTCAGGTCCTCGACCACCTGCTGCGGCGTGATGCCGGCGAGGTCGACGTGGCGCGCGAGCCAGCGGTACGAGATCTTCATCGCTCAGAACTGCTCCAGGAAGCGCTGGTCGCCGGAGAGCAAGAGGCGCACGTCGTCGATGCCGTAGCGCAGCATCACCAGGCGCGAGAGGCCGAGGCCGAAGGCGAAGCCGGTCCACTGCTCGGGGTCGATGCCGCCGGCCTTCAACACGTTGGGATGGACCATGCCGCAGGGCAGCAGCTCGATCCAGGTCGACTGCTTGCACACGCTGCAGCCCGACTTGCAGAACGGACAGCGCGCGTCGAGCTCGAAACCGGGCTCGACGAAGGGGAAGTAACCCGGGCGCAGGCGCACCTCGATCTCGCGCCCGAAGATGCCGCGCAGCAGCGTGCGCATCGCGCCGATCAGGTGGCCGACGGAGATGTCCTTGCCGACGCACAAGCCTTCCATCTGGTGGAAGGTGTGCTCGTGGCTGGCATCGGTGGTCTCGTTGCGGAATACCTTGCCCGGCACGATGGCGCGGAAGGGCGGCTTCAACCGCTCCATCGCGTGCACCTGCACCGGCGAGGTGTGCGTGCGCATCACGAGCTTGCCCTCGCGATCGCAGAAGAACGTGTCCTGCATGTCGCGCGCCGGATGGTCCTTCGGGATGTTGAGCGCCTCGAAGTTGTACCAGTCGAGCTCGACCTCCGGCCCGTCGAGCACCATCCACCCCATCGAGGTGAAGAGATCCTCGAGCTCGCGCGTCACCTGCGTGATCGGATGCAACCCGCCGCGCTCGAGCGGCCTGGCCGGCAACGTCGGATCGAAGCCCGCGCCCGAGCGCTCGCCCTCGAGCGCCGCCGCCTCGAGCTCCCCCTTGCGCGCCGCGATCCCCGCCTCGAGCGCCTGCTTGATCTGATTCGCCCGCTGCCCCGCCTGCTTGCGCTGCTCCGGCGGCAAGCCCGGGATCGAAGCGAGCAGGTTCGCGACCACACCCCCCTTCTGGAGGAACTCACGGTCGAGCGCGCGCAAGCCCTCCTCGTCCGCCGCGGCGCGCGCGCGCGCCAGGGCCTGGGAGAGCAACTGGTCGTAGTCGGTCATGGGGGGGGCGCTGCCGGCAGGCCGCAGGGCCAGAATCAGAGCGAACGGCGGAATCGTTCACAAGCGGTCGCTGGCCGTGTTCCACGGTCAGCAGCCTGCGGTCGGCTCGGGGAGGCTCGCAGCGGCGTGAGGACCTGTGCCGCCGGTGCTGCGCTCAGGTTCGTCGCGATCTCCGCTGCGCACCCCTAGGGAGCCTCGATGTCCTTGAGACTCTCTCCGCGCTCGGTTCTCCAGGCAGTCAGCCCGTTTGCCTGGCCACCGTGAACCACGGCTGCGGCAGCGCTCGGACTGGAGAACTCGACATCTCTCGTGAAGACGAACGCTCCACCGACTCGCTTGAGTGCGCCGCTGGCTTGCAGCCGCTCACGAACCTGGCGCAACAGCGGGTACTTCCTGGTGGAGGGTCGCTCACGCAGCACAGCCTGAGATCCCTCCAGCACGACGAAACCACTCGGGCTCCGGCGGCCACGCGCCCTCAACCTCAGGATCGCGCACACCAACTCCTGGTGTTCCAAAGCAGCCCGGGAACCATCGGCCGAGACCAGAAAGTCGATCCCGAGCACGGGGAGCAGTTGCTCGAACTTGTCCAGGAAAACCTCCATCTCGGCTCGGTCCGGCTCAGGCAGCTTCGCCGTCGTTCCTTGAGCATTCTGGACCGACGCACGCCGCGCGCCCCGCGCCCGGGCGATGAGCCTGCCTTCTAGGTACCGGATGTGCGCCTTCGTCAGACTCTCGTCCTTGCTGACGACGAAGACGATCTGATTCCAGAAGTCCTTGTCGAGATGCGCCTTGACCCGGGCGCGAATGTTCTCCGCCTCGCCTATGTAGACCGTGGCCTCCCCCGTCTTGGGGTTCGTTCCGGAGTGCAGGTACACGCCCGCCTTCCTCGACTCGTCGCGCGAGAAGACGTCCGCAAGCTCGCTGCGCGGCCCGGCGACGGCCTTGCCGGTCCAGTTCGAAAGCTCCGCCAAGCGGAGACGCTTCGGGTCTCCGCGCACGAGGAAGACGCGGATCGTTGCCGTGTGCATCAGTTTCGACTCAACGCTGTCTTGAGGGATCCGCCGTTGCGCCACGCGCAAACGAGTCTAGCCAGCGGGCGATGCATGCGAGCAGAGGGGCACCAGGGGTTCAAACCTCTGAACGGTCGAAGCGGGTTTGCCTTCACTGCCAGGGCCCCCCCGGCGGCCACGTGCCATCCCGCTGGCTGCCGGATCGCAGATCCACCAGTACTGGCGCGAGGAACGCGTGCAGCATGCGCGTGAACTCCTGATCCGGTTCCTCGGACGTCTCGAGTCGAGCCCGCCGTGCGAAGGCCCGCACCTGCGCGGGCCGCGATGGACTTTCCCAGTACGCAGGCGTGAGACCGATCGGGTCCGCGACGGGAATCGGCGTGCGTCGACGCTCGAAGGTCCGCCGCACGGCTTCGCGCAGCTGCGCACGATCGAATCCGAACCGACTCGCGAGGTGGTGGAGGTCGAAGAAGTCCTTGATCCGGCTGTTCCGCTCTCCGAAGACGACGAGCGCTTCGAGCTTCTCCGCGACCACCGCATCGCGCGGATAGGCGAGGAGGTCAGGCGCAGGGAAGTCGAGCAGGGTCGGGTAGCGGCAGACTTCAGGCGCCGGCCAGACGGCGTCGCCGGCCCCCATGTCGATCTGGAGCACCAAGCGCGCCTGGCCGCAGCGAGCAGGGAGCGTAGCGCGCGCGCCCGAGTACTCGTCCTCGGCACGGATCGGTTCGATCTCGATACGATCCCCATCGAACGCGACGGCATCAGGCGGAGCCGGGGTGGCTGCGATCGCGCGGAGGTCCTCACGGATCGCATCGAACCCCTCGTCGCCTCGACGCAGAAAGTCGAGATCGCGCGTGGTCCGATACGGTCGATCCGACCACAACCTCAAGAGCATCGCCCCCTTCAGCACAAACCGGTTGCGCCGGTCTGACACCCCGACGCGATAGAGAAACCGCTCGAGGCAATAGCTCGTGAGCAGGCTCTGATGGTCGTCGCCCGTCTCGTTCGCGCGGTTGAGCAGGCGCGCCATGACGGATGCTGCCAGATCGGGCTGGCTCGTCATGCAATCGCGTCCAAGTAGGGCTGCATGACGCGTGCAACACGGCAGAGTCGCGCGAACCGAGCCAGCTCGTCAGCCCCGCCACGATACTTGCGGCTGAAATCGCGCAGCGCCTCGACCGCGACGTCGATGCCGACCTTGTTGCGGTACTTGAAACAGTCGGCCACGGTCTTCGCCGCGGAGTAGACCCGGATACCGACACCCTCGACCCGGTGCACTTCGACGCCCTCGACCAGCGCGGCACCGGTGAAACGAGCCACGCGGAGACGCGGACGATCGAGCCGCGGACAACGCGCCTTCCCAGGCAGTGCGATCCAGACCTCGGCCGCAGACTGAGTCGTCAGGCCATGAAAACGGAGTGCCGTGAAGAGGCAGAACACGGCCTCGGGCACGCGCTTGGCAACCTGCGCCAGCGAGTGGGCCTCGGTCGGCTTGTGACGGGTCGCGACGTAGATCCCCCGCGCGCGGCGGAGCACCGTGCCCTCGTTCACGAGTCGGGCCAGCTGCGCGCGCGAGACGCCGTGCGCCTCGAGGTCCCGCGGTCTCACGAGGCCGAGCTTCTCGATCAACTTGAGCGCCTGCCCGTTGTTGGTTGTCGCCACGGTGAGGGATGTTACGAAACGTCGGTCATTGATTGCAATCGCCGACGTTTCGTACGGGGCCGGGCACGCGTTGCGGCCTCGGCTCAGGCGCGCGAGCCGCGTGGCGGAGGAATCTGTCTGGAGGGCTGCCGGACGTAGGTGCGCGTGTTCCCGGCGGCCTCGACGTCCTCGAAGCTGGTGATGTCGACTTCCAGAGAGGCGAGGGCCGCGACCGGGACACCCGCCTGAGCCGCTCGGTTGCAGAGGAGGCTCCTTGCGAGCGCCAGGTCCTCCGCGGTGACGGCCTGCTTCGCCACAGTGGTTTCGCAGATGAACCACACGAAGATGCCTTCAGGGCTCCGCGCGGACAGCAGCATGACCTCGCAGATGACGAAGGGCACCGGGCACTCCCCGGACTCGCGCAGTCGCTCGCTGCAGTCGTGCATCACCCGGCTCCACCGACCGGCTCGTTCCTCCTTCCAGCGCTCGTCACGGAACGGGCGGAACGACGTCTCGAGCGACGCGGGAACCTCGAACGCGATCGGCTTGCGGGCACTGGACGGCTCTCGGATGGCGCGCAACAGCCCCTGCTCGAACGACTCGGGCTGGAAGTAGCAGGCGGTTGCCTTCGACGCGAAGGCGCGCAGTTCGTGGAAGTCGATGATCACCAGGCGCTGACGCCGCCAGATCCCGAAGCGCAGCTCGAAGTGCGGGACGGCCAGGAATCGCGAGTCGTCCGACCAGAGGAAGGCGGCATTGCAGTCGTCCAGTTCGAGTTCACCCGCGACGCGCAGCGTGCCGCGCGTCGGGTTCCCCATCGAGACCTCGTGAGCCTCCTCGATCGCAGCCTCGAGCCTGCCATCCGGCGAGAACGCTCGATGCGATCGGCGCCAGATCGGGAGGTTGTAGGGCCAGGGATGCTCGCTCACGGAGGTCACCGCGGTCGGTCAGCGTAGCGCGCCGGATCCCGACGAGAGGCGGGCGTGCCCTCCCGGAAACGACGCTGCCCGCGTCGCCGCGGGCAGCTCGGTTCACGGCAGCGATCCGCGCGTCACTTGCGCGCCGACTGCGCTTCCTTCACCAAGGCGTCGAAGGCCTTCGGGTCGTGGATCGCCAGCTCGGAGAGCTGCTTGCGGTCGAGCCCGATCTGCGCCTTCTTCAACCCGTCCATGAAGGTCGAGTAGCTCATCCCGCGCAGCCGTGCGGCCGCGTTGACGCGGATGATCCACAGGCGGCGGAACTGGCGCTTCTTCGTGCGCCGGTCGCGCGTCGAGTAGGCCCACGCGCGCAACAGCGTCTCGCGCACCGTGCGCCACAGGCGGCTGCGGCCGCCCCAATAACCCTTGGCCTGCTTGAAGTACCGGTTCTTCTTCTGGCGGCGCGGAGCGCCGATCGTGACACGTACCATGGCGGCTCCTCAGCTCAGGGCTTGACCATGCGACGGATCAGCGTCGACCAGGTCTTGTTCAGCACGATGCGGCGGCGCAGCTTGCGGCCGGTCTCGCCGGAATAGGCCGCGTGCAGGTGGCCGCGGCCGGGCTTGGAGCACAGCGCCTTGCCGTGCTTCGAGATGCGGAAGCGTTTCTTGACCGCTCCCTTCGACTTCATCTTGGGCATGGGACGTCCTCGTGAGGTTTCACGCGTCCCTGCTCGCTGGCATGCCGCCGCTTGCAGGGGCCGGCCGGGGGACCCGGACCGGACTTGGAGGCGCAAGAGCTTACGGGCACGGATCGGGAAGGCAAGCCCCGGGGCTTGAGCCGGCCCGCCCGGGGTGCTCCGCTGCCTGCAGGGGGTGTGCGGATGCTCGGAAAGGTCCTCTTGGGCGGCCTGGCCTTGTGCGCCGTGGCCGGGGTCGGAATCGGCTGGTGGGTCGCCCGCCGCGTGGACGGAGTCCAGGTCCCGCCGCTGGGCGAGCTGCTCGGCGCCGCTCGGCCGGATTTCTCGCGCGCACCGGCGACGCTGGTCGATCCCGGGCGCGGAGACCCCGATCCCTCCGAGCGCAGGCCCGCGGCGCCGGCCCCCGCCGCACAGGGCCCCGCCGCTCCCCCGCCGGCCGCCGAGCGCGCGCCGGCCGATCTTCCCGCCCTGATCGCGGCGCTGCGCGACGACGCTGTGCGCGGCAATGCGATGCACGCCCTCGGTGAGCTGATCGCGGCCGACGACGACGCCGTCGGCGCCGAACTCGAGCGCGCGCTCGACTCCGACGACGAGCAGCAGCGCGCGCTGGCGGCCTGCGCGCTCGCGCTGCGCGGCGGGAGCGACCCCTCCCCGGCCCTGGCGCGCGAGCTGCTCGCGCTGCTGACGCCGGCGCCGGGCCAACGCTTCAGGTCGATCACCGCGCGCCCCTGGATACGCAGCGTCGGCCGCGCCAACGTCGACGAACGCCGGTTGGCCTTCGACGTCTTGAGTGGACATCCCCAGCTCTTCGCCCAGGTCGAGGTCGAGCTCGAGGCGCGCCTCGCCGGCGCCGACCCCGTGCTGCGCTTCGACGCCGCGCGCATCGTGCTGGCGCGCCCCGAAGCGCGCTCGCGCACGGCGGCGCTCGACGCGTTGCTCGAGCACCTCGCCGACAACGACCTCGACGACGACGCTGCGCTCGCCATGCGCCTGCTCGGCGCACAGGGTCGCCGCGCGCTGCCCAACGTGCACGCCGCGCTGCCCGGCCGCGATGCGCAGTCGGCCAGCCTGCTCGCGCACCTGCTCTCCTACCTCGACCCGCGCCATCCCGCTGCGCAGCGTCTGCGGCCGAAGGAGCTCGTGCGCCTGGGCTTCCACACCGGCGACATGCTCGCCGAGCTCGAGTCCGGCGAATGACGCGCTACGGCACGGCGGCCAGGAACAGGTAGACCGCGAACAGCATCAGGTGCACCGCGCCCTGCAGCACCGTCGCGCGCCCCGCGGTCAAGGTCAGGCCCGCCACCAGGAGCGTCAGGGCCAGGAGCGCGATCTCCTTGGGTGGCAGCCCGAGTTCGAGCGGGTGCGGCAGGAAGTTCGAAGCCAGCGCGACCGCCGGCACGGTCAGGCCGATCGTCGCCAGCGCCGAGCCCAGGCCGAGGTTGAGGCTGGTCTGCAGCCGGTTGCGCGCCGCCGCGCGCGCCGCGGCGACGGTCTCGGGGAGCAGCACCAGGAGCGCGATCACGACCCCGACCACCGCCTGCGGCGCCCCGGCGTCGAGCACGGCCTGCTCGATCGCGGGGGCCAGCGTCTTCGCCAGGCCGACCACGCCGACCAGGCAGACCAGCAGCAGCGCGACGCTGGTCCAGGTCACGCGCGCGGCCGGCGGCGGCGCGTGGCTCTCGGGGTCCGCGCCGCCCAGCGGCAGGAAGTAGTCGCGGTGCCGCACGGTCTGCACGAAGACGAAGACGCCGTACAGCGCCAGCGAGGCCACCGCGGCGAAGCCCAGCTGCGCCGGCGTCAGCGTCGGTCCGGGCGTGGTGGTGGTGAAGCTCGGCAGCACCAGCGTCAGCGTCGCCAGCGCCGCCAGCACCGCCAGCATCGGCGTCGTGCCCTCGACGCGGAAGGCCGGGACGCCGTGCTTGAGCGCGCCGACCAAGAGGCACACGCCGAGCACGCCGTTGCAGACGATCATCACCGTGGCGAAGACCGTGTCGCGCGCCAGCGCGGTCGTGCTCGCGCCGCCGGCGAGCATCAGCGCCACGATCAGCGAGGTCTCGATCACGGTCACCGCCAGCGCCAGCACCAGCGTGCCGTAGGGCTCGCCGACCTTGTGGGCGATCACCTCGGCGTGGTGCACGGCCGCCAGCACCGCCGCGGCCAGCACCAGCGAGACCAGCGCGATCACCGGGCCGCCGAGCTCGCGCCCGTAGGCCAGGGCGAGCGCGACGCTCGACACGCCGGGCGCCGCGACGCACCAGGGCGGCAGTCCGAGGAGTTGGCGCGGCATCGGGGCCGCAGTCGTACGCCCGCGCGGCGGTGCGGTCAACGCGCGCGCGAGAAAGGGCCGCCCTGCGGCCGGAGTCGGGGGTTGCCGAACTCCGGCCGCGGGGCAGCTGGCGGCCCGCGGAGAGAGGACGCGGGCCGCGGGCGGTCGTGCGGGAAGCGCGGGTTCAGGCGACCCGGGTTCCGAGCCCGGCGAGCTTCTTCGCCAGGCTCGCCGCACGCACGACCGCGGCGATGCGCGCGGCGTCCTGGATGCGCTCGGGCGTTTCACCCAGGGCGCGCAGCGACGCCTCGTGCGCTTGCACGCAGGTCTCGCAGCCGTTGATCGCGCTGACGGCCAGCGAGCAGAACTCGAAGATGGACTTCGAGTTCTTGGGGGCCCCCAGGCGCGACATGCGCAGGCGCGCGGGGAGCTTGAGGTACTCCTCCTTGCCGGTGAAATGCCGGAAGCGGTAGTAGACGTTGTTCATCGCCATCAGCACCGCGGCCGCCTGGGCGTCCTCGCGCAGCCCCTCGTCGAGGTGCGCGGCCCCTTCCTCGAGCAGCGTGGCGACCAGCGCACCGTCCTCGACCGCGTAGGCGCAGGCCAGCGCGGTGCCGAAGCGCGTGCGCTCGTCGAGCGTCGACTCGCCGAGCACCGCGCGCAGGTTGAGCCGCAGGTCGCGCGCCGCGTCCGGGAAGTCCTCCAGGTAGCGGTCGAGGGCGCTCATCCGGTCACCTGCAGGGTCTTCTCGCCCGCCTTCCAGTTGCACGGGCAGAGTTCGTCGGTCTGCAGCGCGTCGAGCACGCGCAACACCTCGTCGACCGAGCGGCCGACCTTGAGGTCGTTGACCGCCACCCAGCGGATCAGGCCGTCGGGGTCGACGATGAACGTCGCGCGCAGCGGCACGCCCTCCTCCTTGTGCAGGATGCCGAGCGCGGTCGAGAGCTCGCGGCGCGTGTCGGCCAGCATCGGGTAGGGCAGGTTGGCGAGGTCCTTGTTCTCCTTGCGCCAGGCGAGGTGCACGAACTGCGTGTCCGTCGAGAGGCCCAGGAGCTGCGCTTCGCGCTCGTGGAAGGCGGCGTTCTTGGCGCCGAAGGCGGCGATCTCGGTCGGGCAGACGAAGGTGAAGTCCATCGGCCAGAAGAAGAAGACGCGCCACTTGCCGCGGTAGGTCTGGTTGGTCAGGAGCTGGAACTCCTGGCCGGGCTTGGTGGAGACGACGGCCTGCAGTTGGAAGTCGGGGAAACGATCGCCGATGGTCAGCATGTGCGGGGTCCTGGGGACTTGGAGACGTTGGTGGATGAGCCCACACCATCGCCCGCGCGCGCTCCCCTTTGAAATCGAGCCTCTGTATCCTCCCGATCGACGATGGCTATCGACCTGACCGCCCTGACCCTGGCCGAGCTGCGCTACGCCGTGGCGCTGGCCGAACAGCGCCACTTCGGCCGCGCCGCGCGCGCCTGCAACGTGACGCAACCGACGCTCTCGGCGATGGTGCAGAAGCTCGAGCGCACGCTGGGCGTGCCGCTCTTCGAGCGCTCGCCCAAGACCGTCGAGCTGACCACCATCGGCGCGCGCGTGATCGAGCAGGCGCGGGCGGTGCTCGACGCGACCGAGCAGATCCGCGAGCTGGTGCAGGCCGGGCGCGAGCCGCTGGCGGGCCCGCTGCGCCTGGGCGTGATCCCGACGCTGGGCCCCTACCTGCTGCCCCACTTCGTCCCGGCGCTGCGCGCCGAGTACCGCGAGCTCGAGCTGGTGCTGCGCGAGCTGAAGACCAGCGACCTCGTCGACGACCTTGTCCACCACCGCCTCGACTGCGGCCTCTTGGCGACGCCGCTGCACGTGCCCGGGCTGGTCGCCGAGGAGCTCTTCGAGGAGCCCTTCTGGCTGCTCGTGCCGCGCGAGCACGGGCTGGCGCACAAGAAGAAGGTGGCCGAGGACGACTTGGCCGGCGAGCGCGTGCTCTTGCTCGACGAGGGCCACTGCCTGCGCGACCAGGCGCTCTCGCTCTGCGGCCGCGCCGCCGCGCTGCACTCCGCGGGCGACTTCCGCGCCACGAGCCTGGAGACCCTGCGCCACATGGTCGGCGCCGGCATGGGCACCACGCTGATGCCCGCGCTGGCGCTGAACGACGCCGAGCCCTCGTCGGGCGTCGCGCGCGTGCCCTTCAGCGCCCCGTCCCCCGGCCGGCGCGTCAGCCTGGCCTGGCGCAAGACCCATCCGCGCGCCGCCGACTTCCGCGAGCTGGCGGAGTTCATCCGCCTCAACCTGCCGCAGGGCGTGACCAGCGTCGCGGGGCGGCCGCGAGTGCGGCGCTGAACGGGCGAACGGCGCCTACTTGTGCGCCAACAACAGCTTGGGCGCCATCTCGACCTTGCTGATGTCCCCAAGCGTGTCGGCGACCTTGCGACAGTACCCGGCCGAGGATCGCGCCACTGCTCACTTGGGAGGGTGCGCCGAATGCGGCCCGGCGTACTCGACGTTCATCCAACCGTCTGGTGAAAAGCTCAGGTCTAAGCCCTGACCGTCGATCGTCAGTTGAGCCAACCGTCGCGGGATTCCATGCAGGACTAGCGGCACACGGGTGTCCCACCAAGTGTCGGCCCGCTCGTAGAAGCTGTGGACCGGGTGGTTCAAGCTCTCGGCCGGTATCGAGTAGCGCACTAGGCTCAGTTCGACGCGGGGCTGTCCGGTCCATCGAAGTGCCGCTGACCCGACTTCGACGGTCGCCGATTCGCCTGGTCGAATGGTCTGCAGCACATGCAGCCCGACAACGGCCCCCCATAGGGCGTCATCGACTACGGCAATCGCGATCAGCTTCGGAAGTGGATCGAGTGCACCGATCCGGTACCGGCCCGAAGGATCGAGATGGATCTGCGGGGACCTGCGGCTGCCCGTGATCCGGGGCGGCTCCAGGCTCACCGGTCCAGCCGGCTCGGGGTCGCCGCCGTAGAGCGGGAGGAGGAAGGGTTGAACGTTGCCTGGGCCGACGAGTCGCACGTGCCCCTCGAGCTCTCGCCCTGCGGCCCACTCTGGCCTCCAGGCCACGACGATCGTGGAGCCGGGTCCGACCTGGGTGCGCATCCCGGTCGACTCATAGCCGTCAGGATGTGTCTCTCGAGGGATGATCGAGGCTAACTCGACACCCTCGACCCATGCCCGTGGGCCCACGAGGTAGTCGCCCGGTGAGAGCCCGGTGAAGGTGCAGGTCCCGTCTGCGATCGACGAAGGCGCGTGCAGTTTCCCTTCGGGCCCCGGGGATCCCTTCGCGACCAACCGCGACCGCGGGTAGTCCACAGGGATGCCGGTGAGTGTGATCTTGCCCGTGATGGACTCGAGAACGATCGGAACCGTTTCAAGCCGTTCGAGTTCACCGGCGGAGACGCGATGACTCCATCGACCAGCGACTTGCACACTCACGTCGCCGAGCGACCAGTCGAAGGGCCCGCACGATCCGTCGTCGCGGGTCGACTCTCGCAGGCACAGAACGTCGTCCGCAAGCGCATGAATGGCGATCTCACCCCTGTAAGGTACACCATCGGCGTGGTGGAGAACGAGTCGACGGAGTTTCGCGCGCCGAAGCTGGACGTCGATCGGAGTCGCCGCGGACAGCGGCGAAGGGGCGAGGACAACGGCGCCGGGCGAGTATCCCTCCACGGTCACTATCAGGTTGATTCCGTTCGGGGGGACTCCCGCTGTGCTGGCACCATCGAACATCAAGCATGACAGCTCCAAGAGTCCGTCGACGACGCGGCAGATCTGGTCGGGGTCCGCGAACGAGGATCGGGGACTGTAGACCGTGCAACTCGACACGGCCTCTACCGGCGTCGGACCGCAGCGGCGTGGGTTTCTGGCGCGGACCCTGGCCAAGCCGACGATGGGCTCGCCGCTCTCGGCATCCACCAACTTCAGCATCGGGCCACAAGTGTTGACGAGTGCCACCAAGTTCCCTGTCGGGGAAGGCGCATCGATGCGGAGCATCGTGCGCACGCGACCTCCGGTTCCGACCCTCGTCATGAACCCATCAATGGGGACGAGTTCTCTCTGCCACAGCTTGCCTTCGGGGTACCGGACGAGGATCGGAAACGACGTCGGGAGAATCGGAATCTGACCGCTTTCGTCCGATCGTGCCCGCTGCGAACGGGCCAAGATCTCACGCGGGTACCAAAACTCTAGTTCCTCACCGGCTACTGGACGACGTGTGTCCGAATCGAGGAGCTGCAATGTGAGCGCATCTTGAGGAACCCGGAGCTTCACAACGCTACCTGGGGCCATCCATACGAGCCTAGAACCCTGCGTGCGACCCAATTGGACGTCGGCCAACGCTCCCATGCCGATGGCCATCCGCGCGATACCCGCTCTGTCCGTCACGCTCTCGGCGAGACGCCCGCTGACTTGCGCGCTTCCATCAATCCAGCGCGGGATGCTCCGGCGCTCTGGACGGTCCACCGCCGCACGCCAGATCACCGGCACGCCAGCAACCGGCTGGCCGGACTCGTACTCGACGATCAAGGTCGCCTCAGAGTCCGCGGTTAGCCGAACCTCAATTGAATCCATCCCGACGAGATCGGTGCGGAGCAGCTCCCGGCGGTGATATCCGACTGACTCGAACGAAATGCCTGTCCAGTCCGAATCGGGAGGCGCCCATTCGAAACGCCCGGTCTCCGAGTCCGCCATGGTGCCGGCGCCTGAGGCGGTGGAGACCGCACAGGGGAGCGGCACTTCGAACACGTCGTCGACAACAACGCCGCGAATGGGCGAGGACCGGCCCTTGAGCTCCGGCGCCACCTGCGCCAGCCGCAGCCCACCAGCCCTGTCGAGTTCGAGACCGGGATCTCGATCAGGCTTGAGCTGGTCAACCTCCTCTTCACCGCGTCCTGTGGGGGGACCTCTCTTCTGCATGCAAGCCCGGATCCCCGCCACGATGCACAACACGACGAGGCTGGCGCCCAGCAGCTTGGCTCGAGAGGAGGGTGTCGGCATAGAGGCTCTCTTGTCCGCGCTCGGGCGCGAATCCTCGTTGTCCGTCGGCTCTGTAACCTGGCTGGCACCCCGAGCGCGCCGGCGGCAGCATCTGGAAGTTCAGTCCTGCGGATCGAGAGCGTACCCGAGTGGGCTCAGGGAGGGAGGACGTCGCCGCTGGAGCTGGGCTTCTGAAGCCACTTGAACTGGTACGTGTACTCCACCAACGCCGGCGGCGGGTGATAGTAGAAGCAGAACGACCGCTTGCCGTCGCCGCCGACCTTGTAGTACTGACCGTCAGGAAGCTGTTCCCAATCTGTACTCGCTCCCCCGCCCTCCGGGTTCAGGTGCATCGTGTTCGGGCTGCCGCCTTGGCCGTCTTCGAAGTCGACATGCCCGACCGACGCCGGTGAGGGAGGATCGGGATTCGTGCGCCAGAGCTTGTACCCGTTCCCCTCGGGCGGTTTTGCACCGCCCGTACCTGCCTGCGCCAGCATGCCCAGCATGGCGAGGCCCAGGACTGCAACGATTACTCCGTACCTCATGAGCGAGACCTTCTTCCTAGCGTGTCTGTGGCGAAGTGCGACGCCGAACACCGGCGCGCAGCCGAGCTACCTCGCGCACTGGCAGGGTGACCGAAATCAGCGCTGGAAGAGCATCGCGGCCCAAGCCGGCTCCCAAGTCTGGGCCCAGGCGGTGTGTGACCTGCCGATCCGCAGTCGCCGGGCCTGCTACTTGTGCGCCAACAGCATCGTCATCCGCTTGCCCATCAGCTTGGGCGCCATCTCGACCTTGCTGATGTCGCCCAGCGTGTCGGCGACCTTGCGCATCACGTCGTAGCCGTGCTCGGGGTGCGCCATTTGCCTGCCGCGGAAGATGCACACGACCTGGACCTTGTGACCTTCGAGCAGGAAGCGCCGGCCGGCTTCCAGGCGGTACTCCAGGTCGTGCTTGTCGATCGCCGGGCGCACGCGCAGTTCCTTCAGTCCGCCCTTCTTGTGGTGCGAGCCGGCTTCCTTCTTCCGTTGCGCATACTTGAACTTGCCGAAGTCCATGATGCGGCACACGGGCGGCTGGGCGGTCGGCGAGACCTCGACCAGGTCGAGGCCGGCCTCTTCGGCGCGTTTCAGCGCCTCCTGCGTGGTGATCACCCCGATCTGTTCGCCCAGGTGGTCGATCAGGCGGACTTCGGGGATGCGGATCTGACGGTTGATGCGGTAGTCGGTTGAACTCACTCGGCTCCTGCTCGGAACGGGTCTTCTCGGTCTCCACGGCGCGCGGCCGGCAGACCGAGTGTAGGGCGGCTCGCGCGGAGCCGCCAGGGGAGCCCCGCGCCTCGGCGCGCGGCTCGCGACCGGACCCACGCGGTTCGCGCGGGCCCGCTCATACGCTTTGCGGGGCCGAGCCCGGCGGCAGCACGCTCTTCACGTGCACCTCCGCCAGCTGCTCGGGCGTCACGATCGACGGCGCCCCCACCATCAGGTCCGCGGCCGAAGCGGTCTTCGGGAAGGCGACCACGTCGCGGATGTTGTCCATCCCGAGCGCCATCGCCGTCAGCCGGTCGAGCCCGATCGCGAAGCCGGCGTGCGGCGGCGCGCCGTAGGACAGCGCCTCGAGCAGGAAGCCGAACTTGCGCTCCTGCTCCTCGGCGCCGATGCCCAGGATCTCGAAGACCCGTTGCTGGACTTCCGTGCGGTGGATCCGCACCGAGCCCGAGCCGAGCTCCCAGCCGTTGAGCACCAGGTCGTAGGCGCGGCTCTCGAGCTTGGAGAGGTCGGAGTCGGCCCCGCCCATGGTCCAGTCGACCGGCGCGGTGAACGGGTGGTGCGAGGAGAACCAGCGCTGCTCGCCCTCGTCGAACTCGAACATGGGGAAGCTCGTCACCCAGGTGAAGCGCCACTCGCCGGTGTTCAGGCCGAACTTCTTGCCCAGCGCGTTGCGCAGCTCGCCGAGCACGCGCCGCACCATCGACTGCTTGCCGGCGATGAAGAGACACGTGTCGCCGTCGACGGCCGACATGCGCTGGCGCAGCGCCTGGCCCGCGGCGCCGGCGGTGAACTTCGAGAGCGGGCCCGAGCCGCCCTCGGCGTTGAGCTTCCACCACGCCAGCCCCTTGGCGCCCGCGGCCTTGGCGGCCTCCTCGAGGCCGTCGATGTCCTTGCGCGTCAGCGGATGCTGCGCCGGGACGCGCAGGCCCATCACGCGCTCGCCGCGCGCGATCGTGTCGCGGAACACGGCGAACTCGCTGGTCTTCGCCCACTCGCCGGCGCACACCAGCTCCAGGCCGAAGCGCAGGTCGGGCTTGTCGATGCCGTAGCGCTCCATGGCCTCGTTCCAGCTCATGCGCGGGAACGGGATGGCGAGGTCGAGGCCCATCGCCTCGCGGAAGGTCTCGTGCAGCACCTGCTCCCAGGTGCGGAAGATGTCGTCCTCCTCGACGAAGGACATCTCCATGTCGAGCTGCGTGAACTCGAGCTGCCGGTCGGCGCGCAGGTCCTCGTCGCGGAAGCAGCGCGCCACCTGGAAGTAGCGGTCCATGCCCGCGACCATCAGGATCTGCTTGAACAGCTGCGGCGACTGCGGGAGCGCGTAGAAGCTGCCCGGGTGCACGCGGCTCGGCACCAGGAAGTCGCGCGCGCCCTCGGGCGTCGCCTTGGTCAGGATCGGCGTCTCGATCTCGGCGAAGCCCTGGCGCTCGAAGGCGCGCCGCATGGAATTGATGAAGCGCGACCGGAAGAGCAGGTTCTTCTGCATCGCCGGCCGGCGGATGTCGAGGTAGCGGTACTTGAGCCGCGTCTCGAAGGCCACCTCACCGGCGTCGTCGATTACGAAGGGCGGGGTCTTCGAGCGCGAGAGGATCTCGAGCCGCTCGGCGACCACGTCGATCTCGCCCGTCACGCGCTCGGGGTTGACGTTGTGCGGCTCGCGCTGCACGACCTTGCCGCTGACCGAGATCGTGAACTCGGGGCCGAGCTTGACCGCGTCCTTGAGCTCCGGCCCGAGCACCACCTGCGTGATGCCGTAGCGGTCGCGCAGGTCGACGAAGTAAACGCCGCCGTGGTCGCGGCGCGCCGCCACCCAGCCGTTGAGCGTGACGCGCTGGCCGACCTGGGCCGCGCGCAGTTCGCCGCAGGTGTGGGTCCTTCGCCAGTCGGTGCGTTGGGAGGTCGTCGGCGCGGTCATGGAGCTCGGGGTCATGCTATCCCGATCGGTATTCGCGGGCCTGCAGTCGCATCAATGCCCGCTGCAGCGCGGCTTCGGCCCGCAGCTCGTCGATCGGCTCCCCGGATTGGACCCGCGACTGGGAAAGTCTTTCCCGGGCGCGGCGCTCGGCCTCGCGTGCGCGCTCCTCGTCGATCTCCGCCGGACGCTCGCCGGCTTCGGTCACGACGCGCACGGTCTCACCGCGCACCTCGCAGAAGCCGCCCGAGACGAACAGCGCGTGCTGCTGGCCACCGGCGCGGTAGCGCAGCAGGCCGACGTCGAGCGCGGCGAGCATGTGCGCGTGGCGCGGCAGGATGCCGATGTGACCGTCGACGCCCGGCACGCGCAGCGACTCGACCGGCTGGTCGAGCGCGATGCGCGTGGGCGTGATCACGAGCAGGGTCAGGGCCTTGGCCATCGCTCAGTGGCCCTTGGGCTGGTCCTTGGCGGGGGCAGCGGCCTTGGGCGCCTCGGGCTTGGCCGCGGCGGGCTTGGCCGCGCCGGCGCTGCCCTTCGCGCGCTCGACGACTTCCTCGATGCTGCCGGCGTACATGAAGGCCGACTCGGGCAGGTCGTCGTGCTTGCCCTCGATGATCTCCTTGAAGGAGCGCACCGTGTCCGCGCGCGAGACGAACTTGCCGGGCGTGCCGGTGAACTGCTCGGCGACGAAGAAGGGCTGCGAGAGGAAGCGCTGCATGCGCCGCGCGCGCGAGACGACGCGCTTGTCCTCGTCAGGCAGTTCCTCGATGCCCAGGATGGCGATGATGTCCTTGAGGTCGGCGTAGCGCTGCAGGATGCGCTGCGTCTCGCGCGCCACCTTGTAGTGCTCCTCGCCGACGACCTGCGGGTCGAGCATGCGCGAGGTCGACTTCAGCGGGTCGACGGCCGGGTAGATGCCCAGCTCGGCGATCGAGCGCTCGAGGATGATCGTCGAGTCGAGGTGCGCGAAGGTCGCGACGGGTGCCGGGTCGGTGATGTCGTCGGCCGGCACGTAGACGGCCTGCATCGAGGTCACCGAGCCCTTCTTGGTCGAGGTGATGCGCTCCTGCAGGGCACCCATCTCGCTGGCCATCGTCGGCTGGTAGCCCACGGCGCTGGGCATGCGGCCCAAGAGCGCCGAGACCTCCGAGCCGGCCTGCACGAAGCGGAAGATGTTGTCGACGAACAGCAGCACGTCCTGGTTCTTCACGTCGCGGAAGTACTCGGCCATCGTCAGGCCCGAGAGCGCGACGCGCAGACGCGAGCCGGGCGGCTCGTTCATCTGGCCGAAGACCAGCACGGCGTTGTCGATCACGCTCGCCTCGCCGCCGTCGGGCTTCTTGTACTTGGCCTCGCTCATCTCGAGCCACAGGTCGTTGCCCTCGCGCGTGCGCTCGCCGACGCCGCAGAACACGCTGAAGCCGCCCTTCTCGACGGCCGTGATGCGGATCAGCTCCTGGATCAGCACGGTCTTGCCCACGCCGGCGCCGCCGAACAGGCCGATCTTGCCGCCCTTGGCGAAGGGGCACAGCAGGTCGACGACCTTCAGGCCGGTCTCGAAGACCTCGGAGATCGCCTCCTGCTCCTCGAACTTGGGCGCGGGGCGGTGGATCGGCCAGGTCTCGCCGGCGGCGACGCCGCCGCGCGTCAGCGTGTCGAGCGGCTGGCCGAGCAGGTTGAACAGGCGCCCCTTGGTGCGCTCGCCGACCGGCACCGCGATCGGCGCGCCGGTGCTGACCACGGGCATGCCGCGCCGGCAACCGTCGGTGGTCGACATCGCCACACAGCGCGCCACGTCGTTGCCCAGGTGCTGCGCGACCTCGAGCGTCAGGTCGATGCCGCGCGCCGCGTCGGCGACGTGCAGCGCGTCGTAGATCGGCGGCAGGGACCCGGACGGGAAGCGCACGTCGACCACCGGGCCGAAGATCTGCGCGATGGAGCCGTTCTGGAGCGAGTTCTTGGTCGTCGTCATGGTTCGTCTCTGTGCCTCAGCGCAACGCTTCCGAGCCGCCCACGATGTCGAGCAGCTCCTTGGTGATGTTCTCCTGGCGCTTCCGGTTGTAGACGCGCTTGAGCGCGTTCTGGATGTCCTTGGCGGCCTCGGTCGCGTTCTTCATCGAGACGCGCCGCGAGGCGTACTCGCTGGTCAGCGACTCGAGCAGCGCGTTGTAGATCTGCGTCTCCAGGTAGCGCGGCACCAGGCGATCGAAGATCGTCGCGGCGTCGGGCTCGAGGATCAGGTCGCCGGCCTGCTGCGCACCGGCCGCCGCGCCCTGCAGCGCGCTGGCTTCGATCGGCAGCAGCGGGATGACCTTCGGCACGTAGCGCACGACCGACTCGAAGGCCGTGTAGAGCACGACCACCTCGCGGTACTTGCCGCTGGCGAAGGCCTCCGAACCGGCGCGCGCCAGGCGCGTCGCGGCGCGGTAGTCGATGTTCTCGAGCAGCGGCTCGGCGAACAGGCGCTGCACCTCGCGCCCGCGGCGCGTCAGGTACTGGTAGCCCTTGCGGCCGTAGACGAAGTAGTCGACCTCGCGCCCGGGGTGCTCGTGCAGCCACTGCTCGAGCGCGCGGAAGACGTTCGAGTTGTACGCGCCGCACAGGCCGCGGTCGCTGGTGACGAACAAGAGCAGCGTGCGCTCGCCGGCGCCCGGCTGGAACAGCGGCCGGTCCTCGAGGTCCTCGCCCAAGAGCGCCGCCAGGCGCGCCATCATGCCGCGCACTTCCTGGGCGTAGGGCCGCGACGCGACCGCGCGCTCCTGGAAGCGACGCAGCTTGGTCGTCGCCACCATCTCCATGGCGCGCGTGATCTGGCGGATGCTCCCGACCGACTTGATGCGGGTGCGCAGGTCGCGGATGGAGGCCATCGATCGTCTTCCGTTGCTCGGGAGGGAGTTCGGGTCCGGGGACGCGCGCTCAGGCCTTGGCCGCGCCGGCCTTGGCTTGCGGCGGGTTGAGCTGGGCCTTCACGGTCTTGATCGCCTCGGTCATGGTCGCCTTGGCCTGGTCGGAGAGCTTCTTGGTGGTGCGGATCTCCTCGCCCACCTCGGGGTGGCGGTCCTTGAGCAGCGCCAGGTAGGTCTTCTCGAACTCGGCGATGCGCCGCACCGGGAAGTCGTCCAGGCCGCCGGACGTGCCGGCGTAGATCACCTGGATCTGTTCCTCGACCGGCATCGGCACGTATTGGCCCTGCTTCAAGAGCTCGGTCAGGCGCTCGCCGCGCGTCAGCTCCTGCTGCGTCGCCTTGTCGAGGTCCGAGCCGAACTGCGCGAAGGCCGCCAGCGCGCGGTACGAAGCGAGGCCCAGGCGCAGACCGCCGGCGACGGCCTTGTCCTTCATCGCGCCGATCTGCGCCGAGCCGCCGACGCGCGAGACCGAGATGCCGGCGTTGACCGCCGGCCGGATGCCGGCGTTGAACAGGCTCGACTCGAGGAAGATCTGCCCGTCGGTGATCGAGATCACGTTGGTCGGGATGTAGGCGGCGACGTCGCCTTCCTGCGTCTCGACCACCGGCAGCGCGGTGATCGAGCCGCCGCCCTTGACGAAGCGCTTGCTGATCTTCGGGGCGTCGCGCGAGATCTTGGCCGCGCGCTCGAGCAGGCGGCTGTGCAGGTTGAACACGTCGCCCGGGAAGGCCTCGCGGCCCGGCGGGCGGCGCAGGAGCAGCATCACCTGGCGGTAGGCCAGCGCCTGCTTGTACAGGTCGTCGTAGCCGATCACGACGTGCCGGCCCTCGTCGCGGAAGCGCTCGGCCATGGTCACGCCGGCGTAGGCGGCGAGGTACTGCATCGAGGCCTCGTCGTTGGCCGAGGCCGAGACGACGATCGTGTAGGCCATCGCACCCGCCAGCTCGAGGCGGCGCACGACGTCGACGATCGTCGACTGCTTCTGCCCCATCGCGACGTAGACGCACAGCACCTGCTCGGGGTTCTTCGGGTCGCCGCCGCCGGTGACCTTCTGGGCGATGAACGTGTCGATGAGCAACGCGGTCTTGCCCGTCTGGCGGTCGCCGATGATCAGCTCGCGCTGCCCGCGGCCGATCGGGATCATCGCGTCGATGGCCTTGATGCCGGTCTGCAGCGGCTCCTTGACCGGCTCGCGCTCGACCACCGAGGGCGCGGGCTGCTCGATCGGGCGCAGGTCGGACTCGTTCGTGCCCAGCGGACCGCGGCCGTCGACCGGGTCGCCCAGCGCGTTGACCACGCGGCCGAGCATCTGCGGACCGGTCGGCACCGAGATCACGCGCCCGGTGGTGCGCACGGCGTCGCCTTCCTTGACCTTGGTCGCGGAGCCGAGCAACACGCAGCCGACGTTGTCCTCCTCGAGGCTGAGCGCCACGCCGCGCACGCCGCCGGGGAACTCGAGCAGCTCGTTGAACATGCAGTCGTCGAGGCCGTAGACGCGTGCCACGCCGTCGCCGACGGTCAGCACCGTGCCCACGCTCTCCAGGCTCTTCTCGCCCTTGTAGGAGGCGATCTCCTTCTCGAGGATCGAGGTGACTTCGGCGGGTCGGAGGTCCATGTCAGTCCTTGTCCAGTTCGTTCGCGGTTGGAGATCTCAGGTACGGACGGAGGCCGGCAGCGGGGCCTCCAGCATGCGCCGGCGCAGCGCCTCGAGGCGTCCCTGCACCGACCAATCGATCATGCGGTTGGCGGCCGTGACGCGCACCCCGCCGACCAGCTCGGGCACCAGCTTGTTCTCGAGCGTCACCTGCTTGCCCAGGATCGCGCCCACCTCGCGCGCCAGCGCCGCGAGCTCGGCGGCGCCCAGCGTGCGCGCGCTCTCGGCCACGCCCTCGACCACGCCCTGTTCGGCATTGGCCAGGCGGCGGAACGCGGCACCCAGGTCGCGCAGCACCTCTTCGCGCCGGCGATCGAAGGCCAGTTGCACGAAGTTGCGCGTCAACGCGTGCGCCGAGCCGAGCTGCGCCAGCGCCAGCGCGCGGCGCGCGCCCCGCTCGAGGTGCGGCCGCAGCGCGTCCGCGGCCGGACCGGCCAGCGCCGTCGCCAGGCGCGCGACGTCCGCTTGCACGGCCGGCAGCGCCGACTCGCGCCGGGCGATGCCGTACAGCGCCTCGGCCCAGCGCAGCGTGACCGGGTCGAGGATCACTTGCGCCCTGCCTTGACGCTGGAGACCAGCTCTTCGACCAGGCGCTTGTCGTCGGCCGCGTCGACCTTGCGGCGCAGCACGCTGCCGGCGGCGTTGAGCGAGAGCTCGACCACCTCGCGCCGGATGGCCGAGACGGCCTTCTCCTGCTCGGCGTGGATCTCGCTGCGCGCGCGGTCGAGCAGGGCGCCGGCGTCGCGCTTGGCCTGGTCGAGCGTCTGGCGGTCGCGCGCCTCGGCGCGCAGTCGCGCTTCCTCGAGGATCGCCGCCGCCTGGCGGTTGGCCTCGGCCAGTTGCGCCTCGACCTCGGCGCGCGCCGAGGCCGCGCCGCGCTCGGCCGCTTCGGCCGCGGCGATGGCCTTGGCGGCCTGTTCGTCGCGGGCCTCGAGGCCCTTGGTCACCGGGCCCATCACCACCTTCCAGATGAGAGGCAGCGAGACCAGGAAGATGATCCAGGTCCAGAAGGCGATGCCGATCGAAGCCGGGTCGAGCGGGTTGAAACCGCCGCCTTCGGAGACGAGCGCCAGGTAGAGGTGCGTGTGCATGGCAGGTGGTGCGGGCCGGAACCGGTGCGGGTCGGACGCGGGCCGGCGTCGACCCGCGGGTCCGGCGGCCGGGCCACGGAGGCGCGGCCGCGCGGACCTCGGAAGATCACTACTCCGCGATCGCGATCAGCAGCGTGATGACGAGGCCGAAGAGGCCGACGCCTTCGATCAGGGCGGCGAGCAGGATCGCCGCGCCGCGGATGTCGCCTTGGGCTTCGGGCTGGCGGGCGATGCCCTCGGCGGCCGCGCCGCCGATCTTGCCGATGCCCAGACCGACACCGATGGCCACCAGACCGGCACCGATGCCGGCGCCCATCTTCGCGATCGCGAGCGACTCTTCAGCCAGGGGAACGTTCATCTCAGGAGGTCTCCTCGATGCGCCCGGGATGCGGGCGCGGGTTTGGGGTTGGACAGTTCTCGGTCAGGGTCCCGCTCACGCGCGCGCGGCGCTCAGTGCTCGGGATGGAGGGAGGCACCCACGAACAGGATCGTGAGCTGGGTGAAGATGTAGGCCTGCAGCAGGGCCACGAAGGACTCGATGATCATGATGAACACGGCGAAGCCCAGCGCGATCGGCGACGAGGCCCAGCCCACGGCGGGGCCCGCCAGCGCCGTGAAATAGAAGATCAGGCCCATGAACGACAGCACGACCATGTGCCCGCCGGTCATGTTGGCGAACAGACGGATCATCAAGGCGAAGGGCTTGATCACCAGGCCGGCCAGCTCGACCACCAGCATCAGCGGCCAGATCGCCGCCGGCACGTGCGGCACGAGGTTCTTCCAGAAGGCCAGCGGGCCCTGCACCGCCATGCCGCCGCCGATCATCGACAGGAAGGTGACGACCGCCAGCGCACCGGTGACGAAGATGCTGGCCGTCGCCGTGACCGAGTGCGGCACCAGGCCCATCAGGTTCATGAACAGGATGAAGAAGAACAGCGTCAGAAAGTACGGCGTCAGCTTGCGGCCGACTTCCTTGCCGAGCGTGGCGTAGACCATCTCGTCGCGCACCCAGCCCGCGAAGCCGGCGAAGACGCGCGTCAGCCAGTCGCCCTGGCCCGTGCGCAGGTGCTTGGGCACGCCGGAGAAGCACACGAAGATCAGCACCACCGCCGCCAGCTGGAACACCTGCAGGTTGGTCGCGATCAGCTGCACGCCGGCGCGCGCGCGGTCCATGTCGAAGAACGCCAGCCAGGCCGGCAGCGTCAGCTCGATCAGGTTGGCCGCGCTGCCGTGGCCGGCCAGCAGCCTGGCCGGCATCAAGTGCATGTAGAGCGCCTGGAACACGTTGGGGTGCGTGTGGTGCTCGGCGTGCAGCGTGGTGAAGGCGCAGGCCGCGCCGACCACCAGCAGCACGATCCAGAAGCGCACGCTCGAGAACAGCGTGCCGAGGGCTTGGGTGAAGCTCACGTGGCTCGACGCTCCTTGACGTCGCGGAGGATCTCGGCCGTGCCGACGATCAGGATCAGGAAGGCCGCCGCGCCGAAGGCCACCAGGTAGCCGCGCCAGTCGAAGCGCTCCGCCAGGACCGGCAGGAAGCGCAGCGCCAGCGCCCCCGCGCCCAGCACGACGAGCTTGACCAGGAAGCCGACAGTCAGCGCCTGCAGCGCGTTGCGCGGCCGGTGCGCGAGCTCGTGGCGCAGGTAGGCCAGCCCCAGCCCGGTGAAGACCGCCGCGGTCAGCGCGCCGACCAGGACGCCCGCGCCCATGCGGCCGCCCAGCTGCCAGGCGCAGAAGGCCGCGGCAGCGAGGCTGGCGAGGGTGGCGAGGGTGGTGCGGTTCACGGGGGGGTGTCGGTCTTGCGAGCGGGGTCGCGCGGCCGCTTCGACGCGGCGGGCAGCGCCCGGAGCAGCGAGTAGAACGCCGCCGCGCCGCCGGCGAACACGCCGACGACGAGCAGCCACGGGCGCGTGCCGAGCCAGACGTCGAGCCCGTATCCCGCCGCGCCGAACAGCACGAGCACGAAGGCGAACTGCACACCCAGACCGGCGAGACGCGCCGTCGACGTGTCGGTCAGGCGGCGCACTTCGTCGGCACCGGGCAGCGGATCGCGCGGCTTGCGGCCAGGATCCATGCGGTTCGGTCGTCGGGAAGGGCTCGGCGTCGCGGAGCGCGCCGAGTGCGTGGGAAGATGCGAGGGAACGGCCACACGCCGCCGGGGAGCCTGCGCGTGGATGAGGGCGGGAAAGTGTAGGGATGGCCCCGCGGTGGTCAACGGCCCGCAGCGAAAAAGCACCTTCGGGCCGGCGCCCTGGCCGGCGGTGGAGCGGCCCGCGCCGGGACGCTACGATCGCCCCCCCTTTCGCCCCGACCCGCGCCCCGCGCACCCCTTCCACGCAAGTTGCCCCCATGCTCGAACGCACCCTCGTGCTGCTCAAACCCGACGCCGTCCAACGTGGCCTGATCGGCGAGATCGTCGGCCGCATCGAACAGAAGGGGCTCAAGATCGTCGGCCTCAAGCTGCGCCAGTTCCCGCGCCCGCTGATCGAGCAGCACTACGCGGTCCACAAGGAGCGGCCCTTCTACCCCAAGCTGGTGCAGTTCATGACCTCCGGCCCCGTGCTCGCCTTGGCCATCGAGGGCAAGGAAGCGATCGAGGTCATGCGCAAGCTGATGGGCAAGACCAACTCGCGCCAGGCCGAGCCGGGCACGATCCGCGGCGACCTGGGCATGAGCTTCTCGAACAACCTGGTGCACGGCTCCGACTCGCCCGAGGCGGCCAAGAAGGAGTTGGCGCTCTTCTTCGCCGACCCGGCCGAGCTGTGCGAGTGGCAGCAGCCGGCGCTGGAGTGGATCTACAGCGTCCAGGAAGAGCTGGCCTGAACCTCGACGCGAAGCAGGTCGCGGAGCTGGCGCGCGAGCTCGAGGCGCTCGTGCGCGGCACGGTGCTGCGCGAGATCGTCGCGCGCCCGCCGGGTGACGTGCTGCTGGTGCTCGAGCCCGCCGGCGCACGCCCGGGCGAGGGCCGCGTGCGGCGCGTGCTGCTCTCGGCCGACCCCGAGGCGCCGCGCCTGTGCCTGGTGCGCGGGCGCTTCGAGCGCCACGACGGCCCGCTGGGACCGTTCTTCCGGCGCCTGGCGAGCGAGCTGCCGGGTGCGACGCTGGCCGGCATCGCGCCGGTCGCCGGCGACCGGCTGGTGTTGGTCGAATGGCGCGACACGCCGGCGGCCGAGCGCCGCGCGCTGGTGCTCGAGCTCTTCGGCCGCCACGCCAACCTGGTGCTGCTCGGGCCGGGCGACGTGGTGCTCGACCTGCTCGTCCCGCCGCCGGCCGGCAAGCGCGGCGCGCGCCTGGAGCCCGGCAAGGTGTGGAGCGCCCCGCCGCGCACGAAGCGCGCGGAGGATGCTCCCGATGGCGCCGAACCGCCGCAAGCCGGGGATCCCTGGGCCTTGTGGCCCGCGCCGAGCGCCGCGCACACCGAGGCGCCGCTCTCGGCGCGCGTGGAAGAGCTGCTCGGTCGCCAGGCGGCAGAGGCGCGCCTGGTGCGCGAGCGCCGGCGCGTCGCGGAGCGCCTCGAGCGGCGCCTGGAGCGCGCGCGCGGTCTGCAGCAGGGGCTCGAGCGCCGGCGCGCCGCCGCGCACGACTTCGAGCTCGTGCGCCAGGAGGGCGAGCTGCTCAAGGCCAACCTGGCGCAGGTGCCGCGCGGCGCGCGGTCGATCGAGGTCGACGACTTCTACGCCGGCGAGGGCGCGCGCCGCACGCTGGCGCTCGACCCGAAACTCGGCCCGCGCGAGAACCTCGAGCGCCTGTTCGACAAGGCGCGCAAGCTCGAGCGCTCGCTGGCGGCGGTGGCCGACGAGCTGGCACGCGCCGGGGCGCAACTCGCCGGCCTGAGCGACTGCCTGGCGCGCCTGGCCGACGCGCCCGAGCCCGAGGCGATCGAGCGCGAGGCGATCGACGTCGGCCTGCTCGAGGCACCGCAGGACGCGACGCCGCGCGCACGCGCCGAGCCGGCCGCGCGCCTGCCCTACAAGGCCTTCCACGGCCTGCGCGGCTCCGAGATCCGCGTCGGCCGCACGGCGCGCGACAACGACGCGCTGACCTTCCGCCACGCGCGCGGCTCGGACCTGTGGCTGCACACCGCCGACACGCCCGGCAGCCACGTCGTGCTGCGCAGCGCGCAGCGCGAGCAGGAGCCCGATCCCGAGGAGCTGATCGACGCCGCGCACCTCGCGGTGCACTTCTCGCCGCTGCGCGGCGCCGGTCGCGCGCGCGTGCACGTCGCCCGCCAGAAGGAGGTCCACAAGCCCCGCGGCGCCAAGCCCGGCCTGGTGACGCTCTCGGGCGGCAAGATCCTCGAGCTGCGGCTGCAACCGGAACGGCTGCAGCGGTTATTGGGGAGCCACCGCCCGCCGGCTTGAGCCGGCCGCGCCCCAGGCCGGGTATCCTGTGCGCCCCCGCTCCCCGACAAGGACCGCCATGCTGCTCCGCACCCGTTCTGTCCTGACCGCCACCCTGCTGGCCTGCGCCGCCTGCGACTCGACCGGCCTGACCCGCGAGCAGGAAGAGGCCGCGATCGCGAACTACGCCGAGCAGGCGCAGAGCTACTACAACATGGGCGAGCTCGACCGCGCCCAGGGCCAGGCCGAGAAGGGGCTCGGGCTCGATCCGGGCAACGTCAAGCTCGAGCTGATCCGTGCCAAGGTGCTCGAGAAGCGCGGCCGGCCCGAGGACATCCTGCGCGCCGAGCAGATCCTGCGCCGCATCGAGGACGAGGGCGACTACCAGGTGCGGTTGTTCCTGGGCATCGCGCTGGAGCGCAAGGGCCTGGCCTTCGACGAGGCGGCGGAGGCGATCGAGAGCGGCAAGCGCCTGACCGAGGCCGTCGATCCCGAGGCGCGCGTGGCTGAACTGCGCGCCAACAGCCAGGCCGCCTGGCGCGAGGCGCTGACCTACTTCGAGCGCGCGCTCAAGGAGCACAAGGACGACCGCGACGCGCTCAACGGCCTGATGCGCGTGCACGGCCTCCTGGGCCAGAAGGCGCAGAGCCTCGACTACGCCGAGCGGCTCTTGACCACCACGCAGACCGACCTCGAGTTCTGGGAGAAGCAGCTGCTGCGCCAGGAGATGTCGGCCGACGAGGAGGCGCGCTTCCGCAACTACGTGCGCCAGTACTCGGCGCTGCAGGTCGCGACGCACGTCGCGGCCTCGGTCGTGCTGCACGAGCTCGGACGCTTCCCGGACGCCGAGACGCACGTCGAGCGCGCGCTGGTGCTCGACCCCGACCGCGCCGAGCTCTACGGCCGGCGCGCCGAGTTGCGCAAGGCGCAGGGCCGTTACGACGCGGCGATCGAGGACCTCGACCAGTTCCTGCGGCGCTCGTCGAACGGCTTCGACCACCCCGACATCCGGCGCGCCTGGAACCTGCGCCGCGAGTGCGAGGAAGCCCTGCGCGCCGCTCCGTCCGCGCGCACCTGAGCCGCCCGACTCAGAAGCGCGTCGAGCCGCCGGACTTCTCGGGAGCCTTCTCGGGCGGGGCCGGCGCCTTGGGCGCGGAGGGTTGGTAGCTCATCGAGCGCTTGCGGCCCTGGGCGTCGCGCACCTCGGCGCGCAGCTCGTCGCCCGGCTGGCGCACGCGCAGGACCTCCTTGACGTCCTCGACGCCCTCGATGCGCGCGCCGTTGAGCTCGACCAGCCGGTCGCCGGCGCGGATGCCGAGGCGCTCGGCGTAGGAGTTGCGCACGACACCCGTGACGCGCAGGCCGGGCTCGTCGCTGCCGTCGGCCGCCGGTTCGTCGTAGTACACGCCCAGGCGCTCGCTGCTGGGTTCCGCGTCCGGCACCAGCGGCCGGGCGGGGTCGACGAAGGGCGTGTGCCCGCCGTGCGGATCCAACGGGACGATCGTACGCGGCTGCTGCCCGCGCGCGCCGCCCAACCAGGGGATCGGCGGCATCGACGGCGCGATCTGCAGGTCGACTTCCGAGCGCAGCTCGGGGTGCGCGTCGTACAGCTCCTCGAGCGTCTTGGCCTCGTAGGTCTTGGTCTGCTCGCGGCCGTCCTCGAGCTCCTTGACCTCGAGCTGGACGCCGTCGGGGCTGGAGCGCAGCGAGTAGCTCTTGGCGTGCGAGCGCGCGCCGCCCGCGTGCGGCGTCGGCGCCAGGCCACCGAACGAGCGCTGCAGGTCGTCGAACATCGAGTCCATGCTGCCGAGGTGCCGCGACAGCTCCTCCATGCGGCGCTCGAGGTCCGAGAGGTCGGGCCCGGCGAAGGCGCGCGCGCGCGGGGCGCGGCGGGCCGGCCCGGACGCGGCCAGCTCGCGCAGCGCCAGGCGGCTGGTCCAGGCCAGCTCGGAGGCCTCGCCGGACTGGGCCCACTCGCGCAGCGCCGCGTGCGCCGCGTCGTCGTGCTGCGCCAGCGCGAGCAGCTCGGCGTAGGCCGCCTCGCGCTCGTCGAGCGACGGTTGCTGCAGCCGGCGCTTCCACTGCGCGGCGTCGAAGTCGTCGCGCGCGGGCGTCTCGTCGCGCTGCAAGCGCACCTCGGCGGCGTCGCCGTCGCGCACGCGCACCAGGCCGCGGGTCTGCGGCGCGGAGGCGGGCCAGAGGCCCAGGAACAGGGAACCGAACAGGCCGGACAGGCCCAACAGGGTAGGAGCGATCAGGTTCATCGGATTGTCACCTCGGCGGGCTGGAACGCCCGCGCTGAGTGTTCGGGTGAGGCCGCGCCCGGCTCAGCGCCAGGGCACGCGCTGCAGACCGACCGGACTCGAGCCGCTGGTCGGGTCGGAGAACAACAGCGGCTGGAACTCCTCGCCGCCCAGGAGCTCGGCGCCCTCGGCCAGCGGACGCTCGCCGGACTGCAGGCGGCGCAGCCCGTCGGCGGCGGCGACCGGCTCGGCCGGCGTCGGCACGGAGCGCGGCGGCAGGTTCTCGGCCAGCGGCGGGACGCTCGGTTGCGCGTCGCGCTCCTCGATCCAGTGGCGCAGCGCGAAGCTGCCGCACAGGACCAGCACGGCCGCGGCGGCGGCGAAGCTCGGCCGCTGGTACCACGCGCGCGGCGCGGCAGCTCGCGGCGGACGGGCGCAGGCGATCAGCCCCTCGCGCTGCAGGCCGGCGCGCACGCCCGCCCACAGGTCCGGCGCGGGCCGCGCGCCGGGGCGCAGGCCGTCGCTCAGCGCGGCGTGCGCGCTGCGCGTCGCGCGCTCGCGCCGGCGGCAGGCCGGGCACTGGTCGAGGTGCTCGCGCACGACGCGTTCGGCGGAACCTTCCAGCTCGCCGCCCACGAAGAGCGCCAGGTCCTGGTCGATGCGCAGACAGGTCTCGGGAGTGTGGTCCATCACGTGCCTTGGTCCTCGTCCATCGCGGGCTCGTCGTCCGACGACAGGCCCTGACCGGCGCTGCCGGCCTGATCGGTCCAGCGCGCGCGGCGTTCCCATTCTTCTTGGAAGAGCTTGCGGCCGCGGTGCAGGCGCCAGCGCACGGTGACGTGCGTTGCGCCCACGATCTTGGCGATCTCGTTGCAGGGCAGCCCCTCGATCTCGCGCAGCAGCAGCACCGACTGGAAGTGCGGCGCCAGCGTCGCGAGCACGTCGCGCACCTCGGCCGCGAGTTCCGCGCGCTCGACGCCGCGCGAGGGTTGGTCGACGCGCGTGTCGCACAGCTCGCGCTCGGCGCCGTCGTCCTCGTCGTTGTGCAGCGTGGTGCTCTGCGCCGGACGGCGCTTGCGCAGGTGGTCGATCGCGAGGTTGGTGACGATGCGGTAGAGCCAGGTGGTGAAGCCGTGCTCGAAGTCGAAGCCCGCCAGGTTGCGGAACACGCGCAGGAAGGCTTCCTGCGCCAGGTCCTGCGCGTCCTCGTCGGTCGGCACCAGGTTGCGCGCCACGCGCCACGCGCGCTGCTGGTGGCGCTCGACCAGCTCGGCGAAGGCCGCTTCCTCGCCGGCCTGCGCGCGGCGGATCAGGCCGTGGTCGTGGGCGCGCTCGCGCGCCGCCTCTTCGCTGTCGGCGGCCTCGAAGGGCGCGCGGCGCGCGCCGGCGGGCGTGCGGTCGTCGGCGCCGGAGGTCTCGGGGGCCGGCCGTCCATCGAGTTCGTCCTCATCGGCAACCATGCGCAAGCACCCGGGGCTCGGTTCCCCGGACCGAGTGTACTCAGCCTGCGGACGGGAGCGCGAGCCGCGCGACGGGCGCGACGCGCTGGACCGGGGGGTGGTCCCAGCGCGGGCTCGGTAGGACTGCGGCGTCGGAATCGGTTGCGGGAGCATGGGAGCCGTCGTCGGAGGCTCCGGCCTACGTCGACCGGGCGCAGCCGTTGGCGGCCCGGCCCCTGGATCTCGGGCGGCCGCCTCAGTCGACGCGCGGGAAGCGGCCCGGGATCTCCCCCACGCGGCGGTACTTCTCGCGCCGGCGCTTGAGGAGCTCGGCCCCGGAAAGGCCTTCCAGGCCCTGCAATTCGGCCAGGATCGTGTCCCGCACGGCCTTGAGCGTGCGCGCCGGGTCGCGGTGGGCGCCCCCCAGCGGCTCGGGGATCACCCCGTCGATCAAGCCCAGGGCGTGGAGGTCGGGGGCGGTCAGCTTGAGCGCCTCGGCGGCGTCCGGGGAGCGCTCGCCGTCCTTCCAGAGGATCGCGGCGCAGCCCTCGGGCGAGATCACTGAATAATAGGAGTGCTCGAGCATCAGCACGCGGTCGCCGACCCCGATCCCCAGGGCCCCCCCTGAGCCGCCCTCGCCGATCACGATCACCACGATCGGCACCGCCAGGGAGAACATGCCCAGGATGTTCTCGGCGATCGCGGTCGCCTGGCCGCGCTCCTCCGCCCCGATGCCCGGGTAGGCGCCGGGGGTGTTGATCAGCGTCACGATCGGCAGGCCGAGCTTCTCGGCCAGCTTCATCTTGCGCAGTGCCTTGCGGTAGCCCTCGGGGTGGGCGCAGCCGAAGTTGAAGGCCATGCGCTCCTTGGTCGTGCGGCCCTTGCGGTGCGCGATCAGCAGGAAGCGCCGGTCGGCGATGCGCGCCAGGCCGGTGACGATCGCCTTGTCGTCGCCGTAGCACTTGTCGCCGTGCAGCTCGAAGAACTCGTCCAGCGACTTCTCGATGTAGTCCGAGGCCATCGGCCGCTCGACGTGGCGCGCGACGTTGACCCGCTCCCAGGGCGAGAGCTCGGCGTAGGTCTTCTGGAGCTCCTCCGACAGGCGCGCCTTGAGGGCCGCGATCTCGCCCGAGAGGTCGAGGTTGGTGCGCCCGGAGAGCGTCTCCAACTCGGCCAGCTGGGATTCCAGCTCGCGGATCGGCCGCTCGAAGGCCATGCCGGCGGCGGTCGTGTCGCTCTTGGTGCGGGAGGTGTCGGCCAAGTGGGAGCTCCTGGGACGTGGCGTCCGCGCGCCCAGGGTAGCGCCGAGGTCGAGGCGCGAACAGCATTGGGCAGGCGCGCGCGCGGCGCTAGACTCGGGCGCTTCCGCCCTCCCCCGATCCGCCGGCGAGGACCATGGCCGCGAGCGCTCTCGAAACCCCCGCGAGTTCGATCCACACCCTGCCCGATGCCTGGCGCATCGAGGTCTTCCGGCGCGCGGGCATCGACGATCCGCCGGCCAACCACCTGGTCGCCGCGGTGCGCGAGCTGGGCCAGATCGAGCTCGTGCGCGTGCGCTCGGGCCGCGGCTACCTCCTGCCGCGCGAGCTGACGCGCGAGGTGGTCGAGCGCGTGGCGCGCGAGCTGTTCGTCGACCCGGTGCTCGACGAGCTGACCGTCACCGCGCCGCGCGAGGCGCCCGCGCGCCGAACGCCGAACTCGGGCGGCGTGCAGCGCGTGCTGGTGGCGCGCAAGCCGGGCGTGATGGACCCCGTGGCGCTGACCGTGCAGCGCGCGCTCGAACGCACGGGCCTCGTGCCCGGCGCGCGGCGCGACGACCTGTTGGTCACCACCTTTCGCGCCTGGGAGCTCGAGGCGCGGGCGCGGCTGACGCGCGAGGAACTGGCCGAGATCGGCCGGCGCATCCTGGCCAACGAGACCATCGAGGACCTGTCGCTCGAGCACGAGGGCCTGGCCTACACGCGCCCGCGCGCCCCGCAGCGCCACGGCGTGGTGCACGTGCCGCTGTGCGCCGCCAGCGACGAACGCCTGCTGCAGTTGAGCCGCGAAGGCGCCCTGTCGCTCAACCTGATCGAGATGCAGGCCGTGCAGGCCCACTACCGCGGCCTGCGGCGCGAGCCGACCGCGGCCGAGCTGGAGACCATCGCCCAGACCTGGTCGGAGCACTGCAAGCACAAGACCTTCACCGGCATCGTCGAGCTCGACGGCCAGCGCATCGACAACCTGCTCAAGCACACGATCAAGGCCGCCACGCTGGAGCTGGCCAAGCCCTGGTGCGTCAGCGTCTTCCACGACAACGCCGGCGTGATCGAGTTCGACCAGGGTTGGGACCTGTGCTTCAAGGTCGAGACGCACAACCACCCCAGCGCGATCGATCCCTACGGCGGCGCCGGCACGGGCGTCGGCGGCGTGGTGCGCGACATCCTGGGCGTCGGTCTCGGCGCCCGGCCGATCGCCAACACCGACTGCTTCTTCGTCGGCCCGGTCGACCTGCCGCGCGAGCGCGTGCCGAAAGGCGCGATGCACCCGCGCCGCATCCTGCGCGGCGTGGTCGCGGGCGTGCGCGACTACGGCAACCGCATGGGCATCCCGACCGTCAACGGCGGGGTCTGGTTCCACCCGGCCTACACCACCAACCCGCTGGTCTACTGCGGCACGGTCGGCCTGATGCCGCACGCGGCGACGACCAAGAGCGTGCAGCCGGGCGACCTGATCGTGGTCGTCGGCGGCCGCACCGGCCGCGACGGCATCCACGGCGCGACCTTCTCGTCGATCGAGCTGTCCGAGGACTCCGAGGTGGTCTCGAGCGCCGCCGTGCAGATCGGCGACGCGATCGCCGAGAAGCGCGTGCTCGATCTCCTGATGCAGGCGCGCGACCTGGGCCTCTATCGCGCGATCACCGACTGCGGCGCGGGCGGCCTGTCCTCGGCCGTCGGCGAGATGAGCGCCGAGTGCGGCGCCGAGGTCGAGCTCGAGCTCGTGCCGCTCAAGTACCCCGGCCTGCAGCCCGAGGAGATCTGGATCAGCGAGGCGCAGGAGCGCATGGTCCTGGCCCTGCCGCCCGAGCACCTGGCGGCCTTCCGCGCGCTGTGCGCCGGCGAGGACGTCGAGGCCAGCGTGATCGGCCGCTTCACCGACACCGGCCGGCTGCTGCTGCGCCACGCCGGCGAATCGATCGGCGAGCTCGACCTGCACTTCCTCCACGAGGGCACGCCCAAGCCGCTGCGCAAGGCGAGCTGGACGGCGCCGGTGCACGCCGACCCCGGCTGCCCGGCGCCCCAGGCGGCGGGGATCGGCGACCACGGCGCGGCCTTGCTGGCGCTGCTCGCCAGCCCGGACATCGCCAGCAAGGAGTGGATCGTGCGCCAGTACGACCACGAGGTGCAGGGCATGTCGGTGCTCAAGCCGCTGGTCGGCGTGCGCCAGGACGGGCCGGGCGACGCGGCGGTGCTCCAGCCGCTCGCCAGCTCGCGGCGCGGCGCGGCCCTGGGCGTCGGCGCCAGCCCGCGCTACGGCCGGCTCGACCCGGGCGCGATGGCCGAGGCGGTGATCGACGAGGCGCTGCGCAACGTCGTCGCGGTCGGCGGCGACCCGGGCCGCACCGCGATCCTCGACAACTTCTCGTGGGGCAACTGCGACAAGCCCGACCGGCTGGGGTCCCTGGTGCTGGCCTCGCAGGGCTGCTACCGGGCCGCCAAGGCCTACGGGACGCCCTTCATCTCGGGCAAGGACAGCCTGAACAACGAGTACCGGGTCGGCGACACGACGCTGGCGATCCCGCCGACGCTGTTGATCTCGGCGCTCTCGATCGTGCCCGACGTCGCGCGCACGGTCTCGATGGACCTCAAGCGCCCGGGCTCGCGCGTGTACCTGGTCGGCCGGACGCGCGTCGAGCTCGGCGGCTCGCACTACCTCGGCCTGGCGGGCCGCGAGGGCGGGCGCGTGCCGCGGCCGGACCTGGCCGAGGCGCCGGGGCTTTTCGCCGCGCTGCACCGCCTGATCGCGGCCGGCGAGGTGCTCGCCTGCCACGACCTGTCCGAGGGGGGGCTGGCGGTGGCCGCGGCGGAGATGGCCTTCGCCGGCGAGCTCGGGCTCGAGCTGGAGCTCGGGACGATCGAGGTGGAACTCCCGAAAGGGCCGCCGGAAAGTGCGGACTCGGCCGTGGATCCCGACTCCGTGAAGTTGTATGCAGAGAGCTGCACACGCTTCCTCGTCGAAGTCGCAGAGGGGTCGGCGACGCGCTTCGAGGACGGCTTGCGCGGGTTCCCCGTGGCGCGCGTCGGCACGGTGACGAACGCGCGCGAGCTCGTCGTCCGCGGCCGTTCCAAGACGACCCTCCTGCGGCTCGGACTCGACGAGCTGCGCCGCGCTCACCAGGGGAACTTCCAGGGCTGAGCGCGACGCGGGCGAAGCACGCACGCCATGTCGAAGCCCTCGTCCCGAACCCAAGCCCTGGTCTTGCGCAGCGCAGGCACGAACTGCGATCGCGAGACCGTGCTGGCGCTCGAACAGGCGGGAGCGGCGGTGTCGCTGGTGCACTTGAACCAGGTGCTGGCCGAGCCCGCGCGGCTCGGCGACGCGCAGCTGGTCGTGCTGCCCGGCGGCTTCAGCTACGGCGACGACATCGCGGCCGGACGCGTGTTCGGCCTGGAGTTGCGGCACGGACTGCAGCGCGAGTTGGCGGCCTTCGTCGCCGGCGGCGGCTACGTGCTGGGCGTGTGCAACGGCTTCCAGATCCTGGTCGAATCCGGGCTCTTCGAGGCCGACCTGACCTCGACCACGCCGGGGGCGCGCGCCGCGAGCGAGCGCGACCTGGCGCTGTACGACAACGCGTCCAACCGCTTCGAGTGTCGCTGGGTGACGCTCGCCAGCCAGGACTGCGCTGCCACGTGGCTCGCCGCGGGCGAGTCGATGCCGGCACCGGTGGCGCACGGCGAAGGTCGCTTCGTCGTGCGCGACGAGAAGGTGCTGCAACGTTTGATCGGGAACCGCCAGGTGGCCCTGCGCTACGTCCGCGCCGACGGCAGCGCAGCTCACGGCTCCTGGCCGGACAACCCCAATGGCTCGGTGTACGACATCGCGGGCATCTGTGACCGGACCGGCCGCGTGCTGGGTCTGATGCCGCACCCCGAGCGCAACATCACCCCTTGGAACCATCCACATTGGACGCGCCTGCCGCAACGGAACGAAGGTGAGGGGCTTTCGTTCTACCGCCGATTGGTGGAAGCGGCAGCGGGCGTCGCGGTGTGACTTCCTCCTAGAGATCGATTGTCTTCCATCATGCGCAAGTCGCTGATTGCTGCTCTGTTCCTCGTTCCCTTGGCGTCCAGCTGCGCGGTGCTCGCGGGCCTCGGCGCCGGCGCGGTCGTGGCCTCCGAGGCCGCCGACCAGAGCGTCTACGTCGGCCAGCTGCCGTCGAGCGCGACCAAGGCCTGGGCCCAGACCAAGGTCTCGCTCTCGAACCTGAGCCTCAAGCCGATCACGGTCGACAACGAGGCCATGAAGGCCACGGCCGAGATCGAGGGCGCGACGGTCGACGTCAACGTCGCCACCTACGACCACAACCGCTGCGAGATCACGGTGAGGGCGAAGAAGTTCATGATGAACAGCGGCGAGACCGCCAAGTTCGTCTTCGACAAGATCGTCGCCGACCTCGAGAACCAGCGCTGAGTCGCGTGTCCCCTTCCGCGCGCCCGCGAGGCGCGCGGGGAGGTGGAGCGGTGGTCTGAATTCTCGCGATGCCGATTCCGTCGGCAGGGGTGAGGTGTGCAAGCGCGCGAACTTTCGGGCCCACGGCCCGTCAGGGTCTCGTCGCACCTGCGCCGCGACCGCCGCTTCCCCGTCGGTTCCGAAGCGAGCCCTGCAGCCTGCGTGGACAGGTCCGCGCTCGGCCAGTACGGTGCTCGGCATGACCGACCGAACCCCCGCGACGAAGCCCGAGGCACAGTTGGCGACCTACTTCGCGAAGTACGAGCCGGCGCGGGCCAAGCTCGGGAAGGCGCTGCGCGCGAAGCTGCGCGCCCGGCTGCCCGGCTTCTTCGAGATCGTCTACGTGTACGAGAACCAGGACGCGCTGGTGATCTCGTATTCGCCGACCGAGCAGGGCTACGAGGGCCTGTGCGGGATCGCGCTCTACCCGGACAGCGTGAAGCTGTTCTTCGGCCAGGGCGCTCGGCTGTCGAAGTCGGACCCGCACAAGCTGCTGCAAGGCAGCGGCAAAACGGTGCGGCACGTCGTGCTCGCCTCGGCCGCGGACTTCGACCGCGCGGAGATCGAGGCGCTGGTCGCCGCCGCGCTGAAGCTCGCGAAGCTGACTCCCGATCCGAAGGCAAAGGGCGCTGTGATCATCAAGGCCGAGGCGCAGAAACAGCGCGCGAGCCGCGCAAAGCTGGCCGCGCGACCGGCCGCCGCATCTCGCAAGGCGAAAGCCCGACGCTGATCGGCTCACGGTTCGTGCGCCAGGCGGTTGCGGCCGCCTCACCCGTCGCGCGCGACCGTTCTGCGTCCCCCACCCGACAGGTGCGCGGCGGACGCGTCGACGCGCCTCAGCCGGCGACTCTCTGCGCGAGGTCGGGAGGACGGATGGGCAGGGGCGCCACACCTGCGGGTCGTTGCACGTGGGGAGCCTTCGGAGTTCTCCGCTGGCCGCACCCTTCGGCTGAACCGAGCCCGACGTCGACGGGTGGTCCCGCAGCGGCCGCCGGCGAAATCCAGAAGTCAGCCCAATCAAGTTTGGTCCGCACCGTCCGTGTCCGCACCGTCCGAGACCTGATCGGCCCGCGTTCAACTCTCCGCGCACCCAGGCCTGCCGATCGCGCGGCAACGCCGGTCAGGAACGAGTGCGAACCCGTCCGAAGCGTGAAGCGAAACTCCAGCTGTCCCCAATCAAGTTTGGGACACTCGCTTCGGCACAATCGCCTCGCGCCCGGTCGTGGGATCCGCGCGCGCTCGTTGCGCTCGACTCCATGCTCAGACAAGTCGAGTTGGTGTGGCTCGGACCCGGAATGCTCGTTCGTGCGCGGCGAGTCTGACGTCGCGCGAAATTCTCGAAGGCCGAAACGCGTGTCCCAAACTTGATTGGGGACATCTGGACTCTCCGCCTGGATGGTCGGAGACCAGGCACGCGTCGACCCTGGCCATGGCGAACCCGAACTTGATTGGGCCAAGTTTCGCAGTCCGTGCACCCGGTCTGGTCTGGGCCTGGTTCAGCGTCCGCGTTCCCTGTGCTCGGCTCGCGTGTGCTCGGCTCGCGTGTGCTCGGCTCGCGTGTGCTCGGCTCGCGTGTGCTCGGCTCGCGTGTCCTCGGCTCGCGTGTCCTCGGCCGGCACGGCCCCGCGCGAGGGCCCGAGCGGGGCTGCATCGGCGCGCGGTCCGCGGCTCAGCTCCCCGCGTCCAGCGCCTTCTCCACCCGCGCGCGCTTCCGGGCGCAGCTGCGGCAGTAGCCGCGCAGGCGCAGGTCGTGGCTGACCAGGTGGAAGCCGCGCTTCTTGCAGTTCTCGAGCTGCAGCTCCTCGATGCGCTCGTCGTGGAACTCCTCGATCTTGCCGCAGTCGAGGCACAGCATGTGGTCGTGGTGGTGGTGGCCGAGCACGTGCTCGTACTTGAGCTCGCCCGAGCCGGTGTCGAGCGCCTGGATGAAGCCGCCCTCCAGCAACAGGCCGATCGTGCGGTAGACCGTGGCGCGCGAGACGCGCTCGCCGGGCTCTTCGCGCAACCAGCCGTAGAGCTGCTCGGCGCTGAAGTGCTCGTGCGTGGCGAAGGCGCGCTCGAAGACGCGCCGGCGCTGGCCGGTGAGCTTGAGCGTCCGCTCGCGCAGGAAGGCCTCGAAGCGGCGGACGATCTGCTCGTGTCTCACGGCTCGCGAGGATGGCGCGGGGCCTACTCGCCGCGCCGGGGAGGACGGGGGCCGCGGGCGAAGCCCGGTTGCGGCGGGCGCGGGCCACGGTTCGGACGCTGCGGGCGGCGCTCGCCGCGGTCCCCGCGTTCACCGCGCTCCCCACGCTCCCCCCGTTCACCGGGTGCCGGGTGCTCGAACACGCGCGGCGCGGGCGCGGGCTTCTTGATGCCGATGTCCTTGCGGCAGAACTTGCCGTCGTACTGGATCCGGCCGTAGGCCTCGTAGGCGCGCGCGCGCGCCTCGTCGAGGTCGGCGCCCAGCGCGGTGATGCACAGCACGCGTCCGCCGTTCGTCACCACGTCGCCGCGCAGCGAGCGCGCGGTCCCGGCGTGGAACACGACCACCTCGGGCACCTGCTCGGCCTCCTCCAGCCCGCGGATCACGTCGCCCTTGCGCGGGCTGGCGGGGTAGCCGTCGGCGGCCGCCACCACCCCCACACAGGCGCGCTCGTCCCACTCCGGCGGCTCGATCGTGTCGAGCTTGCGCTCCGCCGCCGCGCGGAGGATCGGCAAGAGATCGCTCTTGAGCCGGCGCATCAAGGCCTGCGTCTCCGGGTCGCCGAAGCGCGCGTTGTACTCGAGCACCTTGGGGCCGGCGTCGGTCATCATCAGGCCGGTGAAGAGCGTGCCGCGGAACTCGATCTCCTCGCGCTTGAGCGCGTGGATCGTCGGCACGAGCACATGCTGTTCGATCTGGCGCTGCAGCCGGCGCGTCAGGCTCGCGATCGGCGAAAAGACGCCCATGCCGCCGGTGTTCAGGCCGGTGTCGCCGTCGCCGACGCGCTTGTGGTCCTGCACCGGCTCGAGGATCAGGATCGTGTCGCCGTCGGTGATCGCCAGCACGCTGACTTCCTCGCCGGCCAGGAACTCCTCGATCACCACGCGCTGGCCCGCGGCGCCCAGCGCGCGCTTCTCCATCAGGCTGTCGACGACCTGGCTCGCCTCCTTGGCGTCCTGGCAGATGAAGACGCCCTTGCCCGAGGCCAGGCCGTCGGCCTTGATCACCATCGGCCAGGTGGTGCAGCCCTCGAGGTACGACTTGGCCGCCCCCGAGCGGTCGAAGCGCCGGTCGGTGGCGCAGGGGATGCGATGGCGCTCGAGCAGCTCCTTCGAGTAGGCCTTCGAGCCCTCGAGCCGCGCGCCCGCCGCACCCGGCCCGAAGACCAGGTGTCCCGCGGCGCGCAGTTGATCGGCGAGGCCGAGCACCAAGGGCTCCTCGGGCCCGATCACCACCAGCTCGACCTTCTCCGCGGCGGCCAAGCGCACCAACCCGGCGACGTCGTTGGCCTGGATCGGCAGGTTGCGCGCGACGCGCGCCGTGCCGGGGTTGCCGGGCGCGCAGAGCAGCTCGGGCTGCAGCGGGGACTGGGCGAGCTTCCAGCACAGCGCGTGTTCGCGACCGCCGGAACCGACGACGAGGACCTTCATGGGGTGGGACAGAGCACGGGGGTGGGGAGCTGCGGCAGGCCTGCCTGGTGCGCACGCATCCCGGGCCGCGACGAGAGCGCAACAGGGTAGCGTCGCGCGCCGGAGCAGGGAACCGGCCGCCGCGGAACTCCTCGTCCGCCTGCCGCTGCGCTACGCTCTCGCACTTCGCGGGGAGTACCTCAGCTGGTAGAGGCGCAGCTTTGGGTGCTGCGAGTCGTGGGTTCAAATCCCATCTCCCCGACCAGGTCCCGCTCCGGCGCCCGTAGCTCAGCTGGATAGAGCAGCCGCCTTCTAAGCGGCAGGTCACAGGTTCGAGTCCTGTCGGGCGCGCCAGCGCGCACGGCGCGCTATCCTCGCGCCGTGACCTCCGTCCTGCGCCGGATCGGGCTGGTGCTGGGCCCGCTGGCGTGGATCGGCGCGCTGGTCTTCGGCCCGGAAGCGCTCGACGGCGTGCCGCAGGCGCGCGCCGCCGGCTTGGTGGCCTGGATGGTCGTGTGGTGGATCAGCGAGGCGGTTCCGATCGCCTGGACCGCCTGTCTGCCGCTCGTCGTCTGCCCGCTGCTGCCCGCCAGCGAGCGCGGGCACCTCGACGAGGCGCTGGCGACGGTGACGAACTTCGTCGACGTGACGCTGGGGCTGTTCGCCGGCGGCCTGGCCTTGGCGGCGGCGATGGAGCGCTGGAACCTGCACCGGCGCCTGGCGCTCTTCGTGCTCGAACGCGTCGGGGCGACGCCGCCGCGGCTGGTGCTCGGCGTGCTGGTGGCGACGGCCTTCGTGTCGCTGTGGATCTCGAACACCGCGACCGCCGCGATGATGCTGCCGATCGCGCTGGCCCTGGTGCGCGAGGTCGAGCAGCACGCCGGCGGCACGCGGCGCGAGTTCTTCGGCAGCGCGCTGCTGCTCGCGGTGGCCTACGGCGCCAACCTCGGCGGCCTGGGCAGCAAGATCGGCACCGCACCCAACTCGATGTTGACCAGTTACATGGAGAAGGACCTGGGCACGCCGGTCTCCTTCCTGGGCTTCAGCCTGGTCGGCCTGCCGCTGGTGCTGCTGCTCGTGCCCTGCGCCTGGTGGCTGCTCTGGCGCCTCGGCCGGCGCGACGCGCCGCGCGCGGTGCCGGCGCTCGACCACGTGCGCGCCGAGCGCCGCGCGCTGGGACCGTGGAGCCGCGCCGAGCGCATCGTCGCGCTGGTCTTCGCCAGCGCGGCGGCGCTGTGGACCGCGTCGGGGCCGCTGGCGGGGGTGCTGCGCGAACTCGGCGCCTGGAGCGGGTTGCGCAGCGTGCACATCGAGGCCACCGTCGCCCTGACCGCCGGCCTGGTGCTGCTGCTGGCCCACGCCGACGGCCAGCGCGTGCTCGACCGCGCGGCGCAGCGGCGCATCGCCTGGAGCACGCTACTTCTGCTCGGCGGCAGCCTGGCGCTGGCCGAGGCCGTGCGTTCGAGCGGCCTGGGCCTGTTGCTCGGCCGCCAGTGCGCCGAGCTCGCGACGCTCGAGCCGGCCCCGCGCCTGGTGCTGATCGCGCTGGGCACGGTCGCCTTCTCGGCCGTGGCCTCGAACACCGCGACCACGGCGCTCTTGCTGCCGATCCTGGGCAGCACGCTGCCCGCCGCGCAGGCCGGGCCGGCGCTCTTCACCGCCGCCCTGTCGAGCTCCTGCGACTTCGCGCTGCCCGCCGGCACGCCGCCCAACGCGCTGGTCTTCGGCGCGGGCTACCTGACGGTGGCGCGCATGGCGCGCGTCGGGATCGCGCTCGACCTGGTCGCGGCGCTGGTCGTCGCGGCGGTCTGTCTCGTGCTCGTGCCCCTCGTGCTCTGAGCACGGGCGGCGTACGCTACCGGCCGATGTACGGCCGCGCGCAGGGTCCCGCCTACCGCATCGAGACGCCGCGTCTCGTGCTGCGCTGCTGGGATCCGCGCGACGCACCCGGGCTCAAGGCCGCGATCGACGCCAGCCTCGCGCACTTGCTGCCCTGGATGCCCTGGGCGCGCGACGAGCCGCAGTCGGTCGAGTCCAAGCTCGAGCTCCTGCGCCAGTTCCGCGGGCGCTTCGACCTCGGCAAGGACTTCGTGTACGGCCTGTTCGACCGCCAGGAGCGCGAGGTGCTCGGCGGCAGCGGCCTGCACCCGCGCATCGAGACGCCCGGCCGTCCCGGCGTCGAGCGCGGCGTGCGCGAGATCGGCTACTGGATCGCCGCCGCCCACGTCGGCCAGGGCTTCGCGACCGAAGCCGCCGCCGCGCTGGCGCGCATCGGCTTCGAGCTCGAGCACCTCGAGCGCATCGAGATCCACTGCGAGGAGGAGAACCAGCGCAGCGCCGCGATCGCGCGCCGGCTGGGCTTCCACGAGGACGGCCTGCTGCGCCAGCGCGTGCTGCGCCCCGACGGCCGGCTGGTGGCGAAGCGCGTGTTCTCGATGCTGGCCGCGGAGTACGACGCCAGCCCCTGCTCCGAGTCGGCTTGCGTCGCCTTCGACGGCCTCGGCCGGCGCACGCTCGACCTGCCGGTGCCGCGCGCGGAGCGGCGGCGCTCCGCGTTCCGCTGAGCGCGGCGTCTCAGCGGCGCGCGCCGCGCACGCGCGCCGCGCGCACGAGCGCCTCGACCTCGGCCGCGGTCAGCCAGCGCCAGCGGCCGCTGGCGAGCGTGCCCAGCTCCAGCGGTCCGATCGCGCGGCGCACCAGTTTCTCGACCTTGGAGCCGACCTCGCGCACCATGCGCCGCACCTGGCGGTTGCGGCCCTCGGTGATCGCCAGCGTGAAGCGCGTGCGCGGACCGCGCTCGCCCAGGTGCTCGACCTCGGCCGGCCGCGTCGGGCCGTCGTGCAGCTCGACGCCGCGCCGCAAGCGCTCGAGCGCCGCCGCGTCGAGCCGCGGGCGGGCCTCGACCTCGTAGCGCTTGGCGACGTGCGAGTCGGGGTTGGTCAAGAGCTCGGCCAGCTGCGTGTCGTTGGTGAACAGGAGCAGCCCCGAGGTGTCGAGGTCCAGCCGGCCGACCGGCACCAGCCAGCCCTGCGCGTCCGCGACCAGCTCGTAGACCGTCGGCCGCCCGTCGGGGTCGCTGCGCGTGGTCACGTAACCGCGCGGCTTGTGCAGCGCCAGCGTGCGCGCCTCCAACGCGCCCAGCGCGCGGCCGTCGAGCGTGATCGCGTCGCGCGCCGCGTCGAACCAGGCCTCGGGGTCGAGGATCACGACGCCGTTGACGCGCACGCGGCCGGCCTCGATCCAGGCCCGCGCCTGGGCGCGCGATCCGACGCCGGCCTTCGAGAGCAGGCGCTCGAGCCCGTGGCGCGCGCCCGGACGCTGCCGGCCCGGCCGGGGCTTCATCGCGGCTGCGGCGGACGCCGGTCCGCGCGCGGCAGCCGCGGCGTCTGCGCGCCGATCCAGCCGCGGCGGCGGAAGTACACGACCAGCGCGACGCCGATCGCGACCATCAGCGCCACCGCCGCCGGGTAGGCCCAGGGCCAGTCGAGCTCGGGCATGTGCTTGAAGTTCATGCCCCAGATCGACGAGAGCCAGGTCAAGGGGATGAAGATGGTGGCGATCACCGTCAGCACCATCATCACTTCGTTCAGTCGGTGGCTCATGCTCGAGAGGTACACCTCGAGCAGGCCCGAGGAGAGCTCGCGGTAGGTCTCGATCAGGTCCATCAGCTGCACGGTGTGGTCGTACAGGTCGTTGAGGTACGGGCGCGTCTCCTTGTGCACCAGGCCGCAGTCGTCGCGGTGCAGCTGGTTGACGGCCTCGCGCAACGGCCACACGGCGCGGCGCAGCACCAGGAGCTCGCGCTTGAGCACGTGCAGCTCGCCCAGGTGCTGGCGGCGCGGCCGGTTGGTCAAGGCGTCTTCGAGCTTCTCCAAGCGCTCGCCGAGCGCCTCGAGCACCGGGAAGTAGGCGTCGACGGCCGCGTCGAGCAGCGCGTAGGCCAGGTAGTCGGGTCCCGACGCGCGCAGCGTGCCGCCCCCCGAGCGCAGGCGCTCGCGCACCGGCCCGAAGGCGTCGCCCGGCCGCTCCTGGAAGGTGACCACGAAATCGCGGCCCAGGAACAGCGAGAGCTGCTCGGTCGCGCACACCTCGTGCGGATCGAGCATGCGCGCCACGAAGAACAGGTGCTCGCCGTAGGCGTCGACCTTGGCGCGCTGGTGGACGTTGATCACGTCCTCGAGCTCGAGCCGGTGCAGCCCCAGCCATTGCCCGACCCGGCGCAGCGTCTCGTGGTCGCGCAGGCCGGCGACGTCGAGCCACAGCACGCGTTGCTTCCCGCGCAGCGCCTCGAGCTCCCCCACGTCGCCGAGTTCGCGCTCGACCAGGCCCTCGGGCCCGTAGGCGAAGAGCGCGAGCCGCGTCGGGTGCGCGTGCGGATCGGGGATCAGCGTGCCGGGCGGGGTCCCGGGGCGCGCGCGCCGGCGCTGGCGCCGCGCGGGCTTCGCGGGTGCGGCGCTGTCGGCGGAGCGCGCGGGATCGGACGTGGGCTTCGACATGCGCGGGAGCTCAACGCGGGGCGAAAGGCTGCCAGGCGGAGCGGATCACGGCCTGCATGCCCGCGCGGTTGAGCAGGAAGTTGGCGCGCTGCACCGGGCCGGCGAACCACTTCCACAGGAAGCAGCCGCGCAGCCAGGCGCGCTCGGGCTCGATCGCGGCCAGAGCGCTCGCCAGGCAGCGTTCCTGCACGGCTTCGGCCCGGGCGCGCTCGGCGCCGCCGCCCTCGGCCGCCTCGTCGTAGGCCCAGGGTTCGCGCGCGGCGTCGAGCGCGGCGCGGTAGCCCAGCTCGGTGAACACGACCGGCTTGCCGGTGCGCCGGTGGAACTCGCGCAGTTCGTCGACGATCGGCTGCCAGGCGCGCGCCAGCTCGTCGGCCGGCGGATCGGCGCGCTCGCTGAGCGGGAAATAGGCCTGCACGCCGACCGCGTCGAGTGCGTCCCAGAAGGCGACCTGGCGGTAGCCCGACCACTGCGCGGCCCAGGTCAGGCGCGCGCTCGTCGCGCCGCGCACGGCGGCGATGATCGCGCGCCACTCGCGCTCGTGGACGGCGAGCAGCTCGAGCTCGTTGGCGATGCAGAACCCGTCGGCGCCGGCCGCCGCGCGCGCCACGCCGACGATCCAGGCCTGGTAGGTGTCGAAGAAGCGCCGCAGTTCGGCCTCGCCGGCGAAGTCGATCGCGCCGCGCCAGCTCCAGGGGCTGCCCCAGTAGGCGAGGTGCGGGATCACCAGCACCTGCATGCCGCGCGCGTGGGCCTCCGCGATCGGGCGCGTGATCCAGGCCGGCGGTGCGGCGGGATCGAAGCGCCGCGACTCGACCGTGCCGTCGCTGCGGATCGAGGCGTAGGGGTGGATCGCCACCCAGTTGACGCCCAGCTCGCGCAGCCGGTCGAGGTCGGCGGCGAACGCGTCGCTGGCCCACTCCTGGCCCCAGGTCTGGCAGGAGACCGTGATGCCGCGCACGTGCTGGCCGTCCTGCGCGGCGCTCGGCGTGTTCCCGCCGAGGAGGCTGAGGCACGCGGCGAGCAGGCATTCCAGGACGGCCATGGCGGGACCCGATAGTATGTCGCCGTCGACCGTCCGCCAACGACGGCGCGCGCCATGAGCGATCTCACCCGTGACGTCCTGCGCTGGGCGCTCTTGATCGGATCCGCTCCGATCTGGTGGCCCTTCCTGCGCACGCTGTGGCGCGACTTCAACGACGCGCTGCGCGAGGAGGGCGGCCTGTTCGGCCGGCCGCCGACCGACCGCGAACTCGAGCGCCTGCGGGCCGAGCGCGCCGCGCAGCCCCCGACCTTGACCAGCGAACCGCTGGTGCGGACCGGCGAGCACCGCCGGACGCGCCTGGGCGCGCACACGGGCCCCGCGCGCGCCCCCGGCACGCCCGGCGCGCGCGCGCCCTCCCAGCGCTCGGCGGCGCAGCGTCCGCGCGGGTTCCGCTGAGAGCTCGACAGGGCATCGCGGCCGCCGCCCTGCTAGGCTCTCGACGCCTCGCGTGAGGCCTGGAGATGCGCATGCGCTGCCGCGATTCCTTCCCGATCGTGCTGCTCGGCCTGGCCCTCGGTTGCCAACCCTCGCGCAACGATGTCGCGCCCGCGGGCACTGGCGTCAAGGCGACGATCGAGCTCGGCTTCGACAAGAGTGCCCTCGACAAGCTGCCCAGCGGCTGGACGGTCCAGTCCGGCAGCTGGGCGGTGATCGAGGACGACACGGCACCCAGCCCGCGCCAGGTGCTGGCGCAGACCGGCAACGGCGAGAAGCAGCCCTACAACCTGGCGCTGCTCGACGACGTCAAGTGCACCGACGTCGACGTCTCGGTGCGCCTCTCCGCCGTCGCGGGCCAGATCGACCAGGGCGGCGGCCTGGTGTGGCGCGCCAAGGACGCGCGCAACTACTACATCGCGCGCTGGAACCCGCTGGAGAAGAACGTGCGCCTGTACGAGGTCGTCGACGGCGAGCGCGTGCAGCTCGACAGCGACGACGTGCGCCTCGAGCCCGGCTGGCACACGCTGCGCGTGGTCGCCAAGGGCGAGGAGCACGCGGTCTACCTCGACGGCCGCCGGCGCCTCGCGGTCAAGGACGCGACCTTCGTCGGCGCCGGCAAGCTCGGCTTGTGGACCAAGGCGGACGCGCGCACGCACTTCGACGATCTGCGCGTCGTCGATCCCAAGTGACGCTCGGCCGGCGCGAGTTCCTGGGGGCCCTGGCGCTGCCGGCCGCCGCCGGCCCGCTGGGTTGCGCCAACGTGCTGCGCGAGGACGCGCTGGCGCGCGCGGCGGAGCTGGCCGACGACGCGCGCGATCCCGCGCTCGTGGCGCGCGACGAGGACTACTGGCGGGCGGCGCAGCAGGCCTTCACCGTCGACCGCTCGATGATCAACCTGAACAACGGCGGCGTGTGCCCCGCGCCGCGCGGGGTGCAGGAGGCGCACAAGCGCCACCTCGACCACGGCCACCTGGCGCCGGCCTACGTGCTGTGGCGCCTGCAGGATCCGCAGAAGGAGGGCTCGCGCGTTGGCTTGGCGCGGCTCTTCGGCTGCGATCCCGAGGAGGTCGCGATCACGCGCAACGCCTCGGAGAGCCTGGAGAACGTGCAGCTCGGCCTGGACCTCGCGCGCGGCGACGAGATCCTGACCAGCACGCAGGACTACCCGCGCATGCTGACCACCTGGCGGCAGCGCGAGCGGCGCGAAGGCCTGGTGCTGCGCCAGGTGCGGATCCCGGTCGCGACCGACGACCCGGCCGAGATCGTGCGCGCCTTCGAGAGCGGGGTCACGGCGCGCACGCGCGTGCTCCACATGTGCCACGTGGTCAACCTGACCGGCCAGATCCTGCCGGTGAAGGAGGTCGTCGCGCTGGCGCGCGCGCGCGGCATCGCGGTGATCGTCGACGGCGCGCACTCCTTCGCGCACCTGGACTTCAAGCACGCGGAGCTCGACTGCGACTACTACGGCACCAGCTTGCACAAGTTCCTGCACGCTCCGCACGGCACGGGCATGCTCTACGTGCGGCGCTCGAAGATCCGCGGCCTGTGGCCCTTGATGCCGGCGGAGGAGAAGCAGGACGACGACATCCGCAAGTTCGAGGAGATCGGTACGCACCCGGTCGCCAACCGGCTGGCGATCGCCGAGGCGCTGATCTTCCACGAGACGCTCGGCCCGCGCCGCAAGCAGGAGCGCCTGCTCTACCTGCGCGACGTGTGGGCCAGACGGCTGCTCGAGCACCCGCGCGTCCGGCTGCACACCAGCCTGAAGCCCGGCCGCGCCACGGGCGTCGCCAACTTCGAGATCGAGGGCCTCGATCCCAACGCGCTGATGGACCACCTGTGGCAGCGCCAGCGCATCTTCACCGTCGCGATCGTGCACCCCGAGTTCCGCGGCCTGCGCATCTCGCCGGCGGTCTACACGACGCTGAACGAGCTCGAGCGCTTCTGCGAGGCCGTGGAGCGCGTGCTGCGCGACGGATTGCCCGGCTAGCTTCCGCGGCGCGTGCGCCAGAGCTCGTAGACGCGCACGGACGCCAGGCAGGCCACGGCGACCAGCGCGGTCAGCAGCAGCGGCCCGAAACTGCGCAGCGTGCTCGGGTCGCTGGCCCAGATCCCGCTCTCGCCCCGGGCGAGCGCCACGATCCAGTCGGCCTCGACAGGCAGCCCGAGCCAGGTCGGCTGCATGGATCCGAGGCTGATGTGGAGCAGGACCACCGCGGGCGGAGCCAGGGCTCCGAGCAGCGCGCGCCAGCGCCGAGGAACGGCGCAGCGCAGCAGCAGCGCCAGCACCACGACCGCGATCGCGATCCAGGCGCCGATCATCAGGCTCCCCATCGGCACGGTCACCTCGCGCGCCAGGTGGGCGAGCCCGCGCTCGTGCTCGATCGCGGTCTCGGGCGCCAGGAACGCCGGCCGCTCGCCGCCCAGGCCGAAGCGCGCGAGCTCGATCAGGCGCAGCGTGGGCGCGCCGCTCTCGCGCGCCGGCGGATCCGGGCGCGGCAGGAGCTCGAGCAGCAGCAGCGGCAGCGACGCGACCAACGCGAAGAGCGCGGCGGGCAGCCAGGTGCGTGCACGCGCACGCGGCGCGGCTTCCCCCGGCTCACCGGAGCCGGGCTCGACGGTCAGCTCCGCGAGCCAGGCGCCGCTGGCGAGGAACAGGCTGAACAGCGTGTACTCCGCGCTCCAGAGCAGATGCACCCAGTCGCGGTCGAGCGACCAGGACAGCAGCGACTGCAGGTTCCCGGCGACCGCGATGGTCAGTAGCGCGTACCAGGCGAAGTTCCGGAAGACCCGCGCGTCGGCGTGCCCCCCGATCCGCCGTACCGCGGCGCTCAGGCTCAGCCCGCAGGTCGCGAGCCCGGCCAGCAGCAGGACGATCAAGCCCAGGAGGAGCAAGCCCCGGTAGCTCACGCGCCCAGCGTAGCGCCCGCCACGCGGAGCGCGCGACGCCCCGAGCCCGGCGGGCGGGGCTCGGTATCCCTGCGGGCCGCGGCCATGTCAGACTGCTGCCCCGTGGAGGCCCCATGAGCCTGCTGATGCTGATCCTCGCCCTCGGCGCCGCGCTCGGGATCGGCGTCGCGATCCTGGTCGCCGTGGTGCTGGTCAGCCGGAACTCCGCGGCCCGGCGCCGCGGAGAGCACGACGCCGGGGACTCTGTCGCCGGCCCGCTCCACTACGGAGCGTTCACGGCGCAGGACCCCGAGCGACACGCCCGCCTGGCGCACGACGGGACGCCCGCCGCGGGCGCGATCCATGTGGACAGCGACTGGGACGGCGGCCACGGGGACGGCGGAGGTGGCGACGGCGGTGGCGGCGGAGACGGCGGCGGCGACGGCGGCGGCGACTGAACGCGCGTTGAGCTTGCGCGGCGAAGCTGGGAGGATCCGCGTCCCCCATGCGCGTCGCGATCGACTACCTGCCCGCGTCCACCCACCCTCCCGGCGTCGGGCGCTACGCGCGCGAGCTGGTGCGCGCGCTGGCGCAGCTCGAGGCGCGGCCGGAGATCGTGCGCTGCGAGTTCGGGCGCGGGCGGCGGGTGTACGCGGAGCACGAGCTGCAAGCCGGCGCGACGCAGCTCGTGCGGCGGGCGTGGCCGCGCAGCGCGTTCGAGCTCCTGGGCGCGCTCGGCTGGGGCGCGGACCGGCTCGCGGGCGGCGTCGACCTCGTGCACCAGGTGCGCGCGCCGCTGTGGCCGGTCTCGCGCGCGAAGACCGTCCTGGCCGTGTCCGAGTTCTTCGCGCCCGACGACCCGCGGGAGCGCGCCTGGCGCGCGGCCTGCGCGCGGGCCGACGCGCTGCTCGTGTTCTCCAGCTGGGCGCGCGAGGAGCTCGCGCGGCGCGGCCTCGAGCCCGCCGGCGGGATCCACGTCGTGCCGGTCGGCGCCGAGCATTGGAAGCGCGACCTGATGGCGCGGCCCGCGGGAGCGGGGGCGACCGCGCGCGTGCTCGTGCTCGGACGGGCGGCGGCCGCGGCCATGGTCGGCCGCCTGCCCGAAGCCTGCGTCCGCCTCAGCAACCAGGGGCTCGCGGTCGAGCTGATGCTCGTCTGGAGCGGGGCGAGCGCGCCCGCCCTGATGCGGCTCGGCGGCGACCAGAACGTGAGCCGCTTGCCCGCGCCCCACACCCGGGGTTCCGGCCCGAAGAGCCTCGAAGACCAGCTCCCCGCCCTGGTCGCCGGCTCCAGCGTGCTGGTGCACCTGGCCGAGTCCCCCGCCACGCCGGTGACGCCGCTCGAGGCCCTGGCGCTGGGCGTGCCGGTGATCGTCGCGCCGCACCCGACCAATCAGGAGGCGCTCGGCGGCGAGGCGCGCTCCTGCCCGCCGGAAGCCGATGTGGCGGCCCTCGCCGACCTGATCGCCGCGGCGGTCGCCAGCCGCTGGGATCCCGCCGCGATCGAACGCCGTCAGGCGCTCGCCGGCCGCTTCACCTGGGAGGCCAACGCGCGGGCGACCATCGGCGTCTGGGAGCGCGTCCTGGCCGGGCGCCGCTCCTAGCGCTTGCGCGCCGTGCAGTAGACGCCCAGCGCCAGCCGGTGGGCCCCCGCCTTGCGGATCAGCAGCGCGTCCAGGAACTTGAACGGCCAGAACACGACCGAGAGCAGCGTGAAGCAGCCGAAGGACGCCGCCCGCGCCGGCGTCGAGCGGCCCTCGAACCAGAGCGCCCACCAGCGCGCGACCGTGTTCAGCATCGTGATCGTCGGCCCGATGTGCGCCCCGCTGGCGACGCTTTCGAAGCCGCAATCACGCATCAGGCGCTCCAGCCCGGGGGCGGTCAGGCGCCGCACGTCGATCGGGTCCTCGTGGTACTGCTCCAGGAACGGCACCTCGACGTGCGCCAGCCCGCCGGGCTTCAGGATGCGGCGGATCTCCGCCACCACCGCGCGCTCGTCGACCACGTGCTCCAGGAGCCCGGTGGCGTAGACCAGGTCGGCGCAGCCGTCCGCCAGCGGCAGGCGCTGCACGTCCCCGACCACGTTCGTGTTGCCGTCGGCCACGAAATCGACCGCGATCGTGCCCGGGGTGATGCGCCGGCCGCCGGCCCCCAGGTCGACGATCCGCGCCGCGGAATCGACGCGCGCCAGGACCTTGCCGACCTGCTCGTCGGCCTGCCAGGTCAGGTGCGGGATGCGGCGGTAGATGCCTCGCGGGCCGAAGGGCATGGTGGGTGCGCGGGGAGTCGGGGCGGTCCGGGACGGAGCTTTCCTATCGGCGCGACCGCGGCGGCCGATCAAGCGGCCGAGCGAGACGCCCCAAAAGTCTTGCAGCGCGCGACCCGAAGAGCGATCGTGGTGCGCCGATTTCCGCGCCGCCGAGCAGCGCGCGCATTCCACAGGGACGGTCCTTCGATGGCGACCCAGATCATGGGCGACAAACAGTCGACTCAGCTCGACATCACCTACCAAGACAAACAAGTCAGCCTGCCGCTCGTGCGCGGCACGGAGGACGAGGTCGGTGTCGACATCCAGAAGCTGCGCTCGGCGACGGGCCTGATCACGCTCGACCCGGGCTACGGCAACACCGGCGCCTGCAAGAGCTCGATCACCTACATCGACGGCGACCAGGGCATCCTGCGCTACCGCGGCTACGACATCGCCGAGTTGGCCGAGCGCTCGAGCTTCCTCGAGGTCGCCTGGCTCCTGGTCTTCGGCGAGCTGCCGACGCAGAAGCAGCTCTCGGAGTTCGGCCACGAGATCACGCGGCACACGATGCTGCACGAGGACTTCAAGCGCTTCTTCGACGCGCTGCCCAAGGACGCGCACCCCATGCCGGTCTGCGCGGCGACCGTGGGTGCCCTGGCGACCTACTACCAGGAGCCCGAGTCCGAGCGGCAGATCCACACCTCGATCATCCGCCTGCTGGCCAAGATGCCGACCATCGCGGCCTACTCGTACAAGCACTCGATCGGCCAGCCGTTCATGTACCCGAAGAACTCGCTGAGCTACTCGGCGAACTTCGTGCACATGATGTTCTCCACGCCCTGCGAGGAGTACCACGTCGACCCGGTGATCGAGCGCGCGATCGAGCTGCTGCTGATCCTGCACGCCGACCACGAGCAGAACTGCTCGACCTCGACCGTGCGCATGGTCGGCTCCAGCCAGGCCAACCTGTTCGCCTGCATCTCGGCCGGCATCTCGGCGCTGTGGGGCGCCCTGCACGGCGGCGCCAATCAAAAAGTCATCGAGATGCTGGAGCAGATCGCGCGCGAGGAAGGCAACGCCGACCGCTTCATCGCCAAGGCCAAGGACAAGAACGACACCACGCGCCTGATGGGCTTCGGCCACCGCGTGTACAAGAACTACGACCCGCGCGCCAAGGTGCTCAAGCGCATGTGCAACGAGGTCGTCGGCCGCTCGCAGGGCTCGAACAAGCTGCTCGACATCGCCATGCGCCTCGAGGAAGTGGCGCTCAACGACGAGTACTTCGTCAGCCGCAAGCTGTACCCCAACGTCGACTTCTATTCGGGCATCATCTACAAGGCGCTCGGCATCCCGACCAACATGTTCACGGTGCTGTTCGCCATGGGCCGCATGCCGGGCTGGATCGCGCACTGGCTGGAGATGCGCCGCGACCCCGACTTCCGCATCGGCCGGCCGCGCCAGATCTACACCGGCTCGCCGCGCCGCGCCTGGACGCCGATCGAGAAGCGCGGCTGAGCCGCGCCCCGGAGGCCGCGCGGGTCAGCGAGGGTCAAGATGGCAGCGCCGATCGCCTTCCACCTGGCCTTCCCGGTGCGCGAGCTGGCCTCGACGCGCGCCTTCTACGCCGGCCTGCTCGGCTGCCGCGAGGGCCGCAGCGCCGAGGACTGGGTCGACTTCGACTTCCACGGCCACCAGCTGTCGGCCCACGTGCTGCCCGCCGCCTGCCGGGCCGTCGAGGCGCACGAGGTGGACGGCGACGACGTGCCCGTGCGGCACTTCGGCCTGGTGCTCGCCTGGGCCGACTGGCACGCGCTGCGCGACCGGCTGGTCGCCGCCGGCACGCGCTTTCGCATCGAGCCGCACCTGCGCTTCCAGGGCCGTCCGGGCGAGCAGGCGACGCTGTTCCTGGAGGATCCCTCCGGAAACGTGCTCGAGTTCAAGTCCTTCCAGGACCCCGCGCGCCTGTTCGCGCGCTGAACTGCAAGGCCGCGCGGTCCCGCGGACATGGAGCGAGCGTGCAGCCGGCGATCCGCACCCCGACGCTGACCCGCGAGGCCTTCGCGGCCGAGTTCGCGGGCCAGCGGCCGTCGTTCGTGTGCCTGGCGGCGGCCGTGCTCGGCACGCGCCAGGGCGCCGAGGACGTGGTGCAGGAGGCGGCCCTGACCGCGCTGGGCAAGCTCGAGCAGTTCGAGCCGGGCACCAACTTCGGGGCCTGGATGGGGCGCATCGTGCGCTGGACCGCGCTCAATCACGGACGCGCGCGCACGCGCCACAAAGGCCCGGCGCTGGTCGCCGAGCCGGCGGCGCCGACCGCGGCCGACGCGCTGGCGCTCGACTTCGACGACCGGCTGATGCGCGCGCTGGCGACGCTCGACGTGACCGCGCGCGCCGCGCTGCTCCTGCGCACGGTGCTCGAGCTCGACTACCGGCGCATCAGCGCGCTGCTCGAGATCCCCGAGGGCACCGCGATGAGCCACGTCCACCGTTCGCGCGAGGCACTGCGGCGCGCGCTCTCGACGCCCGACGGCGGGCCGGGGAGGACTCCATGAACAGCTCTCGACTCGATCTCCACCACGACGGGCTCTCGACCGCGGCCGAGCGCCAGGCCTTCGAGCGCGAGCTCGCGGCGCGGCCCGAGCTGGCCGCCGAGCTCGACCTGCAGCGCCGCATCGACGCGCGCCTGGCGGCCCTGTTCGCCGCGCCGGGCAGCGCCCTGGGCCCGGGTTCGACCGCCTTCCGCGCGCGCTTCACCTGGATGCGCGACGTCTCGCTGGCCGCCGCGGCGCTGCTGCTCTTCGGCCTGTGCCTCGACCGGCCGCTGCCCGGCGCGCGCGCCGCCGACGGCCGCGCCTGGGGCCCGTGGTTCGCGGCGCAGGAGCGCGAGGCCGACAGCCTGATCGGCTGCGCGGTCAGCTGGCACGCGCCGGCCGTCGTCAGCGCCCCATCGAACGGCTTCCCCCTGGCGCTGTCGGCCGGCACCAGCGCGCGGCCCGCGCACGACCGCGGGCTGGCCGGCACGAGCGCCTGGTGGATCGAGTGGCCGGGCGGACGCTGCCTGGTGCTGCTCGGGCCGGCGGAGGGCACGCCGCTGCTGACTCTCGCGCCGGCCGACCAGCTGGTCAGCGCGACGCGCGACTTCGGCGCGACGGACGCGTGCTCGGCGCTGCGCGTGCACGTGCTGGCGCGCGATCCGGGCGACGCGCGCGCCGCGCTCGAGCGCCTGGGATCACGGTAGCCAGGTGACGCGCACGCCGTTGGTGCGGTTCGAAGTCGCCGGCGTGCAGTAGGTCGTCGACGCGTTGCGGTAGTAGGTCTGGTAGTAGTACGTGCCGCCGGTCGCCGGGATCAGCCCGCGCACGCTGACCGACTGGTCGCCCGCCTCGGGGTACAGCGCCGCCCCGCCCCCGACCGCCTTGTTGCGCAGGCGCAGGATGGTCGTGCCCAGGCAGAACAGGCCGTCGTCGAGGGCCGCCGGCGCCGAGAGGCCGGGCGACTGGACGAACAGCGCCAGGTTGCCGGACAGGTTCGTGGCGGTCAGCAGCAGCGTGTCGGCGCTGACGCTCGCCAGGCCGCTGGGGCTGAGCAAGGCACCGCTGGGGAAGAACGAGTTGGCGCAGCCGTGGCCCGTCGAGCCGGTGTTGCCGCAGGGGCAGGGGCCGCTGCTGCCGTCGCCCGAGCACACCGTGCCGAACAGGCCGTAGGTCGCGTCGAGCGTGCCGTTGAGCGTGATCGAGCCCGAGACGCCGCTGGTCGGGTCGCTGAACGGGAAGGTGGTGCTGATCGGCAGCACCAGGCGCAGGTTGGTGCCGACGCGCTGCAGCGTGCCCGAGACCACCGTCGGCGCCGAGGAACTGCCCGCCAGCGGCGTGTTGGTCGCCGAGCCGCCGAGCGGCGTGACCGTCATCGTGCCGGCCGTCGCGGTCAGCGTCAGCGTCGCGGTGCAGGCGCCGCCGCCGCCGATCACGAAGGCCGGCGAGGAGGCGGTGACGTGCAGCCCGACGACGTCGATCGTCGCCAGGTTGGGCGGGAAGAGCAGCGGGTTGGGGATGCGGCCGTGGATGTTGGGCACGGTGAACGCGTCGCCGCCGGTGAACTGCCCCTGGGTCAGCACCGCCGAGGGCGCGGCGACGAGGTCGATCTGCGTGGTGCCGGCGAACTGGAAGGCGTTCGACGGGTTGCCGACGATCGCTCCGACGGTGGTCGTGCCGCTCCAGGTGAAGTTGCTGGCCGACTGGTTGATGCCGAAGACGTAGGGCGTCTGGGCGCACAGCGGCGCGGCGCACGCGGCGAGGGCCAGGAGCGGACGCAGGGCGGTCGTGATCAGGTTCATGGCGGGCAGGGAGGGCTGGGGTGCTCGGGAAGGAACTCGGACCAAGGCTATCACAGCCCGGACCGGCGCTGGGAATGTGCTTCCCGTTGCGGAATGGAGTGCCGGGGGCCTCACGTTCCGGCCCCCCCGCGGACGAACACAGAGCCGGCGTTTCCCAGCGCCTCGCCCTGCCATGAAGACCAAGCTCGCCGAGATCCTGAACACCCTGCGCAGCATCGAGCCCCTGCCGCACGTCGCGCTGCGCGTGCTCGAACTCTCGCAGCGCAGCGACGTCGTGCCGCGCGAACTGATCGAGGTGATCCAGGCCGAGCCGGCGCTGACCGCCAAGGTGCTGCGCCTGACCAACTCGGCCTACTACGGCTTCAAGCGCCAGATCGCCTCGCTCGACGAGGCCGGCAACCTGCTCGGCACGAGCACGCTGGTCAACCTGGTGCTGACCGGTTGCGCGTCGCGCTACTTCCACGACAGCCCCGCGCTCGACGAGTCGGTGCGCCAGCAGCGCTGGCGGCGCTCGGTCTCGAACGCGCTGGCGGCCAACCTGCTGGCGCGCATCGCGCACGGCGGCGACCGCAACCGCGCCTACACCGCCGGCCTCCTTCAGGACCTGGGCGAGGTCGTGCTCGACCGCTTCGTGGCCGCCGAGCGGCCCGCGCTCGAGGCCGCGCACGCCGCGGGCCTCTCGCGTGCCGACGCGGAGACGGAGGTCTTCGGCCTCTCGCACGCCGAAGCCGGCGCGCGCCTGGCGCAGCGCTGGAACTTCCCGGACGTGCTGATCGACACGATCCGCTTCCACCACGCGCCGCAGCACGCGACCGTCGACCCGCTGCTGGCCAACATCGTGCACCTCGCCCACGAGGTGGTCGAAGAGCTCGATCGGAACGCGCACGCAGCCGCGGCGCACCCCGCACCCGCGCTCCCGCTGGCGGCGAGCGGGGCGACCGGGCACCGGGCGCTGCGCGCCCTGGGCCTCGACAGCGCGGCGCTGACCGCGCTGCAGGGCACGCTGGCCCAGGAGCTGGAGAAGGCGCGCGACCTGATCGAGGCCTGAGCGCGGGGAGCAAGTGGGGTGGATGAGGGGACTCGAACCCCCGACCCCCAGGACCACAACCTGGTGCTCTAACCAACTGAGCTACATCCACCGTCCGCAGGCCGTCGGGAGGCCTGCCGCCGCGTGAGCGGGGCGCAGAGGATCCGCGCGGCACGCGCGGCTGTCAAGGGCGCGCGGGCGGAACGGCGGCGGGCGCGGCCCCGAGCTGGCGCCGCGCCCCGCCGGGGAGGGCGAGTTCGGCGCGCAGGAGCTCGTTCTCGCGCTGCAGGGCGCCCAGGGCCAGGATCAGGCGCTTCTGGACCGCTTCGAGCGCGCGCCGGTCGCGCAGGCGCGCGGCCAGCTCGCGTTCGAGCCGGTCGGCGGCGCGCGTCGCGCCGCGCTCGACCAGCGCGCTGAGCTCGAGTTCGCGGGTGCGGCGGACGAGCTCGCCTTCCAGACCCGCGACCCGGGCGAGGTAGGCGCGCTCGCGCCGGCCCGGGCCGACGACGCGCAGCTCGGGCGGCGCCGTCGGCCGCAGCTCGTACACCGGTTCGCCGGTCGGGTCGCTGGAAGCGGGTCGCATGGGGCTCGCTGCTTCCTTCGGCGCAGCGCGCGCGTTCCTTGCCCGCCAAGGGCGAAGTATCGTGGGGTCCATGGCCGAGCCCGCCGAACCCGGGATTCCTCCCGCACCGCCGCCGAGCTACGGCAACATCGGCCCGGCGCACTGGTCGCGCGCGCGCGCCGGCACGAACCAGGAGGCGCTCGACTACTACCGCCAGCGCTCGCAGGCGCCGGGCGTGGCCGAGGGCGGGGCCGAGCGCAACTTCTACTGCATGCGCTGCGACGGCGTGATCCCCCACCAACCGGGCCTGGAGCGCTGCCCGCACTGCGGCGAGGCGCTGGACGAGTCGGCGCGGCGCTACTTCAACTGGGTCGAGATCAACGAGCCGCCCGCGAGCGACGCGGCGCCGCTGCTGCGCCTGGTGGCGCTGGTGCTGCTCGGGCTGGCGGCCCTGGCGGCGCTGGTCTGGTGGTGCTGGCCGGGAGGCGGCCCGTGATCGATCCGCTGCGGCGCTTCGAGCGCCAGATGCGCTTCGAGCCGCTGGGCCGCGCCGGACAGGAGCGCCTGGGCCGCGCCAGCGTGCTGCTGGTCGGCTGCGGCGCGCTGGGCGGCGCGCTGGCGCAGTCGATGGTGCGCTCGGGCGTCGGCCGGCTGGTGCTGGTCGACCGCGACTACGTCGAGCTCTCGAACCTGCCGCGCCAGGTGCTGTTCGACGAGCGCCACGCGCACGACGGCGCGCTCAAGGTCGAGGCCGCGGCCGAGTCGCTGAAGCGCATCGGCGGCCCGACGCGCGTCGAGGTGCACGCGGCCCACCTCGACGCCGGCAACCTGGCGGGCTTCGCGCGCGGCGTCGACCTGATCCTCGACGGCACGGACAACCTGACCACGCGCTACCTGCTCAACGACTACGCGCTCGAGGCGCGCGTGCCCTGGATCTACGGCGGCGTGGTCGCGGCCCACGGCCTGGTGCTGGCGGTGCTGCCCGGGCGCGGGCCCTGCCTGCGTTGCCTGTTCCCCGAACCGGCGCCGCAGGGCGCGCTGCCGACCTGCGACACGGCGGGCGTCGTCCAACCGGCGGTGGCGGCGGTGGCCGCGTACCAGGCCGCGGCGGCGCTGCGGCTCCTGTCCGGCGGCGCGGGCTTCGTGCCGCGCCTGCTGGAGCTCGACCTGTGGGAGGGCACGGCGCGCGGGCTCGAGCTGCGCGCCGACCCCGAGTGCCCGGCCTGCGCGCGCGGCGAGCGGCGCTTCCTGCGCGAGGCCCCCGAGCAGCGCGCGGTGCTCTTGTGCGGGCGCGCCACGGTGCAGGTGCGCGGCACGGGCGAGCGCGCCGACCTCGCGCGCCTGGCGCACGCGCTGCAGGGCGTCGCGCGCAACGTGCGGCACGACGCGAACTGCCTGCGCTTCGAGGCCGAAGCGCGGCGCTTCACGGTCTTCGGCGACGGGCGCGCGCTGATCGAGGGCACCGACGACCTCGGCCAGGCGCTGGCGCTGTACGACCGCTTCGTGGGCACGTGAAACCCGCGCTGGTGATCCTGGCGGCCGGCGCGAGCACGCGCCTGGGCACGTGCAAGGCGCTGGTCGCCCTGGGCGGCGCGACGCCGCTGGCGCTCCTGCTGCGCGCCGGCGCCGGGCTCGACGAGCTGCCGGCGCTGGTCGTCGCCGGCGCCGACGCGGCGCGCATCGGCGCGGCCCTGCCGGGCGCGGCCGAGCTGCTCGTCAACCCGCGCTGGGCCAGCGGGCGGACCTCGGGGATCGCGCTGGCCGCCGCGGCGCGCGCCGGCCGCGACCTGTGCCTCGCACCGGTCGACGTGCCGCTGGTGCCGCGCGCGGTCTTCGCGGCCCTGGCCCGCGAATGGGAGCGGCGCGGCGCGCCCGCGCGCGGCTGGCTGGCGCCGGCCTGCGGCGCGGGGCCCGAGCGGCGCCACGGCCATCCCTTGATCCTGGGCCGCGAGCTGGCGGCCGAGGCCGCCGGCCTGGCCCCCGGGGCGCCGCTGCGCGAGCTGCGGGCCCGCGCGGCGCCGCTGTGGGGCCTGGAGGTCGAAGATCCTTCCGTCCTCGACGATCTCGACACCCCCGCCGACCTGGAACGGCTGCGCGCCCGCGGCAGCGGATGACGCTCAGCTCGGGTGCCGGACCGGCCGATAGAGGCCCCGCATCCGATGAGTTTTCAAGGTGATGTCGGCGGGATCGGCCTGGCCGAGCTCCTGCAGAGCCTCGCACGCGGTCGCGAGGGCGTGCTGACGCTGATCTCGCACAACGAGCTGCGGGCCACGATCGGCATGCAGTCGGGACAGCTCTATTTCCTGCCCGAGCCCGAGGAGGATCCGGAGATCTGGCGCACGCGCGTGCGCCAGGCCTGGGTGCAGGACCCCGACTTCCGCGTCGACTCGCTGCGCATGACCGACATCGCGCGCGCGCAGCGCATGGAGAACCTGTTCACGCTGCTCGACTCCGAGCAGGTGCACTTCCGCTTCCAACCCGGCCCGCTGCCGCAGCGCGCCGAGCACGCGACGGTCTCGCCCTCGGAGCCCGGCACCGCGCGCGAGGGCGGCCGCGCCGACGGCGTCTTCTGCACGCCGGCGGCGGTCGAGGGCCTGCTGCTCGAGTACGCGCGGCTCAAGGACGAGGCCGCCAGCTCCAACCTGCGCTTCAAGCTGCCCGGCTACGTGCTGCTCGTGCCGGCCGCCGACCCGCCGCCGGGCCGCGACTTCGCCAGCTTCTACGCCGAGCTCGACGGCCGCTCGACGCTGCAGGAGCTGGCCGACCGCCTCGGTTGGCCGCTGCGCCAGGCGCACAACCTGGCCGCCAGCGCGCTGGTGCAGAACCGGCTGCGCGTCGGGAACCTCGAGGAACTCTACGAACTCGGCGCGCGCGAGATGGCCGACGGCAACTTCGGCCGCGCCGCCGCGCGCCTGCGCGCCTGGATCGAGCACGGCCGGCCCGGCCCGCTGAGCGACGAGCAGGCCAGCTACTTCGCCACGCAGTGGCAGGCCGGCAACCTGGGCCAGGTGCTGCGGCTCCTGAGCCGGCGCCTGGCGCGCAGGCTGCTGCGCCGCATGGCCAGCGCCCACCACGGGCCGGTGACGCCGCGCGAGCTGTGGACCGAGTTCCTCAAGCTGCACCCCGGCGACAAGCTGGTGGCCTACACGCTGCTGCTGGTCGAGATCCGCGCCTCGCGCGACGCGCACCACCCGCCGACCAAGGACCTGATCGCCGCCGCGCGCGCCTTCCAGGCCGCCGGTTCGGCGCAGCGCGCCGCGGCGCTGTGGCGCGTCGCCGCCGCGCGCAACCCCGAGCAGATCGACGTGCGCCTCGACATCGGCCTGGGCCTCCTGGCGGCCGACCTGACCGTCGAGGGCCTGCCCTGGGTGGTCGACGCCGCCGGCACGCTGATCGAGCACGGCAAGCCCGAACTGGCGCTCGAGCCGCTGCACCGCGCGCTGGAAGCCGACCCGATGCAGCGCGACGCGCGCCGGCTGCTCTCGCGCGCCCGCACGCAGGTCGTGCGGCGCACGATCACGCGCAAGAACTCGCTGATCACGATCGCGCTGGTCGTGGCGCTGGCGTGCGGCGCGCTGGTGACCTACGGCGTGCAGCGCCAGCAGCGCTCGCGCGTGGCCGCGGTGCGCGAGCTGCTGGACAAGCCGCACGAGGCGCTGGCGCTGCTCGAGCAGCAGTTCGTCGACGACGACAGCGCGGTGGTGCACGACCTGCGCGAGGAGCTGACGGCGCGCGCCAAGGAGCTCGACAACGCCGCGCGCACGGCCTGGACCGACCGCTACCGCGAGGCGCAGATCGAGTGCACGATCGGCGAGGCGCGCCTGGGCCTGGAGCGCACGCTGGCGCTGCCCGCCGCCCCGCGTCTCTTGGAAGGCCAGGACCCGCTGCCGCTGGTCTCCGACCTGTACAACGGGCTCTCGGCGCGCTGCGACAAGCTGCTCAAGGAGCTCGGCGCCGAGGTGCTGGACACGCCCGAGCAGCTGCAGGGCGAGGAACGCCTGACGGCGCTGGTCGCCGGGTTGCGCGAGGTGCTGCAGGCACAGAAGGACCTCGGTCCGGAGGCGCGCGAGTTCGCGACGCGCCTGGCGCAGTGCGAGGGCCAGGTGCGCGAGCGCGAACAGCTGCGCAGCGCGGCGCGCGCCGAGAAGGCGCGGCGCGACAACCTGCTGCACCAGGACCTGCTGCTGGCGACGGCGCGCACGCGCGCGCAGGCCGGCGAGTACGCCGCGGCGCTCGACGCCTACAAGGAGCTGATCGCCACCGACCGCACCGGCAAGATCGCCGGGCTGGTCAAGAAGGAGATGGACGAGGTCGTCGCCAAGGGCGGCGCCCTGGTGCGCGCGCGCGAGCTGGCGCTCGAAGGCAAGCACGCCGAGGCGCTCAAGCTCCTGGAACAGACGATCAAGGACCCCGAGCGCCAGCCGCTGCCCTGGAAGCTCGAGACCTTCCCGGCCGGCGCCAAGGTGCGCACGCGCGACGGCGAAGAGCGCACCACGCCCTGCGTGTTCGAGACCACGCGCGACGCGCGCTTCGAGCTGGTGCTCGAGCTCGCCGGTTGCGACAGCGTCACGCTGCGCATCGAGGGCCCGCGCGACCGCTTCCAGCACCTCTCGCGCCGCGCGGCCTCGACCTGGAAAGCACCCGGGCGCGTCGAGGCGCTGCCCTGCTTCGTCGACGGCGGACACATCGTCTGCGACCGCGCCGGCAACGTCGTGCGCATCGGCCCGGACGGCCGCGCGGTCTGGGAGCGCTCGCTGCAGTCGCTCTCGGGCATCGCGCGCACGCCCGTGCGCGCGGCCGACGGCCGGCTGCTGTTGCTGTCCGAGGACGGCGAGGCCTGGCTGCTCGACCCCGACGACGGCGCGCTCGAAGGTCCGCACCGGCTGCGCGCCCCGCCGATCGAGGGCCCGATCGCCACGCCCGGGGGCCTGCTCGCGCGGCTCAAGGACGGCTCGCTGGCGCGCTGGACGGCCGGCGCCGAACCGCAGATCGTCGCGCTGCGCGACCTCGGCCCCGAGCACGACGAGTTCGAGCGCCAGTTGGCGGCCAGCGGCTCCTTCGGAGGTCGCGCCGGACTGCAGCTCTTGCGCCGCCGCACGGACAGCGCCACGCGCCTGGGCGAACAAGGCGGCGTCTGGTCGGTCGAGATCGGCCCCGAGGTGTTCCTCGTGCGCCGCACGGGCCAGACGGAGCCGGCCTTCTCGATCGCGCGCCGCGGCGAGTGGTCCTACCTCGCCTGGGAAGCCGACGGCGCCGCGACGCCGCGCCTGTGGATCGCGGACGAGGGCGGCCTCGCGAGCTACCGGCCCTGAGCGCGGCCCGCGCTGCTCTGGCGGCCGGCGGCGCGGTCTCCTAGGCTCGCGCGCGTGCGCCGCACGACACCGCTCCTCTGCACGCTCTTCGCGGCCTGCGCGCTCCCCCATCCGGCCGAGGAGCCGCGCCCGGCCGCCGCGGTCCGCGCGGCCCAGGCCCGGCCCGCGCCGCGGGTCGAACCAGTGGCCGAGTTCGGCCTCGCGCCGGGTTGGGAGACGCTCGCGGCGCACGAGTTCGAGAAGCTCCTGCTCGGCGCCACGGCCGACGGGGCGCCGCGCGATCCCGACGCGGCGCTGCAGGCGGCGCTGGAGCGCGCGCTCGCGGCCGGCGGTGCGCCCGCGCTGCGCGCCGTGCTGATCCTGGCGCGCGCCCGCGGACCGCGCGCGGGCGAGCGCCTGCTGGCGCTGCTCGAGGCGCCCGCCGCGCAGCACGACGCGCAGCTGCTCGAACTCGCCGCCCTGGCGCTGGGGCGCGGGACGAGCGCGCAGGATGCGGCCCGGCGCCTGGGAAACGCCGCCGGCACCCGCACCCCGCACGGCCCCGCCGTGCGTGTCGCCTGCGCGGCGAGCGCGCTCGATCTCGGCTGGGAGCCCGCCGTCGCGCTGCTGCTCGAGGCGCTCGAGCGCCCGCCGGCCTGGGGGCTCGACGAAGCGCGCTCAGCGGCGCTCGAAACGACGGCCGCGGAGGCCCTGGCGCGCTACGCGGGCACGCGCTCGCGCTACGTCGCCTGGGCGGCGCTGGCGGAGCGCAGCGCCGAGCGCCAGCGCCTCGCCGCGCTGTGCGCCGCGCGCGCGCGCGCCGCGAGTCCAGCGAGCCGCGGCGCGCCCTGAATTCCTTTCCAGTCCGGTTGCGCGCACGGTCGATCAACGATCCGGAGCGCGGCCCGTAGCGGGCCGGGACATGTCGGCCCCCTCGCGAATCTCGCTGCTCGTCGTATCGTGCTTCGCCGGCCTGGCGGGGCTGGCGGTCTACCTGGCGCAGCCCGCCGAGCTCGAGCCCTGGGAGCCGCCGGCGGCGCCGACGCGACCGGTCGAAGCGGATCCGCGCGGCGCGCGCGCGCCGGTCGACCTGGCGCCCGAGGGCGGAGCGGGCGGCGCGCAGCTCGGCGGCCGCGGACCGAGCCTGCGCGGCCTGACGCGCACGCACCTCGGTGCGAGCGTGCCGCGCGTCGAATTGCGCGTCGAGTGCCTGGCGCCGGGCGGCGCGCTGCTGCTGGCGGCCGGCGCCAGCGACGAGAGCGGCGAGTTCGCGCTGGCGACCCAGGCGCTGAGCGACGAGCTGCTCGCCGACGCGCGCCGCATCGACGTCGAGCTGACCGCGCGCGCGGTCGGCTTCCAACCGCTGCGCGAGCGCCGGCCGCTGGCCGACCTGCTCGCGCGCGCCGAGCCCGAGGGTTGGACCTGGACGGTGGTGCTGATCGCGGGCCAGGCGCTGCGCGGCCGCGTGGTCGACGCGCAGGGCCGGCCGGTGCCCGGCGCCGCGCTCGAGCTGTCCGTGCCGAGCTCGCGCGCCGGTCGCGCGCTCGAGCGCCCCGCGGCCGAAGCGCTCAGCGGCGCCGACGGCCGCTTCGAACTCGGCTACGCCTCGACCTCCCGCGCGCGCGTGACGGCCCGGGCGATCAACGTGGGCCAGTGCCTGCGCGACGGCCTGGAGTTGACCGCGACGCGCTCGCTCGACCTCGGCGATCTCGTGCTGCAGGGCCCGGGTTTCCTGGCCGGCCAGCTCAGCCTCGCCGACGGTTCGCCCGTCGCGGGCTTCGAGCTGTGGGCCGTGCCGGCCGAGCTCGGCCCGCGCGACGCGCCCGCGCGCGCCCTGGCGCAGGCGCGCGAGCGCGAGACCGGGCAGGGCCTGAGCTGGACGCAGGTCAGCACCGACGCCGAGGGGCGCTTCCGCCTCGCGGGGCTGGCGCCGGGCGAGTACCGCTGCCTGGCGCGGCGCGCCGGGGCCCTGCTCGAGCCGGCGGAGATCGTGCGCGCGGTGCCGGCCGAGGATCTGCGGCTGGTGCTGCGCGGCGCGCGCTTGTGCGTCACGGTGCTCGACGAGACGGGTCAGCCGCGACCGCGCGTGCCGGTGTCCTGCGCGCGCTGGCAGGGCGAGGACGGCGGCGAGGGCCCGGCCCCGGCCCGGGCCAGCACCGACGAACAGGGACGCGCGTACTTCGAGCTCGAGTCCGGCGGCAGTTTCCGCCTGCAGGCCGGGCGCGGTGCGGCGTTCGCGGAGGAGCTGGTGACGCTGGGCTCCGAGCGCGCGGCCCACGAGCACACGCTGCTGCTGGCCAGCGCTCCGACGGGCTACCTGCGCTTGTTCGTCTCGGGCCGCGAGGGCGCGACGGTCGCGCGCTGGCGCGCGAGCTTGATCAGCGCGACCACGCGCCAGCGCATCGCCGCCTGGAGCGACGTCGAACCCGCCGCCGACGGCCGCCTCGGTCCCCTGCCGCCGGGGCGCTACCGCGCGGAGGTCGTGCCGCTGGGCGCCGAGACCGAGGGCTGGCTGGCGAGGGAGACCGGCGAGTTCGACGTCCCGACGCGCGGCAGCGCCGACGTCGAGCTCGTGCTCGAGCGCGGCGCGGCGCTGGAGCTCCAGCTCGTGCTCGCCGGCCCGCCGCCCGACGGCTTCGAGTTCCGCCCCGCCGCCGACGCGCGCCCCGACCAGATCACGCTCGCCCGCCGCCGCCACGCGCTGGAGCGCGGCGCGCGCGCGGTGTTGATCGCGCCCGACGGCCGGCGCGAACCGCTGTTCTTCGAAGTCGAGCCCGGCGCGCCGCTCGAGGCGACACTCTTGCCCGGCGCGAGCGCGCGCGTCCAGGGCTGGCGCACGCCGGGTCCCTGGCGCCTGCGGCTCGAAGCCGAGGGCTTCGAACCCGTCGAACGCGAGTTGACGCTCGCCGCCGGCGAGCGGACGCGCGTGCAGCTCGAGCTGCGGCGCCGCTGAGCGCCGTCCCGGGCTTCAGCGCCGGCGTGCGAAGGCGAGTTCGAGTTCGAGGCCTTCGGGTCCGACGCGCAGCGGCTCGGTCTCGAGGCGTGCGAAGCGGTGGTGCACGAAGGCCAGGCGCAGTTCGGCGCCGGGCGGCAGCGCGTGCACGACGACCTCGCCCTGCGCGTCGGTCGGCAGGAAGCGGTAGTACTCGCGCGGCCGGCCGTCGTTCTCGGCCAGCTCGCGGTCGAGTTCGTCGGTCGCCGCGGACGCGCCCTGCGCCGGCAGCAGCACCAGCCACGCGCCGGGCACGGGCGCCCCGTCGGGGTCGCTGAGGCGCGCGCGCAGGCGCGTCGGCGGCTCGACGTCGACGACGATGTCGGACTCCAGCGCGTGCTCCGCGAGCTCGAAGGGTCCGGCGAAGGCCACCGGCCGGCCGGGAGCGCGCACGGCGATCACGTAACGGCCGGCGTCGAGGCCGGTGCGGTGGAACGCGCTGCCCTCGGGCTCGCGCCAATCCAGGTCGGCCGGCCCATCGATCTGCTTCGCGATCTGCACCGGCGGCGCGATCAGGTGGCGCACGTACTCGCCGGCCAGGAACTCGGCGCGCGAGCGGCTCTCGACCGCCAGCACGTCGATCGAGTAGAGCGGCACGGTCAGCGGCGCCGCGGTGCGGGCGTCGCGCACGCGGCCGTGGAGCTCCGCCATGTGGTCGCCGACGTCGCGCGCCTCCTCCTCGGGCTTGAGGCGCAGCACGAGGTCCTCGCGCCCGGCCTCGAAGCTGCGCTGCGCGGGCGAGCAGCCGTCGGCCGAGACGCGCAGCGAGCACGCGCCGGGATCGAGGCCGATCAGGCGGAAGCGGCCCTGCGCGTCGGTCTCGGCCTGCACGCCGGCCTGCTCGGGTTGCGCGACGCGCGCGGCGTAGAGGCGCGCGCCGGCGAGCGGCGTGCCGTCGAGGGCCGTCACGCGGCCCGCGAGCACCAGGCCGAGCTCGAGCACGACGCGCCGGGCGTGGCGGCCAGCGCTGGGGATCGCCAGGCGCTCGCGCACCAGGCGCCAACCCTGCGCCGGACCCTCGATCACCAGGAGCTTCGAGCCCAGGTGCTGGCCCGCCAGCTCGAGGCGCCCGAAGGCGTCGCTCTGGCCGCCGGCCTCCCACTGTTCGCCGGGTTGGCCGAACAGGTTCTTGCCCGGCCGGAAGAGCCGCGCCGTCAGGCCCGCGACCGGGCGCTGGTCGGGGCCGACCAGTTCGAGCGCCAGCGTGAACTCGCCCGCGGGGTCGTCCGAGGTGCGCGCGACGACGATCGTCGGCAGCTCGCGGCGCTCGCCGACGCGCAACAGGAGCTGCGGGTGCTGCGCGCTGTGCCACTCGGGGTGCTCGACGCGCACCTCGATCTGTTCGCTGGCGGCGTGGAGCTCGACCTCGATCTCGAAGCGGCCGTCGGGCCGCGTCGTGCCGGCGCGCGGCTCGAGCAGCATCGCCCCCTTCGAAGGCCAGCCGGCGTGCACGCCGACCTCGCCGACGCCCAGGCCGACGGCGTCGGTGACGCGACCGGTCAGCGTCGCCGTCCCGACCGGTTGGCGCTCGTCGAGCGGCAGCGGCAGGCCCGACGCGGTGCGCCGCGGCCGGCCGGCGCGCGAGGGTTGGCCGGCACTCGGGGTCTCGGTCGCCAGCGCTTCGCGTGCGCGCTCCTCGTCGGAAGCAGCCAGCGTCGCGCCGGACACGGGCGTGGCGCCCGGCTCGCCGGCGGCGAGCTCCGGCTGCTCCTGGCCCGCGAACCACAGCGCGCCCGCCGCCACCAGCACCAGGCCGGCCAGCGTCGCGATCACCCCCGTGCTCAGGAAGCCGCTGACCAGCGTCGGCTTGTGCAGCGCGAGCAGCTGCGTCGCCAGGCCCTGCGGCAGCGCGACCGCCGCGTCGAGCGCCAGCTCGTGCTCGAGCTGCAGCGCGTAGGCCCCCAAGCCGAGCTTCCCGAGCTCGCGGCGCAGCCGTTCGAGCGCCTTGTGCACGCGCTCGTGTGCGGTCGGCTCGGAGACCTCCAGCGCGGTGCCGATCGCGGCGTAGGTCCAGTCGTCGCGGAAACGCAGCTCGAGCGGCAGGCGCAGGTCCTCGGGCAGTCCGGCGACCAGGCGCTGCAGCAGCTGGCGTTCCTCGCTGCGCTCCGGCAGGTGTTCGTGTCCGGCATCGTTCGACTCGCGGCGCATGGCGTAGCTCCTCTCCTGGCGTTCGTGGTTGCGCGCACGCCGTGCGTGCGCCAGCGCGATGCGCACCGCCCACCAACGCAGGACGCCCCCTTCGTCGTCGGCCCCCGCGAGCTCCAGCCGGCCCTCGACGATGCGCAGGAAGACCTGCTGCGAGACGTCGAGGGCCGCGTCCGCGTCGCGGGTCACGCGCCAGGCGGCGCGGTACACGGCGTCGTGGTGGGTGCGGACCAGGGTCTCGAAGCGGTCGTCGCCGATCCTCGTCGGGGTCATGTGCAGGTCTCCGGGGCGCAGCGCGCCGCACAGAGGAGTCCGCCGCCAGGCCGATCTTAGCCGGAAACTCGCGCAAGTCCGGCAGCGGGGACGGGCCGCCGGCCGCTAGGATCGCCGGCCGCGCCATGCAGGAACCGCACGCCCCGCCGCCGCCGGTCCCCACGCCCCTCGCCGAGCTGATCGAGCGCGCCCTGACGCGCCGCGCGGCACTCCAGGGCCTCGGCGCATTCGTGGCGCTCGAGGCGCTCGGCGGCTGCCGCGTCGAGGCCGACGGGCCGGCCGCGGGCGAGGCGGCGCCGAGCGCCTCGAGCCTGACCTTCGCCGAGCTGCCGCACGGCAGCGCCGCGACGCACGCGGTCGCGGCGGGCTACGGCGTGCAGGTGCTGCTGCGCTGGGGAGATGCCGTGCACGCCGACGCGCCCGAGTGGAAGGCGGGCCGCTGCGACCCGGCCGGCCAGGCGCGGCAGTTCGGCTACAACAACGACTTCATCGCCTTCCTGGCGCACGGCGCCGACCCGGACGCGGGCCTCCTGTGCGTCAACCACGAGTACACGCGCCTGTGCCTGATGCTGCCGGGGCTGACCGCGCAGCAGGCCTTCGAGCGCGCCAGCGCCGAGCACTGCCGCCTGGAGCAGGAGGCGCACGGCCACACGATCGTCGCCGTGCGGCGCGCGGGCGGCAGCTGGCAGGTCGAGCGCGCGCACGCGCTCAACCGCCGCATCAGCGCGCGCACGCCCTGCCGGATCAGCGGCCCGGCCGCGGGGCACGAGCGCCTGCGGACGCGCGCCGACCCCGAGGGCCGCACGGTGCTCGGCATCCTCAACAACTGCTCGGGCGGCGTCACGCCCTGGCGCACCGTGCTGACCTGCGAGGAGAACTTCAACTGGTACTTCGCCGGCCGGACCGCGGACGGCCGCGAGGCGCGCAACCACGCGCGCTACGCCGTCGGCGCGGAGCTGGTCTACCCCTGGGCGCGCCACGAGGAGCGCTTCGACGTCGCGCGCGAGCCGCGCGAGGCCAACCGCTTCGGCTGGGTGGTCGAGATCGACCCCTTCGATCCCGCGGCGCCGCCCCGCAAGCGCACGGCGCTCGGGCGCATCAAGCACGAGGCCGCGACCTGCGTCGTCAACCACGACGGCCGCGTAGTGGTCTACATGGGCGACGACGACGAGTTCGAGTTCCTGTACCGCTTCGTCAGCGACGCCGCGTGGAAGCCGGACGATCCGGCGGCCAACGCCGAGCTGCTCGACCACGGCACGCTCTACGTGGCGCGCTTCACGGAGACCGAGCTCGTGTGGCTGCCGCTGGTGCAGGGCCAGGGACCGTTGACCGCCGCCAACGGCTTCGCCGCGCAGGCCGACGTGCTGATCGAGACGCGCACGGCGGCGACACTCGTCGGGGCGACGCCGCTCGACCGGCCCGAGGACGTCGAGACCTGCCCGGTCAGCGGCAAGGTCTACGCGGTGCTGACGAACAACGTGCTGCGCAGCGCCGAGCAGGAGGACGCGGCCAACCCGCGCGAGAAGAACCGGCACGGGCACATCCTCGAGCTCGTGCCGCCGCTCGCGGCCGCCGAGGCGGCCGGGGCGCGCGACCACGCCGCCGCGCGCTTCGCCTGGGAGCCCTTCCTGCTGGCCGGGGATCCGCGCGAGAAGGGCGTCCGAGCGCGCTACGGCGCGGGGCTCGGCGAGCACGGCTGGTTGAGCTGCCCGGACAACCTGGCCTTCGACGCGCGCGGCCGGATGTGGATCACGACCGACGGCCTGCCGAAGAGCGGCCTGTGCGACGGCGTGTGGGCCTGCGACACCAGCGGGCCGGCCGCGGCGGTGACGCGCCACTTCTTCCGCGGGCCGATCGGCGCCGAGCTCGCCGGACCGTGCTTCTCGCCCGACGGCTCGACCTTGTTCCTGTCCGTGCAGCACCCGGGCGAGACCGACGCCGCGGACGGCGCCGCCGGCATCACCTTCGCGCAGCCCGGGACGCGCTGGCCCGATTTCCAGGACGGCGTCCCGCCGCGGCCGGCGGTGATCGCGATCACGCGGCTCGACGGCGGGCCGTTCGGGAGCTGAGCGGGACCGGGAGCCGACGTGGAGCGCACCTACGACGCGGCCGTGATCGGCGCGGGCCCGGCGGGGGCGACCGCGGCGCTGCACCTGGCGCGCGCCGGCCGGAGCGTGCTGCTGGTCGAGCGCGAGACGCTGCCGCGCGACAAGACCTGCGGCGGCGGCGTCGTCGCGCGCGCGCTGCGGCACTGGCCGGGGGTGACGCTGCCCAGCGAGGGCGCGTGCTTCGCGGCCGAGGCCAACCTGCTGACGCGCGCGATCCGGCTGCGCGTCGAGCGCGCCGAGCCGATCGTGCACATGACGCTGCGCGCCGAGCTCGACCGGACGCTGGTCGAGGCGGCGCTGGCCGCCGGCGCGGAGCTCGCGAGCGCGACGCGGCTGGAGACGCTCGGCGAACTCGACGGCGCGCTCGAGCTCGGCACCTCGCAGGGTCCGCGGCGCGCGCGCTTCGTGCTCGCGGCCGACGGGGCGCTGGGCCGCACGGCCGCGCTCGCCGGCTGGACCGACGAGCTCCACTCGATCCCGGCGCTGGAGGCCGAGGTGCGCGTCGCGCCCGGGGTCGCGGCGCGCTTCGCGGGCAGCGCGCGCTTCGACCTCGACGCGCTGCCGCACGGCTACGGCTGGGTGTTCCCCAAGCGCAACCAGCTCTCGTGCGGCGTCGGCGTCTTCCGCCGCGGCCGCGCGCGGCTGCAGGAGGCGCTGGCGAGCTACCTCACGCGCATTGGCGTCGCGCCGATCGAGCACATCGAGACCAAGGGCTTCGTGATCCCGATCCGGCCGCGGCGCGAGCTGGCGCGCGGCCGGGTGCTGCTCGTCGGCGACGCCGCGGGCCTGGCGGACCCGCTGACGGCCGAGGGCATCTCGATCGCGGCGCACAGCGCCGAGCTGGCGGCGCGGGCGCTGATCGAGGGCGGACCCGACCCGGCGCGCGTCCGGCGGCACTACCAGCGGTCGCTCGGGCGCGAGATCCTGCCCGAGTTGGCCTGGGCGCGGCGCCTGTCCGCCCTGCTCTACGAGCATCCCGCGCTCGCCGAGCGGCTGCTCCGCCAGCGCGGCGAGTCCTTCGCGCACGCTCTGGTCGCCGTGATCCGCGGCGAAGCGAGCTATCGGTCGCTGCTGTACTCTCCGCGCTCTTACTGGAAGCTGCTGCGCGCCAACAGCGGATCCGGTTCGCGCCCGAGCGCGGAACACGCATGACTCAGGAGTCCCATCGCCTGCGCAAGGAAGACATCCAGCCACTGGTGCAGGGTCATGGCGCGTGCTTCGTGTCGCATCGCATCCGGCTCGACGGCAAGCGCGTCGGTTGGTTCTACCGCGACGAAGCTGGGGACGCGGCAGACAGCGGCTGGTGGTTCCTCTCCGGCGACGAGCCGCCGGGCTACGTCGACGACTCGCGGAACTGGTCGATCCTGGACGTCAACACGCTCGTGAACTACGACCGCGACGTGCTGCCCTGGCTCCACCATCCGCCGGGCAGCGAGTGCGTCCGGAAGGGCGACAGCGCGGAGTTCGAGCTGGTCGTGAAGCCGCCCGGCTCGGAACAGGCACCCTGGGCCCGACCGGACCTGCACGGCGAGGCCGAGCTCTGCGAAGCCTGGTCGGGCTCCTTCCCCGAGCGCTTCCGCTGTCGGGAGGAGCGCACGGGGGAGCTCGTGTGTTGGCGGCCCGGCCTGACCTGCTTCCTGCTGGCCTACGACACGGGGCTGAGCCTCGCCGAAGGACTGGCGATGCTGCGCTCGAACACGCCCGACGCTGCGTTCGACGTGCTGCACGAGCGCAGCGGCGACCTCGAGCGCTACGGCTACCGCATCGTCGAGCCTGCCGGGGACCGACGCCGTCCGGCCTTGCAGGCCTTCACGCTGCAGCACGGGGGAATGCTGGCCCTGGCTGCCTACTTCGACGAGGAACGGGAGCTCGCCGTCGCGCTCGGACTCTGGCGCGGCTTCACCCCGCGTCGGAGCTGAAGCTCGCTCCGGTTCGGGCGAACATCCTGGCCCGGAGCACCGTCTCCTGAGCCCCCGTGCCTCGGGTAGGCTTGATCCGCGCTCCGAGTCCCCCCTCCCCGCCCATGGCCCACTCCCCCGCTCTCCGCCGGCTCGCGCCGGGCTTGCTGCTCGCGCTCCTGGCCCCCTTCGCGGCGGCGCAGGTGCCCGCGGGCTACTACAACCCGGTCGACACAACCAATGCCGCGACGCTGCGCGCCACGCTGCACGCGCTGATCGACGACCACACGCGCATCCCCTACACCTCGGGCGGCACGGACACCTGGGACGTGCTCGAGTCGGCCGACCAGAACCCGGCCAACGCGACGCAGATCCTCGACCTGTACGGCAACCAGGTCTTCACCAAGCAGGGTGGCGGCAACACCTTCTACAACCGCGAGCACACCTGGCCGAACTCCTACGGCTTCCCCAACGACGGCGCGGACAACTACCCGTACACGGACTGCCACCAGCTGTTCCTGTGCGACATCGTCTACAACGCCGACCGCGGCAACCACGTGTTCCGCAGCTGCTCGAGCAGCTGCGACGAGGACCCGACCGTCGCCAACGGCGGCCAGGGCGGCGGCAGCGGGACGTACCTCGGCAACTCGAACTGGTTCTCGACCTCGCCCGCGGGCGGCACCTGGGAGACCTGGCGCGGCCGGCGCGGCGACGTGGCGCGCGCGCTGTTCTACCTCGACGTGCGCTACGCGGGCGGCACGCACGGCATCACCGGCCACGCGGAGCCCGACCTGATCCTGACCGACAACGTGACCTTGATCACGAACTCGGCGACGGGCAACAACGAGTCCGTGGCCTACATGGGCCTGCTCTCGACGCTGCTGGTCTGGAATCGCCAGGATCCGCCCGACGCCAAGGAGCGCACGCGCAACGGCGTCGTGCAGGGCGCGCAAGGCAACCGCAATCCGTTCATCGACCACCCCGAGTGGGCCGAGTGCCTGTTCGCCGGCTCGTGCCTGCCGGGCCAGGCCTTCTGCTTCGGCAGCGGGATCGACACCAGCCACACCACGGCCTGCCCGTGCGGCAACGCGGGCGCGTCGACCAACGGTTGCGCGCACTCGTTCAGCGCGCTGGGCGCCAACTTGACCGCCACCGGCCGCACCAGCGTCGACAACGTCGTATTGCGCGGCACGAACGTGCCGAGCACCTCGTTCAGCCTGTTCCTGCAGCACGACGCGACCGGCGACCAGCTGTTCCACGACGGTGTCCTGTGCGCCTCGGGCACCCTGATCCGACTGCGCGGCCGCGCGGCCGCCGCGGGTGCCATCAACTTCCCCGACACGGCCTTCGCGCAGGACCAGACGATCACGCTCTCGCAGCGCGGGCTGGTGACGATCGGCAGCGGCGCCCGGCGCTTCTACTCCGTGTGGTACCGGAATGCGTCGACCAGCTTCTGCCCGCCCGCGACGGCCAACGTGTCGAACGGATTCCAGATCGTGTGGTGAGCGCGCGCCGCGCTCGGTTACGCTGCGCAGACCGAGCACTTCCTCGTGCACCGCGCATTGCGGTCCGGTCGTGTTCCCACCCCGCCGATCGCGGCACGACAGGACCCCACACCATGGCCAAGACCACCTCGCGCAGCAGCCTCCTCACCAAGTCCAGCAAGCCGGCCGCGAAGGCCGCCGCGCCGATCCAGGCCGTCCCGAGCTACCGCCAGACCGCGACCGCGCAGCCGCGCAAGGCGCCCGTCAAGGTGGTCAAGGCGATCAAGGCCCCGGCCAAGGCCGTCAAGGTCGCCGCTCCCGCGCCGAAGACGGCCGCGAAGTCCAAGCGCAGCAGCCGCTGACGGGTGCGGGCGACGCCCGCGAGCTATGATCCGCGCGCGGGCCCGGGCCTGCGCCCGGATCGCTTCGTTTTGAACGGCTACCTCGTGCTCGCGACCGTGGTCGGCGCCGCCCTGGCGATGCTGGCGGTCGAACGCGCCCGACCCGCGAACGCGCTCCCCGTGGTGCGCGGGTGGTGGACGCGCGCGCTGCTGCTCAACGCCGGGCAGGTGGCGATCGTCGTGCTGGCGGGCAGCGCCTGGGACGGTTGGATGCTGCGCCACCGGCCGTGGTCGGCCGATGGCCTCGGCACACTCGGCGGCTCCCTGCTCGGGTACCTGGCGATCACCTTCGTCTACTACTTCTGGCATCGCGCGCGGCACGCCTCGCCGCTCCTGTGGCGCCTGTTCCACCAGGTGCACCACAGCCCGCAGCGCATCGAGGTGATCACGAGCTTCTACAAGCACCCGGTCGAGGTGCTGGTCAACGGCGTGCTCTCGAGCGCGATCTGCTACCTGGGCGTCGGCCTGGACGTCGCGGCGGCGACGGGGGCGGTGTTGATCACCGGCCTGGCGGAGCTGGTCTACCATTGGAATGTCAGCACGCCGCGCTGGCTGGGCTGCGTGTTCCAGCGCCCCGAGAGCCACCGCGTGCACCACCAGCGCGGCCGCCACACCTCGAACTTCGCCGACCTGCCGGTGTGGGACATGCTCTTCGGCACCTTCGACAACCCCCACGCCTCGCCGGCCGAGTGCGGCTTCGAGCGCGAGCTCGAGCAGGAGCTGGGCACGATGCTCGCGTTCCGCGACGTGCATGCGCGCCAGCGCGGGGAGACGGAGTGAAGTTGCGCCCGTTGTTCCTCGGGCTCCTGTTCGCGCTGGCGCTCGGCCAGATGGCGGCCGACGTCGCGGGCTGGACCGGCGTGCGCGCGGTGTTCAGCGCGACTTGTGCCGCGCCGGCGCCCAAGGTCTTCAGCGCGGTGCGCGGGCTCGAGACGTACTCGACGCGTTTCCGCGTCGAGTGGCGCGAGCACGACGGGACGCACGGCTCGCTGGCGATCGATCCCGCGGCCGGGGCGCTGCTGGACGGGCCGTACAACCGGCGCAACGTCTACGGGGCGGCGCTGGCCTACGGTCCGGTGCTGGCGGCGGACGTGCGCACGCGGCCGATGCTCGAGGGCGTGCTGCGGCGCGCCCTGTGCGGCGAGCGCGCGCTGCTGCGCGAGATGGGCATCGATCCGGCGCGAGTCGCGGGTGGCGTGCGCGTGCTGTACGAGCCGCTGCGCGTTGGCGCGCTGGGCGATCTCCCCTTGGTGCTGGAGGCGCCGTGCCCGTGACGCGCGGCCTGCTGCCGGAGGGCGCGTGGAGCGGCGGGCAGTGGAGCCTGGTGCGCGCGCTGCTCGGCCTGTACCTCGCCGTGCACTTCGCCGCGCTCGTGCCCTACGCCGCGGAGCTCTTCTCCGCCGCCGGGGTCTTCGCCGGCGATGCGAGCCCCTTGTTCCGCATCCTGCCGAGCCCGCTGTGGATCGCGGACACGCCGGCGGTCGCGGTCGGGCTGGTGCTCGCCGGCGCTCTGGCGGGCGTGGCGCTGGCGCTGGGCTGGCGCGATCGCATCGCCGCGCTGGTCGCGTGGTACGTGCTCGCCTGCCTCTTGACGCGCGATCCGCTGATCACGAACCCGAGCCTGCCCTACGTCGGCCTCCTGCTGCTCGTGCACGCCGCGCAACCGCGCGCACCCTACGGCTCGCTCGAAGCCGTCGGCCGCACCGATCCCGCTGGCGGCTGGCGCCTCGAGCGCGGTGCCTGGCTCGCGTACTGGACCGCGCTCGCCGTCGGCTACACGTACTCGGGCTGGACCAAGCTGCAGAGCCCCTCGTGGCTCGACGGCACGGCGATCCCGCATGTGCTCGAGAACCCGCTCGCGCGCCCGGGCTTCCTGCGCGAGGCCCTGGCCGGCCTGCCCGCTCCGCTGCTGCACCTGATGACCTGGGGCTCGCTCGCCGCCGAGCTCGCCTTCCTGCCGCTCGCGCTGTGGAGCCGCACGCGCCCGTGGATCTGGCTGGCGCTGGCCGGCATGCACTTCGGGCTCTTGACGCTGATCGACTTCACCGACCTCTCGCTCGGCATGCTGCTCGCGCACGCCGCGACCTTCGACCCCGCCTGGGTGCGCGGCACGGCGGGCGGCGTCGAGCGCCTCTACTACGACGGCAGCTGCGGCCTGTGCCACCGCGCCGTGCGCTTCGCGCTGGCCGAGGACGCGGACGGCTCGCGCTTCCGCGTCGCGCCGCTCTTCGGCCCGACCTTCGAGCAGCACGTGCCGCAAGCGCAACGCAGTGGCCTCCCCGACAGCGTGGTCGTCCAACGCTCCGACGGCCGCCTGCTGGTGCGCTCCGACGCCGTGCTGCATCTGCTCGCCCGCCTCGGCGGCGCCTGGCGCCTGCTCGCCACCGCCGGCCACGTCGTCCCCCGCCCGCTGCGCGACGCCGCCTACGACGCGATCGCCCGCCTGCGCAAGCGCCTCTTCGCCGCGCCGAAGGAAGCCTGCCCGCTGCTGCCGGGGGCCCTGCGCGAGCGCTTCGAGGCCTGACTCGGCGTGCACCCTACTGACGGCCGGACTCAACCCGGCCTGGACTGGCGGCCGATGAGATGCTCGGGTAGCATCTTATAAGCAGCTATGGAGACGCGATGATTCAGCCCCTCGACATCCACACGATCACGGATTTCAGACGCAACGCCGAGTTGTCCGCGCAGATCGCACGCGATGGCCGGCCGCACCTGCTGACTGAGGAAGGCCGACCGAAGCTCGTCGTCCAGGATGCGGTCGCCTACCAGCGGCTGCTCGAGGCTGTGGAGAGAATGGACGTGATCGCCGGCGTGCGCTCGGGCTTGGACTCGATGAAGCGCGGTGAGGGTCGCCCCGCGGTGAAGGCACTCGAGGATCTCCGCAAGCGCAACAGGATCCCGAAGCCGGAGTGAAGCGCTTCGAGGTTGTCATCGAACCGCAGGCCCTCGACGACATCGAACGCTACTACCGGCGGGTCGTCGAGGCGGGTGCGAAGGACACTGCCGACAAGTGGTTCCACCGCATCGTGAGTTCGATCCTCGAGCTCGAGATCCTGCCGGGAGCTGGCGCTCGCATCCCGGAACAGGACGCCTTCGAGGTCGAGCTGCTCCAGCGCGTCTTCGCGGGTCGCTACCGGATCATCTACACGATTGCCGGGAGCCGCGTGCACGTGCTCTGCGTGCGCGGAGCCGGGATGAGAGCACTACGGCCCTCCGATCTCGGGGCGGCGCCACTGTAAGAACCCGTTGATCAAGGCGAATCCTGCCAAGGCCCGTCGACAGCCGAAGCTAGCCGAATAGGTGCCTAAACGTCTCTTCGTTGTGGCGCTTGAGCGCCTCCGCGAATCGGTTGACGTAGTACATGTCTGGTGTGTGGGCGAGAGCCCGGAGGGACACTCGGAACCTGCAGTTGCTTCGGTCCGGAATGAAGTACACCAAGCCGATGCCGAAGAGTGCGCACCGGGCGTCGAGGAGAGCTTGTTCGTCCTTCGGGGTCGTCTCTGGGAGCACGAGGTAGGCTCGGTGTGAGAAGAGCCGGTAGGAGACCGCTTGTCCAAACGCGATGACCGTCTGCCCCGGATCCAGCTTGATCTCCGCTGCCGTGATCTCGGACTGAAACTTGATCAAGTCGGCCGAGGTCGACCGGTAGACGCCGAGGACGTCGGGGGTTCCCCACTTCCCACCGAGCGCAGCACCCCCGAGCGGACGTGCCGCCGTGACTTCCTCGAGTTCGCCGAGGAGGAAGTCGGCGAACGGCTGATAGAAGGCGGCTTCGCCTTCCGCCGACGAGGCCTCGGGCTTCGCGAGTGTCGGAGACGGTGCGCCGGCTCCGCCGGCGACGACTGGTGCGTAGAGCCCGCGACCCAACTTCCGCACGTGCGCAGGGTACCGATCCTGCAGGTCGTACGTGTTGCCCGTCACGGTGCCAAGCGGTGTCTCCGGGTGCAGCTTCAGGATCTCGTCGACGATCGCGCCGTACCGAACACCATCGGGACGCTTCACGATGATGTCGCGCGCCAAGTCTCGGACCTGCTGGGTCGTCAGGTGAGTCATGGCAGAGGCTCCTGCGCCCTCACGGATAGATGCGATACATCATCCGCGGGAACGGGCTTGCTTCGCGGACGTGTTCGAGGCCGCAGATCCAGCCGACGGTGCGTTCGAGGCCCAGGCCGAAGCCGGCGTGTGGGACGGAGCCGTAGCGGCGCAGGTCGAGGTACCAGGCGAAGGCTTCCTCGGGCAGGCCGTGTTCGCGGATGCGGCCTTGCAGCGCGTCGAGGTCGTCCTCGCGCTGGCTGCCGCCGATGATCTCGCCGACGCCTTCGGGGCCGAGCACGTCGACGCACAGCGCCTTCGACGGGTCGGCCGGGTCGCGCTTCATGTAGAAGGCCTTGACCTCCTTCGGGTAGCGGTGGACGAGGACCGGCCGGTCGTAGCGGTTCGACAGGATCGTCTCGTCGGGCGCGCCGAAGTCGTCGCCGTACTTGAAGGTCGAGCCCGGCGTGTCGGCCAGGATCTTGGCCGCCTCGTCGTAGGACAGGCGCGGGAAGGGCGGCACGATCGCCTCGAGCTTCGACAGGTCGCGGTCGAGCGCCTGCAGCTCGGGCTTGCGCCGCTCGAGCACCTGCTTGACCACGTAGCACAGCATGTCCTCGGCCAGCTGCATGATGTCGTCGAGCGTCGCGTAGGCGACCTCGGGCTCGAGCATCCAGAACTCGGTCAGGTGCCGGCGCGTCTTCGAGCGCTCGGCGCGGAAGGTCGGGCCGAAGGTGTAGACCTTGCCCAGCGCCATCGCGGCGGCTTCGGCGTACAGCTGGCCCGACTGGGTCAAGTAGGCCTTGTCCTCGAAGTACTGCACTTCGAACAAGGTGCTCGTCCCCTCGCACGCCGCGGGCGTGAAGATCGGCGAGTCGATGCACACGAAACCCTGCTCGTCGTAGAAGCGCCGGATCGCGGTGATCACCGCGTCGCGCACACGCATCACCGCCCACTGGCGCTTCGAGCGCAGCCAGAGATGGCGGTGCGACAACAGGAAGTCCGGCCCGTGCTCCTTGGGCGTGATCGGATAGCCCTCGACCGACTGCACGATCGAGCCGTTCTTGACCCCGACCTCGTAGCCGCCCGGAGCGCGCGGCTCGGCCTTGACCACGCCCTCCAGGATCACCGAGCTCTCCTGGCCGGCGTGCCCGAGCTTCTCGAACAGCTCCTCGCTGACGTCGCCCTTGAACACCACGCACTGCGCGATACCGGTGCCATCGCGCAGCTTGATGAAGTGCAGCTTGCCCTTGGAGCTCTTGTCGTAGATCCAGCCCTTGAGCGTCACGCTCGCGCCGACGTGCTGGCCCAGGCGTTCGATCGTCGTGGTGGTCGCGGGGGTCGTCATGGGGAGGGTGTCAGGGGAAGATCGAGTACGCGGACTGGAACTTGAGGTCGGCCACGCTGCCGGCGCGCACCACGACGCGCCCCTTGCACGCCGCGCCGTCGCGCCGCGCCTCGACCAGCACCTCGCCGTCGGCGGCGCTCAGCGCCTGGATCTCGGCCAGCGGCGTCACGAACTGGATGCGCTCGTAGCCCAGCGCCAGCAAGCGCGTCACGATGCGCTCGGGGAGCGCGCTGGCGAGCGCGGCCCCGCTGCGCTCCAGCGCGCTCGACTGCGAGCGCGGCTCGGCGCGCGTCTCGAGCGTCGCCAGGAGGCGGTCTTCGACGCGCTTCTGCCCGTCGCGCAGGTCGATCAGCACGTGCTCCACGCGCCGCAGGTCGAGCTCGCCGTGCGCCTTGGCGATCGCCTCGACCGCCGTCGTCAGCCGCGCCAGGTCCTCGGCCGGCCGGCTGGCCGAGGCCAGCGCCGCCAGGCGCTTCTCGAGCCGCACCAGCAGCAACAGGCCGGCGACGACCGCGGCCAGCAGCGCGAGCAGGATCCAGGTCAGGATGTCGGGGGGCATCGGGGCAGAAAAGGTAGCGGGCGCGGGCCACCGGCGCGACATCGCGCCGGGCGCGCGGACAGCCTAGGCTCTGCGGCCGCATGCGCCCCGACGTCGAGCCCGCCGCCGCGCAGCCGCTGCCCGCCCCGGCCGCCTCGGCCGACCCGGCAGGACGGGCGGGCCGCGCGCCGGGCTTCGGCGGACGGCTGGCGCTCGGCCTCGTGTGCGGCCTGGTGGTCTACGCGCTCTTCGCGCTGTGGGGCGACCTCGGGCGCGTCGGCACGGCCCTCGCCGAGCTGCCGCTGTGGACGGTCGCCGCCGCGCTGGCGCTGACCAGCGCCAACTACCTCGTGCGCTTCGTGCGCTGGGAGCTGTACCGCACGCGCCTCGGCATCCGGCTCGAGCGGCGCACGTCCTTCCTGATCCACCTCGCGGGCCTCGCGCTGACCGTCTCGCCCGGCAAGCTCGGCGAGGCCTTCAAGTCCTGGCTGATCCGGCGCGTCGACGGCACGCCGCTCGCGAAGAGCGCGCCGATCGTGCTCGCCGAGCGCTTCACCGACCTGCTCGGCTTCCTGATCCTGATCGCGATCGGCGGGTTGAGCACGGCGCCGGAGCAGGCCTGGATCTTCCAGGCGACGCTCGGTCTCTGTGCGCTGCTGCTCGTGTTCGTCAGCTGGCCGCCGGCGACCGCGCTGGCGCTGGCGCTCGTGCGGCGCACGCCCGTCGTGCGGCGCGCCGCAGACGCCATCGAGGTCGGGCTCGCCAGCGCGCGCGTGCTGCTCGCGCCGCGCCTCCTGCTCGTCCCGACGCTGCTCGCCGCCGGCGGCTGGGCGCTCGAGTGCACGGGCTTCTGGCTGGTCGCCTCGGCGCTGGTGCCGGGCGGCGTGCCTTTCCTGTTCGCGACCTTCGTCTTCGCGCTCGGCGCCGTCGCCGGCGCCCTGGCGCTGATCGTGCCGGGCGGCCTGGGTGTCACCGAGGCCTCGCTGACCACGCTGCTCGGCGCGCGCTACACCGCCCTGGGGCTGGCGCGCGAGCTGGCACACGCCAAGGCCGTCGCGGCGACGATCGTGATCCGCTTGTGCACGCTGTGGTTCGCTGTGCTGGTGGGCCTCTGCGCCACGCTGGCCTTCGAGCGCCACCTGGCGCGCAAGGCAGCCGCCCACGCCGCGCCGCGCGCTTCCACCTAGAATCCGCGCAGGACGCGCGCCCCCCGCGACACCCAACCCGCATGGCGAACTCTCCCGAAAGCGGCTTGCGTGTCGGTCCGTACCGGCTCGTGCGCGAGCTGGGCCGCGGCGGCCAGGCGATCGTGCACCTCGCCGAGGACACGCGCATCGCGCGCACGGTGGCGCTGAAACTGCTGCCCGCGCTCGGCCCGGGCGCGGCCGAGGCCCTGGCGCGCTTTCGCCGCGAGGCCGAGGTCACGGCGCGCCTGGAGCACCCCGCGATCGCCGCCGTGCTCGAGGCCGACCTCGACGGCACGACGCCCTTCATCGCCATGCGCTACGTGCCGGGCGAGACGCTGGCGCGGCGTCTCTCGCGCGCGAGAGACGAATCACGGCCGCCGCCCGACGTGGCCGAGCTGCGCGAGCTGGCGCGCTACGTCGAGCGCGCCGCGCGCGCTCTGCACCTGGCGCACGAAGCGGGCGTCGTGCACCGCGACATCAAGCCCGCCAACCTGATGGTGACGCCCGAGGGCGAGCCGGTGATCCTCGACTTCGGCCTCGCGCGCCAGGACGACGTCGAGGGCCAGGGGCTGAGCGTCTCGGGCGAGCTCTCGGGCACGCCGGCCTACATGAGCCCCGAGCAACTCAGCGGACGCGTGCGGCCCGACCGACGCGCCGATGTGTGGGCGCTGGGCGTCGCGCTGTACGAGGCCGCGACGCGCGTGCACCCCTTCGCGGCGGCGACGCGCGAGAGTCTGTTTCACGCCGTGCTCAGCGAGGAGGCGCCCGACGCACGGCGCGCCAACCCGGCGATCGACCGCGACCTGGCGACGGTCCTCGAGACCGCGCTGGCCAAGGAGCGCGACCGCCGCTACCAGAGCGCGCACGAGCTGGCCGAGGACCTGCGCCGCTGGCGCGAGCACGAGCCGCTGCGCGCGCGGCCGCTGGCGGCGCACCAGCGATTGGCGCGCTGGGCGCGGCGCAAGCCGGCGCTGGCGGGCAGCGCGGCCGCGATCGTGCTGCTCGCGCTGGGCTCCTCGGCGCTGCTGGCCTACGGCCTGGGCGCGCAGGGCCGCGCCGAAGCCGAGAACGGCCTGCGGCGCCAGGCCGACAAGGCGCGCGACGAGGCCGACCAGCAGCGCGCGGCAGCCGAAGCGGCGCGCGCCGAGCTGGCGCGCATCGAAGCCGATCGCACGCTCGGCGCGGCGCTCGACGAGCTCAACGTGCAGCTCGGCACGCTGATCTTCGGCCTGCGCATGGAGAGCGCCGGCGCGGCACTCCTGCCGCGCTACCTGGCGCTGCTGCGCGCGCACGGCTTCGACCTGGAGGGCCGCGAGCCGCTGCCGGCCTTGTGCGAGCGCGGCGCCGCCCTCGCCGCGCGCAACCCCGAGCTCGGCGGCGTGCTGCTCGACGCCCTGCGCAACGTCGGCCAGCTGGCGACGCGCACGGCGGTCGAATCGGCCGACGCGCTGCGGCCGCGCGTGCTGGGGCTGATCGAGTGCAGCGCCGGGCCGGGCTGGCCCGAGCTCGACGCCGCGCGCCCGCTGTGGAAGGCCGGAGATCCCGGCGCGCTGGAGCCGCTCCTGGCGCCCGAGGCGCTCGCCGAGCGCACCAACGAGCAGCTCTTCGACCTGGCGGGCCTGTTGATCGAGTCGCCGGGACACCTGGCCGAGGCGCGCGCGCTGCTGGCGCGCATCCTGGCCCGCGACCCGGGCTCATTCCGGCTGCACTTCCTGGTCGCGGCGCTGGGCTTCATGGCCATCGGCCAAGCCGGCGAGCAGGCCGCCGAGACCGCGCGCGAGGAAGCTCCCGCGCTGGTGCACCACCTGCAGGTGTGCGTCGCGCTGCGCCCGCGCTCGGGCTTCGTGCGCGCGATGCTGGCCAACGCGCAGGCGATGGCGGGCGAGTACACGGTGTCGCTGGCGACGCTCGACGAGGCCTGCGCGCTGGAGCCCGACAACGCGCTGGTGTGGCTCTTCCGCGCGCGCTACTTCAGCTACTCGCCCTACTCCGCGCCCGGCATCGCGGCCTGCCGCCGCGCGCTGGAGCTCGACCCGACGCTCGACGCCGCGCGCGAACTGCAGGCCGAGCTCGAGGCCCGCCAGCCGCGCTGAGTCCTCAGCGCACGCGCGCGACGGCGACCAGCTCGACGCGCGCGCGCGCCGGCAGGGCGGCGACCGCCACGGTGGCGCGCGCGGGGTGCGGGGCCGGGATGCGGCGCGCGTAGAGCTCGTTCAGCGCGGTGAAGTCCGCCATGTCGGTCAGGTAGACCGTGACGCTGACCAGCTCCGCGCCGCTGAGGCCCAGGTGCGCGAGCTCCTCGTCGAGCGCGTCGAAGCAGGCTTCGGCCTCGGCGGCGAAGGGCCCCTCGCGCGGCGCGACCTTGCCCGCCAGGAACACCAAGCCGCCGGCCTCGACCGCGGCCGAGTACGGCCCCAGCGCGCCGCGCGCGGGATGGTGGCGTGTCTCCGGCGCGCGGCAGGCGCCGGTCCCAAGCACGAGCAGGACGGCCAGCGCGCGCACAGGCCCCTCAGCGCGCCCGCACCGCGCCGCTGCGCGGGTCGATCGCCAGGCCCAGGCGCTCGTCGCGCGCGACATAGAAGAAGAAGCCGTACATCATCTCGTCCGTGGTGTCCTCGCCGAAGGTGACGGCGCGACCGGGGTCGGGGTTGAAGGGGTTGAAGCGCGAGTTGTCGAAGTGCGCGCGCACCTCGATGCGCGTGCCGGCCGCGAAGCGCTCCGTCCCTGGCGGCCAGGCGTAGGCCGTCTGCCAGTCGAAGCTGTAGTTGGGGACGCACAGGAGCTCGCGCCGCACACCGTCGGGGCCGAGCGCCTCGAAGCGCATGTCGCGCCCGCGCAGGTGCATGTGGGCGAAGAGCCCGACGCCCTCGGCGTCGACGTCGAGCGTCCAGGCCGCCTCGACGCGCTGCGCCGGCGCTTCGGGCGCGATCGTGAAACGCGTGTCGGTGATCGCCTTGTGGCGCAGGCGGCGCTCGACGACCCCGCGCGGGAAGCGCAGCCCGACCGCGATGCGGTCGCGCTCGGGCCGGCCGGTCGGGACGTAGTGGATCTGCAGGCCGAGCAGCGCGCCGGCCGGGAGGCACAGCGCCGTGCCCGCGCCGAGCTCCATCGCCGCCCCGCCCGGCACGTGACCGGTGACGAAGTTCTCGGTGCGGAAGGGCTTGTCGAGCTGCACCCAGGCGAGGTTGGCGTGGTGCACCGCGCGCCGGTTGGCGGGCCGGATCTCGACCGCCTCGACCCAGGTGTCGTGGGCGAAGACGTGCGGCAGCACGACGTAGCGGTACGGGATCGTGCCGCTGGCCGGCAGCTCGACCTCCTGCGGCATCGCCAGCACCAGGTCGGGCTCGCCGATGCGCCAGCTCTCGGGCGGACGCGGCGGCGCGCTCAGCGGCGGCCCGTCACCCAGCGGCGTGCCGCCCTGCGCCCAGGCGAGCAGCGCGGCGCGCTCGATCGGGCTGAGCGTGCGCTGGTCGAGCCAGTGCGTCTCCGAGGGCGCGGCGAACCAGGGCGGCATGCGGCCCTGCTCGACGACCTCGGCCAGCATCGCCGCCTGCGCGCGCGCCTGCTCGTAGGTCTCGAGCGCGAAGGGCGCGTCGCCGCCCGCCGCGTGGCAGGGCGTGCAGCGCGCGAAGACCACGTCGGCGACGGCCTCGTTCCAGCTCGGCGGCGGGCCCGCGCCGGCGCGCTCGGCGGCCGTCGCGGGCGGCGTGATCCGGCAGCCGTCGACCGGCGTCGTCGGCACGCGCACCGCGCGCTCGGCGAGCACGTCCTCGAGCGCCTCGGCGAGGTCGGCGCGCACCGCGCCGGGCTGCGTGCCGGTCAGGCGCGCCTGGGCATCGACGCGGCCGCGGTAGGCCAGCCGGCGCCGGCCGTCGAAGACCAGCACCTCGGGCGTGCGCGTCGCGCCCAGCGCGCGCACCGCGCTGCCGTCGAAATCGCGCCCGACCGGGAACTCCAGGCCCTGGTCGAGTGCGCGCCGCGCGACCTCGACCAGCGTGTCGCGCGCGCCGACGTCGAGCGCCAGGAAGCGCACGCCGCGCGCGCGGTAGCGCCGCTCGAGCTCGCCGACCGCCGGCAGCACGCGGTTGGCGACGGGGCAGTCGAGCGTGGTGAACACGATCACGGTCGCCGACGCAGCGCCGAAGTCCTCGAGCGTGCGCGGCAGCCAGCGCGTGTCGGTGAACACGAAGGTCGGCGCGGGAGCACCCAGGGCCAGGGGCTCGCCCGCGGCCCCGCGGTCGCCCGCGTTCGAGAGCGGCGCGAGCTGCAGCGCGGCGGCCAACAGGAGCGAGCACAGCACGGCCTGAAGCTACCCTCGCGCCGCGCGCGCGGGTAGCCGGACCAGCGCGAAGGCCGCCGCGACGCAGGCCGCCGCCGCCAGGAAGCAGGCGGCACGCCAGCGCGCGGCGCGCTGCTCGATCTCGGGGTCCGTCGGCGGCGCGAGCGGCTCGCGGATGCCGGCGCGCGCGGCCCGCCGCTCGTCGAGCGTCACCACGCCCGGCGCAGGCAGCAGGGCGGCGTCGAACAGGCCGCCCCACGAGACGGCGAAAGCAGCTGCTTCCTCGGCCGGCGTGCGCAAGCCGTCGAGCGCGACCTCGACGCGCCCGGGGCAGCGCGAGACGAGCACGCGGCCGTCGCTCGCGCGCAGCCAGGGTTCGCAACCCGCCGCGGCGGCGCAGCCCGAACCGAGCACGCGCGCGCGCGCCGACCAGCCCTCGCGCCCCAGCTCCAGCTCGTCGCCGGCGGCCCCCGGCGCGACGACCAGCGCCAGCTCGCAGGCCGCGGGCGCCGGGGCGTCCTCGACGGCGAGCAGGCCGCGCGCCGCGGTCCAGACGCGCGCGAAGCGCGCCAGCTCGGCGTCGAGCGCGCGATCGATCGACACGCGCGCCGCACCCTGCGCGTCCTCGCGCTCGACCAGCGCGCCGCCGTCCCAGTCGACGCGCAGCGCGCCGCGGCGTCCCACCGGCCCGGGCACCGCGGCGCCGCCGGACGCGACCCAGCCGGCCGAGCGCGTCGCGGCGGCCGCGAGCGCCTCGGCGTCGTCGCTCAGGAACACGACGCCCGCGGCGTCGTGGCGCGCCCAGTCGAGCGCGGCGCGCGGCGCGCGCGGCGCCGCGGCCCAGTCGGCGGGCGGCCAGCGCGCGAGCACCAGCTCGGGCGGGTCGGCGCCGGCGTCGACCCACAGCACGCCGTCGGCGGCCCCGCGCAGCGCGGGCCACGCGTCGGCCTGCGCCTCGAAGGCCGCGAGCGCCGCGGCCCAGCGCGTGCGCGCGCCGTCGGCGAGGTACATCGACGGGCTGCGGTCGACCACCACGCGCAGCGGCCGCGCCGTGTCGCCGCGCGCCGGCCGCGGCTGCATCAGGCCGACGCTCAGCGCCGCCAGGCCCAGCGCGTACAGCACCCAGCTCAGCGGCAGCGTGCGGCGCGCGTGCGCAGCCTGCGCGGGCCGCGCCAGGCGCACGCGCAGCCAGAGCTCGAAGGCGCTGGTGTGCAACGCTTCCGGCCGCGCCGCGCGCCGCGCCAGCCAGAGCAGCACGAGCGGCAGCAGGAGCGCCAGCGCGAACCACGGTCGCTCGAAGCCCAGCGCGGCGAGGTGCGGGGCCGCCACGGCGCTCAGGCTCCGAACGCGTCGCGCAGGATGGCCTCGAAGGGCAGCGCGCTCGACCACACGCCGTGGCGGCCGCCGTGCCGGCGCGCGTGGGCCGACCAGCGCGCGAGCTCCGCCGCGAGCTCGCGCGCGTAGGCGGCGCGCGTCGCGCCGTCGAGCTCGAGCTCCAGCGCGCGCGGCGACTCGGGGTCGCGCCAGTCGAGCGCCGGCGCGGCGGGCGGCACGAGCTCGTGCGGCGCGAGCAGCTGCAGCGCGTGCCAGGCGCGCGCGCGCGCGCCCAGCGCGGCCAGCTCGCGCGGCTTCCAGGCGAAGGGATCGCTGATCAGGAACAGGCGCGTCGCCGGCCGCAGCGCCGGCCGGCGCGCGACGAGGTCGAGCGCCTGCGTGCGGCCCGCGGCGCGACGCGCCTCGAGGAAGGCGCGCAGGCCGCGCAGCTCGCGCGCCGTGCGCCGCGCCATGCGGAACTCGCTCCCGTCGGAGGCGAGCAGCGCCACCTCCGCGCCGCGCGACGCGCCGAACAAGGCCAGCGTTCCCGCCAGCTCGGCCGCGCGCTGCAGCTTGCCGGGCGGACCGACGCCCATCGAGGCGCTGGTGTCGAGCAGCACGGCCCAGCGCTCGCGCGCCTCGCGGCGCAGCACGCGCACCCAGGGCTGGCCGAGCCGCGCCGTGACGCTCCAGTCGACCAGGCGCGGATCGTCGCCGCGCCGGTAGGGCCGGTGGCCGATGAACTCGCCGCCCGCGCCCGACAGGGAGCTCGAGCCGCCGCCCTCGCGCCGCGCGCTGGTCGCCGCCAGGCGCAGCACGCAGGCCTCGGCGCGCGCCAGCCAGTCCGCCGCGAGCCGCACCGCGGGGCAGGCGAGCTCCAGTCCGGCCTCGCGCGCGGGAGCCACGGCGCTTCAGCCTCGCGGTCCGGGTGCCCCGAGTGCCCCGGGGACAGCGGGCGGCTCGAGGTCCAGCGGCCGGCCGCCGGCCTCGACCAGGAGCTGGCCGTCGGCGAAGACCCGCTCGCCGCGCCGCACGACGACTTCGGGGAAGGCCGCCAGCTCCAGCCCCTCGTAAGCCGACCAGCGCGAGCGCGAGGGCAGCTCGCGGCCCTGCACGCGGCGGGTCGCCGCAGGATCGAAGAGCACCAGGTCGCCGTCGAAGCCCGGCTGCAGCGCACCCTTGTGCGGCAGGTGCAGCGAGCGCGCGGCGCGCAGCGTGACGCTGTCGAGCGCGGTGTGCGGGGTCAACAGGCCGCGCCGCACGAGCTCGAAGGTCAGCGGCCAGAGCAGGTCGACCGAGGGCATGCCCGACGGCGCGTGCGCGTAGGCGCGCTGCTTCTCCTCCCAGCTGTGCGGCGCGTGGTCGGTGCCCACCGCGTCGCAGGTGCCGTCGGCCAGCGCGTCGATCAGCGCGCGCGCGTCCTCGGGCGTCTTGATCGAAGGGTTGACCTTGTGCAGGTTGCCCAGGCGCGGCGCGTCGAGGTGCGAGAGCAGCACGTAGTGCGGCGCGGTGCTGCACGAGACCGCGACCCCCGCGCGGCGCGCGGCGCGCACCAGCTCGGCTCCGCGGCGCGTCGACAGGTGGAACACGTGCAGCTCGGCCCCGGTCTCGCGCACCAGCTCGATCGAGGTGCGCACCGACTCGACCTCGGCCTCCTCGGAGCGCACCAGGTGGTGCTCGGCCGCGGTCGCGTCCGGGAAGCGCTTCTTGCCGGCGCGCAACAGGTCCTCGTCCTCGCAGTGCGCCACGATCATGCGCCCCGCGCGCGCCGCGGCCGCGAACAGCTCGCGCAGCGTGCCGCGGTCGGTCTGGCCGCCCAGCCCGGTCGAGCCGCCCAGGAAGCACTTGAAGGCCGGCGTGAAGGGCGCCATCGCCGCCAGCTCGGGCACCGAATCGGGCAACAGGTTCGCCAGGCAGCCGAAATCGACGCGCGAGCGCTCCGCGACGTGGCGCAGGCGCTGCTGCAGCGCCGCCAGCGAGGTCGTGAGCGGCGGGTTGTTCTGCACCTCGACCACCGCCGTCACGCCGCCGTGCAGCGCGCCGCGCGAGCCGTGATCCCAACCCTCCTTGTGCTCCAGCCCCGGATCGCGGAAGTGCACGTGAACGTCGATCAAACCGGGGATCACCGTCCGCCCGCGCGCCTCGAGCACCGGCAGCCCGTCCGCTTCGAGCCGCGGGCCGAGCTCGCGCACCACCCCGTCGACGATGCGCACGTCGACGCGCTCGCGGCCGAAGGCGCGCGCCTCGACGGTCGCGGGGCTCGCGCCCGCCAGCGGCGAGGGGTAGGCGCGCGCGTCGCGCACCAGCAGGCTCGCCCCGCGCGCGGCGCTCATGCCTTGCGACGCACGACCACGATCGTCATGTCGTCCTCGCGCTTGCCGCCAGCGAAGTCGAGCACCGCCTCCACCAGCGCCTCGGTGATCACCTTGGGGCTGGCCCCGGCGCGCGCCTGGGCCTCGAGCAGCGTGCGCACGCCCGACTCGCCGAACAAGCGGTCCGAGTCGCCCACCGCGCGCGCCTCGACGAAGCCGTCGGTCAGCACCAGCAGCACGTCGCCCGGCTCGAGTTGGCGCGGCTCGCCCGCGGCGTACTCGAACTCGCCCATCATGCCCAGCGCCGGACCGTCGGCGCGCAGCACTTCCAGGGTGCCGGTGGCCGCGCGCCAGAGCAGCGGCGGCGTCTGGCCGGCGTTGAGCGTCGCCAGCGAACCGTCCGCGCCGAAGACCGCCACGAACAAGGTCAGGAACAACCCGTCGTCCATGCGCGTGGCGAGGTCCTGGTTGACCAGGGTCACGATCGCGCCCGGATCGGCCATCATGCGCATGTAGGCGCGCAGCTGCGCCTGCGCCGTGGCCGTGATCAGCGCCGGCCCGATGCCGTGCCCCGTGGCGTCGCCCAGCGCGATGCCCAGGCGGCCCTGCTTGGTGCACACCACCTCGTAGAAGTCGCCCGAGGTGCGCTCGGCCGGCCGGTACCAGCCGAACACGTCGTAGCCCGCCACGTCCTCCGGGATCTGCGGCATCAGCCCCTGCTGGATCGTGCTGGCGATCTCCATCGCCTGCTCCATGCGCGCCTTCTCGACCGAGTCCTTGTGCAAGCGCGCGTTCTCGAGCGCGATCGAGATGTGCTGCGAGAGCGCCGCGAACAAGGACAGGTCCTCGGGCTTGAACTCGCGCGTCGCCGCCTTGGAATCGACGTACAGGACGCCGTGCTCCGCCTCGCCGCCCTCGCGGGCACGCGCCACCAGCGGCACGCACATCACCGCCCGCAGCTTGAGGTCGAAGACCGAGGTCCCCAGGTCGAGCGCCTCGGAGTCCGAGTTGACCGTCGCCCGCACCGCCTGGCGCGACTCCAGCACGCGCCGCACGATCGTGCGCGCGAAGCGCACCTCCCCCGCCACCGGCTTCTTGCCGCGCGAGCGCGCCACCCGCACCGTCAGTTCGCTCGCGCCGTCCTTGAGCACCAGGAACCCGCGCTCGGCGCCGGTGTGGTCGACCGAGATGTCGACGATGTGCGTCAGGAGCGCCTCGAGATCGATCGTCTGGGAGACCTCCGCGATCGAGGACAGGAGCGCCTCGAAGCGCCGCCGGTCGACGTTCGTGTCCCCGCTCCACAGCTGGGTCGAGTTCGAATCCAGCTTGTCCTGCGCGGGTTCGGCGGGCGGCGGGGCGTCCTTTTTCTTGCGGAAGAACATGGGCCGGCAGTCTAGCGGGCAGGCCCCCGAGGCCGGACAAAGAACTTGCCCGAGTCACCACCCTCAGCGCACACTGTTCCCCCACCCCGCCCGCCCCCCCGGACCAGAGCCCCCCAGGAGTTCGCATGCACATCACGGTGGAACCCAAGGACAACTACGCCACGCTCTACCTGCGCGGCGAGTTCGACACGTACTACGTGCCGATGCTGCAGCAGGAGATCGACGCGCTGGCCAAGACGGGCATCCAGCGCATCGTGCTCGACCTGCGCCTGGTCAAGTTCATCAACTCGACCGCCCTGGGAGCGATCATCAAGGCCAGCAAGGGCCTGACCGAGCGCGGCGGCAAGCTGGTCATCAGCCGCCCCTCGAGCTTCTGCCGCGACATCCTCGAGAAGGTCGGCCTCGACCGCGTCGTCCCGATCTTCGACAGCGAGGAAAACGCCCAGACCGCCCTGTTCGAGACCCAGACCGCGCCGGCCAAGTCGAGCGAGAAGCTCGAGGAGTCCGAATCCACGGTGCTCTTCTCCGCCGTCGACGAGAGCCGCATCGAGCACTTCCTCGGCCAGTCGAAGCGCGTGGTGAAGTCGCCGCCCCTCACCAAGGACAAGCCCGGCACGGCCTGGAGCGGCCTCGGTCGCATGGCCGCGCTCGACCCGAACGGGTTGCGCTTCAACTGGAACGGGGGCAACACGGAGCTGTCGCCTTTCGCGATGGCGCAACTCCTGGCCATCGGGACGGAGTGGCGCGTCAAGTTCCGCATGCCGATGTACAAGCGCGGGTATTGCGAGGCGCTGTGCGTGGTGCGCGAGGTCGAGGAGCGCTCGGACGGGGTCAAGGTCGGGGCGAGCTTCTCGGAGATCGATGCGGCGACGCGCGAGGCGGTCAAGCAGTATGCGAAGGATATGGCGTTCTTGAAGGAAGAGCTCCGCCGCGCGACCGACAAGTGAAACTGGCCCCCTTCAGTGGGCGCGCAGCAGCTCAGGAAAGTCGGCCGACCAGGCCAGGACCCCGCCTGAACTCCACGGTCGATCCTCGACCTTGAGCGCCATCGCCGGCGTCTCGTGCCGCCGG